>Ga0302326_10005735_pt1 | contig 28190 bp, 26 predicted proteins | sample Palsa_T0_3_FD_202264 | JGI IMG/M metagenome (GOLD analysis project Ga0302326, IMG submission 202264) | Peat permafrost microbial communities from Stordalen Mire near Abisko, Sweden - Palsa_T0_3 | ecosystem: Environmental > Terrestrial > Soil > Palsa > Peat permafrost | place: Sweden: Abisko... | reverse complement strand
AGCCCGGACCTGGTAGGCCACGCTCAGGCCGGCGCGCCGAGCACGCTGGACAGGGTGAAGATCAGCAGGCCGACCAGGCCGCCGACGATCGTGCCGTTGATGCGGATATATTGCATGTCCGCGCCAACCTGCAGCTCGAGCTTTTCCACCACGCTGCCGATATCCCACGACGCCACCACGCTGGCGATCATTCGCCCGATCGTCCGTCGGCGCGGGGCGAGCGTCCGCTGCACCGCCAGCCGCGCCCAGTCGTTGAAGATTTCGATCGCCTCGGCTTCGTCGTAGAACCAGGCGCCGAGCCCGGCCAGCCAGCCCGCCAACCGCGCCGCCAGCTCGCGCGTCTCGCCCTCCGTCTTCGGCAGCAGCCGCGCCTCCAGCGCATCGCTGAGCTCGCCCAGCCGGCCGAGCAACGCCGGGTGCGAAGCGATCCTCTGCTTGATCGCCTCGGCCCTGGCCGCGAGTTCGGGATCACGCTCCAGCCGTTCGATGAAGGCGTCGAGGTGGCGCTGGACCCGCTCGCGCCAGGGATGGGCGGGCGCGCGCATGTCCTCCAGCGTTTGGGTGAGGCCGCTCAGGATTTTGTCGGCGATCTTCTGGTCGAGCCAGCGCGGCAGCCAGCGATAGGTGCGGCCGGCGACCTCGGCCCTGACGAGGTCCTGGTTCTGCGCCAAGGCCTTCGCGACCAGGTCGAGGCCGGCGTCGAGGATCGCCCCGCTGCGTTCGCCGGCCAGGATCGCGCGCAGGCCGCCTGCCGCCAGCGACGACGCCGGCGCCGATGCGATCACGTCGGCGGCGAGCGCGCCGACGAAACGCCGCCGCGCCTCGGCGGTAGAGAGTTCGACCAATTCGGGGATCAGCTGCACCAGCCGGTCAGCCAATCGGGCGGCGTTACGGGGCTGACGCAGCCAGGCCGCGCCCCACCGACCGACCTCGAGCTGGCGCAGCCTGGCTTCGAGGACCTCCTGGGTCAGAAAGTTGTCGGCGATAAAGGCGCCCAGCGCGTCGCCGATCCGGTCCCTGCTGCGCGGAATGATGCCGGTGTGCGGGATCGGCAGGCCGAATGGACGGCGGAACAGCGCCGTTACCGCGAACCAGTCGGCGCAGGCGCCCACCGTCGCCGCCTCGGCAAAAGCCCTGACGTAACCGAGCCAGGGCGCCTCGCGCAGCCAAAAGCCGGTGACGACGTAGAGCGCGGCCATCGCGGCCAGCAGCCCGCTCGCCAGCAGCCGCATGCGGCCAAGACGCGCCGCGCGAGATCGGTCGTCCACGGTGGTCATCTCGTCCTTCCTGCAGCCGCATCAGCATAACGCGTCGCACCCGCAGGATGGATCGCCGGCTCAACCCTGCCAGGTCGCTGGATTCAGGGCGAACACCAGGCCCTGCCAACCGCTGTCGCCCGCCTCCCGCTTGCGGCGGTTCGCATTTGAGATCCGGCGATAGAGCCTTAGCGCCGCCAGGTCGTCGAGGTGCGTGGTGTCCAGGCCCAGGTGCTCGGCGAAGAGTTCGCAGCGGAGGGCCCTGACGAACGCTCCATCCCAGATCGACGCATTCATCTCGGTCGAGCCGAACAGGGAATAGGCGTGCAGATTGGCTGACCCGATCGTCGCCCAGGCATCGTCGACCAGCATCAGCTTGGCGTGGACGTAGACGTTCTGGCGCGCGCCGTTGGCATCCAGGCCGGCGATGCCGGCCAAGGTGAAATTCTCGTAGCCGCCGAGCGCCGAGCGTGCGTCCAAGAATGCCTGTCGCTCAGGCGAGGCGGCCGCGGGCTCGGCCTCCGGCTCGGCCGGCGTCAGCAGCACGATCTCGACGCCGCGGTCCAACGCCTGCCGGAGGCCGGCGACAATCTCGGGCGCTTCGAGCGACTGGTTCTCGATGTAGATCGTGCGGCGGGCGGCGCCGAGCGCGAGCCGGTACTGCTCGAAGATCGACGTCTCGCCGGCGTCGGCGTAGCGAGCCGCATGCAACGTGCGCTGGACCTGCGCCTTGCTGGCGCCGCGAGGCGCTGAGGTGCGCGAGGGGAACGTCAGCTCATCGTCGCCGTCGCGCCCCCAGGTTCCGTTGTCCTGGTCGCGCTCGCTCGCCTGATTCCACCGTTGGACAAAGTTGTGGTGAACGTCGCTGGCCGACGGGCCGGCGAGTTCGACGTAGGCGTCGTGATGCTGATGCGCCCCGAAGTGACCTGGGGCGACGACGGAGCGGGGGTTGAGGTTTATCCCGCCGATGAAGGCGACCTCGGTCGCCTCGCCGGCGTCGATGAGCCAACTTTTCTGGTGCTGGCAGTTAGCACGGTGCGCGCGGTCCCACCGGATGCGGAAGCGGGAACCGCGCTCGGCCAGTGCGCGGCGATGATCGGGCGAGCCCCAGAAGGTGCGCGGTTCGAACTGACCGGTCTCCGGGTTTGGCCGCCAGAATAGCACCCGTACGTCCACGCCCCGCGCGACAGCCCGGTCCAGGACGTCGAACAGATCACCTTGGTCGTCCGGCATTCTGAAGTCGGGCGCGATGAAGGCCACCGTCGCCCAGACGCTGCGCCGCGCGGCCGCGATCGCGGCGCAGATGCGCCGAAACGCCGGCTCGCCGTCGATCAGGGCCCGCACGGCGTTGCCGTCCCGCACCGGATACGAGCATCGCTCGACGAACGGGATGTGCGAGCCCGTCGGGGTCACGTCAGATCGGTGAACGGATTGCAGGCTATGTCCCAGACATGGCCGTCCGGATCGGCGAACGCGGCCTCGTAGCCGCCCCAGGGCGCCAGCTGCGGCTGCTTGAGCGCGGTTGCGCCGGCGGCCAGGCCCAGCTCGAACACCTCGTGCACGGCTTCCGGCGTCGGCACGTTGTGGGACAGACCGACGGTGGAAAAGGCCTGGGCCCCAGCTGGAAACTCCATCAGCGCGTCTTCGCGAGCGCTGAGCGAAAGCCAGCTGCCCTCCAGCCTGAGCAGGATGAAGTCGTCACCGTCGGCGTAGTTGTGCGTAGGGAAGCCGAGGCCGTCCCGATAGAACACGAGCGCGCGGTTCAGGTCGCTCACGTGCAAGCTGACGATGGATATCTTCGGCTTCATGAGGGCACGTTATCACCCTCAGCGCGGGCCTGAAGCGTGCGGCGGGCCACCGCGTCATCCTGCTGACAGGTTCCTGCAGCGGTTGTCAGATTGGATCGGCCGCCGCATGAACGACAGCGAGGTTAGTCGAGGGCCAAAGCCATGAACGTCATCGGCGGCGCCCGATCGATCGACGCGACGGAGATTGGCGGAGAGCCGCGCGAACAGGGCCGCGCCCACGGCGCCGCCCTCCGGCCGCAGGTCCACGCTCACCTTGCCGCGTGGCTCGGATCCCTCGAACGCGCCGGTCTCGGCGATCCGCAGGGCTACGTCCGCGACATGCTGCGCGAGACGGACTTCGTCGCGGCGATCCGCCAATTCGCCCCCGATCTGCTCGAGGAGACGCACGGAATCGCCGAGGGCGCCGGGGCCGATCCCGAGCTGGTCTACGCGCTCCAGCTGCTGGACGAGGAATGGGCCTACCGCCGTCGGCGGGCGGCCGCGGGCCAGCGCGAGAAATGCTCCAGCTTCGCCATCGTGGGGCCGGAGCGAGGACCGACCTACATCGGCCAGAACATGGACCTGGCGCCGTACACGGACGGCCACCAGGCGCTGCTGCGTGTGAAAAGCGGCGGCTCCCCCGGAGCGCTGGTCTTCAGCACCGCGGGCATGATCGGCCTGATGGGCGTCAACGACGCAGGCATCGGCGTGTGCGTGAACTCCCTGCCCCAGCTAGCCTCCGCCCCGGAGGGGGTGCCGGTGGCGTTCGTGCTCCGGCGCCTGCTGCAGAGCCGCAGTCTGGCGCAGGCGTCCGATCTGGTGATGCGCCTGCCTCACGCGACGAACCAGCACTACGTGATCGCGGCGGCTGGCGCGGCGCGCTCGTTCGAGGCCAGCGCCAGCGGGGTGACGGAGTATTTTCCGCCTGACCCCTCGCGGATCTTGCACACCAATCATCCGCTGGCCGCGGTCGAGGCCAACGTCGAACCGGCGCAGGATCGCGCCAACTCCGTTGCGCGGCTGCAGTCCCTGGCGGGTCGGCTGGGAAAGGGCGCGCCGGGCCTCGAGATTCTGAAGGCGGCGCTCTCGTCCTGTGACGATCCGGCCAACCCGGTGTGCCGGATTCCCGACGCCGCGGCCGGCCTGATCGGGTTCACCACCGGCTCGATGATCTCCGCGATCGGCGCGTCAAAGATCGAGTGCTGGGTCAGTCCCGGACCGCCGAGCGAGCGCGGCTACAGCCCGTTCAAGCTCGGGCTGACCCGGCCGAAATGACGAACCGGCTTACTTCGCCGCTGCGTGTATGGCCGCCTGGAATGCCCCCAGCGCCGCGAACAGTTCCTTCGCATCGGGCGCCGGCCAGGCGGAGTTCACCGCGATCACCAGCCGGTCTTTCGGATAGACCAGGATCGACTGGCCATAGATTCCCGAAGCCTCGTAGGCTTCTGGTCCGATCCACCACAGATAGCCGTAGCCAGCGGGCGCGGCGCGGCCATTGTCGATCTGACGGCTGGTCGACTCGGCGATCCAGCCCGGCGGCGTGATCCGGCGGCCATCGACGACGCCGTCGTCCAAGGCGAACTGGCCGAGGCGGGCGTAGTCGCCCAGCGTCATCAGCAGGCAGCAGCCCGCCAGCTCCCGGCCCTGCAGGTCGACATGCCAGGCGGCGTCGCGCTCCATGCCGTAGGGCTGCCAGATCTTCTGCGACAGATAGTCGGCGAGCGGCATCCCGACGGCGCGCGAGACCACCAGGCCGGCCAGGTGCGCCTCGGCGGTGTTGTAGTGGAACGTCGTGCCTGGCGGATGGGCGCGCGCAAGGGTCTTCAGGAAATCCGCCACCGCATCGCCCTTCAGGGCGGCCATGTAGTACCTGGCCAGGTCCGAGTCGGCGCCGACGTAGCCCTCCTGCCACTCGACGCCCGAGCTCATCATCAGCAGGTCGCGGACGGTGACGCCGTCGTAGGCCGATCCCTTCAGTTCGGGCACGAACGTGACGATCTGGTCGTCCAGCCGCAGCTTTCCGTCCTGGATCGCGGCGCCGGCGAGCAGCGACGTCACCGACTTCGCCACCGATTGAGACACCCACCGATCGGTCGGGCTGCGCCCCATCGCGTAGCGTTCGAGGATGACCTTGCCGTCCTTCAGCACCAGCACGCCGGAGACATTGTAGGCGCGCATGTAGTCGTCGACCGTCCAGGTGCGCCCCTGCCAGGTGTAGACCGGCGCGATCTGGCGCGCCGCGATCGGCAGCCCGCGCACCTGCTCGCCGCGCGACACGATCCGCACCGGGAACGTGATCTTGAGGTCGTTGCCCCCGTCCATCGGGTCATCCGGCGACCACCTCACCGGCGGCGAAGGGACGCTCTGCGGCGCTGGCCGCGCCTCGCCGGCGAGGGCGAAGGCGGCCAAAGCGAATGCCACGCCCCACTTCATGCGGGCGCCTCGCCGTCGGCGGTCGAGGCCAGGCGCCTGGGCACGAGCAGCAGGGCCGGCAAGATCAAGGCGTAGACCGCGGTGGTCGCCAGCACCGCGGTGACGAACCCACCAGCGTGATCATAAAGGTCGGTTCCCCACAGGTCGCCGAACCGACCGGCCACGAAAAAGGTCGTGGTGACCGCCAACATCATCATCGTGCCCTGCAGCCCTCGTGGACAGGAGCGGATCGCCAGGTCCACGTATGCGGTCACCGCCAGCCCGCCGACAAGGCCGATCGGCACGGCGGCCACCAGGGCGCCGACCGGCGAGTGCACCACGAGCAGCGGCAACATCTGTGGCACCGCGACGATCGTTCCCCACCAGAGCAGCTTCGACAGCCTGACCCTCTGGCAGAGGTAGCCGTAAAGCAGCACCGACGGCAGGTAGGAGGCCCAGTAGATGGCGTAGAAGGCCCCGACCTGGCTGTCCGAGGCATGCAGGGTGTTGGACAAATGGTACTGCAGCACCGTTCCGAGCGCCGGCGCGAAGTTCCACAGCAGCAGCAGCAGGAATGGCGGGTAGGCCGGCCAGTGCCTGACCAGACGCCAGACGTCGCTGAGCGGCGATGACGCCGGCCGGACGTGGGCCGTGAACAAATCCCGCGGCCCGACCGCGCCAAACACCGCTACGGCCAGCATCAGACCCGCGCCGACCAGGAACAGCGATCGCGCCGCGCCGCTGGCGTCCAGGCCCTCCAGCGCTTCGCTCAGCAATCCGCCAAGCAACGTCCCGGCCACCGTCGGAACGATCGAGGCGACGTTGAGCACGGTGCTGGCCTGGCCGGCCATCAGGTGGTCCTGGCCGATCGCCGAGAAGATGCCGTTGGCGGCGCTCGCCGCCGTCAGCACCGCGATCGTGGCCAGCAACAGGCCGCCGAGCAGCAGGCCGTAGCTCGGGTTCATGAACGCAATCGCGGCGTAGATCGCCGCCGTGGCCAGCCCGAACAGCAGCAGGTGTCCGCGGTCGCCGGTCTGCAACGGGCTCCAGCGATCGCGCAGGAAGCCGAACAGGAACGAAAGGTAGAGCGGGATGCCGATCCAGGCGTTGAATTCGGCGAACGCGTGGGCCTGAAGGTGCAGCCGGTTCTTCAGGAAAAACAGCACCGGGATGCTGATCAGCCCGCCGTTCGGCGCTGCGAGGTTGAGCAGCAAGAGCAGCAGGCCGGCGTAGAGCAGCAGCCGCGCGCGCTCGGCGGCGCGCAGCGGCGCATCGGCTTCGGCCGCGTTCGGGCCGCTCGAGACGGCTTCGCGAAGCCCGGTCAGATGTCGACCCCCCGTTCGGCGCAGGCGGCCGCAAGCTGGCGAGGCTGTCAAGTCTCGTCGATGGTCCTCCGGGCGCCGGCGAAGCCGGTCAGCGCACGACCAGTGGTATCGGATCGACATAGTTCAGGTAAAGGTTGACTCCCCGCGGCCACGCTCGGATGATTGCGGCGTCGGGCCGGCGCCCGGTCAGCCGCCGCAAACACAGGAGAAATCCCATGGCAGAGTATGGCAGCAGCTCGGGTGGCATCCGCCCGCTCTACGGCGTGATCATCAAGGACAAGTGCAAGCATGCCCCGCCGGCGACCCTGAACGCCTACCTGCTCGTGGCCCAGGACCTGCTGACGGACTCCGCCGGCGACGAGAAAAAGGAGCTCGAGGCGGCGATCGCCGACCTCAAGACGGCGCTGGCGAAATAGGCCGCCGACGACGCGCCGCGGCGCCATGAGCGACGACTCCCCGCGGCTGCGCGTCTCGCTGCGCGATCAGCTCGATTGCGTGCCGGTCTACGTGGTCTGGGAGATCACGCTCGGCTGCAACCTGAAATGCCTGCATTGCGGCTCGCGCGCCGGCCACAAGCGCGCGGCCGAGCTGACGACGGCCGAGTGTCTGGATGTGATCGGCCAGCTGGCCGAGCTCGGCGCGCGCGAGATCTCGCTGATCGGCGGCGAGGCGTTCGTGCGCAAGGACTGGCTGACGCTGGTGCGTGCGGTGCGCGCGGCCGGCATGGACTGCACCATGCAGACCGGCGCCTACAAGCTCTCCGCCGCTATGCTGGAAGCCGCCGCCGAGGCCGGCCTGCAGGGGCTCGGCGTCTCCATCGACGGCCTGCAGCCGCTGCACGACCACCTGCGGGGCGTTCCCGGCTCCTACGCCGAGGCGCTGCGGGTGTTGGACGCCTGTCGGAGCCTCGGGCTGATCGCCAGCGTCAACACCCAGATCACAGCCACGGTGATGCCGCAGCTGCCGACGCTGATGGAGGTGATCGCGGACGCCGGCGCCAAATACTGGCAGGTGCAGCTCACTGTCGCGATGGGCAATGCGGTCGATCACGACGAGATCCTGCTGCAGCCCTACGATCTGGCCACGCTGATGCCGCTGCTGGCGCGGCTGCACGCGCGCGGCCTCCAGCGCGACCTGCTGCTGCTGCCCGGCAACAACATCGGCTACTTCGGCCCTTACGACGCGCTCTGGCGCGGCCCTGACCGCGGCCACTACCCCGGCTGCCCCGCCGGCCAGAACGTGATCGGCCTGGAGGCGGACGGCACGCTGAAAGGCTGCCCCTCGCTCGCCACCGAGCGCTACGGCGCCGGCAGCGTGCGCGATACGCCCATCGCCGAGCTCTGGGCTTCGCACCCGGCGCTTCAGTTCAACCGCGAGCGCGGCGTCGCCGACCTCTGGGGCCACTGCGCCAGCTGCTACTACGCCGAGGTCTGCCGCGGCGGCTGCACCTGGACCGCCGACTCCTTATTCGGCCGCCGCGGCAACAACCCCTATTGCCACCACCGGGTGCTGAAGCTGGCCGAGCGCGGAGTGCGCGAGCGGGTGGTGAAGGTCGAGGAGGCCGGCGACACGCCGTTCGCCACCGGCCTGTTCGCCCTGGTCGAAGAACCGATCCCGGCGGCGGCGAGGTGACCGCGCCTGCGCGGGGCCGCGCGCCGTCGACGCTGGTGCTCTGCCGCCAATGTGTCGAGTACGTGTTCGAGGGCGAGGCCGTCTGCCCCCACTGCGGCGGCGATCCCTGCCAGGCCGGCGCTCGCTACCTCGCCGCCGGATACGCCCCGATCGAAGCCATGAACCGCCTCGACCGCGCCCTCGACCGCCGCGCCGCCTTCGCCGCCGACTAGCCGTCCAGCGTCCGCGGCCGTCTAGTCACGCTCAACGACCGATGTTACCGCCCGCCGGGGTGCATGGCGGGACCGCGGTCAAAGCAGTGACGGACGAGCTGGACCTGATCCCCGCGGAACGGCGCGAGGCGGCGCGCACGGCCCTGGGGGCGGTGTTCGCCGCCCGGCCCGTCGACAGCCTGCAGCTGTTGCAGGGCGGCGTGTCGGGCGCCCTCATCTGGCGCGTCGACGTCGGCGAGCGTGCGTGCGTGTTGCGGCTGGAACCCGAGCGGATCGCACTGCATCATCGCCAGCGCGGCTATGCCTGCATGACCGCGGCGGCGGCCGCGGGGGTGGCGCCGGCGGTCCGCTATGCCGATCCGGCCACCGGCGTCGCCGTCATGGACTTCGTCGACGGCCGCCCGTTGTCGGCGCATCCGGGCGGATCGGCGGGACTTGTGCGCGAGTTGGGAACGCTGATCGCACGGCTGCAGGCGACGCCGCCGTTCCGACCGCTGGGCGACTCGGGGGATGTGATCGCCGCCCTGCTCGCCGCCCTGCGCGCATTGGGACTGTTCGCACCTGGGCTGCTGGATCCACACACGGCGGGCCTGGCTCGTATTCGCGCGGCCTGCCCGTGGAATCCAGCATCGCTGGTCTCCGGCCACAACGATCCCAACCCGCGCAACATGCTGTTCGACGGCCGGCGGGTCTGGCTGGTCGACTGGGAGCTGGCGTTCCGCAACGACCCGCTGTTCGACGTCGCGATCCTGACGACCGAGCTGGCGGTGACGCCGGACCTGGAAGACATCCTCGTCGCCGCCGCGTTCGGCCGGCCGCTGGACCCGGCGTTGCGGGCTCGGCTCGTCGTCACCCGCCTCCTCACCCGGCTGTTCTACGGCTGCATCGCGCTGGAGGCCTTCGCCGGGCTACCGCGCGCCGCGCCGGAGGACAGCCTCGACGCGTTGACGCCGGCCGCGTTCCGCAGCGCCGTGGCCGACGGTCGGCTGGAGTCCGGGTCCGAAATAGCCTGGGCCTTCGGCAAGATGTCGCTCGCCGCCTTCATCGACGGCCTGTCCGCGCCGGGCATCGACCAAGCGCTGGAGCTGGCGCGGCAAGCGGTGGTTTAGTCGGCGCGCTACTTCCTGCCCGTAGGCAGAACTTGGCCTAGTCGTCGGCGCCTAGCTGTAGGTCGGCCGGGCGCTGGACGCCTGCATTCCAGTTTGTTGGCTCGCCAGGCTCTCCATCAGTTTCGCCAGCCGGGGATAGGGCTCGCGCAACGCGGCCGCGTCGATCGCGACGACCAGCGCGTGCAATTTCTGCCATGAATGTCCTGATCTTGGCATCATATGGCCTCGCAACCCACTTGGACGCGTCTCCAGCTCTTCGTTCGGCGGATGCAGGATTTGCGCCACCACGGCGCCAACCCTTGACCGCGGACGGCGCTCCGCCCGGCGCCGTTTGGCCTTGCCATCCGGTACGCCCGGCGGGACGATGAGCCTCGATGCCGTTTTGCACAAGCCCAGGATAGCCCGCATGCCCCGCGTCGAAGTCGTCGAATACACCGACGCCGTCTGCTCGACGGCCTGGGGCGCCGAGCCGCTGCTGCGGCGGCTGGACTGGCGCCACGGCCGCCACCTCACTTGGCGCAAGGTGATGGGCGGACTGGTGGGCGACGCGGCCAAGAGCTCGGGCCGGGCGGACTGGGACCGGGTCGGCGCGGCGGGGCCGATGCGCGCCTACTGGAAACGGGTCACCGCGCTCACCGGCATGCCGTACCCCAACCCGATGCGCCTGATGCTGCAATCCACCGATCCGCTCGGCGCGGCGGTGAAGGCGGCGAAGTTGCAGGGATTGGACGTCGCCGAGCGGGTGCTGCGCCGGTTCCGCGAGCAGATCTTCGTCTTCGGCATCGGCCCGCAGACGCCGGACGAGTTCGCCGCCGCCACTGTCGGCGTCGCCGGGCTCGACCAGGCCCGCTGGCGCGCCGACCAGGCCCGCCCCGAGGTCGCCGCCGCCTACAAGGCGGACTGGACCGAGACGCGGACGCCCAACGACTACGTGCGCCAGCTCAAGCACGACGGCCCGATGAACGGCGAGCTCAAGCACTCCGAGGGCCACGACCGCTACGCCCTGCCGACGTTGATCTTCAAAGGTCCGGCGGGCGAGGCCACGGTCGCCGGCTGGGTTCCCTACGAAGACTATGTGGCGGGACTGGAGGCTGCCCTGTCCGGCGCCACGGCCGACCCGCGGCCCGATCCCACGCCGGCCCAGGCGTTCGCCCGTTGGGGCATGCTGACGGCCAGGGAGCTGGCGTTCCTGTGCGGCGAGGCCGCCAAGCCGCCGCCGGACGCCGTAGCCCACGACTGGGGCGACGGCCTGGTCTGGTTCTCCGCCGGCGACGCCCGGGCGCGCGGCCTGGAGAGGGTGGCGGCCTGAGGCCCTGAGCGTCTAGCTGGCGGACGACGCCGCATAGCCGGCGTAGGACTCCTTCAGCGTCGCGTGGTTGAGCAGCATGACCGCCTTCAGCGACGCGCCCGCCGCATCGTAGATGCGAGAGCGAACCCAGTAGGACTCGGTGCGCCGGCTCTCCGACAGCGCGACGATCTCGCGGCGGACCAGATACGGCTCGCCCACGAACAGCGGCCCGTCGATCATGCGGATCTCCTGATCGGCGAACAGGCCGACCGCCGGGCCTTTCACCGGGAACCGGGCCGCGCCGCCGGAGTATTCGGCCAGCACACTGACCATCTCGAGCGGGATGATGGCGCGGCCCCAAGGCGAGGTTGATCCGACCGAGTACCAGGGCGAGGTTTCGGTGATCGCCGCCAGCTTCTGGGCGAGCGAGAACGGATAGAGCGCGCCCATGTGCTGATCGGCGTCCATCCGAACCGGCTCGTCCTCGGCGCCGGTCATGCCGATGCGCAGGTCCTCGAGGATCAGCAGGGCCGCCGGCGGACGCAGCGCCCGCATCCGTTCCTCGAGCAAGGTATCGCCATCGTCTGGGCCAATACTGGCGCTGGCCTCGAGGACGGGCGTCCCGTCAGCCTTTTCCGCCCAGACCCTGGTTTTCACGGCGCCCTTCGGCGGGATCTCGGCGAAGGCGCGCACCGCCTCGCCCTCGACCACCATGTTGAGATAGTGCGACGAGATACAACCGCGCTCGAACCACGCCTGCCCCCAGATCTGTTCGAGCAGCGGCGGGAACAGGCTGAAATGGGTGGGCCCTTCGATCGGACCCGCGCGTAGGCCTAGTTTCTCGGCGGTGGCGTCGTCGTGGATCGAGGTGTGGCCGCCGTACTCCTGGTCGGCCAGCATCTGCCGCGGCTGGCGCAGCGGACCGCTCAGTGTCATGGACGTTTCGAAACTCATGGCTGCTCCTCCGATCTCCTCCGCGATTTGAGCAAGCTCGCTGATGCCCTGTCCAGGCAGAAACGGCCCACGCGGAAGACGCCGCAACCAGAGCAGTTTGAATTCAGCTGGAACAGCTTTTCACTTCATGGCCGGGCTTGTCCCACGGCTGTCCACGATGACGTGTTTGGTTTTTTGAAGCTGGAGGACTTCGAGCCGCAAAAGCGGTTCAGCTTTCGGCGAATGCGCGTTTTTGACGGGCTGGTAAAAAAATCAAACCCGCCGCGGGGGATATCGCGGCGGGTTTGACGATCAGTCGATCCAAGCGGGCGTTTCCTCCCCGAAACGCCGGAGACTTCGGGGGCCTTGTGGACCCTTCATGCCTCTCGCGCAAAGAATAAAGCGGCAATTTTTCTCTCCTGTCAACGGCGCCTGCCGCGAATGAAGGCAAAATTGCCATCCAACTGAACACAACGGGGTGAATCCTAGACGTGATCGTCAATTCAATGGGTGGCTGAACGGCGTTTGTTGACGCCCCCGTCAGTTTTGCAGCAGCAACCGTCTCGCCAGTTCTTCGGTGACCTCACTCGCGGCTTCGAAGACATAGGTTGGGTTCGCAACCGTGACGGGTCCTACGCCGGCGTCGGCGAGGGCGGTGGTGGCGTCGAATACATCGTCGCCCGCAACCAAAAGTCCGAACGGCCGCGCCGTCGCCCCCGCCACCACCTGGCGTTCGACCGCGGCGCGGGCGGCCGCGTCGGCCTCGGCCGGCCAAGTCAGGGTCGCGGTGCGGCGCGCCCGGGCGCGGGCCTCGAGGATGCGCAGCAGCCGTCGCGCGGCGCCCATACGCGCGGCGTCCCATTGCGCTCCAAGACTGGCGGCGAGCTGGGCCTGGCTGGACAGGATCAGGCCGTCTGCCAGCACCTTCAGCCCGTTGGCCTCCAGCGTCGCGCCGCTGGTGGTGATGTCGGTGATTAGTTCCGCGGCGCCCGCCGCCGGCGCGCCTTCGGTCGCGCCGCCCGACTCGACGATGCGGTAGTCGATGATCCCGTGGCGGGCGAAGAAGGCGCGGGTCTGACTCAGGTATTTGGTGGCGACGCGCAGGCGCTTGCCGGTGCGGGCCAGGAACAGATGCGCCACCTCGTCGACATCAGCCATGGTGGTGACGTCGATCCAGCTCTTCGGCGCGGCCACCACCAGGTCGGCGCGACCAAAGCCGAGCGCCTGCATCAGCAGGATGCGGTCGCCCAGGTCGTCAGCCAGCTCGCGCAGCAGGTCCTCGCCGGTGACACCGAGGTGGACCTCGCCGCTGAACAGGGCGCCGGCGATCTCGGACGCCGACACCAGCCGCACCTCGATCCCTTCCAGGCCGTCGAGCCGGGCGGCATAGCCGCGCTCGCCACCAGCGGCGCGCGGCGGCAGGCCGCAGTCGGCCAGCCAATCTTCCGCTTGTTCCTTGAGCCGGCCTTTGGACGGGATGGCGAGGATGAGGGGTTCGCTCATTGCGCGCCCTCCCGCCAGGCGCGGCCGGGCCGCACCATGCAGCCGACCGCGCCGCAGGCCAGGCTGGCGCCCAGCCGTGCGAACAGGCTGTCGTAGCGCCCGCCGGCCGCGACCGGGCGGTGGCCGCCGAGCGCGGCGCTGCGCACCTCGAACAGCATGCCGTCGTAGTAACCGAAGTCGCGGCCAAAGGCGGTGGACAGGCGCATCGCGGCCGCCGGCGCGCCCTCGTCCTGCAGCGCCGCCAGCCGCCGCGCCCAGCCCTTCAGCGCCGCCTCCAGCTTGGCCCCGCCGGGACCGGCGAGCCGCGCCACCGCCTCCAGCGCCGCCGCCGGCTTGTCGGCGATGGCCAGGAAGCGGCCGATCAGCGACGCCTGCTCCGGCGTCAGGTCCGGCGCGCGGGCGACCGCCGAGCGCTCGGCCAGCCGATGCACGATCTCCGCCGCCGAGCGCCCACCCGCTGGCTCGATCCCGGCGAGCGCCCAGAGGTCTTGCAGCACGGCCGCGGCCTCGGCTTCCGGCAGGGCGGAGAGCATGGCCGAGAGCCGATCGCCGGCCGGCGCGGCGCCGGCGGTCGCGGCGGGCTGCTGCGCCCGCTCCAGCATCTCGCGCAGGCGCCGCGGACTGGCGAAGGCGCGCTTGATCCGCGCGCCCAGGGCGTCCGCCAGCTTCAAAGTGTCGATGAAGGCGCCGAACAGGCCGACGTCACCCAGCTCCAGTGTCAGGTCATCGCGCCCGCCTGCCGCCGCGGCGCGCCAGGCGAGGCCGGCGATCTCGGCGTCGGCCTCCGGCGCGGCGCCGGTCTCGAACGCCTCCAGGCCGATCTGCAGGAACTCCTCATAGGCCTCGCGGCCGCGCGGCGCGGCGCGGAACGCCTTGCCCTCGTAGAAGTAGCGCCCGCCGGCCTTGCCGCCGTCGATGTGCAGCCGCGCGGCGGGGATGGTGAAGTCGGGCCGCAGCGCCGCCTCGGCGCCGCCGTCGGCCTGCACCAGGATCAGCCGCTCACGCATCGCCTCGCCGGAGAGATCCAGGATCAGGCCGAGCGGCTGCGCAGTCGGCGGATCGATCGCGTCGGCGCCCATCTGCGCAAATGGCGCGCGCACCGCGGCCAGCACGTCCGACGGAATCGGTGGCTCGATTCTCATCGCGCACGCTCGACGATTGCCCGCACGGTCGCGACCAGATCGGCGCGCGGGGCAGTCACCTGGCCAGGACGCTCGTCGCGCCAGGCCTTGTTGTCGGCGACGCCGGCGGCGAGCTGTCGGCCGAGGTCGAGGTCCTTCACCGTCACCTGCCCCGCGGCGATCTCGTCCTCGCCCATGATCACCGCCGCGGGCGAGAGCCGGCGGTCGGCGTATTTCATCTGCGCCCGCATGCCGGAGCCGCCGAGGTAGACCTCGGCCGCCACGCCCGCCGCGCGCAGCTCGGCGGCGACACCGAAATAGTCCGCCATCCGCGCCTGGTCGAAGACGATCACAACGACAGGGCCCCGAATCTCGGCGAGGTCGGCGCGCCCGCTGGCCGCCAGCGCCGCGGCGAGGCGGGAGACGCCGAACGAAAAGCCGGTGGCCGGGACTCGTTCGCCGGTGAACCGCGCGACCAGGTCGTCGTACCGCCCGCCGCCGCCGATGGAGCCGAACCTGGCCGGCTCCCCGGCCTCGTCGGTGGTCTCGCCGAGCAGTTCGGCCTCGAACACGGCGCCGGTGTAGTACTCCAGCCCGCGCACCACCGACGGGTCGAACAACGCCTGGTCCTCACCCACACCGAAGGCCGCCAGGCCGGCGCTGATGCGCGACAGCTCCTCGAGCCCTTCGTCGCCCTCGGCCGAGCCGCCGATCACATTGGCCAGCCGGTCCAGCGTCGCGGCGCGCGCGCCCTGTCCGGCCGAGACGAACGCCAGCACCGCGTCGACGGCCTCGGCCTTCAGCTCCGCACCGCGGGTGAAGGCGCCGGACTCGTCCTTGCGGCCCGCGCCCAGCAGCAGTTTCACGCCCTCCAGCCCCAGCCGGTCCAGCTTGTCGACCGCGCGCAGCACCGCCAGCTTCTGGCCCTCAGCCTGGACGCCCGCCGCGGTCAGGAGGCCGTTGAGGAGCTTGCGGTTGTTGATCTTGAGCACGTAGCTCCCACGCGGCAGGCCGGCGGCGCCGAAGCCCTCGACGGCCATGGCGATGATCTCGGCGTCCGCCTCCGGCCGCGCCGAGCCCACCGTGTCGGCGTCGCACTGCACGAACTCGCGCCAACGGCCGGGTCCTGGCTTCTCGTTGCGCCAGACCTTGCCCCAGGCGTAGCGGCGGAACGGCTTGGGCAGGCCCTCCCAGTTCTGCGCCACGAAGCGGGCCAGCGGCGCGGTGAGGTCGTAGCGCAGCGCCATCCACTCTTCGTCGTCATCGCGCAGGGCGAACACGCCCTCGTTGGGACGGTCGGCGTCGGGCAGGAACTTGCCGAGCGCATCGGCGTATTCGAACGCCCCGGTCTCCAGCGCCTCGAAGCCGTACGACTCGTAGACGCGCGCCACCGCCTCCAGGATGCGGCGCTCGGCGGCCAGGGCGTCAGCGCGGCGATCGATGAAACCGCGCGGCGCTCGCGCCTTGGGCCGGTTCGGAGCGTCGGTCATGGCCGGGCGCTTAGCGGCTTGGCCCACCGCAGGGCAAGGCTGAAGGGGGTGTCCATCCGATATTCGTCCTCATGCAAGACGCCGGATGGTGCAAGAGCGCCCCGTCCGGCCAGTGGCCGCGGGGCGGGAACGTCGACGCTGGATCAGGCCAAGCGCGTCCGATCCGGCCCGCGGAGGGTCGGGTGATGCGCGTGCTGGTGTCGGCCGCCGTTCATGGGGCGGCTCTATAGCGACGATTTCCTGTCGAAGCGATGAACGATTAGCGCTTGCCAAGAAATCCGTCTTAGATATATCTGCGTTATCGATATATCTAACCACAGACGAGAGCTATCCCATGAACGAGATAAACCGTGCGGCGGCGTTTCGCCGGCCCCTGAGCCGCTGGGCGCTGACCGTGGTCGGCGCCGTCGACGTCACTCCGCGCATGCGCCGCGTCAGCCTGGTCGGCGAGGCGATGGACAGGTTCGAATACCGGCCGGGCCAGGACCTGGTGCTGAATCTGCCGGACGATCGAGGGGATCTGACGCGCCGGCACTATACGATCCGCCGCTTCGACGCCCTGGAGGGCCGGCTGGAGATTGACTTCGTGCTGCACGGCGCATCGCCGGCGACCAACTGGGCCCGGCGCGCCGCGATCGGCGACGCGATCACCGCCGAGGGTCCGCGCGGCCGCACCAGTGTGCGCGGCCCGGCCGATTGGCGCCTGTTCGCCGGCGACGAGACGGCGCTGCCGGGGATCGCGGCGATGATCGAGCGCCTGCCGGCCGGCGAGCGCGCCATCGCCTTCATCGAAGTGGCGGGCCCCGAGGAAGAGCAGCCGATCGAGACGGCGGCCAGGCTCGACCTGACCTGGCTGCACCGCGGCGGTCCGCCGCGCGCGCCGAGTCTGGGCCTGATGCAGGCTCTGACCACCTTCCAGCTCCCACCCGGCGTCGGCCAAGCCTGTATCAACGGCGAGACCAGCACCGTGCGCGCCCAACGCCAGGGCCTGATCGCCCGCGGCTTCGCCAAGGACCAGATCGCCGCCGAAGGCTACTGGCGCCCCGGCCGCCTCGGCGGTCACGACCACATCGTCGAGCCCGCGGAGTTCATCGCCGCCCTGGTCCGCGGCGGGCGCAGGTCCCGCGGCTGACTACCGTGCGACGTTGATCACCTGCAGCTGGGTGAATTCGGCCAGGCCCTCTTCGCCCAGCTCGACGCCGATGCCGGAGCCCTTGGCCCCACCGAACGGGATGTTGGGCGCCAGGTCGGCGTGCTTGTTGACCCACACCGTGCCGCTCTCCATCCGGGTGGCGAGGTTGTAGGCCGCATCGAGGTCCGGTGACCAGATCGAGCCGCCGAGCCCGTATTCGGAATTGTTGGCGCGGGCCAGCGCGTCCTCGGCGTCGCTGAAGCGGATCACCGGCAACACCGGGCCGAACTGCTCCTCGTCGACCAGCCGCGAGCCGTCGGTAATGTCGCGCACGATGGTCGGGCGGATGAAGTAGCCCTTGTCGCCCTGCCGCTCGCCGCCGGCGATGATCTTGCCGTCCTTTTTGGCGCTCTCGATGATTCCCATCACCCGGTCGTACTGGGTCTTGTTCTGGATCGGGCCCAGCTGGGTGCCCTGCTCGAGGCCGTCGCCCATCACCGCAGCGTCCGCCAGCAGCGCCAGCTCCTCGCACATGGCGTCGTAGATGCTGTCGTGGACGTAGGCGCGCTTGATCGCGATGCAGACCTGGCCGGAATTCTGGAACGCCCCGGCGAAGATCTGCGGGGCCACGGTCTTCGGATCCGAGCCCGGCATGACGATCGAGGCGTCGTTGCCGCCGAGTTCGAGGGTGATGCGCTTCAGCGCATCGGCGGCGCCGGCCATCACCTTCTTCCCGGTCGCGGTCGAGCCGGTGTAGCTGATCTTACGGATGCCGGGGTGGGCCGTCATTTCGGCGCCCAACTCGCCGGCGTCGGCGATGATGTTGAGCACGCCGGGTGGCAGCACGTCCTTGATCAGGGCGGCCAGCCGCAGCGTCGAGAGCGGCGTCGTCGGCGCCGGCTTCAGCACCATCGTGTTACCGGCCAATAGCGCCGCAGGGACCTTGAACGCCATCAGGATCATCGGGAAGTTCCAGGGCACGATCGCCCCGATCACGCCCAGCGGACGGCGATGCGTCTCGACCCGCCGGTTCTCGCTGTCGTCCAGCACCTTCACCGGCAGGTCGAGCATGGTGAAGTAGCGGAAGAAGGCGGAGGCGCCGTAGACCTCGCCGGTGGCGTCGGCGATCGGCTTGCCCTGTTCCTGCGTCAGCAGGCGGGCGAGCTCGGGGGCGTTGGCCTGGATGATGTCGGCGATGGCGGCGAGCTTGGCCTTGCGCTCGGCGATCGATGTGTCGCGCCAGCCCGGAAAGGCCCGTTGCGCCGCCGCGACGGCCGCATCCAGCTGCGCCTTGGAGGCGCGCGGGCACTTCGACAGCACCTCTTCGGTGGCAGGGTTGATCACGTCCATCTCGGCGTCGCCGTCCACCAGCACGCCGTCGATCAGAAGCTTGTAGTCGCTCATCGCCTTGAGTCCTTCCGGAGGGTCGATCGGACCCTGGCAGGGTGACGTCGCGGCCCGCAAGCGCGGAAACCGCGGCGGAACGCAATCGCGGGGCAAGCGTTACCGTCGCCGAAGGATTTCGATCCAAGAACACAACACGGAGGCGAGGCGGCTATGCGGTCGTTGATACTTTGGGGACTGGGCGTTCCGATTCCGATCATCTTGTTGCTGGCGTTCTGCACGCACCATTTCTAGGGCGGGCATGAACGCTGTTCTTCAGCTAGGTTATCGGAAAACAGGCGCTCGACCTGCGATCGCTTCCTTTTGCCGCGCGCGCAGATTCCTGTCTCCGGCGAGTTTGCCGCATGCCGTCTTGGTTGAGCCGCATGAGGTCACAGTCACGCCGTGATTTCGTCAACATTCACGTCAACGATTGCTAATCCGCCAGGGCTGGCGATCGCCCATCTCGGCGCACAGAAACTGCGTATGAAATGAGGGACCAAATGGCAAAGCTTACGATTACTGGCTTAATGTTGGCGTCGACTCTGTCACTCGGCGCCTGCGCGACCCAGGACTATGTCGACAAGCACGTGGCGACCGTTCAGGGCCAGGTGGCCGATGTGCAGGGTCACCAGCAGACCCAGGACCAGCAGCTGTCGCAGCTGGACCAAACCACCCGTGACGCGATGCAACGCGCCGAAGCGGCCAACAAGCTGGCCGAGGGTAAGTTCCTGTACTCGATGGTGCTGTCGGACGACTCGGTGAAGTTCCCGGTCGACGGCTCGAAGCTGTCGACCGAGGCGCAAACCCGGCTGATGGACTTCATCTCTAAGCTCAAGAGCGACAACAAGAACGTCTATCTGGAGATCCAGGGCCATACCGACGCCACCGGCGACAAGACCTTCAACGAACGGCTTGGCGAACAGCGCGCCGAGGCCGTGCGCCTGTTCATGAACCAGCAGGGCGTGCCGCTGAACCGGATGGCGACCATCTCCTACGGGCCCGACGTCCCGGTGGCGCCGAACACCACCCGCGAAGGCCGGGCGCAGAACCGCCGCGTCGTGCTGATCGTGATGGCATAAGGTGGGGAGGGGTCGGGCACGCGCCCGGCCCCCGCCGCTTCTCCTCACCCGTAGGGGGGAGAACTAGCCGCTGTGCCTCAGCGCCAGCAAATCCGACCAGCGCCAGTCGCCGTGGCCGAGCGCGAGGCGGGCGCTGCCGGAGGAATCCCGCAGCGACAGCAGCATCAGGCCATGCATCGCCTGGGCGCGGCAGGCCGCCGGCGCGAAGGCGATCTCCCAGACGATGGCTTCGCGCACCGCGGCCAGACCCTTGCCGTCCTCGCTGTGGCTCTGCACCCAGTCGCCGTCCCAGACCATGATCGCCTTGCTGGACCCCGAGGCCTCGGCCACGGCGGCCTGGACCAGGTTGTCCTTGCGCAGCGCCGCCTCGATCCGCCGCGCCATGTTGCACTCGCCGCCGCCGCCTGAGCCGGACCCGGAGGTGGACGCGCCGGCCAGGTCGGAGTCGGTCAGCTCGCCCTGGGACTGGACGTTGGAGGTCTTCGCGGCCGGGGTGACCGGCAGGAAATCGTCGATGGTCGGCGCGGGCGTACGTCGGGCGATGCTCTTTTCCGCCGGCGGCGTCACGTGGGCGGCGTGCTTGGGGGCGTCCGGAGAAGGGTCGGGCGTCGGAACCTTGGCCGGCGGGACCGGCGGGGTCCAGCTCACCAGCCGCACCATCGGCGGATCGACGTGCGCATAGTGCGGCACGTCGGCGCGCGCGAGCAGGATGGCGGCGGCGACGCCGAGATGCGCAGCGGCGCTGACTGTGATCGCGCCTGCCATCCAGCCGCGCTTCTTCGGCCGCGGCGGTGGCTCCAGGCTCTGGACGGCCGGAATCTGATCCTGGCTGGGGTCGCTCACGCGGGCTGTCCGACTCATCCCTCTGAACTCAAGCAGAGCTCAAGAATCATGCGTCCGCGTCAGCATCGTGGCGCCGGACGCGCGACGACTGCGGCGGATCGACCAATGTTCTCCCACGGCGGGGTAAACGAATGGCTGAGTTAGATGGTTTACGGGCGACGCCCGGGACTAGCCCCGCAACCGCTCGATCAGCGCCGTCGTCGACGGGTCGTGCGCGCCGACCTTCCCGCCCTCGAGTTCCGGGAACACCGCCTTGGCCAGGGTCTTGCCCAGCTCCACGCCCCACTGGTCGAAGCTGTCGATCCCCCAGGGCACGCCCTCCACGAAGACCTTGTGCTCGTAGAGCGCGATCAGCGCGCCGAGCGCGGCGGCGGTCAGGCGATCCAGCAGGATAAAGCTGGTCGGGCGGTCGCCGGGGAAGTTGCGGTGCGGCTCAACGGCGTTGGCGTGGCCGACCATCAGCGCCTCGGCCTGGGCGATCGCGTTGGCCAGCAGCCGCGCCTGGTGGTCCGGCGGGCCCTCGTCGCCCTTGGCCACCGCCACGATGTCGACCGGGATCACCTCCGTGCCCTGGTGCAGCATCTGGAAGAAGGCGTGCTGGCCGGTAGTGCCGGCGTCGCCGAACACCGCGGCGGCGGGAGCCGCGGAACAGCGGCCGGCCGCGGGCGGCGGCTTCCAGCGCGGTCCAGGCGTCGGTCTTGTCGGTCATTGGGCTCCCCTTGGCGCTGGCGCTCAGTGCAAACTGTCTGGGCGGCCTTTTCGCTCCCTTCCCCTCGATGGGGAAGGGTTGGGGATGGGGTGTAGGCGCTGCCGGCGCCAGGTTCGCCCAGCGAGGCGATGGCGCCTGGTCGAGCCACTCAAGTGACCATCCAGCTTTCACCCCACCCCTGCCCCGCCCCATTGAGGGGCGGGTTCAAACACGGGGCGCTGAAAGCAACACGGGGCGCTGAAAGCAAAAGGCCCCGGCGAAGGTTCCGCCGGGGCCAAATCTAGATCGCTTGCGCGCCCCTTAGCGGCGCGCGCCGCCCATGAAGTAGAGCAGGAAGCGGAACAGGTTGATGAAGTCGAGGTAGAGGCTGAGCGCGCCGTAGCTGGTCGCCACGCTCATCGCCGCCTGGTCTCCGCCCAGCTGGTAGTAGGTCATCTTTGTGCGCTGGGTGTGGAAGGCGGTCAGACCGGCGAAGATCCCGACGCCGATCAGGTTGATGAGGAAATTGAGCGCCGGCGACTGGAAGAAGAACATCGCCAGCGAGGCGAAGATCAGGCCCCACAGACCCATGATCAGGAAGCTGCCCATGCCGGTGAGGTCGCGCTTGGTGGTGTAGCCCACCAAGCTGAGGCCGCCGAACGCCGCCGCCGTGACCAGGAAGGTCTGGAAGATGCTGACGTTGCTGTAGATGATGAACAACATGCCCAAGGACGCGCCGATCAGGGAGACGATCGCCCAGTAGGTGATCGCGGCAGCCCGGGGCGACGTCTTACGTATGAACATCTGGCTGAGCAGGATGCCCAACGGCGCGAAGGCGACGACCATGCCGAGGATCGTGTAACTGAGGCGGCCGGTGGTCGTGTCGACGGTGAACAGCAGCTGCTGCACCGGCAGGTAGTTGCCGGTCACCCACGCCAAAGCGGCCGAGAGCACCAGGCCCAGCCCCACCTTGTTATAGACGCCCAGCATGAAGGCGCGCAGGCCCGCGTCGACACCCATGTCGGCGACGGCCGGCGTGGGGCGCGTAAACCCGCGATTGAAGTCGCTCATAGAAGATAGCCCTTCTGAATACGTCCCGAGGGACGCGTTGGCTGAAATATCGTCCTTGCGGAGACACCGCGCAAGGCGCCGTCGGGTGACGCTTAGTTAAGCCGGCTCACTCGGCGCGCAGCACCGGCGCCGGCCGCATCGCCAGGGCGTGCATCGCGGCGATGAGTCCGCCGGCCGCGGTGAGGGCCGCGGCGCCGGCGATCAGGCCGAGCGCACCGGTCCAGTCGACGCTCCAGGTCGCCTCGAACACCAGCGCCACCACCGGCCATGCCGCGGCGAAGCCGAGCGCGACGCCCGCGAGCCCGGCGATGGCGCCCACCGCGCCGTACTCGATGGCGTAGGCGGACAGGATCTGCCAGCGCGCCGCGCCCAGCACCTTCAGCGTCGCCGCCTCCTTGGCCCGGGCACGCGCCCCGGCGGCGATGGCGCCCGCTAGCACCAGCAGCCCGGCCAGGCCCGCGACGGCCGCGGCGGCGCGTACCGCCAGGGTGACGCGGTCGAACAGCTGGGTCGCGGCCTGCAGCTGCTCGCGCACGCTGATCACATCGACGGTCGGGAAGCTGGCGCCGAGCGCATGGGTGACGGCGGCTTCCTCCACCGGCGTCGCCTTGGCGATGGCCACCTGGCGCGGATTGGCCCCGGCCAGGGCGGTGGCGTCGAGGATCAGGGTGAAGTCAGGCCCGAAGCCGCCGAGGTCGGTCTTGCGCGTCGTCGCCAGCCGGGTCTGGAACTCGCGGCCGAGCGTGCCGACCGTCACCTCGTCGCCGAGCTTCAGCCCCGCCGCCTTGGCGACCTGCTCGTCGAGGGCGATCAGCGGCGGGCCGACATAGTTCGCGGGCCACCACCTACCGGAGATGAGGTCCGCGCCCACCGGCTGCGCGCCGATCGCCGACAACGAGATGTCGGCGTCGAACGCCCAGCGGCCCATGGCCCCGATCTTCCCCTTGTCGACCTGCTTGCCCTTCAGTCCCGTGATCCGCCCGGTCGCGAAGGGGAAGCGCATGTAGTCCTTCGGCGTGAGCGCACGGCCGAACCCCTGCGCCACGGCGGCGTCGAACGCCGGACCCTTGTCGCCGGGGATCTCGATGAACACCAGCGCCGGCGCGGCCTTCGGCGCGGTGACGGTCACCTCGGCGATCAGGCTGGATTGGATCAGCACCACGGCGGCCAATAGGGCGACGCCGAGCCCGATCGCCGGGGCGGCGGTGCGGGCGGCCGAGTGTGGGCCGGCGAGGTTGGCCAGGCCGATTCGCATCGGCCCGCGCGTCAGTCCGCGCAGCCGGCCGGCCGCCCAGGCGGCGCCGAGGCCGATCAGGAACAGCGCTACAAACGCCGCCGCGACGCCGGCGATCATGATCGCCGCGGAGAGCTGGGTCGGCGCGGTGACGATCGCCAGCCCGGCCAGCGCCGCGGCGGCCAGCACCGCGCCGACCAGCTCCGGCCCGAACCTCAACCGCCCGGCCAGCTCCTGGCGGAAAAGCGCGGCCGGCGGCGTCGCCCGGGCTCGGCCCAGCGGCGCCAGCGAGAAGGCGGCGGCCGACAGCAGGCCGAACAGCGCCGCCTTGGCCAGCGGCGCCGGGTAAAGCTCGAACAGCGCCGGGACCGGCAAGTCCTGCTTGACCAGATTTCCCAGGATCAGCGGCGCGGCGCCGCCGACCACCACGCCGATCACCACGCCCAGCCCCGCCAGCACGGCGATCTGGATCAGATAGGTGTTGCGCGCCAGCGCTCCGTCCGCGCCCAGCGCCTTCAGCGCCGCGATCGACGTCTTGCGCGCCTCCAGATAGGCCCCGACCGCGCCGGAGACGCCGAGCCCGCCGGCGATCAGCGACGACAGGCCGATGAAGCCGAGGAAGTACTCCAGCTGGTCGATCAGCCGGGAGAAGCCGGGCGCGGCCTCGTTGCGGTCGCGAATCCGAAAGCCGTCGCCCTTCAGAGCCTGGTCGATGGCGCGCTTGGCGGCCACGAGACTGAGGCCTGGGCGCAGCGAAATGCGGGCAGTCTCGCCGAACGGCAGGCCGGGGGCGAGGAAGCCGCCACCCTGCACCATCTGCAGCCGGCTGAGCACCCGGGGGCCTAGGCCGAAGCCGCGCGAGAGCCGGTCCGGCTCGCCCAGCAGCACCGCGCGGGCCGCTACCGGCACATTCCCGATCAAGAAACGGTCGCCGAGCTTCAGCCCGAGCCGATCGAGCAGCGGCTGCTCCACCGCGACGCCGGCCGCATCGCCCGCCGGCTGCAGGGCGTCGGCCAGCCGCACACCGCCGCCGAGGTCGACCTGCCCGACCAACGGATAGCTCTCGCTGACGCCGCGCAGCTCCACCAGCCGCCGCACCCCCGACGGCGCCTCGGCCATCGCCCGGCTGGCGACCGCATAGGAGACAGCGCCCAGCTTCTCCAGCGCCGCCTTTTCCTTCGGCGAGAATTCCCGCTGTTCGACGCCGACCGCCAGGTCGCCGCCAAGGATCTGCGCCGCCTGCGAAGCCAGCCCCTGCCGGAACGCCTCCGCCGTCGACCCCGCCGCCGCGATCGCCGCAACGCCCAGCGCCAAACACGCCAGAAAGATGCGAAATCCCCGCACCCCCGACCGCAGCTCCCGGGCGGCGAAGCGGAACGAGAGCGGGATCAATTTCCTTCTCCCCCTGGGAGAGAAGGTGGCCGCGAAGCGGTCGGATGAGGGGTGCGCCTGGGGACGGCGGGGATTGGCGGCGCGGCAAAACCCGAACGGCGGCGCCAACACCCCTCATCCGTCGCCTCCGGCGACACCTTCTCCCGCAAGGGGAGAAGGACATTCATGGCTCAACCCTCCCCGCCGCCATCCGGGCGACGCGGTCGGCGCGGGCGGCGAGGGCCTCGTCGTGGGTGACCAGCACCAGGGCGGCGCCGGTCTCGGTCGCGAGTTCGAAGATCAGGTCGGCGACGAGGCGGCCGTTGGCGTGGTCGAGGTTGCCGGTGGGCTCGTCGGCGAACAGCAGCGCCGGGCGAGTGGCGAGCGCCCGGGCCAGGGCGACGCGCTGCTGCTCGCCGCCGGAGAGCTGGTGCGGATAGTGGGTTCGCCGGCCGGCCAGGCCGACGCGGTCGAGCCACTCGCGGGCGGTCCTGGACGCGCCCTTCGCGCCGGCGATCTCCAGCGGGGCGGCGACGTTTTCCTCGGCGGTCATGTTGGGCAGCAGGTGGAAGGCCTGAAACACCAGCGAGACCCGGCCGCGCCTTAAGCGCGCCCGCCCGTCCTCGTCGAGCCGCGACAATTCCTGCCCCAGCAGCCGCACCTTGCCCTTGCTCGGCCGCTCAAGCCCGGCGGCGATGGCGATCAGGGTCGACTTCCCGGAGCCCGACGGGCCGACCACCGCCACCCGCTCGCCGGCCTCGACGCTGAAGTCGAGCCCGCGCAGGATTTCCACCGGTCCCGCCGCCGAGGGAAGGGTCAGCCAGACGCCGTCGAGGGCGAGGGGGGCGCCTGGCTGAATGGCGTCGAACATGGGGTCTCGTTGCAAGCGGCGGGAAGACCCTACATAGGGCCTGCCGATGAGCCGAACACCTGACCGATTCTTCATCCGCCGCGGATTGCTGCTGGGGATCGCCGCCAGCGCAGCCACCCCGGCCTTCGCCGCCCGCAAACGGGTCGTCACCATCCTGGGCGACTCGATCACCGCCGGTCTTGGCCTGCCCGCCGCCGCCGCGCTGCCGGCGCAGCTGGGCCTGGCGCTGGCGCGGCTCGGAACGCCGGTGGTGGTCCGCGGCGCTGGCGTCAGCGGCGACACCACCGGGGACGGGCTTGGGCGGCTGAACTTCTCGGTCCAGGCCGACACCGACGTCTGCCTGGTGGCGCTGGGCGGCAACGACCTGCTGCAAGGGGTCGACCCGAAGAGCACCAAATCCAACCTCACCGCGATCGTGCAGAAGCTGAAGGCGCGGCGGATGGAGGTGGTGCTGGCCGGCATGACCGCGCCCCGCGCCGTCGGCGCCGGCTACGCCCGCGATTTCGGTGCTGTGTTCCCGGCCGTCGCCAAGGCCGAGCACACGCCGCTCTATCCGGACCTGCTGGCCGGCGTCGGGCCGGGCCTGCGCCAAGCCGATGGCATCCACCCGAACGCGACCGGCGTGAAGATCATCGCCAAGGGCCTCGCGCCGATCGTGGCCAGGGCGCTCAAAGCCCGGCGATGATCCGCCTGTTCGCCGCGATCGCGATCCCGGAAGAGATCGGCGAAGGGCTGGTTCGGCGCCAGCAAGGCCTGCCAGGCGCGCGGTGGCGGCCGACCGACCACTTCCACATCACCCTGCGCTTCGCCGGCGAGATCAGCGAGTCGGTCGCCGACGACCTCGACGCCGAGCTGAATGTCGTCTCCGGCGAGGCGCCGACCCTGGCGTTGGCGGGCGTCGGCTCGTTCCAGGACGGTGACGATATCCACGCGGTCTGGGCTGGCGTCGCCGAAAACCCGGCGCTGCGTCAGCTGGCCAAGCGCTGCGAGAGCGCCGCCCGCAAGGCCGGTCTGGCCCCCGACCGCCGCGTCTGGCGGCCACACGTCACCCTCGCCTACCTGAGCCACGCCGACCCCGCCCGCGTCGCCGCCTGGGTCCAAGGCCACAACCTGCTGAAATCGCCGCCGTTCCGCATCACCAGCTTCGGCCTCTACTCCAGCTGGCTGGGCCACGAGGGCTCGACTTACCGGCTGGAGCGGGAATACCCGCTGGGCTAGCGCCCGGTCTCACCCGTCGGACCCGTGCTTCGGCGCGCCGCCCCCGGTGGCCGCGCGAATCGTGGCGTTTCGTCGTGGTATCATAGGCGCAGAACAGCACACATCGGGGTGAATTTGCGCGCGGCGACCGGCGCTCGGCGAAGGATGGAACCCAGCAACGTGCGGCGAGGGCCGTTCGCCGCGGCGCTGGGCTGGTTGAGGCGGCGCCGGGACGCGCCGATCATCCAGTGCGCGCGCCTGCTACCCGAGGCATGCCCGGGTCTCACCGCCGCGCTCGTGGCCCTCAACCTCGCCAACGCCGTCGTTCCGGCGGCGACCATCGTCGCCACGGGCCTCATGGTCGGCTCACTCCCGGCCACGGCCCACGCGGGCCTCGGGAGCGCGGCCGGACATCGAACCCTCGTGGCGCTGGGCTTCTGGGCCGGACTGATGATGCTTGGAGAGATCGGCCCGCGCTTGCTCACCGCGACCGCCACCTCCGCAGGGTCGCGCGTCGAAAGCCGCGTGCAGCAACGCGTGATCGCGGCGTTGAACCGGCCCTGGTCGATCGCCCACCTGGAGGACCCCGCCACCGCCGATCTGCTGTCGCAAGTGTCGGGCCTCGGCGTCGGCGCGCTCGGGCCCGGCGCGGCGGTCTCGGGGCTGGTGACGACACGAATTCCGATGATCCTTCGCAGCGCCATCTCGGGCGCGCTGCTGTTCGCCTACAGCTGGCCGGCCGCCTTGCTGCTGTTCGCCGCCCAGTTCGTCTTTGTCCGGCAGATCCGGCGCAGCTGGGTGGAGGACGCCCGGTCCATCCTCGGCAAGACCGACACGGTGCGGCGCGCGGACTACTACCGCGAGCTCGCCCTGGGCGCCGCTACCGCCAAGGAGATGCGCGTGCTGGGCCTGCACGGCTGGCTTGGCGATCGGCTGGCGCGCGAGTGGAAGGGCCGTCTCTTCCAGGACTGGAAGCTCCGGCGATGGGACACGATCGGCGGCGTCGCCGGCGCGGTGGTGGCCAGTCTGGCGGGGCTGGTCGTCTACGGCGCGCTGGCCGGCGACGCAGCGCGCGGTGTGATCACCCTGGGCGCGCTGGTCATCTACCTGCGCTCGGCCCAGGCCATCGCCGGTTGGGGGCTGAGTAACGCCGACTACGCGATCGAGTACGGCGCCGCTGCCCTGCCGGCGCTGCGCAAGCTGGAAGCGATGACCGCCGCCGGTCCGCAGGCGGCGTTGAGGATATTGCC
>Ga0302326_10005734_pt1 | contig 28191 bp, 30 predicted proteins | sample Palsa_T0_3_FD_202264 | JGI IMG/M metagenome (GOLD analysis project Ga0302326, IMG submission 202264) | Peat permafrost microbial communities from Stordalen Mire near Abisko, Sweden - Palsa_T0_3 | ecosystem: Environmental > Terrestrial > Soil > Palsa > Peat permafrost | place: Sweden: Abisko... | reverse complement strand
GCGCAGACGGATGCGCAGCAGCGGCGCATTGGCGTCCGGAAACAGTTCGGTCCCCATGCGCGGCAGGACCAGATACAGGAGTCCCAGCGCCGAGACCAGATACACGATCGCCAGCGGCCAACGAAACCGCAGGACGCCATTCAGATAGCGTTCGTAAAATCCGCGCAGGCGTCCGAAGGCGCCTTCGCGCTCCTCGCCGCGATGCGCTTCCCGCATCAGCCAGGTCGAAAATACCGGGACCAAGCTGCTGGAGAGCAGATACGACGCGATCATCGAAAAGGCCACCGCCAGCGACAGCGGCACGAAAAGCTGGCGACCCACGCCGACCATGAAGAACGATGGCACGAAAACGGCCAGGATGCAGAACATGGAGAGCAGGCGCGCCATGGCTGTCCGGCGACAGGCTTCCACCACGGCGCGCGCACGCGATACGCCGGGCAGCATCTGGCTGTGGATGTTCTCGATTTCGACGGTGGCCTCGTCTACTAATACGCCGACGGCCAGCGCCAGTCCGCCCAGCGTCATGATGTTGATGGTCTGGCCGGCCGCCCAGAGCAGGATCACGGCGGCCAGCAGGGCGAACGGGATGTTCAGGATGACGATCAGCGCGCTGCGCCAGTCGCGCAGGAAGATCAGCACCATCAGGCCGGTGAGGGCCGCGCCCAGCAATCCTTCGATCACCAGGCCGCGCAGCGAATTGGCGACGTAGGGCGACTGGTCGAATTGCAAGCTTACGTCGACGTCTTCCGGCAGGGCTTTCTTGAACTCCGGGATGGCGGCTTTGACGGCATCGATCACCGCCAGCGTGGATGCGTCGGACCGCTTGGTGACGGGGATGTAGACGGTCCGCTTGCCGTTGACGTGAGCGTAGGCGGTGACCAAGTCGGTGCCGTTATCGATGGTTCCGATGTCGCGCAGATACACCGTGGCGCCCGGCACGGGCCGGATTGGCGTACTGAGCAGATCGGCGAGATTCGCGCCCAGCGCCGAATTGGTGCGGGCAATGCGCTCGATCATGCCGGTGAACATGTTGCCGGATGGCATGACCACGCTGGATCGGCTGACGGCGGCGATGGCTTCTTCGGGCGAGATCCGGTATTGCCGCAGCTTGGCCGGATCGAGCATGACGACGATGGTGCGTTGATTCCCGCCGAACGGCGGCGGCGCGGAAACGCCGGGCAAGGTTGCGAACAAGGGACGCACGCGGTTGATCGCGAAATCCTGCATCTCCCCTTGCGAATGCGCGGCGCTACTAAAGACCAGTAGGCCAACGGCTACGCTGCCCGCGTCGAAGCGGGTGATGAACGGTGGCACGGTCCCCGGCGGCATGAAGGCGCGCGCGCGGTTCACATAGCCGACGGTTTCCGACATGGCCTGGCTCATGTTGGTGTCCGGATGGAACACCAGCTTCATGAGGGCCGCGCCCTGGATGCTTTTGCTTTCCACGTGGTCGATGCCGGTGATGTAAAGGAAGTGATACTCGTAGTAATACGTGAGATAGCCTTCCATCTGGGCCGGGTCCATGCCGCCGTAAGGCTGCGCGACAAAGATGGCGGGATCGCCGACTTGCGGGAAGATATCGACCGGCATGCGCTGGACGGCGAGGATGGCGCACAGCGCGATGGCGATCAGCGCCACCACTACGGTGAGCGGCCGTCGCAGCGCGGCTAGGACCAGTCTCACGGTCCCAACTCCGCCACGAAGGGCCGAATGTCTCCAGCCGCCGTGGCCACCAAGAGCAGCCCGCGCCAGACGCCCAGCCGGGCGAGCGCATCGTCTATTTCGGCCTGGGTGAGCAGGCGCTGAGCCTCCGCCACCTCGTCGATGTTGCCGAGCCCCGATTGGTAGCGGGCGGTCGCCTGTTCGGACGCAGCGCGCGCGGCCGATACCTGGACCGGGGTATTGGCCGCGATCCGGCGTGCGCCTTGCACAGTGGCGACGGCTATGTTCCACTGCGCGTGCAGATCCGTGGCGATCTGCAGCGACCGGGCGGCCTGCGCGCGGACCTCGGCGGACTGCGCGGCTTCCCGCGCCTGGATCGCCGGCCGGTCCATCACGGGAAAGCTGACGGTGAGGCCCAAAGCATAGTCCTGCACGTTGGGAGCGAGACCGTTCAGGCCGCCTAGAATTCTCCCGTCGGTTTCCGCGCCGGTGCCGCGGGCGTATGCCGCGCCCTGGAGATAGAAGCGCGGAAAGTAGGCGCGCTCCAGCGCGCGGAGTTGCGCCTGCGCCTGCTCGACCTGGGCGCGCTGCTCGCGCGCGATGGGATGCGCGGCCGGGTCCAGCGGCGCGGCGGTCTGTTCCGGCGGCAACTGCAGCAATCCCGGCGCGGAGATGGCGATACGCGCCGGCTCCATGCCGACGAACTGCGAAACCGTGGCGCGCGCCACCTCCGCGGCTTGTTCGGCCTGGATCAGTTGCGTCCGGGCGGCGGCCAGTTCCGCTTCCGCCCGCGAGGCGTCCGCTCCGGGCCGCAGTTCCGCGTTCACCAACGCCTGGATGGTGCGCAGGACCGTTTCGCCGCGTTCTACTCCCGCTTGCGCCGCGCGGACGGTCTCCTGCGCGGCCGCGAGTGTGAGATACGCGTCCGCCGTAGCCGCCGCCACTTCGAACTCGGTGCGTTTCAGCGCCGCCTCGGTCTGGGCGCGGCTAGCGGCGGCGGCGGCGACGTTTGCGCGCCGCTGGCCGAAGTCGAAAGGCTCCCAGGTGACCATTCCGCCCACGGCGCTGCCCCAGGCCGTGCCGAAGTTATTCGACCCGATGACCGGGCCGGACATGGACGGAATTACGCCCTGGGTGGGCAGCAGCAGGCCGAAAACATTGTTTCGGGTGGCGCGGTTGATTTGTGCGACCGCATCCACGCGCGGCAAATAGGCGGTGCGCGCCAATCGGATGCCGGCGGCGGCGGCGTTGATCTGCTCCTGGGAGACGCGCACGGCAGGGTAGTTGTGGAGCGCGTCTTCGACGGCCTGGGCGAGGGTCAACTGCGCGGGGAGCGGCGCGCTCGTAGCGCAGATGGTCGCCAGTAATCGCACTGCGGCAGAAGGTTTCATTTGCCTTCGATCAGTTCGCCGAATAGTTCGCGCACCTTGTTTTTGGCCGCGCGCAGCGCTTTCCGTCCCAGCGGCGTGGCGCGATACACTTTGCGCAACGACTTGCCGTTGCGCTTTTCGGTCGCGCGCAGGTAGCCCTTCCGCTCCAGGCCGTGCAGCAGCGGATACAAAGTTCCCGGGCTGATGCGATAACCATGGCGGGCCAGTTCCTCCACCATGCCGAGCCCGAAGACTGGCTCCTCGGCGGCGTGATGCAAGACGTGCAGGCGGATCAGACCCGAATATAAATCCCGGTCCTGGGTATACTCGATATTCGTTTTCGTCATCCGATTACGAAATTGGAGTATAAAAGGAGCCGGCACACGTTGTCAAATGGGGTCTTTAGCCCCGCGTACGGCGCTCTTCGCACGCCTGCGCCGACAAGAGTGTCGGCGCGGCAGGCACGAGTGCCCGCGCCACGGCTTACTGGCCGAATATGCGAGATAGTTCATCGGTGCGCTCCGCGTGCAATTCCACCGGGTCGCCGATCTCCACGAGACTGAACAACTCTTCTACATCGGAGTTATGCATGCGGATGCATCCGTGCGATGCGGGCCGCCCGATGGATCGCGGATTGCTGGTGCCGTGGATGCCGTAGCCTTTGCGGCTGAGTCCGATCCAACGCGGCCCGAGCGGGTTGCGATTGCCCGGAGGGACGATCCGGCCCGGCCCGTACCAAGTGGGGTGTGAGACCCGGACGGCCACCGTAAAGCTGCCCGCCGGGGTGGGTGTGCGCGCCGCGCCTACCGCCACCGGAAAGATCTTCACCACGCGCCCGTCTGCGACGAGCGCCAGCTTGCGATCCGGAATGCTGATTACGATCCGTCTCTCCTGGGCCAGCGCTTCGCCCGCCGCCACAAGCAGCGCCGCCAGCGCCGGAAAGTATTTCAACCGCGTATTCATGCACAGTTGGGATGCAGGCGGGGTGCCAGCGCTATCTGGCTGATTTCGCGTGCGGCCCGCGGCGGCCTCGTGTCTGGTGGGACACGGCGCGGGCGGCGACCTCACGCTAAAATGGACCTCGGATGGAGAACAAGGAGATAGCGCGCGTCCTTTGGGAAACCGCGGATTTGATGGAGATCGCGGGCGAGGATTCGTTCCGCATCCGCAGCTACCGCAACGGCGCCACCGCTGTGGAAGGCCATCCCGAGCGGATCGAAGACATCCTCAAAGACCCCGCGCGCAAGGTCACCGACATCCCGGGCATCGGCAAGGGCCTTGCCGTCGTGCTGCAAGAGATCGTGGACCACGGTTCGTGCGAGCGCCGCGATCTGCTGCTGCAGAAGTTTCCGCCCGGCGCGCTCGAATTCCTGAAGATCCAGGGGCTGGGGCCGAAGAGCATCGCGCTGCTGTTCGAGCATTATAAAGTCGGCACCATCGACGAGCTGGAGCGTCTGTGCCTCGACCAGAAGCTGCGCGTGTTGCCGCGCATGGGCGCCAAGCTGGAAGAAAAGGTGCTGAAGTCCATCGCGCAATACCGCCAGCGCACCGGGCGTTACCTGCTGAGCTACGCCGAAGACATGGCGCGCGAGCTGACAGTCTACTTGGGCGAGACGCCCGGCATCGAGCAGATCACGCCAGCCGGGAGCCTGCGGCGGGGGCGCGAGACGGTGGGCGATCTCGACTTGCTGGTTACCGGTCCGGCCGCCGCAGAGGTGCTGGAGCGCTTCGTGCGTTTCCCGAAAGTGGAGGAACTGCTGGTGCGCGGCGAGAACAAGGCCAGCGCCAAGGTCGGCCGCGAGGGATTGCAGGTGGATGTGCGCGCGCTGCCGCGCGAAAGCTTCGGCGCGGCCCTGCAATATTTCACCGGCAGCAAGGACCACAACGTGGCCGTGCGGACGCGCGCGGTGAAGATGGGCTTCAAACTGAGCGAATACGGTCTATATCGCAGCGCGGACGATACCAAGGTGGCGGGCGAGACCGAAGCCGGCGTCTACGAAGCGCTGGGGCTGCGCTGGATTCCGCCGGAGTTGCGCGAAAACCTGGGCGAGATCGAACGCGCCGTTGAAGACCGCCTGCCCGAACTGGTGGAGCTGTCGCAAATCCGCGGCGATCTGCACATGCACACCACCGAGAGCGATGGCCGCGCGTCGCTCGAAGAGATGGCCGCCGCCGCCCGCGAGCGCGGTTACGAATATATCGCCATCACGGATCATTCCAAGTCGCTGGCCATGACCAACGGCCTGGATGAAAAGCGCGCCGTGGCCTTCGCGGCGCAAATGCGGGAGATCAACCGCAACGGCCTGGGGCTGCGGGTGTTCTCGGGCCTGGAGTGCGACATTATGAAAGACGGCGCGATGGATCTGGCGAACGACGCGCTGGCGGAACTGGACCTGGTGATCGGCAGCGTACACAGCCACATGAACATGGAATCCGCGGAGATGACCGACCGGCTGCTGCGCGCGCTCGAATGCCCGTCGCTGCGCGTGTTGGGCCATCCCACGGGACGCATCCTGCTGCATCGCGATGCATTCCCGTTCGATTTCGAGCGCGTGGTGGCGGAAGCGGTGCGGCGGGGTGTTTGGCTCGAAATCAATTCCAGCCCGGAGCGCCTGGATCTGAGCGCCAACCACGTCCGCACGGCCAAAGCGCGCGGCGCGCGATTCATCATTTCGACCGACGCGCACCATCCGAAGCATTTGGGGAACATGCATTATGGTGTGATCACGGCGCGGCGCGGCTGGCTCGGGCCGGCCGATGTGATGAACACGCAGCCGCTCGACGGGTTTCGGGCGGCCATTTCGCGGTAACCGATTATGAAAATCATCTCTTCGAATGAAGTATACAAGTGCGGTCTCTTTCGGGTGACCGAGGAAGTAGCCAACGTTCCGGGCGGCTTTGAGATCAAGCGGTCGATCGTGCGGCATATGGGGTCAGCAGTGATGATGGCGGTGGATGAGAAGAAGCGCATCCTGCTGGTGCGGCAATTTCGTCTGCCGGCGGGGAAGTCTATTTGGGAACTGCCGGCGGGCCGGTTGGATGCGGGTGAAAAGCCGCTCGAAGCGGCGCGGCGCGAGTTGAAGGAGGAGACCGGCTACAAAGCGCGGACATGGAAGAAGCTGGCGAGGTTTTGGCCGAGCCCCGGATTCGTGGACGAGAAGATGACGATCTTCCTGGCCACCGGTCTGACCAAGGGCGAGCCGCATCCGATGGGTGACGAGCGCATCGAATGCCGGTGGTTCAAGCGCAAGGAGTTGGACAAGATGATCCGGGACGGGAAGGTCGAGGATGGGAAGACCATCATCGGGTTCTTGACTTGGCTGCGATACCGGTAAGGTCCGATACGTACCGTTACCGCGGGCTGCAGAAAGACAGCCACTTCTCACTCGTCTCGATATATACTGAGGCCCATGAACAAGCGAATCGCGTCCAGAGGCGCCTGCACCGTCGTCGCGCTGTTTGCGGCGATTGCTTTGCCTGCGCAGACGTTCACCAGTGTTATGAGTTTCGATGGCACGAATGGGGCCAACCCTTATTACGTGTCCCTCATTCAGGGGCTCGACGGGAACTTCTACGGCACAACAAACGGTGGCGGGGCCAACACCTATGGCACCGTTTTTAAGATTACCCCTGAGGGCACGCTGACGACTGTGCACAGCTTCGACGGCATTCGCGGCTCCTCACCGGAGGCCGGGTTGGCTTTAGGCCCGGCCGGCAACTTCTACGGCACAACCAGTGAGGGCGGGCTGCACCACAACGGCACGATCTTCAGACTGGCGCTTGACGGATCGCTGAGCACGCTGCACAGCTTCGACGCGGCGGACGGCGCTAATCCGCTGGCTGCGCTGGTCCAAGGCGACAACGGAAGCTTTTACGGGACGACCCTTAGAGACGGGGCCAACGGCTATGGCACCGTCTTCGAAATCACTCCCGCGGGCGTGTTGACGACGCTACAGAACTTCGATAATACTAACGGCGCCAACCCTGAGGCTGCTCTGGCGCAAACCTCTAACGGCAATTTGATTGGGACCACTTCGGCAGGCGGAGCCGACGGCCACGGAACGATCTTCACCATCGCCCTGGATGGCACGCTGACGACCTTGCAGAGCTTCAGCGCGAGTGAGGGCAGCTCGCCGTTTGCCGGGCTGGTTTTAGCCACCGATGGGAACTTCTACGGAACGACCCAGACAGGCGGAGCCCACGGCCATGGCACGGTTTTCAAGATTACCCCGCGGGGCGCGCTAACGATCCTGCACAGCTTCACCGGGGACGAAGGTGACGCACCCGGCGGACCGCTGGTTCAAGCCACCGACGGAAACTTTTATGGGACAACCTCACAGGGCGGGAGTGGCTGCGGCGCGTGCGGTACGGTCTTCAGCATCACGCCCAGCGGCAGCCTGATTACGCTGCACAGTTTTAACGAGTCCGATGGCGCCGATCCCGTTGGCGGGCTGCTTCAGGGGACCGACGGAAACTTTTACGGGGTGACCTACGGAGGTGGCTCCCTGGGCGATGGCACTGTGTTCCGCCTCTCCCTCGGCCTTGGTCCATTCGTGAAGACTCTTCCCCTGTCAGGCAAAATAGGGGCCAACGTCATCATCTTGGGAACGGATCTGAGTAGCGCTACCGATGTCAGCTTCAACGGCATATCCGCGATGTTCACGCGCGTCTCGGCCACCGAAATCACGGCCACCGTTCCGGCTGGCGCTGCCACTGGGCCGGTCCAGGTGACGATGCCGGGCGGCACGCTATTGAGCAACGTGCCTTTCAGAGTACGGTAGAATGAAGGCATCACCTTTTTGAGGAGACCCGATTGGCAGAAGACAAAACGTACAAAGCCGAATACGTCGGCAGCGGCACCTTTATCATCAGTAAACCCAAGCGCACCAAGGCCAAACGCCGACAGACCAACCTGAAGAACCCGCAACGCGGCGCCCGGAAGTAGTCCGCCCTAGTACGAAACGCCCTGAAAAGAGGCCCTTGCGCGCCCGGCTTTTGTGCGAGAATAGGTAAACATCATAAAGGCATTCCGCGCCAGTTTAGTGCTTGGAGGCACATGTGAGCTACGATCCTGAAACGCCGTTTGACAGCATCGAAGGTTCTCAAGAGTACGTCGCGCTCCTGGCGGAAGCCATCGAAGAGGCCCGCAAGGACGTGGATGCCGATATCGCGGTAGCCATCTCGGAGGGAGCTGGAGCCGATCGCCGGGCCGAGGCGCTGCAACTGGTCGGCTACAATCTGGCCAAGCTGACCCTGCACATCAGCACCAGCCGCCGCATCTTAAACGATCTGCGCACACTGCGCCGGTTGTTGCTGGCGGAACGGCAAGGCGAACTTGCCGCCGTCGCCAAGCATGTGGCCGGCGCCGGTGCCTGAACGAATCGCCACCAAGGAGCGGTATGACCCGCAGATCGGTTCTGCAAGCCCTGCTGGCGACCGGAGTTGTGCTCCGCGCCGCGCTTTCGCGCAACCGCGGACCGCGCATCGGGGTCACCGATTGGAACCTCGACCTGACCGGAAAGATCGAAGCCGTCGGCCTGGCCGCCAAACTCGGATTCGATGGGGTGCAGGTGAGCTTGGGCCGCAAGCCCGCCTCGGATAAGCTCCCGCTGGACGACGCTTCCATCCAATCCCAGTACTTGGCCGCCGCAAAACAGCACGGCATCGCTTTGTCGGGCACTTGCCTGGATATCCTGCATGTGGATCACTTGAAAGACAATCAACGGGCCCAAAAGTGGGTCGCCGACAGCATTCCGATAACGGCCAACCTCAACGCCGAGGTGGTACTGCTCCCGTTCTTCGGCAAGGCTTCGCTCACGAACCATGCGGAAATGGACTACGTGGCGGGCGTCTTGAAGGAAATTGCGCCCGCCGCCGAGAAGGCCGGGGTGACGCTGGGCCTGGAAGATACCATCTCGGCCGAGGACAATGTGCGCATCATGGAGCGCGCCGGCTCCCCGGCGGTCAAGGTCTATTACGATGTCGGGAACTCCACCAACGGCGGTTTCGACGTGGTGAAGGAGATCCGGTGGCTGGGCGCGCAGCGGATTTGCCAGATGCATCTGAAGGACAATCCCCATTATTTGGGCGAGGGGGCCATCGATTTCCCAGCGGTAATGAAGGCGATCACGGATATCGGGTTTGCGGGATTTGCCAATCTGGAGACGGATTGCCCGTCCAAATCCGTGGAAAACGACATGACGCGGAACTTGAAGTTCATCCGGGCGCTGCTGGCCTGATGGCCGGCCATGGCCCGGCCCTACGTCCTCTAAAGTATGTATCGTGGGTCCGATAGGACTCGCCGGTCTTGCCACGCGGCCCTTTTGGCGCTAAGCTCCGAATGGGGGCGCTGATGAAACCTCTTATGCAGTTCGGCCTTTGCTGTCTGCTGGGGCAAGGCGTTTTTGCCGGGCAGCATGGCACCGCGGCCGGCCATGTGGGCAGTGCGATGGCAGGCCATAATGCCGCTCGTGCGCATTCGTCGATGCGGACCTTCGGGTACGGCCGATACGGCGGCTACGGGTACGGCGGCTATTATGATCCGTTCTACGATTCCGGGTATTACCCGTCTGCCGGACCTGGTGGGTCCAACACGACGGTAGTGTATCCTCCGATGGCGCCGTCTGCCATGGTCCCGGAAACGGCCCACCCGGTGATCCATGAATACACCCAGCCGGAGGACTATGGGACGCCGCCTGCGGGCGACGGCCATCCGATCCTCTACTTGATCGCCTTCCGGGACAACAACATTCGCGCGGCCATGACGTATTGGGTCGAGGGCGGTGCTATCCATTACCTGGATCAGGACCACAAGGAGAAAGAGGCGCCGCTAGCGTCGGTGGACCGCGAATTGAGCGCACAGCTCAATCGCGAGCGTCACGTGCCGTTCAATATCCAGTAATCGTTTAGGCCGCCGCTGTTGCTGGATGTCGGCTGCGAATGGAATCCAGCATCGCCTTCGCCGTCACGGACTTAGCCGGAAATCCGCAGGTTTCGAGCAACTCGCGGATTTCGCGCATCCGCTTTTCGTAGGCCGGAAACTCCACCAGCGCCGCGGGATTCGCGGCCGACCCCGCATCGTGATAAATCTGCGGGTTGATGGGGAAATCGAGGTGCGCCAGCGCTTCCAGAAGCGCTTCCAGACGGGGCGGCTCGACGGAAATCGACACTGAAACCAAAGCCCCTTCGGCTCCCAAAAGCGGAAGCGGGGCTGTAACGGCGGTTGACCAGACGCTCATTGAATCCTCCAGCATCCGGCGGATCGGCCCAAACGAAAAAACCCTGGGGCCAAAGGCTCCCAGGGTCGAGAACTTCGAACAGACCGACTCACCTTTAGCACTTTTTAGCGTGGTTGCAATGAGACGGGCCTTGCCATGCGACCCTAAATCAATCCACGTTTCAATCTTAGGATACCCCAAAGGGGGGCGGCGGCGCAATAGCTTTAATAATTGTAAAGAGACACCACGGGCTTGTTCCGGGCGTCTTTCAGTAGTAAAGCTAATGACTGACTTGGAGAATCCATGAGAATTTTGCCGATGCTGTTTGTTTCCGCGACCTTGGCCGGGGGATTGGCTGCCCAGAACACCGCGCCGCCTAAGACCAACTTGAAGGTGGGTGATATGGCGCCCGATTTCACGCTGCCTTCCACCCCGGCCGGCAAGCCGGTGAAGCTTTCCGATTTCCGGGGCAAGTCGGCCGTGGTCCTGGCCTTCTTCCCGGCGGCCTTCACCGGCGGTTGAACGAAGGAAATGCTGGCGTACCAGGCTGGTATCGCCAATTTCGAAGGCGTCGAGACGCAGGTGTTTGGCATCAGCACGGACAATATTCCATCCCAAAAAGAGTTCGCCGAAAAGCTCAAGCTGACGTTCCCGCTGTTGAGCGACTTCGCCAAGCGGCAGGTGGCCGCGGACTACGGCGTGCTTTTTGTAGACCGCGGATTCGCCAATCGCGCGACGTTCGCGATCGACAAGGAAGGCCGTATACAGCATATTGAGGAGGGCAGCGGGGCGATTGACCCGACAGGCGCGGAGACGGCCTGCGCGCGGATTCACCACACGAAGACGGAGTGAATTCCGGCAACTTTATGAACTGCTGGGCGCGATTTCGGTGATCTCCAGTTCCAGCAGCGCCCCGCACTTGCCGCATACCAGGCGGCCGTCCGGCAGCACGTAGACCGCAGTGGAGTCGCACTTGATGCAGGCCGCGGTGGGATCGGACGCCTCGGGCAGAGGGTCGGGCGGCTCAATGCCCGCCAGCCTTCCACCGGCGAAATTCGTCACCGGTTCGAAGGTTGCGCCGCACTCGCCGCACACATGGTTGAAGCAGCAGTTGGGCGTGCAACTGTAGAACACTTCCGGGGATTGGCACACCGGGCAAGCCAGGGACAGTTTGGCCGTTTTCACTACCTGTAATTTAGCGCACGGCATGGCCGGGTCGGTTGACGCCGATGGCACTAGCGGGGTAGGCTTAGGACATGACGATTGACCTGAAACCCGAACAGCAGCGCGTAATCGATTTCGCTATCCGATCCGGCGCCTGCCAGGATCCCGGCGAGGTCCTGGATCAGGCATTCGCCATCATCCGTGACCAATTCGATTTCGAGGACTGGATGCTCGAAGACCGCGATGCGGTTGCGACTCACATCAACACCGGTTTCGCGCAGCCGAGCGAGGTGAATTGATCGACGGCGATGCCGCCCTTGAGATGCTACGGCAACGGCGGGCCGAGAACCTAACCTCGCGCGAATGAACGCGTCTTTCGAGTTCACGCCACAAGCGACGGAAGACCTGGACGCCATCTGGTCGTTTATCGCAGGCGATAATCGGGATGCCGCCAATCGGGTGGAAATGGAAATCGTGGCCAGTTGTTGCCGCCTCGCCAAACGCCCGCTCATTTGGAGCCAAGCGGCGGGACATAACGCCCCTGCCGGTGCGCTTCTGGACCGTCCCGAAGTACCCCAATTATGTGCCTCGTCTACCGCCCTGACACCATCCCATTACAGGTGGTAGCCGTGCTGCACGGAAAGCGCGACCTAAAAGAAACGCTGGAGACGCGGCCCAACTGAATGGCCGGAGGCGTTCCTGGCCCACTCGAACCGCAGCGCCTTCATAGTATCCACACGCGTGGCCCGGCCCGCGATATCTACCACCGGGCCCGCCACCGCGGGACGAATGCCTTGCCACAGCACCATCCGTTGCAGGCCGCCCTAGTGATAATGCAAGGGCTACCGCTGCGAGGTGGAGTCTGAAAGAAGCATGGATCAAATGTGCGAGTCGATGGACAAAAACCGGATATAAGGCGCGAGCGCCGGACGAGCGGGCAACTTACCGCGAAGTCCGTATCCATCAAGGGTGCGAAGCGTAGATTCGGCGGCTGTGCACAGAAGACGGCTGAGCTTACCCAGGAGATCTGCTCCGTGTCGCATCGGCGACCGAGGCTATCGAATGGTGGCCTGGCCGCGGTGCAGAAGTCAGCAGAGGGCATAGTAGGTCATGACGTCGGCAAGGCTAGTGAGGCACTCCGAATGCCGAAAGGTGGAGTAATGGATAGGCCAAGCCGGGAACGGTGGCTGAAGGCCCGAACGAGAAGGAGCGGCCAGTAGGCCATGAATCTCAAGGACGACAAGCAGCGGAATAGCCAGATCCAACTGGACTTCTCTTCGGCGCTGACGGGTGAAGCCCGAGAGGCGGGAAGGGAAGGGCCTGAAGCATCCGGGGCGACGAATGGGACCGAAAACCCAGCCAGCACGAATCGATTGATGGAGGAAGTATGTGAGCGAGAAAACCTGAAGGCAGCATCACAGCGGGTGAAGGCCAACAAGGGTAGTCCGGGCGTCGACGGGATGACCGTCATCGGAATCAAGGATTACCTGAAGCAGCACTGGCCAGCCATCCGAACAACTGTTGAGTGGGACTTACGAGCCGAAACCGGTGAGGCGGGTAGAAATCGCCAAGCCGGACGGAGGGGTGCGAAAGCTTGGTATCCCCACGGTGTTGGATCGATTCATCCAGCAGGCGGCGATGCAGGTTCTGCAGAGGCGGTGGGACCGGACGTTTTCCGATTACAGCTACGGGTTCCGGCCGGGACGATCGGCTCAGCAAGCGGTGGCACAGGCGCAGCAGTATATCGCCGAAGGTCACGGCTGGTGCGTTGATCTCGATCTGGAGAAATTCTTCGATCGGGTCAATCATGACAAATTGATGGGTCAGATCGCCAAACGGGTCGAGGACAAGAGGCTGCTGAAGCTCATCCGGGCATTCTTGAATGCCGGGGTGATGGAGAACGGGGCCGACCAACCCGAGTGTGGAAGGGACTCCGCAAGGAGGTCCACTTTCGCCACTGCCGAGTAACCTCGTGCTCGACGAATTCGACCGGGAGTCGGAGCGCCGGGGTCATCGTTTCGTTCGATATGCGGATGACAGTAATATCTACGTTCGCAGCGAGCGGGCGGGGCAACGGGTGATGGAGAGCATCACGCAATTCATCACGCAAGAGCTAAAGCTCAAGGTAAATGAGGCGAAGAGCGCGGTGGCACGACCGCAGGAGCGGAAGTTTCTGGGGTTCAGCTTTACGGCTGGTCCGGAGGTCAAGCGCGTGATTGCGCCGAAGGCCATGGATCGGTTCAAGCGGAAAATCCGGGAGATCACGGGACAGGCAAAGGGCGTCAGTATGAAGACGACGATGGAGGAACTGGCACCGTATGTGCGGGGCTGGCGCAGCTATTTCGGCTTCTGCGAAACGCCCGAGGAGCCGATCGGTTTAACCCGTTGGGTCCGGTTGCGACTCCGGGCGGCAATGTGGCGGCAGTGGAAAACACCGCGCCGTCGCCGGGCCGCGTTACTGGAACTGGGGGTGCGAGAGCCGCTGGCGAAGCAATACCGCCGGCACCAGTCGCGGCCCTTGGTATCTCGCGAAGGCCAAGGCCCTGGCTGTGGGGCTTTCGAATGCGTATTTCAAATCGCTTGGGCTTCCGTCCTTGTTCGAGGGCTGTTAGCGCAACCGTCTCGAACCGCCGTGTACGGACCCGTACGCACGGTGGTGTGGCAGGGGTCGGCGGGTGACCGCCGCCCCTTTGCCGATCACTACCCGGCACCGACTGATATTTGACAAGCAGCCTCAGCCTGTGTAATTATACATTATAGTGAATAAACATTCACAGCGAAGCGCTACCGTGGCCGCTTTCCCCATCTCCCATCCCCAAATCACCCGCATCTCGGCCCCCGACCTCCGCCGCGACCTCGACCTCACCGACGACGAACTGGCAGCCCTGCTCGATATCGCCCTCGATATGAAGCAGTCCCCCCGCGACTATGCCCGCGCCCTCCAAGGCAAATACATCGGCCTGCTCTTCGAAAAGGCTTCCCTGCGCACTCGCCTCACCTTCGAGCTGGCTATCAAGCAGCTTGGCGGCGATTCGGTCTTCACCGAAGGCCTCATCGGCGCGCGCGAGCCGCTCAAAGATGTCGCCCGCAACCTGGACCGCTGGGTACACGCCATCGTTGCCCGCACCTTTTCGCAGGACACCATCGACGAACTGGCGCACTGGTCCTCCGTGCCGGTCGTCAACGCCCTCAGCGATCTGTACCATCCCTGCCAAGTGCTGGCCGACGTGCTCACGCTCAAGGAGCGCTTCGGCGATTTCGCCGGCCTGAAGCTGGCCTTCTGCGGCGACGGCAACAATGTGGCACACTCGCTCATGCTGACGTGCGCGCGGTTGGGCATCGATTTCGCCCTCGCCACGCCGCACGGTTACGAGCCGAATCCCGAAATCGTGGCGCAGGCCGATGGCCTCGCCGCCGTCTCCGGTTCCACGCTGCAACTCACGGGCGATCCCGCCGAGGCCGTGAATGGCGCGCACGCCGTCTACACCGACGTCTGGGCCAGCATGGGGCAGGAGAAGGAGGCCGCCAAACGGCGCAAGGCCTTCGCCGGCTACCAGGTCGACGACGCGCTGTTCGCCCAGGCGCGGCCCGACGCCGTCTTCATGCATTGCCTGCCCGCGCATCGCGGAGAGGAAGCCGCCGATTCCGTCATCGGGCACGGCCGCTCGGTGGTTTTCGATCAAGCCGAGAACCGCCTGCACGCCCAGAAGGCGCTGCTGCTCATGATGTTGGGATAATCGCCTTATATGCACAAACCGAAGAAGGTCGCCCTGGCGTACTCGGGCGGCTTGGATACCTCTGTCATCATTCCCTGGCTCAAGGAAAATTACGGCAGCGAAGTGGTCGCGGTCTGCGGCGATATCGGCCAGGGCGCGGATGAGCTGGCCGGTCTGGAAGAGAAGGCCCTGCGCACCGGTGCTTCGGAAGTCCATATAGAGGACATGCGCGAGGAGTTCGTCACCGAATATCTGTGGAAGCTGGTGCGCTCAGGCGGGGTTTACGAGCACAAGTATCTGCTGGGCACTTCCATCGCGCGTCCGCTGCTGGCCAAGAAGCAGGTGGAAGTCGCGCTGCGTACCGGTTGCGACGGCCTGGCGCACGGTTGCACCGGCAAGGGTAACGACCAGGTGCGCTTCGAGTTGACCTACAAGGCTTTGGCGCCGCACTTGCCGGTGATCGCGCCGTGGCGGGAGTGGTCGATCGTTTCGCGCGAGGACGCCATCGCCTACGCGCAGGCGCATAACGTGCCGATTGCGCAATCCACCACGAAGATTTACAGCCGCGACCGCAACCTCTGGCACATCTCGCACGAAGGCGGCGCGCTGGAAGATCCGGCCAACCCGGCGCCGGACGATATCTGGATGCTGACGCGCAGCCCGCGCGAGGCTCCCGATACGCCCGCCGAAGTAACCGTCGGCTTCGAGGCGGGCGTGCCGGTTTCTGTCGACGGCCGGCGCCTGAGCGGCGTGGCGCTCGTCGAGACGCTCAACCGCATCGGTGGCGAGCATGGCATCGGCCGCATCGACCTGGTGGAGAACCGCTTCGTCGGCATGAAATCGCGCGGCTGCTACGAAACGCCCGGCGGCACGCTGATCTATGCCGCGTACCGCGAGCTGGAAGCTCTCACGCTCGACCGGCAGACGATGCACTACAAGCAGCGGCTGGCGCTCGACTACGCCGAGATGGTCTACAATGGGCTGTGGTTCACGCCGCTGCGCGAGGCTTTGGACGCTTTTTTCGCGGCGGTCAGTGGATCGACCACCGGCGAAGTCACGTTGCGGCTGTATAAGGGGAACCTGGACCCGGTCAGCCGCAAGTCGCCCTATTCGTTGTATTCGCTGGATATCGCGAGCTTCACCATGGGCGCTTCGTACGACCAGAAGGATGCCTTGGGCTTCATCAACCTGACCGGCTTGCCGATCAAGGTGCGCGCCGGGCTGGCGTTGCCGGGGCACGACCGTTAGTCCTACTTTGCAATTGGCCAAATTTGCGGTATGCTGGAACCCGGGGCCAGAAACGGCAGATCTGACCCCTGGTTTTCGTGCTGGTTTACCGGCGTTTAGGCCAGATCACCAACGTCTTGAACCGGCCCCATAAAGGCAGCCGGAATTCAAGCAGCAGAAGAAACATACGCGTTTCCTCCTTTCTAGCTCACCGTGGAGGGCCGGGCCTCTAACCCGGCTCTCCCGAATGAAGCTCCACAGTTTCACCCGGCAGCCTGCCCACTCCACGTTTCGCCAGAAACCCGAAAGCAGACTCTAGCAGCAAGTCCCGGTCCGGCGATATAACCCGTTGGGGATATGGCCTGCCGGCGACGACACCTATCCTTTCTACACGTGGATCGTCTAACATGTAGAAGTAGGAGGCATGGCAATGACCGCGAAGTCCGATCTCCCCCAAGGCACCCTCGATCTATTGATTTTGACAGTCGCTGCGCTCGGCCCCGTCCACGGCTACGCCATCGCGCAACGCCTGCAGCAGGTGACCCGCGACGTGGTCCAGGTTCCCCAAGGCTCGCTCTATCCGGCCTTGCATCGCCTCGAAAACCGCGGCCTGCTGGCCGCCGATTGGAAAGATACCGAAACCGGACGGGAAGCCAAGTTCTATCGCCTGACGCGCAAAGGCCGCGCCCAGCTCGAAGCCGAAGCCGCAAGCTGGCAACGGTTGACCGAAGCCGTCGGCCTGATCCTCAAACTGTCTGCAGGAGGCGCGTAATGACCTGGTGGCAGCGATTGCGGCGCCGCAACAAGCTGGAAGAGCAACTCGAAAAGGAGATGCGCTTCCATCTGGACCGGCACACCGCCGACCTGATCGGCCAAGGCCACGATCCCGCCGAAGCCCGGCGCCGCGCCCGGCTCGCGCTGGGCGGCCCGGAGCAGGTGAAGGAAGATTGCCGGGACGCCCGCGGCACGCGCTGGCTGGAAGAGCTCTGGCAGGACATCCGCTATGCCGCGCGCACCCTCCGCCAGCGGCCGGCGTTTACCGCCGTCAGCGCGCTCACCCTGGCCTTGGGAATCGGCGCGAGCACGGCCATCTTCAGTGCTGTGAACCCCATCCTGTTCGAACCGCTGCCGTATCCGCATGCCAGCCGCATCATGATGATCTGGGACACGTTCCAGGGATCGCGCTCCGACCTCACGTTCCACACGTATCGCGAACTAGCGGCGCGCAGCCGCTCCTTTGACGCAATGGCCGTGATGGAGCCGTGCCATCTAACCATGAGCGGCGCGGCCCAGCCCGAGCGTTTCGACGGGCAGAGCGTGAGTGCCGGATACTTCCGCGCGCTGGGCATCTCGCCGGCGCTTGGCAGGGACTTCCGTGAGGGCCAAGATTCCGACGATCGGTTCAAAGGCCCGCATGTGACCATCCTCAGCGACGCATTGTGGCGGCGGCGCTTCGGCGGCGACAGCGGCATGGTGGGGCGGCAGATTACGCTCGACGGCGACCTGTATACCGTCATCGGCGTGATGCCGCGCGGGTTCGACAACGTGCTGGCGCCGGCGGCGGAGCTTTGGGTGCCCATGCAATACGACGCAAGGAATATCGCCAACGCCGAAAGCACGGAGTGGGGTCATCACCTGCACATGGTGGGGCGGCTGCGGCCAGGCGTCGGCATCGATCGGGCCCGGCGGGAGTTGCGTGAGATTGCAGCGGCGCCCGTGCGGGAGTTTCCCCGGGCGTCGTGGGCCGCCCTGAAGCACGGGCTGATCGTCAATTCGCTGCAAGGCGAAGTCACCCGCGGCGTCAGGCCGGTGCTGCTGGCCGTGATGGGCGCGGTCATGCTCGTGCTTCTGATCGCGTCCGTGAACGTTACGAATCTCCTGCTCGCGCGCGGCGCGCAGCGTCGCGGTGAATTCTCCTTGCGTGCCGCACTGGGCGCGGCGCGGCCGCGGCTGATCCGGCAACTGCTCACCGAAAGCCTGCTGCTGGCCATCCTCGGCGGCGCGTTGGGGATGGTAGTGGCGGATCTCGGCGTGGACGCGCTGGTGGCGCTCAGTCCCGCCGGATTGCCGCGCGTGGGCGCCATCGCCGTCAATGGCGCGGTATTCGCGTTCGCCTTTGGCATCACCACGCTCGCCGGGCTGCTGGTCGGGTTGGTCCCGGCGCTGCAAGCCTCCCGCGGCGATCTGGTGGGCGGAATACAGCAAGGCTCGCGGCGGACCGCCGGTGGACGGCAATTGACGCGCCGCACGCTGGTGGTTTCCGAGGTAGCGCTCGCCATTGTCCTGCTGGTGAGCGCGGGATTACTGTATCGCAGCCTCGATCGTCTGTTCGCGGTCCCTCCAGGGTTCGATGCCGCGCACCTGCTGAGCATGCAAGTGCAATATAACGGCCACCAGTACGACGCCGATGGCGCCAGGTACCGGTTCCTCGCGCAGGCGCTGGAAGCGGTACGCCGCGTTCCCGGCGTCGCCTCGGCGGCGTTCACCAGCCTGTTGCCGCTGAGCGGCGATCCAAAAGAGACCTACGGCGCCAGTTTCGAGGACGGGCGCAGTTACGACACATTCCGCTATGTGATGACGCCGGGCTACTGCCAGACCATGGGGATCGCGCTGCGTCGCGGCCGCCTGCTCGATGAGCACGATGTAGCAGGCGCGCCGCTGTCCGCCTTAATCGGCGAATCGCTGGCCAAGAGCCAGTTCCCCGGTCAAGACCCCGTTGGCAAACGTATGCACGTCGGCGGCGGGAACGGACCGTGGCACACCATCGTGGGCGTGGTTGGCGACGTGAAGCAGGGGTCGCTGGCGGACGTCCAAGCGGATGCCGTGTATATCACGCCGACTCAATCGTGGTTCGCCGACGACGCCATGTCGCTCGTGGTGCGCGCACGCGATGACGTAACGTCGCTTGCCCCCGCCGTCAAGAACGCTATCTGGTCGGTGGACAAGGATCAACCTATCGTGCGCGTGGCCACGATGGACGCGCTGCTGGCGGCGTCGGAATCGCAGCGGCGCTTCGCCATAATCGTGTTCGAGGCATTTGCGCTGGTGGCGCTGGTGCTGGCGGCGACCGGCATCTACGGCGTCCTTTCCGGCAACGTCAGCGAGCGCATGCGCGAGATCGGGGTGCGGTCGGCGCTGGGCGCGTCGCGCGTGAACATTCTGGCGTTGGTGGTTCGCCAGGGGATGACGCTCACCGGCCTGGGTGTTGTTATCGGGCTCGGTGGGGCGGCGGCCGCTAGCAGCGCTCTGGTCACGCTGTTGTTCGGCGTCTCGCGCCTGGATCCAGTGACTTATTTCGGCGTGATCGCGCTTGCGGCGGGTGTGTCGGCTATCGCGTGTTCGGTGCCTGCGTGGCGCGCGGCGCGGGTGGATCCGGCTATCACGCTACGGGTGGAGTAGCTTAATACTGGGCTTTGCGGTGGTCGCTCTGTCGAGGTTGGCCCGCCAGGCATCGGCGCGACCACCGTCATGTTCACCGTCATCAACGGTGTGCTGCTGAAGCCGCTGCCTTACGCGGATCCCGCCAGGCTCGTGGCGGTGCATGGACGCGCGGAAACCCTTAAAGTGTTTGGCCCGGTAGTGTGGAAGGACCAACAACTCTTGAGAGTTGGCGAAGGCACTGGCTTCCCCTTTCCGCCGATACGCGACTCGTGCTGCGGCATGGTGGACGTTATGACTTGGTACATGCCGCGTATCCGGCTCCTATACGGGAACCACAGTGCCTCGGCTGCGAACACCTGCCCGCAGACATTGCAGCGCAGCCGCTCCATCTCGAAGACCGTGGCTTCCAGCGGCGATTGCCCCACAATCATACTGGTTGGGGTGGGAACACCCAGCCGGGGGGTGCCGCTATTATCTATTGTTAGTCTTGCCGCCAAAGCGTAATCGGCTCAGAATGTATGGGAAGCCCAGCCAGCACCGGGCAACGGGCCGAAAAGACCAATCCATGCCCATACGCCAAATCGCCGCAGCAGCTCTGGCCGCTGGCGTCCCTCGCGGTCTATGGCCATGCGCTGCTGAACGACGCCACAATCGGGAAATTCATCAAGGCCGGTATCGACCAGCAAACCATCGTTGCAATGATCAACCTGAAAGGTAGTTGCCAATGAACTTTTCGCGTTTTGCATTTGTGGCGCTCATATTGCTCGCGGTGGCCGGCGCATTCGCTGCCAAACACAAGGATCTCGACTGGAAGACTGGAACGCTAACGGCGACGGCGGAGACTAGCCAACAGATCGGTGCCTTGACGCATTCGAATGCCTCGGCTACGGCTTGGGGTGGCCCGAACTTTGCCTCGGCCAACGCCAATGGCTTCTCGCACTCCCGGACCTATACGCCACTTGGCGGGGCTACACTATCCATGGGCGGGACTACGATTTTGTCGTAGTGTGCCGCGTCTGGCGCAAGCATACGCCAAATGTGACCGTAAATGGGCCGATACACTACGCCATGGATCGCGGCACCTTCTACATGCTCGACGAGGACGGGAAGTACTTCGAAATGAATGTCCTCGAAAAGGCACTCCCGGTATCGGTGAAGGCTCCGGCCGCCCAATAAAACGAGGGCCGCCGTTGCAATGGATTCTTTACCGATACCGCCAGCATCGGCCTGGAAGGAACCGGAAGCGCGACTTGCGTTACGGCGGTCCGTTGGTGTTCGGCATCAGATCCGGATCAGGTCACAAGGTTTGCGCGGGATCTGGCGGCATCAGCGGACCGGTTTTGGAGCGGGGTTCCCGGCCTGTGCCTCCAAACAACAACCCGGATGCACACTCGCGTAAGATGGAATAAGTATGCAGCCGCGATAGCTTGGGCAGCGATAGCGTGATAGCCGGAAACCGCGGTACAGCCGTACCAGTCATTCACGCGGGGCATTGGAACATGGATTTGAACGCTCAAAAGGAACAGTTCAGCCTCGCCTATGTCCATGCGCTCGCCGCCGTCGCAGGCCTGAAATTGGACCGGCACTCGATTGACGACGACAGCATCGATGTATTGCTCTCGCGAACCGGCCGGCGTTCTCCGCACCTCTCCCTTCAACTCAAATGTTCTTCGGACATTGATTTGACGCCCGACTATTTCTCCTTCCGCATCAAGTTGAAAAACTATGAGGATCTTCGCCGGAAGACAATGGTTCCGCGGATCCTCGCTATTCTGCATGTGCCAAAGGCACCGGACGACTGGCTGAACGAAGGCCCCGATCACGTCCTTCTCCGGCATCGCGCATATTGGATGAGCCTCCTCGGCGAGGTCGAGATCCATGCGGCTAAGCCCGAGGATTGGCAGCAGAAAAAGATTACCTTGCGAGTGCCGCGAGCCAGCCTGCTCAACCCCGCGAGCCTTGGCATGATGATGGATAATATTGAAAGGACGGATGCGATATGAAGTTGGCGTTCACCGACAATGAGCCATTTGCCGCGCTGAATCCTCTGGAGGTGAGAGCATACCTTCTTGCCGAAGGCTGGAATGAAGTGCGCGTCCTCCCTGGCCGCGGGTCATTTTGGCGCCATCCAAGCAAGGAGTGTGGCGAACTGCCATTACCCTACGACCGGTCCATCGGAGACTTCCCGGATCGCATGAGGGACGCCGTGGAGGCGCTATCACAGGTGGAAGACCGCTCCCCTTTGGAGATCCTGAAAGACCTGGCGCAAGCGGGGCAGGATGTGATTCGGGTTCGGCTGGTCAGCTCCGAGATGGAGAACGGCAGCCTTCCCCTGGAGCGAGGCGTTGAGCTCCTCGCGGCGGCGAGGAATGCTGTCTACGCATCGGCCTTGGCTGCCTCGTCTAGCCATCGGCGGTCCTACTACTACTCGCGACCTCCCAAGAACGTCTCGGATTTCATGGAAGCTGTGCGGCTCGGACAAACGCAGAGAGGCAGCTATGTAGTAACCATTGAAACGCCCGTTGCGCCGGAGCTGCAGGACCAGACGGAAGAAACGGCGGAGCCTTTTGGGCGTAAGGTTACGCGCACGCTCACGAGCGCTCTAGGCGTGCTGTTGGAGGCAGCGAACCTGGGCAATGCCAAGGCGATCGAGCGATCCGTAAGCGCCGGCGTAAGCGCAAATCTCTGCAGCGCCATGGCGGACGCGCTCCGTCTTTCAGGGGCCCAGGGCGAAGTAGAGGTCCGGGTCACCTGGGCGCGGACGCGCAGAGTTCCCGAGTCCACGCCGGGGAAGATCTCCTTTCCGAGCTATCTAGGAGGTGTAATCGGCGAGGCGGCAGGACTGCTGCGGTCAATTTCCGAGATTGAGAATTTCGAGTTGGAGGGTACTGTTTATCAACTTCGCCAGGACGCGGAGGCGATCATCGTGGGCCTGGTTGACGGACGGTATCGAAAGGTACGGCTCACCGTTCCGCCAGAATTCCGAGAAGAGCTTATTAGGGGCTACGAGGAACGATCCATCCTCCGGTGTGTCGGTGAACTCCGCCTGGCCGGAAAGACCAGCGAGTTAGTCAATGCTCGTTCGTTCTCAATCGAGGAAACAGACGAATAGGCGCCCACCGAAGAAGCAAACTATGAAGGGTAAGGACTCGCATAATGCTTTAGCCCGCCGGATCTCGCCTTGATATTCTATGAGCATTGAGGTCCGAGAACGAATGACGAAATCCCTCCTGCGAGACATAACCCACGGCCTGCGGACGCTGCGCAAGAATCCCGGCTTCGCCGCACTCGCCATCCTGACCCTGGCCCTGGGCATCGGCGCAACCACCGCCGTATTCAGCTTGGTGAACGCCGTGCTGCTGCGCGCTCTGCCCTACCGCGATCCGCAACGCCTGGTTTTCCTGTTTGAACCCGTTCCCCGCTTCCCAGGCGTGCCGCTCGAGGCGTTCGGGCCCTTCAACGCGGAATTCTACACCTGGCAAAATCAAAGCCGCTCGTTCGCGAATCTCGCGCTATTTACCAACGACCGCCTAAATCTCTCGGTCAATGGGAACGCCCTCCGCGTCGCCGGTTCCCGCGTCACCGGAGACTTCTTCCAGGTCCTCGGGATCGCTCCCGAGCTAGGCCGCGCCGTCGCCGCCGATGACGATCAGCCCGGCAAGGGACAGGTCGCCGTGATCAGCTACGCCCTGTGGCAATCCCGTTTCGGTTCCGATCGCGGCGTGCTGGGGAAGGAACTGCTGCTGGACGCGCGGCCCTACCGGATCATCGGCGTGATGCCGGCTGGCTTCGTCTTTCCGCACGGCACGGAGAGCCTGGATACGATCGGCAAAGCGACCGATGTTTGGGTGCCCTGGGCGATGACCCCGCAAGAACGAGCTTCCTGGGAAGACGGCTCCGGCAATGCCATTGGGCGCTTGCGGCCGGGCGTCCCCTTGCGCCAGGCGCACGCGGAAATGAGCGCCATCTCAACCCGGCTCGACTCGCTCCGCATGCCGCCATTTCAGGGCGCTCAATCCGTGGTGCGGCCGTTTGACGTTTCCATCACCGGAGCGTCGCGCCGCGCGTTGGTGATCTTTCTGGCGGCCGTGTTTCTGGTGCTGCTGATCGCGTGCAGCAATGTCGCCAGCTTGGTCCTGGCGCGCGCGAGCGGCAGAACCCTGGAAATGGGCGTGCGCACCGCGCTCGGCGCTTCCCGCCTGCGCCTGGTCCGCCAACTGCTGGCTGAATCCCTGTGCCTCGCCGCCGCGGGAGGCATATTGGGAACGCTGGCGGCATTTGTTGCCATCCGGCTCCTGGTCGATTTCCATCCAGCCAACATCCCGCGCCTGGAGGAGACATCGGTCGACTGGCGCGTATTGCTATTCGCCGTCTGCGCGTCCCTGGCGACAGCCCTGCTGTTCGGATTGATTCCAGCGTTGTCCGCCTCGCGGTGCAATTTGAGCGAAGTGCTGAAGAGTTCTGGCAGCCGCACGGTGAAAGGCGCTGCCGGCCGGTTGCAGCGCGCGCTGACCATCGCGGAAGTGGCGCTCACCTTCGTCTTGCTCGCGGGATCGGGCCTGCTGATTCGCAGCTTCCTTAAACTGCAATCCGTCGACAAAGGCTTTATCCCGTCGGCGACGGTGACCATGAGCATCCAGCTCGACGCCAGATACAACCTGCCGGAACGCCAGCAGGCATTTTTCCGCAACCTGATCGACCGCGCAGGCGCTCTGCCGGGAGTGGAGGCGGCCGCGGCCATCAATTACCTGCCTCTCGGCGGCGGCGAGTCCGTGATTAGCGGACTGGAAGTGGAGGGGCGCCTGGCCGATGAGAAGACGCTATTTGAAAACCGCTCGATTACGCCCCGCTACTTTGCCGCCATGCGCATACCATTGCTCGGCGGTAGAGTCTTCACCGATGACGACGCGGCCGGCCGACCGCCGGTGGCCATCGTGAGCCGGAGCTTCGCCCGAAGATACCTTCCCGGCCGGGATGCCGTGGGAAAGAGTTTGCGCTACGGCGGCAGTACCAAGCAGATCGTCGGCGTGGTGAGCGATGTGCGGCATATGAGCCTGGAGGCCACACCGCCCATGCAGGTCTACGTGCCTCTGTGGCAGTCTGGCGCCAACCCCGCTTCCGTGGTTGTGCGCACCAGCCTCGCGCCGGATCGCGTGGCTTCGGACATGCGCACCCTGGTGCGAAGCCTGGACCCGGCGGTGGCGGTGGACGATGTGCGCACGATGAGCCAGTTGGTTTCCGGCGCCGCGGCGGAACGCCGTTTTCAGACGCTGCTGGTGACGGCGTTTGGATGCCTGGCGCTCTTGTTATCTCTTGTGGGCTTGTATGCATTGATGTCCTATTCGGTGGAACGGAGAACCGCCGAAATCGGCATTCGCATGGCGCTGGGCGCGCAACGCAGCAGCGTGATGCGTTTGGTCTTGCGGCAGGGCGCTGCCTTGGCGATCGCCGGCATCGCACTGGGGATTGCCTGCGCCTGGGTGCTGACCCGATCCATTGCCAGTCTGCTCTTCGAGGTCCAGCCCACTGACGCGCTGACTTTCTGCGGAGCGGCTATTCTATTCTGCGCCGTAGCCCTGGCGGCGTGCTATGTTCCGGCGCGGCGCGCCACGCGCGTGGATCCCATGGTCGCGTTACGCTATGAGTGAGGAAAACACATGAAAGCCCATTTCAATTGGATCGTGCTTCTGGCTCTGGCCGGCGCGTCCGCCGCCGCCGCCCAACCCGCGGTTCGCGCCGCTCTGCAACCCGCAAACGAGCGTAAGCCCGCCCCCGATTTCACGCTCCAAGACAGTTCCGGCAAGACGGCGCAGCTCACCGATTATCGCGGCAAAGTGGTTCTGCTGGATTTCTGGGCCACATGGTGTCATGGATGCAAACTCGAAATCCCGTGGTTTGTCGAGTTTGAAAAACAGTACGGCGCGCAAGGCCTCGCCGTAGTCGGCGTTGCCATGGACGAAGACGGCTGGAAGGCCGTGAAGCCCTTTCTGGCCGCGACCCACGTGCCCTACCGCATGTTGCTCGGCGACGATGCCATGGCCAAACGCTACGGTATCGGCAACCTTCCGGACACGTTCCTGATCGACCGGCAGGGGAGGGTGGCGGCTCTTTACAAGGAGGGCATGGTGGACAAAGACAACGTGGAGGCCAACATCAAAGCGATCCTGTCTAAGCCATAATGGCCGGCGGCGATGCCGGTTTCAGAACGGCAGGATCTCCTCCCGCACCGGGTCGAAATCGATGCGCCGTTTCTGCATATACGAAATATTTCCCAAATGCGAAGCCTGCGCCGACCGGTGCCCGATCAGCACATCCCCGTTGGGCCGCTGGCGCGAGCGCACGCAGTCGAGGAAATTGTTCACGTGGTCCTCGTCGATCTTGCTGAACGCCTGCACGACGACCGGTTGCGCGCCCCGGCCCACCGGGTGGAATTCGTAGTGGCGGCGGTCGATGTACAAGCGGCCTTCAGTGCCGGCGATCTCCACTCCCTCGCCCGTGATTCCCGGCACTAGCGTGGCTTCGAAGGTGGCGGTGAATTCGGCCGGATACTCCAGCAGCACGTTGATGGTGTCCGGCGCCGTGCGGCCATCCTTATATTTGTAGACGCCACCCGCGGCCGAGGCGGAAGACGGCACATCCTGCCCCATGAACATGTGCACCACGTCGATCCAGTGCGTGAACAGGTCCGTCACCTGGCCGCCGCCGAAATCCAGATACGCGCGCCAGTTGTAATATTGCTGCGCATCGTAGTCGCGCCACTTCAACGGTCCCAGGAAGTGCGCCCAATCGAGATTGGCCGGCTGCGTCTTCAACCAGTCCGGCGCCACCCGCAGGTGATAGCCGTTGCCGTGCCACCACGTGCGCGCCAGCGTGATCTTGCCCAGCTTGCCCGTGTCGAAATATTCGCGCTTGGCTTGCAGATAGTGCTGCCCCGAGCGTTGCTGCATGCCCACCTGGCAAATCCGCTCGTTGACCCGCGCGGCCTTCACGATGGGCGGGCCTTCTTCGATCGTGCGCGTCAGCGGCTTTTCGACGTAGACGTCTTTGCCCGCGTTCAGCGCGTCGATGGCGGTCTGCGCGTGCCAGTGGTCGGGCGTGGCGATCAGGGCCACGTCCACTTCCTTCATTTCGAGCAGCGCGCGATGGTCTTTGAAATCCTTCGCCTGGGGTGCATCCTGGCGCACCGCGTCCATCTTCGCGCCGTAAATGTCGCAGACCGCCACGACGTCGGCTTTAGCCTTCTGGAAATTCTGCATGTCGTAGCGGCCGCGCTCGCCGCAGCCGATCAAGCCCAGTTGGATGCGGTCGTTTGCGCCCATCACGCGCGAGTAGGAAAGGGCGGTCAGGGCGGAAGCGCCGCGCAAGAAATGGCGGCGGTCGAGAGCAATGTCAGACATAAACTCAATTATACGTCCGGGCTGCCATCCGCCTTGTGCAGGTCATCCAGAAATTCCGAAGTTGGATCGACGCCAGTCACCAGCAAATGATCCCGCGCGCGGGTGCAAGCGACGTAAAGCAGGTGCCGCTCCGTGTTGTAAACCTCTTCGAGATCCGCGTCGTCCGCGACCGCTTCGATCCGTTCTTGCAGCGGGATCACTTCGTCGTCACAAGCCATCACCACGACGCTACGGAATTCCAGCCCCTTGGCGAGATGCATCGTGCCGACCGAAGCCCGTCCAGTGACAGTCTCAACGTTGTCATCGAGCACCTTGTAGGGGACCTTGGCGTCTTCGACAGCCGCGCGGGCACGGTCCAGTTCCGCCGCCGAACGGACGAAGACCCCTATTTCGTGCGGCACAACTCCTTCCTTCGTGCGCTCGAAAAACCGATTGTTCATCTTATGCGCGTTATCGGAAGCTTCCGCCTAACATATCACTTGGCGAAGTTCGCCGCGCACGGAGGCCACCTTAAAGGTGGCCTGCAGCCAATATTGGCTGCCCCACAAGAATGGCAGCAGCAGGGATAGTGGCAATGCTTTACATTGGTTTGCCGTCCGCGTCCAGCAGCTTCAACTCGCCCAGATTCAGCTCCCGCACCCCCGCCTCGATCTTCGCCCGGTCGCCCACCACCACCCACACCAGGTTATCCGGCCGCACCACGCGCTTGGCGATGGCTTCGATGTCGGACACTTGCAACGCCCGCACCCGCCCGGCGTACTTGTCGTAGTAATCGTCGGGCAGGCCATATTCCACCAGCGTCTCGATCGAGTTTTCCACCTCGGCCATGGTCTCGCGGGAACCCGGCAGGCTAAGCGTCTCGTTGGCCTGCACCTTCGCCAGTTCCTCCGCGGTGGGCGGATTGGCGCCCAGAATGCCGCGCATTTCCTTGTCGATCTCCGCCATCGATTCCTTGGTCTTGTCCGTCTGCACCGGCGCAAACACCACAAAGGGCCGCTGCCCGCGCGCATCCCAGTAGAAGCTCGACGCGCCATAGGACCAGTGCTTGTCTTCGCGC
>Ga0302326_10005733_pt1 | contig 28191 bp, 23 predicted proteins | sample Palsa_T0_3_FD_202264 | JGI IMG/M metagenome (GOLD analysis project Ga0302326, IMG submission 202264) | Peat permafrost microbial communities from Stordalen Mire near Abisko, Sweden - Palsa_T0_3 | ecosystem: Environmental > Terrestrial > Soil > Palsa > Peat permafrost | place: Sweden: Abisko... | reverse complement strand
GACCTGTGCGTCATCTTGCGGCCAAGATCGCGCGCAATCCTTCGCCCGCGAATTGCCGATAGCCCCTCGGATCGATAGGCTACGGATGCGCGCGTCGCGCTTCGGGAGGGGAATATGAATCGTCGGCCATTTCTGATCGGTGGCGCTGTCGCGGCTGTACTGATCGTTGTTATCGGCACCCTCTATTATCTGGGCGGCCGCAATGGCGGCGAGACTGGTGGCAGCTTCCTCGAGCGATTGGCCAAAGGCGTTTCCTCGGTCACGCAGACCATGACTCCGGCCGAATTGGCCGCCGCGCCCGAGTTCGCCTTTCATCGGCTCGAAATCGACACCTCCCAGGTCCAGGCGCAGGCCTGCCTCGTTTTTACCCGACCACTCGATATCACCGGGAAGACGCATTACGAGGACTATCTGGCGGTCGATCCCAAAACACGGATCGTGGTGCGCCCGCTGGACGCGCGACTCTGCATCGGCGGCCTTGATTTCAACCAGACTTATAATATGACGCTCAAGACGGGCCTTCCCGATGCCGCAGGCGACAAGCTGGTTGAGGAAGAGACCGTCCCCGTTGAACTGCGCGACAAGCCTGCTCTGGTCCGGTTCTCGGGCGGCATCGTGCTGCCGCGTGACAATGCCGACGGTGTGCCGGTCACTACTGTCAATATCGACAAGCTCAAGCTGGAAGTGATCAAGGTCGGCGACCGGCTCCTGTCGCAGATCGAAAGCGGGGTCGTCGACCAGACGACGCTCTATTCCTGGGACAAAACCCAGATCGAGAACAACCAGGGCGCTGTCATCTGGACCGGCACGATGGATGTGGCGAACGTCAAGAACGACTCGGTCGTCACGCTGATTCCGATCCGGGATATCCTGAAGGACAAAAAACCCGGCGCCTATGTGCTGGTGGCGCGCGATGCCGCCAAGGCTGCGCAGGCCGCGGACGCCAGCGATGACTCGGGCGAGCTCGCGTCGCAATGGGTAATCGACTCCGACGTCGCGCTGACGACCTTCCAGGGCTCCAACGGCCTCTCGGTGTTTACCCGCTCCTATGCGAGCGCCAAGCCGATGAGCGGGGTCAAGCTTACCCTCGTCGCCCGCGACAATAATGTCGTTTCGACCGCGATGACGGATGCATCGGGCCGCGCCGATTTCGATGCCGGCTTCTTCCGCGGCACCGGCGGCGATGAGCCGGTCGTGGTGATGGCTTATGCGGGCGACGATTTCAGCTTTCTCGATCTGCGCCGTCCCGCCTTCGATCTGACGGATCGAGGCGTGGGTGGGCGGGCCTCGCCCGGGCCCGTCGACGCTTTCCTTTATACCGAGCGCGGCGTCTATCGCCCGGGCGAGACGGTCCAGTCCGTGACCATGATGCGTGATCGCGTCGGCGCGGCCGTGACCGCACCTGTCACACTTGTCGCCGATCGACCGGACGGCGCCGAAGTGGCCCGCACCACGATAGCGGGCGCGTCCCTTGCGGCCGGCACCGCCGTTTGGGCGCTGCCGCTCAGCAAGACCGCTCCACATGGCCGCTGGCAGATCGCAGCTTATATCGATCCCAAGGCCGATCCGGTTGGCCGCGTCCAATTCGACGTCGCGGATTTCGTGCCGCAGAAACTCAAAGTGACGCTGACGGCGGAAGATGCCGTGCTGCACCCCAACAGCGACCTGCATGTGCGTGCGGAAAGCCGGTTCCTGTATGGCGCACCAGCGTCCGGGCTGACCGGCGAAGGCGAAGCGCATATCACGACCGATCCCGATCCGTTTCCGGATTTCTCCCTCTATTCATTTGGCCGCGTCGACGACACGTTCTCGGACGTGAGCGTCACGCTTAACGTGCCGGTCACCGATGCCGCGGGCGTGACGGAAGTGACCGGCACGATCGGCGAGCTCGCCGATACGACGTTGCCGCTCAAGGCGGTGATCAAGGTCTCGATCCACGAACCGGGCGGACGCACGACCGACAAGACAGTCGAGATTCCCGTGCGCTTGCGCGATGTGTCCATCGGCCTCAGACCCGACTTCGACAATGATTCAGTCAACGAGAATGCGAAGGCCGGGTTCGAGGCGATCGTCGTCGACGGCGCAGGCAAGCGCATCGCAGCGTCCGGGCTCACATACACATGGGTGCGGGAAGACACGACCTATCAGTGGTTCCAGGACAGCAACAGCCAGTGGAAATATCAGTCGGTCACGCGCGACAGGTTGATGACGAGCGGCGCGCTCGACATCGGCACTGCTGCGCCCGCGAAGCTCGCGCAAACTTTTCCCTGGGGCGCGTATCGCCTCACGATCACCGATCCGAAGTCGAAGGCGTCGAGTTCCTACCGTTTCTATTCCGGCTGGGCGGCGAGTTCGGCCGGCGACAGGCCCGATCGCATTCCCGTTGCGGCGAACAAGCCGTCCTACAAGCCGGGCGAAGTGGCCCACATCTCGATCAAACCCGTGGCCGACGGTCGCGCGCTCGTCGTGGTGGCCGGCGATCGCGTCTATTCCTCGCAGATGATCGATGCGCCCGCGAACGGCGCGTCCATCGATGTTCCCGTCTCCGCGGATTGGGGTGCGGGCGCCTATGTTCTCGTCACCCATTATCGCGCGCTCAACGACGCGACAGGTCACGAGCCGGTTCGCTCCATCGGCGTCGCGTGGCTGGGCGTGGACAATTCCGCGCATACGCTCACGCCTCTGATCGGCGGCCCGGACAAGGTCACGCCGCGCCAGCACATCAATATCCCCGTCGTGGTCAAAGGATTGGAAAGCGGCGAAGCGGCGTATCTCACTCTGGCCGCGGTAGACGAAGGCATTCTGCAGCTCACCGATTTCAAATCGCCCGATCCCGTCACCTATTACTTCGGCAAGCGCCGCCTCGGCGTCGGCATGCGCGACGACTACGGCCGCCTCATCAAGAGCGAGAAAAGCCCCATCGGCAGTCTGCGCGAAGGTGGCGACAATCTGGGCGGGCGTCCGCTGGCTGTCGTGCCGACGCGCACGGTTGCGCTGTTCTCCGGTCTCGTGAAAGTGGGCGCGGGCGGCGTGACGCAAGTGCCGCTCGATATTCCCGATTTCAATGGTGAATTGCGATTAATGGCCGTGGTGATGAGCGACAAGAAAGTTGGCCATGCCGATCGTCCGCTGACAGTGCGCGATCCCGTTGTTGCCGACATCGTGTTGCCGCGCTTCCTTGCGCCCAACGACCGGGCCGAAGCGGCCCTCAACATGAACAATGTCGAAGGCGCGGCCGGGACTTATGTTGCGACCGTGACGTCAACGGGCCCCGTCGGTCTCGATTCCGGCGCAGCACAGGACGTGATCACGCAGATTCTTGCCAAGGGCCAGCGCGTGCTGCTGCCGGTCGTGCTCGAAGGCAAAGGGCTCGGCATCGCGACCATTTCGCTGAGCCTCAAAGGACCCGGTGGATTCGCCGTGAGCCGTTCATGGCAGATCGAAGTGCGCGCACCGCAGCTCGATGTGGCGCGGGATGACGTCGCCGTCCTGGCCGCGGGCCAAAGCTATGCCGCGAACAAGGCGTTGGTCTCCGATCTCGTCCCGTCGACGGTGCAGGTGGCGCTCAGCGTCTCGGCTGCGCATGGCTACAATGACGTGCCCGGTCTGCTGCGCTGGCTCGACAAATATCCGTTCGGCTGTATCGAGCAGACCACGAGCCGCGCGATGCCGCTTTTGTACTTCAACGATCTCGCCGATCTCGCGGGCCTGCCGAAGGATCAGGCCCTCAAATCGCGAATCCAGGATTCGGTCGACACCGTGCTCGACATGCAGAACTTCGCGGGTAATTTCGGCATGTGGGGCCCAGGTTCCGATGCCGATCCGTGGATTTCCGTCTTCGCGCTCGACTTCCTCGATCAGGCCAAGACCAAAGGCTATGTCGTGCCGAACGAAGCGCTCAAGCGGGGCGCGGGATGGCTGCGCACGACGGCAGCCGCCGACTCGAACGACGACGCGGTGCGCGCTTATTCGTTCTATGTGCTCGCGAAGATGGGGCAGGTCAATTTGAGCGATCTTCGCTATTTCAGCGATACGCGCGGCAGCGAATGGAGCAGTGCGATCGCGGCTGCCTTGACGGGCGCGGCGGCCGCGCAAGCCGGCGACCGGTCGCGGGCGGTTTACGCTTTTGGGCGTGCGCGCGACATCCTGATGGCCGCAAAGCCTGACGCCTATTCGACCGACGACTATGGGTCCTTCGTGCGCGATCTCGCAGGGACCACAGCGCTTGCCATTGAAGGTGGCGATCCGGAAGTCGTTCCCGCCCTGATGAAGCGCACCGACGATGTGGACATGCGCCTCAACACCACGACGACTCAGGAAAAGGCCTGGATGCTGCGGGCGGCTTACGATCTGACCAAACAGACCGCGCCACTCAACATTCTCGTCAACAACCAGCGTGCGCAACCGCGCGACGGCGCGATCCGGCTTTCGCCGTCGCTCGGCGCGTTGTCGTCGGGCATCACGCTCGCCAATCGCGGCGACGCGCCGGTTTGGCGCACGGTGTCGGTGCAGGGCACGCCAACAGTGCCTCTGCCCACGGCGTCGAACGGACTCACGCTCAAGAAAACGGTGTGGACGATGAGCGGCGAGCCGGCCGATCTTGCGACGCTCAGGCAGAACGATCGCGTGATGGTCGTGCTCGAAGGCCAGATGGCCAACAATTATTACCGCAAGATGGCGGCGCTCGATCTTCTGCCGGCCGGTCTCGAGATCGAAATGCCGGTCGCGGGCGATGACGGCAAGGCCTATGCATGGCTCGCCGCGCTTAACGACGTGAATGTCGAAGAGGCGCGCGACGACCGCTTTGTCGCCGCGTTCGATGTCGGCACGCAATATCAGGAGAAACCCGACCCGAAGAAGCCTGCGCCGCCGCCGCCGACGTTCCGCCTAGCCTATATAGCGCGCGCGGTGACGGCCGGAACCTTCGCGATGCCGGCCGGCGTGGTCGAGGACATGTATGCACCCGCGATCGTTGCGCGAACGGACATGGGAACCGTGACGATCGCGCAGGGGCAGTGAGTAGCGTCGTGTCTTTCAAAGGCGTCCCCCCACATTATCCCTCCCCACAAGGGGGAGGGAACCTTTCGGCGTTTGTCATCGCGATGCGGGAATCCTTTTTCACCTCCCCCTCGTGGGGAGGTCGTAGCGCGTAGCGCTCCGGGTGGGGGGATCGAACCCCGATGCTTTCTCAAATCTGGCAAGCTCGTCTCATCGTCGTCGCGTTCGCCGCGTTGGGCGCTGTGTTCGCGCTCGCGGCTGCCGACCAGGCTAATCCGCCGGACATGTCACGCGTGCAGAATTTGTCGCCGGAAGTGGTGGGACGCGACGGGCAGTTGCTGCGCCCGTTTCTGTCGCTGGACGGTTACTGGCGGCTCAGGACAGACGTGCGCGACGTCAATCCGCGCTATCTCAAATTGCTCAAGGCCTATGAAGATTGCCGATTCGAGGATCATTGGGGCGTCGATCCATTCGCGATAGCGCGCGCGGCGTTTCAATATGCGAGTGCGGGGCGCATCGTGTCGGGCGCGTCGACGCTCACCATGCAGGCCGCGCGCCTGCTCGAGCCGCGGCCTCGCGGCTTCGGCACGAAACTCATCCAGATGTTGCGCGCGCTCCAGCTCGAAGAGCGTTATTCCAAGGATCGGATTCTCTCGATTTATCTGACGCTGGCGCCCTTCGGCGGCAATATCGAAGGATTGCGCGCCGCATCGCTCGCCTATTTCGGCAAGGAACCGGCCGCGCTCGATTTGTCGGAATCCGCGCTGCTGGTCGCGCTCCCGCAATCGCCGGCGCGGCACCGCCCGGATCGTCACGCAATTGCTGCCAAAGCCGGTCGCGACAAGGTGCTGACGCGCATGGTGGCAGATGGCGTCGTCACGCCGGGCGACGCGCGCGTGGCGGAGCGCGAAGGCGTCGCATCGCTGCGCCTGCCGATGCCGCTCGCGGCGCCGCATCTCGCACAACGCCTTGCGCGAGAGTTTCCGCATCGGACATTGCTCACCACGACAATCGATACGGGCCTTCAAGGCTCCGTCGAGCGCATGGCCGCCCGCGAACGCAAATATCTGGAGGACGGCGGCAGTCTCGCCATCGTTGTGGTCGAGAACCGCACGCGCAATGTGCTCGCCTATGACGGCGGCACGGATTTCTGGGGTGCCTCGGGGCAGATCGATCTCGCGCAACGTGCTCGCTCGCCCGGTTCTGCGCTCAAGCCGTTCATCTATGGGCTGGCCTTCGACGATCTCGTGCTTCATCCGTCGAGTATGATGGAAGACCAGCCGATGGTGTTCGGCGACTATGCGCCGCGCGATTTCGAAGGTTATTTCCAGGGCGCGGTGACGGCGCGCGATGCGCTGCGCATGTCGCTTAACGTGCCCGCAGTAATGGTGCTCGACCGCATCGGGCCGTTGCGCTTCTCGCTTGCGCTGACGAATGCCGGTGCGCGCATTGCCTATCCTACACGCGGTGCCGCTCCGAGCCTGCCCATTGCGCTGGGCGGACTCGGTATCAGTCTCGCCGATATCACGATGCTCTATGCCGGCATCGCGGAAGGTGGCGAGGCGCGGGGCCTGCGCTATCTCGCCGATGCGCCGGAAGGCGCAAGCCATCGCCTGTTCGGTCCCGTTGCGGCTTGGTATCTGCGCGATATTCTGGATGGCGTCGCATTGCCGGAAGGCTGGGCGATGGGCGAGGGTCTCGCGCGTAAACGCACGGTCGGATTCAAGACCGGCACGTCTTACGGCTTCCGCGACGCGTGGTCAGTCGGGTTTTCCAACGATTATACGGTCGGTGTGTGGGTGGGTCGGGCCGACGGCGCGCCGAGTGCAGGCCGCATCGGCCGCGAGGCTGCTGCTCCTATTCTGCTGCGCACCTTTGAGCTTTTGCCGCCCGACAAACTGCCCGCGCCACTGCCACCGTCGGGCACGATTGTGGTCTCGTCAACTGACCAGTTGCCGCCCAGCCTGCGGGTGTTCGCGCGCGAGGTCGACCGACCGCCCGCGCCGCAGGCAACCAATGTCCCGCCGCCCTCGATCTCGTTCCCGCCGAACGGTGCCACGGTTCCGATTCCTTCGCCCGATGCGAAAGACCACACAATCCTGTTTAAGGCCGATGGCGGCAGCGGCCCGCTCACCTGGCTGGTCAACGGCCAGCTGCTTGGCAGTTTCGACCGGTTTCAGCCGGTGTTGTTCCAGCCTCAGGGCGAGGGGTTCGCGCGGGTGACGGTGGTCGATGCCGAAGGCCGCAGCGACACGGCCAATATTCGCTTCAAGCGGCAGCATTGAACGCTTGACCTGCCGGGTTCGTTGGAGTGGTTTCGCCCTTCACGCCGGGACGCCCCATGTCGGAAGCCAAACTCGATCTTGAAGAAGCCGCGTTGCGCGCGGGCGCCGAAAATCCGTCGCTCGTGTCCGACGACGCGCTCTCCGGCGAGACCTTTGTGCGCGTGACCACGCGCACGGAACGCCGTCGCGCCTTCACTATCCTGTTCATCAGCCTGATGTGCCTGGGCGCGGGTCAGACCGTGATGTTCGCCGTGCTGCCATCTCTCGCGCGCAGTTTGAAGCTCACGGAGTTCGAGGCGTCCTTGCCGTTCGTCGCGTCAGCGACCGTGTGGGTGTTTTCGAGCGGCTATTGGGGCCGGCGCAGCGACCACTGGGGCCGCAAGCCGGTGATTCTTCTGGGCCTCATCGCGTTCGGGATTTCGTTCGGGCTCTTCGCGCTTTTCGCCAATCTCGGCGTGGACGGAATTCTGCCGGCGATGGTCGCCTATCCGCTGATGATCGCGGCGCGTTCGCTTTACGGCATTTTCGGTTCGGGCTCCGCGCCGGCGGCGCAAGCCTATGTCGCCGACCGCACCACGCGCGCGGAACGCACGCAGGGAGTCGCCGCCTTGGGCGCAGCATTCGGACTCGGCACCACCATCGGTCCAGGCATCGGCGCGGTATTCGTCGTGTTCGGGTTGCTCGCGCCGTTTTATTTCACCGCCTTCGTCGCATTCGCGAGTGCGGCCGCGATCTGGTTGTTCCTGCCCGAGCGCAGCGCACCGCATGTGAGGCTGGAACGCCGCTTCAAGCTGCATTGGCACGACAGGCGTATCTGGCCCTTCATCGTATTCGGCCTCGGCATCAGCACGGCCGGCGCGGTTCCGATTCAGACTGTCGGCTATCTGTTCATCGACGAGTTGCATCTGAAACTGATCGACGCGCCACAATACACGATGATTGGTCTCGTCGCTTCGTCGCTCGCTGCACTTTTCGCACAGCTCGTCATCGTGCAGCGCTTCAACATGTCGGGCCGCGCGTTGATCCGCTGGGGCTCGATCGTGACGATCGCATCCTTTGTGCTGTTCGCTGTCGGCCATCAGTTTGGGCCGCTGGTGACGGCGCTCATCATTTCGGGTTTGGGCTTCGGCATGGTACGGCCTGGCTATGCAGCGGCAGCGTCACTGGCCGTCGATCCGCACGAGCAGGGCGCAATTGCAGGATTAACGGGCGCCACCAGTGGCGCTGGCTTCATCTTCGGTCCGCTGATCGCGACGGCGCTCTATCGGATTGCGCCGCAAGCGCCCTATATTTTCGGCGCCGTCCTAACGACGATCATGTATGCGTATGCGCTTCTATCGCCGCATCTGAAGAACGCGGGTTTGCTCGCGCCAGAAGATGACACGGTCGAAGAAGCGACGGAGACGCAAGTCCCGAACGCCTGAGATCAACCGCCTTTGGCGACGATGTCGCGTTCCATATGCTCCAGCAAATTCTCGGTTGCGAAGCCGTCGGGCGGAAGTCCGCGCGATTTCTGATATGCGCGCAACGCCGCTCGGCCCTTGTGGCCCAGCACCCCATCTAAGTCACCCGGATCGAAGCCGAGCTTCTTGAGGTCGGCCTGAAAGGCCACGCGCTCGTCGCGCGACAGCGGAACCTCGTCGCGCGGCCACGACGCCACGATGGGCGCGCCGCCCGCGATGCGATCCGCGAGATAGCAGACGGCCAGCCCATAGGAGGCGGCATTGTTGTATTTGAGGACGGTCTTGAAATTGTCGAACACAAGAAATGCCGGGCCATGTGCGCCCGCGGGCAGATAGATGCCGGCCGTGGCCTCGCCACGAGGCAGCTCCGCGCCGCCGATTTTCGTTACACCCAGCTTGCGCCATTGCGCGATGGTCTTGACGTTGTCGACGTCGGCTTCTTCGTAGGGAAAATCCTTCGGCAGCGCGATCTCGTAGCCCCACGAGTCGCCCGGGTGCCAGCCGGCGTCGGCGAGTAGCGAGGCGGTCGATGCGAGCGCGTCGGGCGCCGAATGCCACAAATCGCGCTTGCCGTCGCCGTCTGCGTCCACCGCATGGGCAAGGAACGCCGACGGAATGAACTGCGTGTGCCCGAACGCGCCCGCCCAGGAAGAGGTCATCTTCGTGGGATCGAGATGCTCCTGCTCTTCCATCTTGAGCGCCGCGATCAGCTCCTTGCGTCCAAAATCCGCGCGCGGGCCGTCATAGGCAAGCGTGGCCAGCGCCTCGAACATGTTGAAGCCGCCCATCGCCTCGCCGTAATTGCTCTCCATGCCCCAGATAGCCACGAGGATCTCCTTCGGCACCGAAAAGCGCTGCTCGATGCGCCCAAGCGCGGGCGCGTTGGCCGCGACCATCTTCTGGCCGTTTGTCACGCGGTCGATTGAGACGGCGCTGTCGAGATATTCCCAGACGGGCCGTGCGAATTCCGGCTGATTGAGGTTCAGCAGTTCCACGCGCGGATTGCGCGAGATGCCGCGCATCGAGCGATCATAGGTCTCGGACGAGATTCCCGCCTTGACGGCGGTGTCGCGGAAGTCCCTCACGAAGGCCGCGAACTTGGCATCTTCGATCCGGTTCTGTGCGACGATCTGTGCCGACGTCATCTGGGCTTGCGAGGGGGGGGCCGTCTGCGCGGCCGCGGGCGTAACGCCGGGCATCCACAAGAAAAGCGCTATTCCGGCTGCCGAAAAATTCCGCAAACGCATCGAACCCATCATTCCGGCAACCATCCCGACTGAAGATTCTTCATGACCAAAATGAGCGACCAAATTGTGGCCTAAACTCAACTTTCGAAGAGGGATCCGTCTTGTGCCTCAGCCTGTCGAGCCATTTCCCGTATTAATTGGATCGGCGCGAGCCCGGTTGACAGGCCGGGGACCCGACATTAGTTTCCGCGCCTCTTTGGGCGGGGCCGGGCTCTGCCGCTGGTTAAAGGCGTGTCATGAAGATCCGGAATTCGCTCCGTTCGCTCAAGAAGCGCGACAAGGACTGCCGCGTCATCCGTCGCCGCGGCCGGACCTATGTCATCAACAAGAAGAATCCCCGTTTCAAGGCCCGCCAAGGCTGATTTCGGGCATTTCGACGACCCTCGCACTTTTCTCCTTATGTTCTAATCTCCGCTTCGCCTGACCACCGGAGCGCGCGTTTTGCTGTTTGCCCCACCAGATCCAAACATTCTTGCACGGCGCGCCGGGATACTGGCGGGTCTCCGCGGCATCCTGTCCGATGGGGTGGTGTCCGAGCCGGCCGGTCTGGCGGCCTTCGACGGCGACGCGCTGACCGCCTATCGCCAGACCCCCCTTGCTTGCGTTCTCCCCCGGACCCGGGACGAGGTGTCCGCCCTTCTGCGTTTTGCGAGCGAAGAGGGCGTGCCCGTCGTTCCGCGCGGCGCGGGTACCTCCCTGTCCGGAGGCGCATTGCCACGGGCCGACGCGATCCTGATCGGGCTCGGCCGCATGAACCGCATTGTCGAAATCGACCTTGAGAATCGTTGCGTGGTCGCGGAACCCGGCGTCACCAATCTCGCAATCAGCCGCGCGGTCGAAAAGGACGGCTTTTATTACGCGCCAGATCCGTCAAGCCAGATCGCCTGCACGGTTGGCGGCAATGTGGCAGAGAATTCCGGTGGCATTCACTGTCTCAAATACGGCATCACCACCAACAACCTCTTGGGCGTCGAACTCGCACTGCCGAGCGGCGAGCGCGTTCAACTGGGCGGCAAGACGATGCGGCCGGGCGGGCTCGATCTTCTGGGCGTGATTGCGGGTTCGGAAGGATTGCTGGGCATCGTCGTCGAAGCGACATTGCGCATCCTGCCGAAGCCCCCCGTCACACGCACCGTGCTCGCGGCCTTTCGCAATGTGCCTTGCGCGGGGCTTTGCGTCGCGAATGTGATCGCGGCCGGCATCATTCCCGCAGCGATGGAATTCATGGATCGCCGCTGCATCGATGCAGTCGAAGAGTATTGCCGGCCCGGCTATCCACAGGGCGCCGAGGGCATCCTGCTCATCGAGCTCGATGGCGTGGAGGCCGAAGTGGCGGATGCGGTCGCGCAAATCGAAGAGATCGCGCACGCGGCGGGCGCATATGAATTCCGCGCCGCGGCCGACGAAGCCGAACGCGCGCGGTTGTGGGCCGGGCGCAAGGCCGCCTTTCCCGCCATGGGCCGTCTCGCGCCCGACATGCTGTGCATGGACGGCACGATACCGCGGCGCAAATTGCCGGAGGTGCTCGCGCGCATGGCCAAGATGTCGGAGCGCCACGGCCTCGGCTTCTGTAATGTGTTTCACGCGGGCGACGGCAATCTGCACCCGCTCATCATCTTCGACGTGATGAAGCCGGGCGAGCTTGCTCGTGCGGAGGAATTCGGAGCGGAGATATTGCAACTCTGCGTCGATGTCGGCGGCGTGCTCACCGGCGAGCACGGGGTGGGCGTGGAAAAACGCGACCTGATGCCGCTGATGTTTTCCAAGACCGATCTCGCGCAGCAGGGCCGTGTGAAATGTGCGTTCGACGGCGCAAGCCTGCTCAATCCCGGCAAGGTGTTTCCGAGCCTGTCGGCCTGCGTCGAGCAGGGTCATATGCATGTGAAGGGCGGACGGGTGCCTTATCCCAACCTGCCGCGCCTCTGACATGATGCAGTTTGCGATTGCCAATGAAGCCGAATTGCTCGACGCCGTGCGCGTCGCGCGTGAGACTCGCAAAGCATTCGAGGTCCTGGGTCGCGGCACCAAGCGCGCCTATGGACGTGCCACGGCCATTGCCAACACGCTCGACGTGTCGGCGCTGAGCGGCATCCTCGCTTACGAGCACGACGAACTCGTGATCACCGCGCGAGCTGCCACGCCCGTCTCCGAAATCGAAGCGGTACTGAAGCAGAGGCAGCAGCGGCTTGGCTTCGATCCGGCCGATTGGGGGCCGCTGTTCGGTGCGGGCGTGAACGCCGGCACCATCGGCGGCGCGCTTTCGGCCGATACGAGCGGGCCCGCGCGCCTGTGCTTCGGTGCGGCGCGCGATCATCTGCTGGGCTATCGGGCCGTGAACGGTTTTGGCGAGGCGTACAAGGCCGGCGGGCGCGTAGTGAAGAATGTCACGGGATTCGACCTGTCCAAACTCATGTGCGGCGCAATGGGCACGTTGGGCGTGCTCACGGAAGTGACCTTGCGGGTCTATCCGCGCGCTCCGGCATCAGAGACGCTGGTTGCTCGCGACTTAGGACCGGAAGAAGGCTTCGTGCTGTTGCGGCACGCCTGGTCGAGCCCATTCGAGCCGACCGGGCTCGCCTACATTCCCGACTGCGCCGCGAAGGCGTTTGGAGTAGGCGAGTGCGGGAAGGGCGCTGCGCTGCTGCGCGTTGAGGGTGCGGCCGAGCCGCTCAAGGAAAAGATCGCGGCGTTGCATATTCTCTTGAGCGGTTGTTCCTTGGAAAAAATCAACGATGGCGACGCGATCTTTGCGCAGATCGGTGCAGGCGCGCCGTTCATTGAGATTGATTGCGACATCTGGCGGCTGTCGGTGCCGCAGGCGAACGCAGCCGCCTGCATCGAACGCGCAAATGCGCCCCTCTGGTTTGCCGATTGGGCCGGCGGGTTGCTGTGGCTCGGTCTTCCGGCGTCGCATGCGTCAACGCTACGGGCGATTGCGGCGCGAGCCGGCGGCCATGCGACCTTGTTTCGGGCGAGCACAGAGTTGCGTGCAAATATTCCGGTGTTCCAACCGGAGTCCCCCGCCCTTGCGACGCTGACGAAATCCGTCAAGGCGGCCTTCGATCCGCTGGCGCTGTTCGATCCCGGCCGCATGTTCGAAGGTGTTTGAACATGCGCACGAATTTTTCTGCTGCCATGCTCGCCGATCCGCATCTTGCGGGCGCGGAGAAGAATCTGCGCGCCTGCGTTCATTGCGGCATCTGCACCGCGACGTGCCCCACTTACGTTTTGCTTGGAGACGAGCGCGACGGTCCGCGCGGGCGCATCGTGATGATGCAGCGCATGCTGGAGGAAGGCGGTGCGCCGTCGGCGGAAACGGTGCTGCATCTCGATCGTTGCCTGTCATGCCTAGGTTGCCGCACGGCCTGTCCCTCGGGAGTCGATTATGCGCAACTGATCGACGCCTCGCGGGCCCATATCGAAGAGCATTATCGGCGGCCGTTGCGCGATCGTGTGCTGCGGTCATTGATCGCAAACCTGCTGACGCGCCCTGCCGTCACAAATTGCGCAGTCGCGTTGGCTCGCGCGTTCGCACCGCTCGCGACGCGCTTGCCGGGTGCGTTGGGCACGATGGCGCGCTCGGCGGCGAAGGCGCCTCCGCGCAAAGCGGACAATAAAATCGAACCGTCGGCCGGCGTACGCGTTGCGTTGTTGCCTGGCTGTGTGCAGCAGGCGCTTGCGCCTGCGATCGACCGCGCGGCCGCACGCGTGCTCGCCCGGCGTGGATTCGATCTCGTTCCCCTCGCTGACGCAGGCTGCTGTGGCGCGCTGGCGCACCACCTGGGCCGAATGCAGGATGCGAAGGCCTGGGCGAAACGTATCATCGAGGCGTTCGAACGCAGGGACAGCTCGCAGCCGCTTGAGGGGGTGCTGATCACCGCCACGGGCTGCGCTGCACATCTCGCCGACTATCCGCGCCTGTTTGTGGATGAGCCGGACTGGCGCGACCGCGCCAAACGCTTTGTTGCAAAGCTGCGCGACTTCTCGACCCTGGCGTCGCCACGCAAGGCCGCGCCATCACGGAAATTGCGCGTCGCCTTTCACCGCCCTTGCTCGCTGCAACACGGGCTGAGGCTCGAAGGTGCGGGCGAGGCGGCGTTGGAAGCGGCCGGCTTCGAAGTGATGCAGATTCCCGAAGGGCATCTATGCTGCGGCTCGGCTGGCAGTTACAGCGTCCTGCAGCCGGAGATCGCCGGCCTGCTGCGGGCCCGCAAACTCGACAATGCGAAAAGCGTCAAACCCGACGTGATTGCCGCAGCCAATATCGGCTGCCTGAACCATCTGTCGGGTCCGGACGCGCCGCCGCTCGTCCATCCCGCAGAATTGATCGATTGGGCCGAAGGCGGACCGGTGCCGGCGGCCCTGGAAGGGATTTTTCGATGATAATTCGTTACGCTCGTTGGTGGGCTCCAGACGTAAAGTGATCGAGATGAAGTTCCTGCCTTTGTTGCGTCGCAGCTGCCTTGCGGCAGTTGTGCTCTTCGTTTTTTCCGCCGCCGCGCCGAGCGGCCCGCCGCCGAAGCCGCAAGGGCCGGACCATAGCCTCAACGGACTGTTTGTCGCGCTCTCCAAGGCGCGTTCGGAAGACGAAGCCAAGCCGATCGAGCAGCAGATCGAGGAATTGTTCCTGCAGTCGAACAGCGCCGGCATCGATCTATTGATGACGCGCGCCGTGGCGGCGCTGCAGGCGGGCGATACCGACACGGCGAAGAAGCTGCTCGATTCCGTGACAGACATCGCACCCGATTACGCCGAAGGCTGGCACCAGCGCGCGAAGCTCCAGGCCGCGGCGAACGACGACACGCACGCGCTCGTGAGCTTCCAGAAGGCCGTGACGCTCAATCCGCGCGAGTTCGAAGCACAGGTCGAATTGGGCGACATGCTCGCGGAATATGGCCAGAAGGCCGCGGCGCTCGCATCTTATCGCAAGGCTCTCGCGCTCGACCCCCACTTCGAAGGCCTCGACAAGCGCGTCGAGAAGTTGGCGCGCGAAGTCGAAGGAGAAAAGATTTGAGCAAGAACGTCAGCACGCCGGTCTTCTTCGCTGCCGTGATCGTCTTTGGCCTATCGGCGATCGCCTATGCGAGCGGGAACGAACGATCGCCAATTGTCGGCATCTGGTTTGGCCGCGGAGAACCGGAAGACAAGAACGAGGTTTGGCTGGACCACGTGAATGCCGACGGCACATGGGAATCGCAATTCGAAACGTGCCATGGGAAAATTGCCCAGCACCATGTCGAGAGCGGGACCTGGCGCATGGACAACGGCGTTGAACGCGACTACGGGCAGGTTTCCGACGGCCATCCCGCCCATTTCGAATTCGACTATGCGACGGTGTCGAACAACGGACAAACTTGGTCATATCGCCTGGCGGCAACGGATCCTCAATATCCGTATGCGATCGGTTATTTGTTCACTGCCACGCGCGTCAACGCGGATTTTCGCTTGCCGGGTTGCCTGCAAATTTCCTGACGGTGGCGAATTCGCGAGCGGCGGTTCGCGTCTGGGCTAGATGGGGAGAGCGATTGAGATGACAGCGGCCGGCGGGATATTTGCCCTTGCGATGGCAACCATGGCTTCTCTGTCGTGCGGCACGGCGATTGCCGCTGGCGCTTCATCCGTGGTCGGCGATTGGTACGGCCTCGGGCAGCCGCACGACAAGGAGATGGCCTATCTCGATCATATCAAACCCGACGGCACCTATGTATCCGAATTCGAGGTCTGCAACGGCAAAAAATCCGAGCATCATATCGAGAGCGGAACCTGGAGTTCGTCGCCGGACATCACACGCGTCGTGACCGCCGTGATTGATAACCGTCCCGTACATTTTCAATATGATTATGCGATGGTATCGAACGACGGAAAGACCTGGATATATCGGATTGCTGCGTCCGAACCGGAGAATCCCGCCGCGATCGGCTATCAATTCAATGCGAGACGAGTCGGCCCGGATTTTCGCATGCCGGGCTGCCTGCAGATTTCGTGATCAGCGTCCACCGACAAACGCCACGCGAATCAAGTTCGTCGCGCCCGGCGTGCCGAGCGGGACGCCGGCCGTGACTACAATCCGTTCTCCGGGCTTGGCGAATCCTTCCTCATAGGCGATGGACGCTGCGCGCTCGACCACGTCGTCGAGATCGTGGGCGTCGTCCGTCATCACGCAGTGAAGCCCCCAGGCGATGGAAATCCGGCGCGCGGTTTCGACACTCGGGGTCAGCGCGATGATTGGCGCTTCAGGCCGTTCGCGCGCGGCGCGCAACCCGGTCGAGCCCGATTTCGTCCAGCAGACGATCGCGCGCGCATGCACGGTGTGGGTGATCTGATGCACCGCCGCCATGATCGCGTCCGGTGTCGTCTCCTCCGGCGTCGCACGCTGACTGTCCATGATCGATTGGAACAGCGGTCCGCTTTCGACGGCGACCGCGATCCGGTCCATCACGGCCACAGCTTCCACCGGATGCTTGCCGGCGGCGGTTTCGGCGGAGAGCATCACGGCATCTGCGCCATCGAACACGGCAGTGGCGACATCGGAAACTTCCGCGCGCGTGGGCGCCGCAGATTCGATCATCGATTCGAGCATCTGGGTGGCGATGACCACGGGCTTGCCCGCTTTTCGTGCCGCGCGGGTGATTTCCTTCTGCCAGCCGGGTACGGATTCGAGCGGCAGCTCCACGCCCAGATCGCCGCGCGCCACCATCAGCGCATCCGCCAGCTCGATGATCTCGGGCAAAGTCTCCAAAGCCTTGGGTTTTTCAATTTTGGCGAGCACGCCGGCGCGTCCGCGTACGAGTTTCTTCAACTCGGCCACATCGTCGGGACGCTGCACGAAAGAGAGCGCGATCCAGTCGACACCCAGATGGAGCGCCGCATCGAGATCGCTGCGGTCCTTGTCGGTCATGGCTGATACAGGCAACAGCGTATCTGGCAGGTTGACGCCCTTGCGATCCTTCAACTCGCCGCCCACTTCCACAATCGCTTCGGCGGAATCGGGCTTGGCCGACCAGGTGCGCAGGCGAATCTTGCCGTCGTCGATCAAGAGGCAATGCTTCTGTTTCAGTGCGGCGAACACTTCGGAATGGGGGATCGGAATCACGGCCGGGTCGTCGGACGACGCTTCGCGCAGCAATTTTACGCGTGCACCTTCCACGAGATTGATATGTCCGCCCGGCAACGTGCCGAGCCTGATCTTCGGGCCCTGCAGATCGGCGAGGATGCAGATTGGCCGGCGCTCTTCGCTTTCCAGCGCCCGCAATCGCGCGTGCAGCTCGGCGAGCAATTCATGCGACGTATGGCTCATATTGATGCGGAATATGTCCGCACCCGCTTCGAACAGCGCTTTCAATTGCTCGGGCGATGAGGAGGATGGCCCCAGAGTCGCCACGATTTTGGTCTTGCGTCCGCGCCGCATGCGATCAATCCGATATCGATTGGGTGTAATCGGCCGCCTGGCCGGTATCCACCTCGAAGAAGCCTTTGCGCTCATAGCCACGGCCCGCACAATCACCCCGGCCGGGAATCGAAAATTTGTCGTTGGTCGCGACGCAGAAGCTGCGGCTTCCGACCCAACCTCCGGCCCCGCCATCGGTCGCATAGAGGTAGAAGTAACGGGCGATCAGCTTGCCCGGCACCACCGCCGCGCATTGGCGGGGCGCCAGCGACCACCAGCCCTCGCTCGTCCAGACCGCGCCGTCGAAGCGGGCGAGCGCGAGCCTTACGGGGTGGGTCGTCCTGTTGCACACGTTCAGCGCCGCCTGGGCCGGGCCCGCGAGAGCGAGAATCACTAGGATGGCGAGGAGCGGGCGCATCATCTGCTGCAGGATGTCGCGCAGGGCTCTGCCGGTGTCAACGCAATGCATGCTTTGAGCACTCTCGGGTTATGATCCGCCATGAACGATACCGCCTACGAACTTATTCGATCCGCGCCGGGCCCGCTGTTGTTCGTGTGCGATCACGCCTCGAACGCCTTGCCGGGGCACTATGGTACGCTAGGCCTCGAAGAGGGCGCTTTTGCGGCGCATATCGCTTCGGATATCGGGGCGGCCACCGTGACCCGCGCGCTGGCGAAGGCGTATAGCGCGCCGGCTGTGCTTGCGCGCTGGTCTCGGCTCCTGATCGATCTCAACCGCGGGCCGGACGACCCAACGCTCGTCATGAAACTGTCGGATGGGCGCATCATTCCCGGAAATCGCCATGCGGATGAGTCCGAGATCGCGGCACGCTTGCGCGAGTTCCACGCGCCCTATCATGCGGCGATCGCCGCCGAACTCGATGCGGCGCGCGCGCAGAATATCGTGCCAGTCATTGTCTCGATGCACAGCTTCACGCCGGTGTGGAAAGGATTTCAGCGCCCCTGGGAAGTGGGCGTATTGTGGGACAAGGATGGCAGACTTGCTCATCCACTCCTGGCCGCGCTCACGCGCGCGGGTCTCAATGCCGGCGACAACGAACCTTATGACGGCGAGCTCGAAGGCGATTGTCTCAACGTGCACGGCACGAAGCGAGGGCTGCCGCATGTACTGATCGAAATCCGCCAGGATCTGGTGGCAAACCATGCGGCCGCGCTGGCGTTTGCCGCGCAGCTGAAGCCCATCCTCGACGAGGCGCTGGCGGCAATGGAGACACCGTCGATCTTCACGCGCCCGCTATCTCTGCCCAACGGAGTTTCCGTCATGGACGAACGCACGCGCACCGAATTCGAAGCGGCGGTCTTCCGCAGGCTTGTCGCGCATCTGCGCGGCCGCACCGACGTTCAGAACATCGATCTGATGAACCTCGCGGGATTCTGCCGCAACTGCCTGGGCGACTGGTATCGCGACGCAGCTGCCGAAAAGGGCATCGCGCTGGAGAAAGACGCCACGCGCGAAATCGTCTACGGCATGCCGCAATCCGAATGGAAGGCGCGCTATCAGAAAGACGCGAGCCCCGAGCAAAAGACCGCCTTCGAACGCGCGCAGAAGGGGCACAAATAGATTTTACGGCCGGTCCCGCGGCCCGCCTATCCATTCGCCTCCCGGCTGTCGGACGGCGCCTGGGCGCGGTCCGTCATGCCGTAGTCGCGTATGACGGAGGCGATGCGCAGACGGTAGTTTGCAAACACGCCGGCGCGTCCCTTCGCCTGCGCCGCGCGATGGCCCTCAAGCGTGCGCCATTGCGCGACGGCGGCCTCGTCGCGCCAGAACGACAGCGACAGCAGCTTCCCCGGCTCCGCCAGGCTTTCAAATCTCTCGATGGAAATGAAGCCTTCGATTTCGTCGAGCCGCGGGCGCAATTGCGCGGCGATGTCGAGATAATGTTGTCGTTCGCCCTCCGCGGGCCAGACTTCGAATATCACGGCGATCATATCGAGTCCTCGCTGAGGAATTCGCGAGCGGCCGCGAACAATCCCTCTCGGCTATGCTCCAGATGCATGAGATGCGTCCCTTTCGGAATTGCGACGGTAAGCTTGCGTTGCGCGGAGATCCGTGAAAGGAGCCAATCCGCATCGAACTCGGTGGAGACACTGTCCCACTCGCCGCGCACGACAAGCGTGGGGCGCAGAATGTTTTCTGGCCGGTACTGAAGCGTGCCGGACCAGGCTAGCGCGATATCCGCCGCAGGCCCTTCGGGAATCTTCACCGCGGGCGGACTGCGCGTGGCGGCATTCGGATCGCTTGCAAGATAGGCGGGTCCCCAATCCTCTAGCGTCGGTTCGATCAGGACGGGCATGTGGCCCTGCGGAAGGTCCTCGGTGAAGCGCGCCAATTGCTGGGCGATCGTCACCAGGCGCCAGCGGCCGACGGAATTTGGCGATGGAAGATTCGGCGTGTTGCGGCGAACGACCGGCGCAAACAGGCAGATTTTGTCGACGTGCTTCGGGAAACGCGTCGCATAGAGGCCGGTCGGAATTGCTCCCCAGGAATGTGCGATCAGAGAAACGCGTTCCCGCTGCGTCGTCGCGACAATATGATCGACAACCCGTTCGATCTGGTTTGCCGCATCCGGTGCACAACCGATGGGCGGCCCGTTCGCGTCACAGTCCATCTCGCGCGGACGCTCGGAGCCACCGAAGCCTGCAAAGTCGAAAGCCCACGGATCAAAACCTGCCGCGCCGAGATCGTCCATCCACGAGCGCCCTGCGAAACGGTAGGCAACGGAAAGCGACGATGGAAACGTCGCGCCATGCACATAAAGGACCGGAGAGCCGGGACCTCCCTGCCGCCTGACAAGCAGCGACGGTTCTCCCGCGACGCCACGCAGCAACGAGACGCGGCCTGCGGCTTCGGTTGTCATAGTCGTTTTCGCCTCCGTGTCGGATTACTCAGAGCATAACGCTTGCCGAGCGAGAATGGTTCGACTATCATCGAACTATGAAAGACGGTCCTTCCATCGCGCCGATTGCCGCTCTTGTGGGTGATCCTGGCCGCGCCAACATGCTGGGCGCCCTGTTGAACGGGAAGGCGCTGACGGCCAGCGAGCTTGCCAATGAAGCGGGCGTGACCTTGCAGACCGCAAGTTCGCATCTGGCGAAGCTGGAGGCAGGCGGTCTTGTGACGGTCGTCAAGCAGGGCCGCCATCGCTATTGTCGGCTGGCGGATGGCGATGTTTCCGATATGCTGGAAGCCATCATGGGCGTGGCGGCTCGCGCAGGCCATCTGCGCACGCGTCCCGGTCCGAGCGACGGGGCGCTGCGCAAGGCGCGCGTCTGCTATGACCATCTGGCGGGCGAGATGGGCGTACATCTGTTCGACACGCTTCGGAAATCGGGACGCCTTATGAGCCGCAACGGCGATGTCGCACTCACAAAACGCGGCGAAAAATTCGTGACCGAGTTCGGCATCGATCTCGCGCAACTTTCGCAATCGCGACGCCCCATATGCAAGGGTTGTCTCGACTGGAGCATGCGGCGCGAGCATCTGGCGGGCGCGCTGGGCGCGGCGTTCCTCAAACGCATCTACGATCTCAAATGGGCGCGGCGCGACCGGCTCGGCCGCACGGTGAATTTCACAGCGGACGGCGAGACGAAATTTCTCCACACCTTCGCATCCTGAACGCACTTTCGCCGGTTGCGCCCGCGCAATTCGATAGGCTAGGGTCCGCGCCCTCGATCTACCTGCGGCAGGAATTGCAATGGCCAAAAGCGGCTTCGCGAAAGAGCATTTGAAATCGTTCATCGAGCGCGTCGAGCGTCTCGAAGAGGAGAAGGCCGCACTGACGGCGGACATTCGCGAAGTCTATGCCGAAGCGAAGGGGCAGGGCTTCGACACGAAGATCATGCGTCAGGTCGTGCGCCTTCGGAAACTTGAAAATGCCGACCGCCAAGAACAGGAAGCGATTCTCGATCTCTATATGAGCGCGCTGGGCATGCGGCGCTGACGCGGCGCTGTCATACCTTCACTTTGCATTGTGCGCGGCGAGCCAGCGATCGACGTTCGGCAGGCGGTTGGTGCGCACCTGCGCATTGAATGCGATCGCACTTTCCGCCTTGACGGTCTCGCCGCGCGCCGTCGCAGGTATATGCGTGTCGGCAAAGGCCTTCAGCTTTGCGATCATTGCCACATCATGCGCATTGGCTGCCAGATCCAGCGGGAACTGATTTCGGCTGTCCGTTTCGAGCCAGGAATTGACCGCATCGAGGTGGGCGGCGACGAAATCAAATGCAAGTTCCGGATATTTGTTGCTCACGTTGCGGATGATCTCGGGGCGCGTAGTGACGACCGCTTCGTCGGTGAGCGCCAGATCGAGCGCCTTCCGCGCCAGCGCCCTGTCGAGCGCGGCACCCAGCAGACCATATAATTCTTCCTTGGCGAGCGTGCTCTTGGCACCCTTCGCGAGGGCGTGAATCCGATCCCATGTTGTGGCATCGGCATGATGCGTCACGATCGACAGCACGCTGCGGCGCGTATCAGGCGCGATTTTCGACGAGTCTCGGAGGTAGGCCGCAAAGTGCGCCCGCGCTTCCGCGATCACCGCTTCATCCTCGAACTGGCTCAGCGCAGCGAGCAGTGTTGCACGCAACAGGGCGACATTCTGGCTCTCTCCGGGCTTCGCATCCCAGCCAATTTTCGCGAATAGCGGCGCGAGCAGCCGGCGGCCGAAGGCGCGGAATGCCGCTTGGCTCGGCATACCGTCGTAAAGCGTGTCGATCCCCTGCAACCTCCCGACAAGAGTGTCCTGCACCTGCGGATCCAGGGTAGGATCGGCCTGGTGGGCAAGGGTCAGGAAATCCGCGAGCGGCTCATAACCCGTATAGCCCAGCATCCGGCTGTCGTTCAGAAGGCCCAGTTGATCCTCGGCCGACAGGGCATGGAAATGCGTGGCGAGGATGGCCACCAAAGAGGGATCGTAGAGCGTGCGGAAATAGCTCGTTTGCCCTTCATTGACGATGAAACCGCTGGCGGTGTCGCCGGCGATTGACGTCGTCGCGCCGCGCGCCACTACGCCCCGCCAAATGGGTCCACCGCCAAGCGCCTGCTCAAGGACTGGGACATGCCACGTGAGAGGCACCTTCGACGCATCGTCCATCGCAAAGCGCTCCTGCGACAGCGTCACACCGCCGTCCGTCCGTGTCACACGGATCAGGGGCACGCCGGGCCGGAGTGTGAGGTCGTGCGCGGTCATCGTCACGGGCCGTGGTGAAGTCTTGTCGAGTTCGCGCCAGAGATCGTCGGTGATGGTATTGCCGTAAGCGTGTGCCTTGATGTAGTTGCGCACGCCTGCCCGGAACGCGTCCTCGCCGGTATATGTCTCCAGCATCCGGATAACGGCCATGCCTTTCGAATAAGTGATGGTGTCGAATGCTTCATTGGCCTGCAGCACGTCGCGAATCGGCTGGATGATCGAATGCGTGCCTGCGCGTGCGTCGAGTCGCATCGCGCTTTCCTTGGCCCCCTGCGCGTCGAGCCATAATTTCCATTCCGGATGGAAATGATCGGTGGCCTGGACCTCCATCCACGACGCGAAGCCTTCGTTGAGCCACAGATCGTCCCACCAATCCATCGTGACGAGATCGCCGAACCATCGGTGCGCCATCTCATGGGCGACTGTGACGTAGACGCCGCGGCGGTCGGATTCCGTCGACAGTTTGGGATCGATTTCGAGATCGCTTTCGAAATGGAAGATCGCGCCCCAATTCTCCATCGCACCGAAAAACTAGCTCGAGCCCGGACCCGCGATCAGATCGAGTTTCGGAAGCGGATATTTCATGCCAAAATAATCTTCGTAATAGGGCAGTATATCGGAGGCCGCATCGAGGGCGAATTGCGCCTTGTCCGTGTCGCCGCGCTTGACGATGACGCCGATATCGACACCGTCGACCTTGCGCGATATGCGCTCGAAATCGCCCAATCCGAAGAACAGGAGATATGACGACAATTTCGGCGATGTCGCGAATGCAACGCGCGTTAAACCGCCGGAAAGTAGCTGCGAGGATGCAATGGGCGTGTTCGATATCGCCATCTAACCCGACGGTACGGTGGCGGAGAGCGTGAAGGTCGCCTTCTTGTTGGGTTCATCCCAGGAGGGGATGAAGCGGCACGCATCGGAATTCTCGAACTGGGTGAAGATCGCGCGTGCCTTGCCCTTCGGCGTTTCGTAATCCAGCGCGAACAACCCGGCTGCCTGCTGATTGATCTTGCCGCTGTACTCGATCATCAGGCGATGAGCGCCCGCGGAGACGTCTGCGGGAAATGTGAGCGTCGCGGTTTCCTGTGTTGCGTCATAAGTGACGGTCGGCGGCATCGCGGTGCCGGACAGTGTCACACGCCGGAACGCGAGATCGGCGGCATTCAGCTCGATCTTGCGGCTCGGCGCCTTGACCTCGATATCGATCTTGACCGTTCCTATGAAGGTCATATGTGCGGCGTTGGTGGATATTGCGAGGTCGTAATGATCGGGGACCACATTAGACGGCAGGATAATCCGGGCTCCCGCACCGGCCCCGTCGGTCATGGCAACAAAGGCGGCGAGCGCAGACGCAAAGCGAAGGCGCAATTTGGCGAAATCGTTCATGTGGCGCATCCGCGAAAGGCGGGAGACACATGCCAAACATTCAGGCTCAAGAAAAGCCCGTACGGGTTCAATGCCGAAGAGTTGTAGCTCGATGCCGGCTGCGGCGCTGTCTTACGAAACCGCCTGCCGCGGTTCGTCCGCGTCGTGGCCGGATTCCTGCGCGATGTGCTCCAGTCCGAAATCCTTGAGCTTGCGGTAGAGCGTCGAGCGTCCGATGCCGAGGCGGCGCGCCACTTCCGACATATGGCCTTCGTAGCGCGAGATCGCCATGCGGATCATTTCGGATTCGACGTCTTCGAGCCGACGCATATGGCCGGCCGGATCGGTGGCCGACAGCGCATAGGGCGAGTCCTCGCGCACCGACATAGCGGCTGCCGTCATCGGTGCGCCGGCGCGGACCGAGGTTTCTGGAAGGAATGGCGAACGCCGTGTTTGTGCGTCCACGCCCATCGCGGCTGCAATCTGCGGAAAATCGCACACGTCGAGTGTCGTGCCGTCGCACAACACGACAGCGCGGAAAATCGTGTTCTCGAGCTGGCGTACATTGCCCGGCCAGTCGAAATTCTCGATCAGGTCGGTCGCCTCGGGCGAAAGCCCTGCAACCGGTTTGCTCTCTTCGGCCGCAAAGCGCGCGATGAAGAAGCGCGCAAGGGCCGGCACATCCTCGCGGCGCTGGCGGAGCGGCGGAATGAAGACGGGAAATACGTTGAGCCTGTAATAGAGGTCTTCGCGGAACTGGCCCTCGCGCGTGAGTTCTGCCAGATCGCGATTGGTGGCGGAGATGATGCGCACATCCACCTTTGTGGGGCGCTTCGAGCCGATCGGGTCGACTTCGCCTTCCTGCAGCGCGCGCAACAGCTTCACCTGCATGTCGAGGCGCAATTCGCCAATCTCGTCGAGGAAGAGCGTGCCGCCATCGGCTTCCTGGAATTTACCCAGATGCTTGTCGCTGGCACCCGTGAACGAACCCTTTTCATGCCCGAACAGGATCGACTCGATCAGGTTCTCGGGGATCGCGCCGCAATTGACGGTGACGAAAGGCTTGCCCGCGCGTTCCGAAGAACCCTGGATCGCACGCGCGATCAGTTCCTTGCCGACGCCCGACTCGCCTTCGATCAGAATGGGAATGTTGGATTGCGCCGCGCGCTGGCCCAGCCGGACCACCTGACGCATTTCCGAGCTTTTGCCGATCAGGTCGTCGAACGCCAGGCGGTTTTCGGCCTTCTTCTTGAGGCGCGTCACTTCGCCGGCCAGGGTACCGATCTTGAGCGCGTTGCGGATCGAGACCGTAATGCGTTCGGGACTTGCGGGCTTCACAAGGAAGTCGCTCGCTCCCGCGCGCATCGCTTCGACCGCAGAATCGATTCCGCCCTTGGCTGTCAGCACGATGACGGGAAGACCTTCATGCGTCGCGCGCAATTTCGCGAGAACCGTCATGCCGTCCATGTCGGGCATCACGAGATCGAGAAGCAGGAGTTGAATCTGTTCGCCGCGCGGACCGTTCAAAAGGTCGAGAGCCGGCTGACCGCCCGGCGCGGTGACGACATGCATACCCGTGCGCGAAATGGCCGCTTCGAGCAGCCGACGCTGTACGGGATCGTCGTCAACAATGAGAATTGTCTGCGCCATGTGGAATCCGCTCCCTGCGGCGAGGCGATGGTCGCCCGAAATCGGTAAAGGTGGGATTAAGGTCCCGCTTTAAGACAGGTGTGGAATGGACGCGGGCGCGAATCCGGCGGAAGATTGCACCATCGAAGGCGAACATGGTGAACAATCGGTGAATGCACGTGGACAACAAGAGACAAACGCATTGGTTGCGAGGTCGCGCGTGTGAGCGATGAGACTCGCGAGGACAGCTTCGCGCGGCGGCTGTCCCGTTTCGCGCGCGTTTCGGCCGGTCTCACAGGCGTGGCCGCACGCGGCGCGGGACGTAGACTCACCGGCACGAAAGTCGTGAGCGCGGCCAATGCGGCCGACCTGACCGCGGTGCTGGGAAATCTGCGCGGACCCGTGATGAAGGTTGCGCAGTTCATCGCGACTGTGCCCGGCGTGATGCCGCCGGAAGTTGCTGCACCCTTGCTGAGCCTGCAGGCGAATGCGCCGCCGATGGGCGCGGGCTTCGTACGCCGCCGCATGTCGGCGGAGCTTGGGCCCGACTGGGAAAGGAAATTCAAATCCTTCGAACGCGAGGCGGCTGCAGCCGCCTCTCTCGGCCAGGTTCATCGCGCGGTCGCCAAGGACGGCCGAAGGCTCGCCTGCAAGCTGCAATATCCCGACATGGGTGCAGCGGTCGAAAATGACGTACAGCAATTCAAGGCGTTGCTGATGCTGCAGCGCGGTTTCGATTCGACGATCGACACGAGCGAGATCGGCGCGGAGATCGCCGCGCGTCTTTCGGAGGAACTCGACTATGTGCGCGAGGCGGCCCATATGCGCCTCTACGAAATCATGCTCGCCGGTCGGGACGACATCGCGGTGCCCGAGCCGGTGCCGGCCCTGTCGACCAAGCGGCTGCTCACGATGACTTGGCTCGACGGCAAACCAATCGCCGACTATGTCGATGCCGATCTCAAGACGCGCAACCGAATCGCGACGGCCTTGTTCAAAGCTTGGTGGCGGCCATTCGCACGCCACGGCGTGATCCATGGCGATCCGCATCTCGGCAATTACGCGGTCCGCGCCGATAGCGGGATTAACCTTCTCGACTACGGTTGCGTGCGCACATTTACACCCGAGTTCGTCGAGGGCGTGATCGGCCTCTACCGCGCGCTCCAGAAGAAAGACGATGCGCTGGCCGCAAAGTCCTATCGCGCCTGGGGATTCAGGAAACTCACGCCGGAATTGGTCGGTGTACTCAATCTTTGGGCCGGTTTCATCTTCAATCCGCTGCTGGACGATCGCGTGCGCCTGGTGGACGACGGCGTGCCCGCCGCGGAATATGGTATGAAGCAGGCCAATGACGTGCATGCGAAACTGAAGAAACTCGGCGGCATCAAGCCGCCGCGCGAGTTCGTGTTCATGGATCGCGCCGCCGTGGGCCTCGGTGGCGCGATGATCCGGATGGGCGCGCGGCTCAACTTCAAAAAACTGTTCGAGGAAGAAATTGCCGATTTCGATGTCGCGGCCCTCGCCAGGCGACAGAAGGCTGCATTCTCTCGCGCTGGTGTACCGCTGCCGGAGGGCGCATGAGTGGGACGAAATCATTCGATTATTGGGAGTTTTTCGTGGGCGAGGCGCTACGTGCAAACTCACCTCTCTATGCGCGCTTCGCCGAAGGCGTCGGCCACGATCCGGGATTGCGCGAGTTTGCCGCGACGGCGAAGGAAGGTCAGCCGCACGCGAACATTCTGTTCGCCGCCGTGCATTTTCTCCTGTTGCGCGGCGCCCGGGATCCGCTCCGGCGCTTCTATCCCGATCTGAACGGCTGGAAGACGATCGAAGGCGAAGACCCGTTTCCGGTTTTCAAGGCATTCGTGGAATCGCATCGCGCGGAGCTTGCGCCGATCATTGCGAGCCGTATCACCAACACCAACGAGGTCGGCCGCTCGGGCGTGCTGCATGCGGGGTTCCGCGCCGTCGCAGCCGAAGCGGGCGAGCCGCTCAATCTGATCGAAATCGGTCCCAGCGCCGGCCTCAATCTGATCTGGGATCGTTATAGCGTGCGCTATCATCGCGGGTCGCAGATATTCGCCGTCGACACGCCAGATCGCGCGCTCGTCATCGATGTGGAGTTGCGGGGCGATAAAGTGCCGCCGCTGGGACCTGCGCCGAAAGTGGCGAGCCGTGTCGGTCTCGAACTCAATCCCGTCGATCTCAGCGATCCCGACGCGCGCGACTGGTTGAAGGCGCTCATCTTCCCGGAGCACAGACACCGCTTTGAGCGTCTGGATGCCGCCCTCAAAGCATATGCCGAAGCAAAGCCGCAAATCCGCATCGGCGATGCGCTCGCGCTGTTACCGAACGCGTTGCGCGACGTGCCGGAAAATCAGCCGGTCTGCGTCTATCACACTTACGTCACGTATCAGTTCTCGGGCGACATGCGCGAAGCGCTCGACAATCTTCTGACGGCCGCGGGCCTCAGGCGGACGGTCTGGCGCCTGAGCGCCGAGGGAACGCTTGCCGGAGAGAACCCGCTTATACTTCGTCGCTACCACGACGGAACGCGCGAGACGCGCAAGCTCGCGCTTTGCCATCCCCACGGGGCGTGGCTAG
>Ga0302326_10005732_pt1 | contig 28203 bp, 29 predicted proteins | sample Palsa_T0_3_FD_202264 | JGI IMG/M metagenome (GOLD analysis project Ga0302326, IMG submission 202264) | Peat permafrost microbial communities from Stordalen Mire near Abisko, Sweden - Palsa_T0_3 | ecosystem: Environmental > Terrestrial > Soil > Palsa > Peat permafrost | place: Sweden: Abisko... | reverse complement strand
GCTGCGCGAAATGCCCGCGGCGATGTTGCCGTCGGCGATACCGTCGAGGTCGCGCACGACCGCCTTGGCGCCCGAGAGATCGACGACCCACGCCGCGCTGGTGTCCGTGCCCTGGAAGTCGGCGAGCAGGTGTGAGCCGTTGGCGGAGAAGGCGACCGGCACCAGGCCGTCGACGAGCGGGCTGAGCGACATGTGCGTGAGCTGTCGCGCGCCGGCGCCGTTGGACTCGATGAACCACAGTTGATTGAGCGGTTCGGCCGCTGAGCCGCGCGAGCTCTGGCGGACAAAGACGATCCCCTTGGGGCCCCACAGCGGGTTCGTGCTGTGGCCGCCGGTGACGATCTCGTTGACATCGCCGCCGGTCCACGAGCTCGTGTAGATGTTGACCGCGGCGCTGGTCAGCTGCGACTGCGCGAGCGAGTAGACGACGTCGTCCGAGCCCTGCTCGGAGAAGCTCGCACCGCTGATCACTCCCTTCGCAATGGTGTGCGTCGCGCCGCTCTTGGCGTCGATGCTCAACAACGGTCCGACCCCATTGCTGGCGCCGGAGAGGTCGGCGAGCAAGAGCCGTGAGTCGGCCGACCAGCCGAACAGGTCGATGAACTCCGACGAGTGGTAGAGCTTGCGCGCAGGTCCTCCGCGGGACGGGTAGAGCCACAGCGTCGAGCTGCTGCCGCCACTTGTTGCGCTGGTGCTGATCACGGCAACCGAGCTGCCATTGGGGGCGATCAGGGCCATCGATCCATGGCCGAGGATACGAACGTCGTTCCCGCCAACGGATGCGATCGCGACGCTCGGGTTGGCCGACTGCGAGTTCGCGACGAAGGTCAGGTAGGTCGCGCCCGGCACGGTGGCACCCGTTGCGCCGCTCAGCGCGCCGATGACGAGCAGCGCTGCGAACGCGCCCGCGACCGTGCGCCGCCCGATCCGTGTGATCGACCTCACCGTGCCCCGCCCTCCCCGAGTTCTGTGGACCCCAACCGTCGCAAATGCTACGCAGCAAGCTCAGCGCCCGCATCGGCAACCGCCGACTAGCGATTCCAGCTTGGGCCGGCGCCGCCGGCGACCAGCAAACCGGGCTGGCCGCCGGCCCAGGGCAGTGATTCGACGGCCGCCTGCTTGCCGGCGCTGTCGAGCGCGCTCAAAAGGATGCGTCCGCCCCTGCGCGAGAGTCCCTGCGCGATGAACTGCGCGCCGTTGAACGTCAGGCGGTGGACGATCGTGCGCGCTCGCGCCAGCTCGACCGTCCAGACGTCGATCGCCGAAACGTTCGGGTTGGGGGAGGCGAAGTTGGCGACGAGCCGTGTGCCGCTGGCTGACAGGCTGAGTGCCGCGCCCGCCGCGTCCGGTACCGGTGGACCGGCAGCGATGTGGGTCAGGCGGCGCAGACCGCGGCCGTGTGCCCCGATCAGCCACAGTTGGTAGCGCGGGGCGCTGGTTGGGCTGCCGAGCCGACTGAGGCGCGCGAAGACGATACCCGCGGCGCCCCAGACCGGATCGGCCGCGAGGCCCGTGCGGGTGAGCTGGCGGCGGTCGGAGCCGTTCGCACTGGCGGTGAACAGCGGCACCGTGTTGTCGTCGAGCTGATCGATCGAGGCCGCGGCGTACACCAGGCGGTCTGGCAGTCCCGGTGCGAAGCTGGCGCCGAGAAAGTCGCCGGCGGCGATCGTGCTCAGCGTGTCGCTCACCGTGTTGAGCACGAGCAGCTCGGGCTGCTCACCGTTCGCGCTGAGGCTGTCTGCGCTCAAGGCGAGCAACCGCGAGTCTGGCGACCAGGCGAGCAGCTGGACGTGCTCGCCAGACCAGTCCGGCCGGCCGAGGCGCAGCGCGACGTGCGACAGCACGCGCTCGGCGTGTTTAGCGATCTCGGTCTGGTAGATCGTCAGCGAGGCCGTGCCGCCGTTGCTGAGCGCGGCCACGCGCGAGCCGTTCGGCGCGAGCAGCGCCTGGGTCCCGACGCCGAGCCGCCGGGCACCAGCGCCGTCTACGCTCGCCAGCACGACATTGCCGCTCGGAGCGCGGTAGACCAGCGCGAATTGGCTCGGCGCCGCGATCATCCGCGCGTGGCTGCAGGCCGTTAGCGCGCCGGCGAGCAGCAGCGCGGGCGCCAGCCTCGGCGTCCTCGTTCGCCACAGCCTGCGCCTGGCCATCACCCTCGACGCCACCCCGATCGCCGAACACCATCACGGAAGGGTCTCGCCGACCCCGGGCGCCGGGATCGTAGTAGCTCGCCCGGCGCCTAACCGCTCCAGCTGGCAAACGCGCCGTGGGCGGCGAGCAGGGTTGACGAGACACCCGACCACGGCACCGCTTCGACCGACAGACCGGAGAAATCGTCGTCTGACAGGCTGCTGTAGCCGTTGGTCAGCAGGATCCGCTTGCCATCGGCGGAGATCGCGTTGCCAATCGTTACGGCCCCCGGGGCGCCGAGCTCGCGGGCGACGACGTGCTTGGTGCTGAGGTCAACGACCCAGGCCTGGGCAGTGTTCTGTCCGATCAGGTTGGCGAGCAGATGCTTGCCGTTCTGGGAGAACGCGATCGGTTCGAGGCCGGAGAACGGGGAGCTGATTGCCACGTGCGTGAGCGGTTCGGCGTCGTGGCCGTTGGCCTCGATGAACCACAGCTGGTAGACCTGGTCCTTAGCAGTGGCGCGCGAGAAGACGATGCCGTTGGGTCCCCACAGCGGGTTCTGGCTGTAGCCGTTGTGGGTGATCTCGGTCGCGCTGCCACCGCTCGCCGCCACGGTGTAGAGGTTGACCGGTGCTCCCACCAGCAGCGAGCTGGCGAGCGCGTAGACCAGGCGCTGCGAGTTCGGCTCAAAACTGGCGCCGGTGATCGCGGTTCCCGCAGGCCCGGTCGAGACCGTCCGCGCGACGCCGCCGCGAGAGACGACGACCAGGGCATCGCCGTCGATCACCGCGATCTCGCTCGAGTCCGCTGACCAGGCGACGAGCGTCAGCTGGTCTGCGGTCTTCTCGAGCGTTCGCGGCGCGCTCTTCTTGCCGACGGTGTAGAGGATCAGCGACGACCCGTGCGAAGCCTGCGCGGCGGTGCTCGTGACAGCGGCGACGAACTTGCCGTTTGGCGCGAGCACGGCCGGACCGCCCGGGCCGAGCGTCTGCGGATCGCTGCCATTGGCGTTGGCGAGCACGACATCCGTGCTCGTGTTGGCGCTGGTAGCAGGCGTGATGTAGGTGAGCAGCCCGGCGGCTCCGGCAACGCCGGCCGCCGGCACCGTCTGGCCATAGCCCGCGCCCGTGCCCGCGCCGAGCAGCGCGAGGCAAGCGCTCGCAGCGCACGCCAGCCATGGCCGGCTGCGCGATCTGCTGACCCCAATCACTCGCACCTGCTCCCGTCCTTCCGCAACGACTTGAACGTGCCCTTCATCGTACGCAGCGCTCAGGCGCCGCGTCGCGGTTGACCCTGTGAGCAGCAGCGGCTCGGACGCAGCCGCGGGCGAGGCTCGTCGCCGGGACGGCAGCCACCGCGTCAGCGCCGGACAGGCACTACAGTTCGGCCGCATGATGCGCGATGTGCACGGCTCGGCGGCCACCGTGCGGCCGCTCGCTGGATGACCGGCCGCTGGCTGGCGCTGACGCTGGCGCTCGTCGTGCTGGCGCTGATCATCGGCATCGTCATCGCGCCAGGGGGCGGTGGGCTGGCGCTGGCGAGCTACGCCGACCAGAACCTTTCGGTGCTCGTGCCGCACGGCTGGCGCACCGAGAATCTCGCCGCTCCGTATGGCACTGCGCTCGTCGGCTGGGTCGACGCGGGCAACCTGCACACGACCGAGGTCGTCCAGGCAACGCTGTCGCGCTCGGACTCTACGCCGCCGCAGCGTGCACAAGCACGCGCGCGCCAGCTGCGCCACAGCGCCACGTTCCTCGAGGCCTACCTCGGGCCGGTCCAGTTCTACGGCGGACGCCCGGCCTGGGAGCTCGAGTACTTCCTCCACGGCTATCCGACCGCGGTCTTCGAGTTCAACTCCTGCTCGTCAACGATCGCGATGACGGTGACGTTGAGTGCCTCGAGCGTCGGCACGCTCGACAACGAGCAGCTCACGATGGCTGAGGACGCCGAACCGAAATGCGACGGTCCCGCGTTCACCTCGCCCGATCGCGCCGACCTCGCGATCCCCCTGCGCCTGCCGGATTAGCCGTTACGCCGGCTGGGCCTCGCCGTCGGCAAAGCGCAGCAGCTCGTCGTTGAACGGCACCGGTCGCTCGAGCATCGGCATGTGCCCGGTGTCCTCAAAGATCACGAGCTCGGCGGCCGGAATCCGCGAGGCCAGTCGTTCGCTGGCCTCACACGGGATCAGCATGTCGTTGCGCCCGTGGATGATGAGCGTTTGCGCGCTGATTTTGTCGAGCTCGGCGTGGCTGTCGTGAGCGGTCAGTGCGGCGAGCGCCGCCCGGCTGCCCCGCCCGCGCCCGCCGCCGGTCAGCTCGGCCAGTGTGTCGCTGGCGATCAGCGTCGGATGCCGCAGCAGCGTCGCCAACGCCAGATGTCGGGCGCGGGGGCGGGCCAGCGTACCGCTCAGTCCGTTCGGCAGCGCCGCCCTGATCCTCCCGACTGCTGCGAGCGCCAGCTTCGCGCCCTGCGGACTGAGCTGGCCTGGTTCGAGGCCTGCTGGCGCCACGAGCACCAGTCGCCGTACGCGCGCCGGATGGCGCAGCGCCATCTCCGTCGCGACGGCGCCGCCGAGCGAGTTGCCGACGACGATCGCGGCGTCGAGTTCGAGCAGGTCGCAGGCGCGGTCCAGTACGCGCGCGTAGCCAGCGATCGAGATCGGCTCGAGCGGCAGCTGCGAATGACCGAAGCCGGGAAGATCCACGGCGACCACGCGTCGCTGCGCGGCCAGCCGCGGGATGTTCTCGAGCCAGTTCTGCCAGCGCCCACCGAGGCCGTGGATCAGCAGGATCGGTGCGCCGTCACCGGAGCCGATCTCGGCGAAGTGCACGCGCCGCCCATCGATCGTCATCGCCCGCAGATGTGTCGGCCAGCGGACCTCGCGCCAGTCGGGCCGATCCCTGCTGCCGTAGTCCGGGCCGGCCGAGGACGCGGAGCGCAGGCTCGCTGGACGGGCGTGCGGTGCAAGGATTCGCTGGTGGCCGAGCATCGCGTGAAGGGTAGTGGCGAGCGATCGCCAGCTGCGGGAGGTCCTCGATGACGCTCGAGAAGGCGCGCTGGTGGATCGTCCGTCCAGCGCACAACCGCAAGCCGTCGACCTATCGCTGCCCGATCTGTGGCCGTCTGCTGCCGTCGCTCAGCGAGCACATGCTGCTGCTCCCCGAAGGCGACCCGTCGCGTCGGCGCCATGCCCACACCGCCTGCGTGATGCGTGCCCGCGGCGCCGGGCGGCTGCCGCTGCGCGAGGACTGGCAGGCGACGCAGCCGCGACCGACTAGCCTGTGGAAACGCCTTTGGCGTGGCCGCGGCGAGGGTCGCGACGCAGCGCCGCGGCGCTGACCGGCGACGCCTGGCGCTGCACGACGCCTGACGGCGCTTTAGCTGGCGGACGGGCGTCCGATGGTTAACCAAGCCGACGGGCAGGTGTTTACGACGACCGAGCCAAAGTGGCAAGCGGAGCGTTGTAGACGAGGGGGAAGACGACGGCATCACCGCAATGAGCAAGCCCAGCCGATCACGCGTCATTACAACCACGCTCGCGTTCGCGCTCGCCGCGCTCGCCGTCGCGCTGCCCAATGCGCAGGCCAGCACCGCCGGTGGTGGGACGGCGGCCCCGCCCGGCACGACGACCGACCCCGGTTCCAGCAGCGGCTCGAGCAGTGCGAGCACCACTAGCACGAGCTCGAGCGTCCCCAGCGCGGCGCACGACGCTGGCCCGCCGCAGCCGACGCCGGTGATCATCAGGGTTGACTGCTACCGCGTCGGCAAGACGTCGTGCCGCAAGAAGAAGCCGCGGACGGTCGAGATCGGCGGCGAGCTCGTGGTCCACGGGCACAACCTGACGACCTCGCTGACGGTCTATTTCCCGCGGCCGACCCTGAGCACAGCGACCGCGGCGAGCGTGCCGGTCGGCGCGCAGTTGCGCCCGACCCGGCACGGCTGGGCCGTGACGATCCCGGCCGGCGTGAAGAGCGGGCGGATCTATCTCGAGACGCGCTCGGGCAAGCGCTCGAAGCGTTACGGGCCGGTGACCATTCTCGCCTCACCGGCGGCGCCCACGGTGGCCACGCCCCTCTCCCCTTCGGCGTTCGATGGGACCGGGATGTGGATCTGGTACCTGGACAAGTCCGATGACGGGAACCTGACCGATATCGCGACCGCGGCCAAGGCTGCCGGCATCACGACGTTGTTCATCAAGAGCAGCGACGGCACCAACTTCTGGTCGCAGTTCACGCCGGCGCTCGTGCAGTCGCTGCACGCGCTCGGGCTCAACGTCTGCGCCTGGCAATACGTCTACGGGGCGGACCCGGCCGTTGAGGCCGCACTTGGCGCGGAGGCCGTCGCCGACGGCGCCGACTGCCTGGTGATCGATGCCGAAAGCTCCTACGAGGGCAACTATTACGGCGCGCAAACCTACATCGACGATCTGCGCGCGAGCATCGGCGCCAGCTATCCCGTTGGGTTGTCCTCGTTCCCCTACGTCAACGAGCACGAGTCCGAGCCCTACTCCGTGTTCCTCGGGCCCGGCGGTGCCCAGTACGACGTGCCGCAGGTCTACTGGCATGCGATTGGCACGAGTCCGGCCGCGGCCTACGCTCAGACCTATATCGAGAACCGCATCTATGGCGTCCCGATCATTCCGACCGGGCAGACCTACGGCGGCGTCTCGGCGACGCAGATCACGCAGTTCCGCCAGCTCGCAGCCGCCTATGGTGCGATGGGCTTCTCCTGGTACAGCTGGCAGGCGACGAGTACCGCCGGCTGGAGCGCTCTCGATGCGCCGCTCACCCCCGGCACGGGGATCACGATTCCGACGGCGTGGCCGACGCTCGGCCTCGGCTCGACCGGTGACCAGGTGATCTGGATGCAGGAGCATCTGGCGGCGGCCGAGCCGACAACGCCGACGACGGGGAGCTTCGATGCGACCACCGAGGCCAACCTGCTGTCGTTCCAGGCCGCCCACGGCCTGCCGCAGTCCGGCGTGACCGACGGGCCAACCTGGACGGCGCTACTCGCGCTGATACCGGTCACCGTCCAGTGGCCAGCGCCACCGCCTAGCGGCGCGAGCGGCAACAGCGGCGCGAGTGGCACCAGTGGCGCCAGCGGCACGAGCGGCAACAGCGGCTCATCGGGATCCAGCGGCGGCACCGGTGCGGGCGGCGGCACGCCCGGCTGATCGACGCGCCCCAAGCCGGTGCCAGCGGCGACTTTTGCCGGGCACGGTTGTCACTCGCAATCTTCGCCACGAACGGATATGTTGCTCCGTGACGGGAGTGAGAGCGATGGCCTAGAGCAGCGTCGGCGCCGACGCTGCTCTTGCCACATTTGGGGGGCCTCGCGGCGCATGATTCGCTCGCGGCTCTAGCCCGCGGGGGCGAGCACGAACAGCTCGATCTCGAGGTCGGGGCCGATGTGGCTATCGGACATGAAGCTCATCACGCGACGACCGGACAGACGCTGGACCGCGCCGATGAACTTCTCCTGCATCGCATTCTGGAATTCGCTGCGGCAATCGCGCACCACGCCGTCGCGCTGGACCTCGATCAGCGTCTTCTCGACATCGGTGTAGACGCCCCCCATCACGCACACCAACACCTCGTCGTCCATCAACTGTGTCTTGGCGCTGACCGGCGTTCGGTGGTGGTAGCGGAGGTGCAGCGCAACCAGCGCGTCGGTCACGGCAGCGAGCAGCGCGTCGCCGGTGAGGCAGTCTGCGGGGGCCGGCATGCGGCCTCCTCTCCTTGCTCTCCTTGGTCCGGCACGCGCGGGGCGAAGGGCAGAACCCGACGAGCAATCGTGTAAGCCACGATACCGCGTCGGGGCTAGCATTTTCTGTTGTGCGCAGCGAGCCGCGCAGAAAGGACGACGCAATGCCCGGACCAGCCGCCCCGCAACAGCAACAGGACAGTGGTAGTGCGCTGACGTCGATCTCCGATGGCATCGTGCGACCGCTGAAGGAGTACTACGGCGTCGGTCCGACTCAGGCCAAGACCTCCTACCACGACGACCTCGTGGTCTGCCTGATGCGCGGAGGGTTCACCCGCGTCGAGCAGACGCTGCTCGAAGGAGGACGCACCACGGCGGTGATCCAGCAGCGGAGGGAGTTTCAGGAGCTGATGCGCGATCGCTTTGTCGCCGTCATCGAGGCTGCGACCGCGCGACAAGTGGTCGGGTTCATGAGCGGCAGCCAGCACGACCCGGACATGCTCTGCGAGGTCTTCGTGCTAGCACCCACCGACCTGCTCCCCGCCGGCGAGCAGGACTGAGCCTGGCGACTCGGCTGCGTCTCCCGGCAAGTGCGCTAGCATCGAGTCCATGAGGGCATGAGTGGCGAGGCCTGGCCGCTGGACGGCTGAGCAGCGTCGCCTGACTTCTAGGGTCGCCGTGTTGAACCTGCGACGTGAAGGAGTCAGCAATGCCCGGAGCCGTGACCGCCGACGTCGGCGACGCTGTGGAGCCGCTTCCAGCGTCCGCGGATGCGCTTTCGCAGGCCCACCCGCGCGCCTGGTGGATCGCGCCACTCGAGCCTTACGCCGGTGCCGACGTGGGCCGCAGCCTGCGCTGCCTGGCGACGTCGGTGCTGCCCTACCTCGCGCTATGCGTAGGCATGTATTACCTGCTCACCGATGTCTCGCTGGCGCTCGCGCTGCTGCTCGCGATCCCGACCGCTGGCTTCTTGCTGCGGACCTACATCGTCTTTCACGACTGCGCCCACGGCTCCTTTCTACCGACCAAGCGCGCCAACACCTGGCTTGGCGTGGCCGTCGGGCTGATCGTCTATTCGCCGTTTCACAGCTGGCGCCACGAGCACTCCGGTCACCACGCCACCGCGGGTGACCTCGACCGCCGCGGCGTTGGCGACGTGCAGACCTTGACGGTCAGCGAGTACTACGCGTTGCCGCGCGGCGCTCGGCTGCGCTACCGGCTGATGCGCAGCCCCTGGATTATGTTCACGATCGGGCCGGTCTGGGCACTCGCGCTCGGACCGCGGCTCATACCCAAGCGCAAGCGCCGACGGCTGCGGGACAGCCACCGCTACACGAACCTCGGCCTGCTCGTGCTGATCGGCGGCCTGATCTGGTTAATCGGGGTACGGGCGTTCGTTGAGATTCAGCTGCCGCTGGTCGTGATGGCCGGCGCCGCGGGCGTGTGGCTGTTCTACGTCCAGCACCAGTTCGAGGGCGTCTACTGGAAGCGCTCCGAAGATTGGAGCTATGCCGACGCAGCGCTACAGGGCTCCTCTTACCTGAAGATGCCGCCGCTACTGCAGTTCTTCACGGGCTATATCGGCCTGCACCACGTCCACCACCTGAACCCGCGGATCCCCAACTACAACCTGCAGCGCGCGCACGACGAGAACGAGTTCCTCCACCACGCGCCCGTGATCTCACTGTGGGATGGCCTGCGCAGTGTCCGGCTCAAGCTGATCGACGAGGACGCTGGGCGGCTCGTGACCTTCGCTGAGGCCCGCCGCCGCATCGCGTTGTCGCCGGCTGCGCCGTAACTGAGGCCGCGTGGCTTGACCGCGCAGGCGCATGCGCGCCGGCACCGTTGGGTTAGGTTTAGCTCGTGCGCCGCGCCATCGTTCCTCTGCTCGGACGGCGGGCGCGCCGGTCGTGACGGCGCGGCGCTGGCCGGCGTGGTGGCCGCTGGCGGCGCTGACGCTGCTGGCTGGTGCGCTGCGTTTCTCGACGCTCGACCTGCAGAGCTTCTGGTACGACGAGGCGTTCACGCCGGTTCACGTGCTGCACGCGAGCCTGTGGCCGACGCTGCACTCGGTGGTCGCCAAGGAGAACACGCCACCGCCGGGGGCGGGCGATCCGCCGGCGCCCGGCTTCCGCCTGCGCGCCCGGCTCGATGTCAACGGCCTGATCGTCTACCGCTTCAGCTCCTCGACGCCGCGCATCGTTTCCGAGCGTGTGCTGCTGAGCCACGCGATCACCCTCCAGCACCCCGAGGTGCTGATCCCCGGCCGCGGCGGCACGAGCGCCGGAGCGCCTTAGAACCGAACGCCGTGCGGACATACGGGGCGACCCTGGGCGGCGCTAGGCTTGCGCGCATACCAGCGGCGCCCGATATCGCGATCGTCTCGCTCGGAACCACGATGGGATGGCGCCAGGCCGACGAGGCTCTGGCGGCGATGCTCGAGCATGTCGGCTGCTCGTGCGAGCTAGTGCCGGTCCGCCTTGGCCGCGCGGGCCGGCTGCGCCGGAGCATGGCGCTGACCGACACCGTCGAGGCGCTAGCCGCACGCCGCTCGGCCGCCGGCGTGACGGCGCGAGCGATCATCTTCTCGAGCATCACCGCGGCCCTGCTGCAGCGGCCACGGGTTCCCTACGCGGTCCGCTTCGACACGCTAGCGGCGATGTCGCGGCCCGGCTTGGGCGGCGTCTGGCAGCGCCGCCGCGAGCCGGCTGTCCTCGCGCGCGCGCGGGTACTGCTTCCCTGGAGTGAGACGGCGGCGTCGACGGCCGCGCGGCTGCTCGCCGCCAGGGGGGCCGTGCCCGGACCGGCGGTGATCGCGCTGCCGGTGCCGATCGAGCCGCTGCTCGGCGCCGAGCAGCGCGACCTCACCGCGGTCGCCTACGCCGCCAACCCGACCAAGCGTGGCCTCGAGCTGCTCTGCGACGCCTGGCGTCTGGCGGGACCGCCCGCCGGACAATTGACCGTCGGTGGTATCGACCGCGACCAGGCCGAGCGCTGGCTGCGCCGCGCTGGGCTCGAGCAACCGCCGGGTGTGCAGTGGGTTGGGGCGCTTTCGCGCCCGGATTGGCTGGCGCGCGTCGCGCGTGCGCGTATCTTCGTCAACGCCTCGCGCTATGAGGACTGGGGTATCGCCCAGCTGGAGGCGCTCGCCTCCGGTACGCCGCTGGTCAGCGTTGCGACTCCCGGACCCAACGAGGCGCTCGCGCTCGCCCGTCGCCTCGCGCCCGAGCTCGTCGCCGGGGCGCGCAGCGCCAGTGCTCTGGCGGGCGCCATCCGGGCGGGCCTCGCGCTAACCGGCGCCGAGCGCGCCGCCTACGCGACGGCAGCGCAGGCATTGCTCGAGCCCTACCGTCCCGAGGTCGTCCGTCGCACGCTCGCTGAGGAGGTCGTTCCGGAGCTGCTGCGCAGCTCGTCGTAGATCTGCGTCCAGATCCGCGCGATCGCCTCGTAGCCAAAGCGCTGGCGCGCGTGTTCCGCCAGCGCCCTCGGATCGATCTGGGTGCGCCTGTCCAGGGCGCTGGCGATCGCCGCCGCCAGCGCCTGGGGATCGCTCGGCGGGCAGAGCACGCCGCCCGTGCCCTCGGCCAGCGCCGGCACACCGCCGACCGCCGTGGCGACGAACGGCAAGCCGCTGGCTGTCGCCTCGATCAGCACACATGGCAGGTTCTCGAACAGGCTGGGAAGCACGAAGAGGTCGGCCGAGCGCATGAACGCTGCGACCTCTCGCTTCAGCCGCTCGCCTTCAAAGCGCACGGCCGCGCTGAGCCCGAGCTCGCGCGCGCGGTCCTCGAGCTGGCCACGAAGCTCGCCCGTGCCGACCAGCTCGAGCGTCACCGCGCGCTCGCGGCGAAGTTCGGCGAGCGCCTCGAGCAGATCGGCGTGTCCCTTCTTTGGCACCAGGGCGGCCACGGTCAGGAGCTGCGCGGATGCCCCCGGCGCCAGTGGATGGCGCTCCTTCGGCGGCTGAAAGACGTCCGTGTCGACGACGTTCTCGACGACGCGCACCCGCGCTCGCGGCGCGAGCGCCTGCACGTATCGGGCGAGATCTTCGCTGACCGGCGCGACCAGATCGGCGTAGCGGAAGACGATCCTCGCGGTCCAGTGGTCGTAGCCGGTGACGAGCCCGCGCTGGAAGCCTGTGTAGTGCTCGCTGACGACCACCTTGGCGCCGGTCAGCCGTCCGAGGACCAGCGCCGGCAGTCCCGCCGAGTAGACGTGGGCGTGCACGATGTCCGCTCGCCAGCGCTCACGGCGCAATCGCCGCAGCGCCACCAGCATGCCGGCGATCTGGCATGCCATTGCAGCGGGGCGAAAGCGAGGCCGCCGATAGCGGACTCGGATCGTCCGCAGTCCGTCCTCGACGGCGTCGCTGAGCTCAAAAGCGGCGAAGCCGGGTCGCGCCACGGCGTCAGAGGCGAGCACGATCACGTCGTGTTCGCGGGCGATCGCGCGGGCCTGTTCGCGGCAGAAGATGCCGAACACCGGGCGCTCCGGCCATGGGTACCACTTGGGGACGACGAGCACACGCATCAGTCGTGGCCGCTCGTTACCGACGACGAAGCGCACGGCGACCTCGCTTCTTTGTTACCAGACGCCGGGCTCGGCGCCGCGGGCCAGATCTGCGCGCTCGCACCGGTCGCGTCGCCGACCGGCGCGAGCAGCGCGCTGGTCGTGGCGAGTCGCGGCCGCGGCGAGATGTAACAGACCAGCGTGTAGGTGCGCGTGTTCTTCCGGCCGGCGAAGGTGAAGCCAGCCGGGGCCGGCGGTGTCGTCGGGCCGTGGTTTGACTCGTTGATCTGGGACACCGGTTCGATCAGCACCACCTGGCTTGTCGGCCAACCCGCGGGCGGCACGGAGGCCGCTCCCGGCCGGTAGAGCGCGAGCGGCATGTTGCCGAGGTTTGGCGTCACGACGGCCTGGCCGCGGATTGGGGCTCCGAGGGCCTTGGCTGCGCCGCGGTAGTCCGGCCGCTGCAGCGCTGGCCTCAGCGCGTCATCGACCGTCACCGCGAGAAAGGCAGCTGATGCGAGGAGGGCGCCGGCGGCGCCGACGCGCCCGGCTCGCTCCGCGCCCAGGATCAGGCCGGCGCCGATCGCCAGCACCGTCAGGGCGGGCATCACGTTCTTGGAGATGACGTAGTGAAGGCCACCGATATCGAGCAGCACGGGAAGGATGATCGCTGCGCTTCCCGCGCCCACGGCGAGGATCACGGCGTGGCGCTCGCCCCCCGTCAGCCTCGCCAGTGCATAGAGCAGCGCCAACCCAACCGGCAGCGCGACCGCCGCCAGCTCCCAGTTGCCGGTCGGGGCGATTGCCCCGCCGACCGACGCCTTGAGCACCTCCTTGATCCGATTCGAGAAGGCGAGGTCGCTGATCCACTGCGTGTTGGATGTACTGGCTTGGCGGACCGCGAGCGGTATCAGTGCGGCCACGACCGCAGCCACCGCGAGCGAGGCTAAGACCGCGCCTCGGCGTCTGGTTGCGTACACCAGCCACACGGCCTCGGGCGCGACCAGGAAGCCGGCGAAGTAATGACTGAGGATCGCGGTCGCAGAGACGACGGCCCACAGCGCCAGGCGGCCTGGCGCCGGCTCCTCGAGCGCCCGGACGAACGCCCAGAACGACAGCGCGCTCAACAGCGCCAGCAGGGCATAGGTGCGCGCCTCCTGGGCGTACCAGACCTGCAGCGGGTTGACGGCGATCAGCAGCGCAGCGACCAGTCCGGCTCGCTGCGAGCCCAGGCGGCGGCCGATCAGGTAGGCGACGGGAATCAGCGCCGTGCCGATGAGCGCCGAAAGCGACCGGATGCCGACCTCGCCGAGGCCGAAGACCCGAGTCCAAAACCAGGCCAGGATGAAGTACAGCGGCGGCACCGACTCCCTGATCGGCAGCACGTGCAGCAGATGACCAAGCGAGCCGCTGAGGTCGATCCCGACGGTGAACGACTCGTCGTAGTCAAAGCTCTGAACGTTGAGTGTGGCGAAGCGCAGCCCCGCTCCGAGCAGGCAAATAGCGAATAGCGCCGCCGTGCCGCAGTGCGGGTGGCGCGTTGCGCGCGGAGCCATCGCGCGAGGTTCCGACGCGGTCGTCACCGGCGCCGATGCTAGCGCAGCGTCTGCGCTCCCTCGGCGCGCCAACCGCCTCGCCGGTCCGCCGCGAGCGGGCCGATCCGTGCTTGCGCACGCAAGTAGCTACAGTACAGAGAGATGACGCCCGAGCAGACGACTCCAAACGGCGGCTACCCGCGCGTCGTGATCGTCGGCGGGGGATACGGCGGCATCGCCCTCGCCAAGGCACTCGACGATGCGGCCGATGTGGTCCTGGTCGAACCCAAGGACGCGTTTGAGCACAACGTCGCGGCGCTTCGCGCGGTGATCGACCCATCGTTGAGTGACCGGATCCACTTCCCCTATGACGGGCTGCTCAGGCGCGGTCAGGTACTGCGCGACCGCGCGGTGCACGTCGACTCCAAGACCGTTCGGCTCGAGTCCGGCACACAGCTCACCGCCGATTTCATCGTGCTTGCCAGTGGATCGAGCTACCCGTTCCCCGGCAAGAGCGGCACCGAGGACACGCGCGAGGCGGAGTTGCGCTTTCGCCAAGGCCACGACGCGTTGCTCGGCGCGGATCGGGTGCTGCTCGTTGGCGGCGGACCGGTCGGAGTCGAGTTGGCCGGCGAGATCGCAGCCGCCTGGCCCGACAAGCATGTGACGATCATCGACATCGCCAGCGACCTGCTCGGCGGCAAATTCAAGCTCGAGCTCCGCCAGGAGCTACGCCGCCAGCTCGAGCAGAAGGGGGTCGAGCTCGTGCTCGGAAGCCCGCTGCGCGAGCCGCCTCCGACCGCCCCCGGTGTCCCGGGAACGTTCACCGTCGTCACCGAGGCTGGCCGCGAGATCACCGCCGACCTTTGGTTTCTCTGCCATGGCGTGGTGCCAAGGAGCGACTATCTGGCCGGCGACCTCGCCGCGTTGCGGACAGTGGATGGCTTCATCGAGGTCACCCCGACGCTCCAGCTGCCAGGCCACGCAAACGTCTTCGCGTTCGGCGACGTCTCCACCATGCTGCCGAAGATGGCGGGCGCGGCCGGACGTCAGGCGGCGCTCGTTGCGGACAACATCCGCGCGCTGCTCGACGACCAGGAGCTCAAGCAGGTCGAGTCACGCCCAGATGTCATTCTCGTCACGATCGGGCCCGACGGCGGCGCCGCGCAACTGCCCGACCAAGACGAAATCGCCGGTGCCGAAGTAGCGGCGGAGCTCAAGAGCAGAGACCTGATGGTCGAGCGATTCGGCAAGCTCTTCGACGCAGCATCCGCGGAGTAGTACGTTCTAGCTCGCGCGTTCCTGCCCCTCGAGAGCGATGTTGACCCGTACAAGCGCCAAGCGAGTGCTCATCGCCGCCGCACTTATCCCGGCGCTGCTGGCAGCCGCGGTGTCGGCCGCGACGGCCTCAACCCCGACTGTGGTTCTGGGCTCCAGCGCCTTCGCCGCTCCGGGCGGCGCTGGCTGGGGCAAGCCGCACCCGTCTGAGATCTTCAACGGCGGTGATCCCAGCGGTCTGGTGACGCATATCCAGTGGAGTAGCTGGGGTGGGTCCACGGCAAACGGGCATGGGTTGAATGCGATCTTCAAGCCGGACGGCGGCTATTACGGCAAGCTCGTAACGATCGAGCTCCATGCCTACGACAAGGGCCGCTGCACCGCGCACGGCCCGATCGCCTACCGCCGACTCTCCGTCCGCGAGCCCGCTCGACCGGGCGGCCCGCTTGGCCCGTGGGAGTCCTGGGGCGGATCAACGACGGTGTGCCGCGTCGGCTGACGCGGCACACCGTCGAGAGGCGCTCCGTTACCTCGGCGTTCCTGTCCTCATGTCACCAGCTGCCGGCGACGCAGCCGCCGGTCGAGCCGGAGTAGGCAGCGTTCGTCGTTTGCGATCCGCTGGTGTAGGGAGTCCAGCTGGACGGGCCACAGAAGCGGTAGATCTGGCCGCTTGCGATGCGCTCGATCTCGAACTGGTCGTTGGTGGTGTCAGCGGTCGCGACGACGTAATAGGTGTTCGTGCCCGCGGTGCCCGAGTGTGCGGCGCTGATCCAGGCGTTGCCGCCGATCGAAGCAGTCTGGATCGTCGGCTCGTAGCTGTTCAGCTGAGTCTGGCTCAGCGAGGCGTAGCTTCCGCCGTAGTCGGTCGCGATTGTTTCCGCGGTCGTCTCAGCGGTACGCGCCAGCTCCTTCGCCGACGCATCGTAGGCCTTGGTCTTCTGGTTCAAGAACGAGGGAATGGCGATCGCAGCCAGAATGCCGATGATCAGGATCACCACAAGTAACTCGATCAGCGTAAACCCGTCCTCGCCCCCGAGTGACTTACGTAGTTTGGTCACAGCCATTGTTGCTCCTTCATCGACAACCCCAATGGACAATCGACGTAGATATCGGCCATGCCGCCAGACCCGCGTATAGAGCGCAACCCCTATCTTCAGCGCAATCGCCATTTTTCGACCCGCGCGTTGAGAAAGCCGAGGCACTGACGTGAACGTCGCCGAGTCCGCCACTGCCAAGCAATCCGCGTCGAACCTAGGCGGTTTGCGGGACGGGCGCGCGCATCGCACGCGTAATCCGCTGAGGGCCTATCAGCGCCTTTCGCTTTACACGCGCGTGCTGACGGTTAACGTCGCGGTGTTCGTCACGGTGACGATGATCCTTTCGCTCACGCCGGCCTACGTACCGTTTCCTGACAACCTGAGGGACACGTTCGTGATCGTGCTGGGCGTGCTGGTCGTGACGACCGCAAACGCGTTGCTGCTCCGTCTCACGTTCAATCCGCTTGCGGCCCTCGTCAGTGCGATGCGCCGGATCGACCTGCTACGGCCGGGCACACGGCTGCAGGCAACCGGCGGTACGGAAGTCAGGGAAGTCATCTCGACGTTCAACGAGATGTTGGACCGGCTTGAGCAGGAGCGACTCGAGAGCAACCGGCGCACGCACCTGGCGCGTGAAGCCGAGCGGCGGCGCATCGGCCACGAGCTCCATGACGAGATCGGCCAGCGGCTCACGGGCATCCTGCTGGAACTGCAGCGAACGCTCGAGCACTGCCCGGCGGAGATCCGCGCCGAGCTCGCGCACACGCAGGAGCTCACTCGTGGAACGCTCGACGAAGTCGGTCGCGTCGCCTGGCTGATGCGCCCGGGGATACTCGACGACCTTGGCATCTCCAAAGCACTCGAAACGCTCGTCGATGGAGTCCCGGACACCGCTCCCGCTGCCGTCTCGTTGGACGTCCAGGCGCATTTGCCCGAATTCGGACCCGACGTCGAGATCGTCCTCTATCGCGTCGCGCAGGAGGGCCTGACAAACGCGCTGCGTCATGCGGAGGCCAGCGAGATTCGAATCGAGCTCGGGCGGCACGAACGCGGCGGTGTGGTGCTCACGCTCGCCGACGACGGCCGAGGCCTCGACCCTTCCGTGCGCGAAGGCCCGGGCGTTCGCGGCATGCGTGAGCGCGCGCTATCGATCGGGGCCGACCTGAGCATCGAGTCGACTCATGGGGCTGGTGTCACAGTCCAGTTGGTCCTCGCGGACCCCGGCATGGGTAGCTGAGGGGGTGATGGCCGTCCCGGTACGCATTCTCATCGCCGATGACCATGCTGTGGTGCGCGGTGGCCTCCGCCTGGTGCTCGATCAAGAACCCGATCTAGCGGTTGTGGCCGAGGCCGAAAACGGCGCCGACGCCCTGGAGCGCTGCCTGCGCGGCGACATCGGTCTGGCGGTGTTGGATATCGCCATGCCGCGGATGACCGGCTTGCAAGCCACGCGCGAGCTCTCCTCCCGCTGCCCCGACCTGCGCACCGTGATTCTGTCGATGCACGACCGCGAGCAGTACGTAGCCGAAGCACTCGACGCCGGCGCAGCGGGCTACGTCGTGAAGCGTGCGGCCGACCGGGACATCGTCGATGCGTGCCGTGCAGCGATCCGCGGCGACAGCTTCGTCTATCCCTCAACGCTCTCAGCGGCTCTGCGCGAGAAGCTCGAGCGGACGCGGCTGTCGGGCGGGGCGGAGCGCTCGCTCACCCGGCGCGAGACCGAGGTGGCAAAGCTTGTCGCCGAGGGCCACTCCTCTCAGGCGATCGCCTCGATCCTCGTGATCAGCGTCAAGACGGTCGAGAACCACCGAGCCAACATCTACCAGAAGCTCGAGATCGGCGACCGCGTCGAGCTGACCCGCTACGCGATCCGCGAGGGGCTCATCGAGGCGTAGTCGGCGCGATGGAGGCGCTACAGCCTGCGCGTGGCCACCGGGGGCAGCGGGCCGCTGGTGTCAATGCCGTGCACGTCGCCCATCGATGCCACGAACCACTGATCGAACTCGTTGTCCGAGGACACGACGTTCGCCAAGAAGTTGTCGGCGCCGGGTCCTTCGTGGATCGCCAGCACGAGAAAGTTGCCGTCTGGCAGCGGCTGCAGGTACGCCCGGTGCTCGGTCAGGCCGTGGCGGGCGTTCATGTCCTCGAATGCGCTCTTTTGCGGGCCCTCCAGCCCGGCAATCCAGACTTCCCAGGTATCTAGCTTGTCAGCCGCAAGCGGTGCTGCAATGGCCGGCATGAGTGTTCCCCTCTGTCGGATGGCTGGACGACGCCACTCTCGCCGACCGCGCCTCGGGCGTCAAGCCATGCGAGCCACTCGCGGCCCGGCGTCGAGCCTGGTAAGCACCGCTGCGCTACCACGAAAGGAGAAGCTAGATGCAAATCACCCGAAACTCCCTAGACACCGCGACCGGGCCAGGCGACTGGTTCACCGGCATCGTTTATATCGACACCGTCGCCACGCCCACGGCGGGCTCTCGGCTGTCGACGAGCAGCGTCCATTTCACGCCGGGCGCCCGCACGGCGTGGCACACCCATCCCAATGGCCAGACGATTTACGTCACTGAGGGCATCGGCCTATGTCAGCATCGAGGCGGGCCGATCGAGGTAATCCGGTCCGGGGACCGGGTCTTCTTCGAGCCTGGCGAGGAGCACTGGCACGGCGCCGCGACGAGCCGCTTCATGACCCATCTCGCGATGGTCGAGGTCGACGACGACGGCAACGCCGCGAGGTGGGGCGAACACGTCAGCGACGAGGAGTACGGTGCCGCGCCCGCGGTGTAGTTGTGGTGTGCGACCGCGTCGCTCGGACTGCTCGGCTATTTCACAGCGTGCCCGTTGGCGGTCAGCTGGACGTCGATGTTGCCGCGGGTCGCGTTGGAGTACGGGCAGATCTGGTGCGCAGCGGCAACGATCCGGGCGGCTTGCTCGCTGTCCTCGAGCTGGGGCAGGCTCACGTCAAGCTCTACCGCGAGTTTGAAGCGACCGCCCTCGGTTGGCAGCAGACTGACGCGACTGTCGATCGATACATCACCGACCTCGGCGTGCTCGCGACGCCCGGCGGCGCCGATCGCGCTCTCCAAGCAAGCCGCATAGCCGATCGCAAACAGCTGTTCGGGGTTCGTGCCGCCACCGTCGCCGCCCATCTCGAGCGGGGGACGGAGCTGTACATCCAGCGCCCCGTCGCTGGTGTGACCGTGACCTTCGGCTCGCCCGCCGGTAACCGTAGCTTCCGCGGTGTAGAGCACCTTCGCCATCTCGCCTCCGATCATCGTGACTTGGACCGATATCGAGCGTAGCTCGCTCGGCACGCCGGCGCCCGAACAACAATGCCGTCTGCTGCGGTGGGCCCGGCTGATCGGTCAGTCGGTCGTGCGGCGGCGATAGAGCGTGGTGGCCAGCGGGGCGAAGATCGCGATCAACGCCACCGACCAGAGCAGTGCTGCCAGAACCGGGTGCTGCATCGGCCAGGCGTGGATGGTCGCCGAGGGGTCCGGGTTCCCAAGGAGCTTTCGGCTGGCGCTGGTCACAGCGCTGACCGGGTTCCAGTCGGCGATGGTCCGCAATATCGCCGGCATGTGCTCGGTTGGGACCAGGGCGTTGGAGACGATCGCTAGCGGGAACAGGACCACGAGCCCCATGCCCTGCGCCGATTCGGCGCTCTTGCTGACCATGCCGAGACAGGCGCAGGCCCAGGACAGCGCGTAGCTGAACAGCAGGAAGATCGCAAACCCAGCGGCGACCGATCCCGCGCTGGCATCGGGACGCCAGCCGATGATCAGGCCGGTCCCCCCAACGAAGGCAGAACAGATCACGGCGGTCATGAGGTCGGCGAGTGAGCGCCCGACGAGCACGGCCGGCCGCCACATCGAGAGCGTCCGGAAGCGGTCGATCACGCCGCTACCGAGGTCGGTGCTCAGCCCGACCGCGGTTCCCATCGACGAGGTAGTGAGGTTCATTGCGAGCAGGCCGGCGATCGCGAAGTCCTTGTAGCTGCCACCGCCCGGGAGGACTACGCCCGATCCGAACACGTAGACGAAGAGCAGCGTGAAGAGCACTGGCTGGACGGTGACGTCCGAAAGCTGCAGCGGTTCGCGCTTGATGTGCAAGAGGTTGCGTCCGGTGAGCACCGCGACGTCGACGAGTCGTTGCGCCGGCCCGTGGGCTCTGGTGGGCCTCGGTAGCGCCCCGGGGGTGGCGTTTGCCGTAGTTGTCGCCCGGGGGGTCGCGTTTGCGGTAGTTGGGCTCACGGGCGGAGCACCTCCAGGCCTGAGGTGGCTGGGTCGGACTGCTCGGTGGCGTGGCCAGTCAGGGAAAAGAACACGTCATCCAGCGACGGCTGGCGAAGTTCCACGTCGTCGACGGCGATCCCAGCGTCATCGAGTGCACGCACGACGGTGCTGGCGAGTCCGTTGCTGGAGCGAACCGGCGCGCGCAGGCGCCGACCGTCATGGCTCACCTGCACGGGGCCGTCGACGAACGGATCGAGCGCGAGCGACGCGGCGGCGTTGGCCTCGCTGAGCGTCAGTTCGAGACGTGCGCCGCCGGTCTGCGTTTTCAGTTCGGCGGAAGTGCCACCGGCGATTACGCGACCGTGATCGATGACGACGATGCGGTCGGCGAGCTCGTCGGCCTCGTCCAGGTATTGCGTCGTGAGCAGCAGCGTCACGCCGTCGGCCACGAGCCCGCGGATCACCTCCCACATCCTGACCCTGCTGGTCGGGTCAAGGCCCGTGGTCGGCTCGTCGAGGAACAGGACCGGTGGCCGTGTGAGCAGGCCGGCGGCCAGATCGAGTCGGCGGCGCATCCCACCCGAATATCCCCCGAGCACGCGCTCGCCAGCATCCACGAGGTCGAACTGCTCCAGCAGCTCGGTTGCTCTCACGCGTGCCTGCGCCCGGCGTAGGCCACTGAGGCGTCCGATCATCACAAGGTTCTCGCGGCCGGTCAGGACCGCGTCGAGCGTCGCGTCCTGAGCCGTGACGCCGATGTTCCTCTGGACGGCTGCGGCCTCGCGCACGACGTCGTGGCCGGCGACGCGCGCTGAGCCTGCGTCCGGGATCGAGAGCGTGGTCAGGATGCGGACCGCCGTCGTCTTGCCGGCACCATTTGGCCCGAGCACGCCGAGGATGGTGCCGGCGGGAACTTCGAGGTCGATCCCGTCGAGTGCGACGGTCGAGCCGAACCGCTTTCGCAGGCCATGGGCCTCGATCATCAGGTCCTGTGTCATACGATCTCCTAGCAGATCCTTACCGGTCGGCAAGCAAGGCGATACGATACACAGATTCCTAGCCGGTCGTCAAGTAAGCTTTGCATGGATGGCCAATCAGCGAGCAACCGCCGGCCCGCATCGTGGCGTTTACAAGGCCGAGAGTCCTGACGGCGTGACGGCCCCCGCCTCAACGCGCGAGCGCATCCTCGACATCGCCATGGAGCTGTTCGTCGAGCAGGGCTACGACAAGACCTCGCTGCGCGACATCGCCGAGCGGCTCGGCACTACAAAGGCCGCCCTCTACTACCACTTCGAGCGCAAACAGGACATCCTCCTCGAGCTCCACCTGCGCCTACACGCGCTCGGGCGCGAGGCGCTCGAAGAGCTCGCGCGTCTCGAGAGCGGACAGGACCGCGCCGACGCCTGGCCCGCGCTCGTCGACCACTTCATCGACGAGGTCGTCGAGAACCGCCAGCTCGTCCTGATGCACCAGCGCAACCACAATGCGCTTGCGGAACTCGGCAACAACGAGCGCCACCGCGCCGAGAACGATGACATCGAGCAGCTTTTCCGCCGCGTCCTGAACAGCCCCGCCATCCCACTCGAACAGCGGGTCAGGATGGCCTGCTCGCTCGGCGCCGTCATCGGACCGCTGGTCGCCGGAGACGAATTCTTCCCCGGCGTGCCGAGGCCCGAGCTGGCCGAACTCGTGCGCGGAGCGGTGCGCGACCTTCTACGGACCAGGAAGCCACGCAGCTAGCGGCCGGGCCATGGCGATCGGGTCGATCGTCGTCGCTTAGGCCTAATCGGGCGGCGGTGCGAGCAGGCTGGCTACCGGGTGCGCACCCTCTCGCCTTGCTCGCGAGAGTGACGTCGCCACGCGCTTGCCGCGCTCGCGCGGCCGGCGCAGCGCGAGCAACCCGAGCAGCGCCACGAACAGGCACGTGGCCGCGCCGGCGCCGAGGCCAGCCCGCGCTCCCGCCGCTGCCATCAGCCACCCAACGATCGGGCCGCCGATCGGTGTTGAGCCTTGAAAGGCAACAAACCACAGGGACATCACGCGTCCCCGCATCTCCGGCTCCGCGGTGAGCTGGAGCGTGGCGTTGCCGGTCGACATGAACGAGATGCTCGCCCAGCCGACCAGCGCCAGCGCCACGAGCTCGAAACCCAGACTCGGCGCGAGCGTCGCAAGCGTCAACGCCACGCTGAACGCGGCGGCGGAGATCACCAGCGGGCGCACACCGGTGGTTCCGCGCCAGGCCACGAGCAGACCGCCGAAGACGGCGCCGATTCCCATCGCCGAGGTCATGAAGCCATAGCCGGCGGCCCCAGCATGGAGGCCGCTACGCGCCATCACCGGCAGCGAAACCTGGAACTCGTAGGCCAGGCAGCCGGCGAGCGCCATCATCGCCAGCGGAACGGCAAGCTCCCGGTTGCGTGCGATGTACCGCAGCCCCTCGCGCAGCTGGCCGGCCGCGCGCAACAGGGGAGGGCTTGGATGCAGCGCGGAGAGGTCCAGCGTGACGAGCGAGGTCACGACCGCGACGAAGCTGGCGGCGTTGACGAGGAAGCAGACGCCGACGCCAACTGTCGCGATCAGGATGCCGGCGACGGCGGGCCCGACGGCCCGCGCGACGTTGACGAGCACCGAGTTGAGGGTCACCGCGTTGCGGAGCCTCTCGGCTCCAACCATCTCGCTCATAAACGACTGGCGGGCGGGATTCTCGAACGCATTGTTGAGGCCGAGCAGCGCCGCGAGCACGCCGATCTCCCAGACCGTGACAACGCCGGTAACCGTCAGCAGCCCGAGCGCGAGGGCCTGGATACCCATTGCGGTCTGGAGGATGATCATCACGCGGCGCTTGTCGACGCGGTCCGCGATCACGCCGCCGTAGGGACCTAGCAGCAACACGGGCAAGGTCTGCAGCGCGACGATCAGGCCGAGATCGACGCTCGAACCGGTCAGTGTCAGCACGAGCCAGGCCTGCGCCGTCATCTGCATCCAGGTCCCAGTCAGCGACACCGCCTGCCCGGAGATGTAGCGGCGGTAGTTCGGGACCGCTAGCGCCTGGAACGTGACACGCGCCGCTTGGAGGATCCGAGCGCTCAACGGCCCCGGTCACCGACCCGCTCGGCGAGCAGCTCGAGCGCAGGAATCGCGCGCAGCAACGACCCCCGCTGAGCTTCGTCCAGCTCATGCACATACTCGCTCAGTACGCGCGCTCGCTCGACATGCACGCGCTCGCGCAACCGGCGTCCTGCCGCTGTCGAAACGACCGTCGCCGCGCGGCGATCGTCCGAGCGCAGCTCCCGGCGAATCAGCCCGGCCTCGCAAAGCTGAGTCGTGACGCGCGACACCATCGTCGGGTTCATCGCCTCGATGTCCGCGAGGTCGGATAGGCCGAGGGGCCCACGTCGCACCACGGTGAACAGCACCGAGATCTGCGACGGCGTCAGGCCGGCCGTCGCCACGGCGGTTCGAAGACGGCGCGAGAGCTTCCCGATCACAGCACGTAAGCGATCGACGGCTTCTGCGTCGAACTCATCGAGACCGCTCACTGCACCGGCGTTACCAGATGAAAGCGCACTCATTGCTCAGTCGAGAACTCCATCGTTAGATCACTTGCTTGCCGATAAGCATCTTATCGCATACGAGGCCGTGCCGTCGAGCCGCGCGAGCATCCACACCATCGCCGCCTTGCGCGAGACGCCGTACTTCAGCGACGTCGAGCGCGCGGCGCTGGCGCTCACAGAGGCGGCCACCCATCTCGCCCGACCGTCCGGACCCGTCGAAGGCCCGGCGTTTGTGCATCTGATGTGGTCGCTGTCCGTTAGCGCTGCCCCACCGCGGCCGCACTGCCGACGCGTCGCGTTGCTGCGAAGAAGAGAATCGCAGCGGTGGCCAGCACCGCGCCCAGAGCACAGATCGCGGTCCAGCCGTCGGACGCGTAGAGGGTCGTCGAAAGCGACGAGCCGGCGATACCGCCGAGAAACATCGCCACTATGTAGGCGGTTGTAAGGCGGCTGCGGGCCTCGGGGCGCAGCTGATAGATGGCCGTTTGATTGCTGATGTGTGCAGCCTGGATGCCGAGGTCGAGGACGATGATGCCGATGATGAGAGCGAGCAGGGAGGATCCGCCGAACGCAAGCAGCCCCCAGCCGGCGAGCACGGTGAGCAGCGACACGCCGAGCGCGCGCTGGCCATGGCCGCGGTCGCCGAGTCGTCCGGCGACCGGTGCGATGAGCGCTCCGGCGGCGCCAGCGAGGCCGAAAAGCCCGATGATGGCCTCGTCGTAGCCGTAGTGGGGAGCGCTCAGAAGGAACGCGATCGAGGTCCACAACACAGAGAAGGATCCGAAGCCTAGCGCGCCGAGGACCATCCGCTGGCGCAGCACCGGCTCTTCTGCGATGAGCGTGATGACCGAGCGTAGGACCGCTCGATAGCGCACCTGCGCGGTCCGGGGGACCGTCGGGAGCGTGCGCCCCAGAGTGAGCGACAGCACGAGCATCATCCCCGCCGCGAGGCCAAACACCAGGCGCCACCCGCCAAGCTGCGCGACCAGTCCGCTCAGCGTTCGCGCGGAGAGGATGCCGATGAACAATCCGCTCATCACCGTGCCCACCACCTGCCCACGCTCTTCAGGTCCGGCGAGCGTCGAAGCGAGCGGCACAGCGATCTGCGCGACGACCGAGAGCGCCCCGACAGCGACGAGCGCCCCGGCCAGCACGGCGAAGCTCGGCGCTGCCGCGCACGCCGCTAGGGCGGCGGCGGTACCGAGCAGGATCGTGCTGATCAGTCGTCGCTGATCGACGATGTCGCCGAGCGGGACGAGAAACGCCAAGCCGGCGACATAGCCCACCTGGGCGCAGGTCACAAGCAGCCCGGCCGTGCCATCGGCGACGCCGAAGTCACGCGCTACTACGCTGAGCAGCGGCTGGACGTAGTAAAGGTTGGCAACCGTCGCGCCGGTGGCTAGGGCGAGCAGGGCGACGAGGCCCCTGGACATCCGCGCTGGTTTGGGGTCGCGACTCGCCTCGCCAGACACGAGCGCGGAGCCCGAGTTGTCCGTGGGGACAGTCGAGCTAGGAGTGCTCATGGAATCCTCAGTCTAGGTGGCAGCCGGTGGCCAACCCGGGGGACCGGGCCGCGCATACACTGCCGCCGGGCCAACTATCGAGCACGCGTGTGCTTCGCTGGATGCCCATCGTTATGAATGCCGAGCCCAATCCCCTCCATGCCTTCGATTCTCTTGGCGTCGTCGCGGACGCCACGGCGCGTGCAGGCGAGACCCTGGATCTGGCCACGCGCCATCTCGATTCGTCGCTCGTCGACGTACTGAAGATTGTCGGCTTCGACGAGGAGTACGTATCGGCGCAGGGGTCCTACCTCTTTGATGCCGATGGTCGTGCCTATCTCGATTTCCATACCGGCGAGGGCTTCGCGAGCTTGGGTCACAACCATCCCGACGTGCGCGAAGTCCTGTGCGCCACGCTCTCCGCAGACCTGATCGACGGTGTGCAGCTCCACTATTCGCCGCTGGCGGGAATGCTCGCCGAAGCGCTATCGAAGCGCTTGCCGGCCGGGCTCGATGCCGTGTTCTTCGCGAGCACAGGCGCCGAGGCTGTGGACTCGGCAATGAAGTTCGCGCGTGCGGCGACGCGCCGCCCGCGGTTGATCTCCTGTGACAGCAGCTTCCATGGGGTCACGCTCGGACCGCTCTCGCTCGTGGGAGACGATTTCTTCAAGGAAGGCTTCGGCCCGCTGCTGCCGGGCTGCGAGCGCGTTCCGTTTGGCGACCTTGCGCGGCTGGAAGCCGAGTTGCGCGCCAAGGACGTCGCGGCGTTTATCGTCGAGCCGATCCAGGGTCGGATGGTGACGCTGCCCCCTGCGGACTATCTCGAATCCGCGCAGGCGCTGTGTCGGCGCTACGGCACGCTGTTCGTCATCGACGAGATCCAGACTGGCCTCGGACGCACCGGGAAGTGGTTCGCGCTGGAGCACTGGGGCCTCGAGCCCGACTTCGTGCTCGTCGGCAAGGCGCTCAGCGGCGGCTATATGCCGGTTGCGGCCATGGTCACGCGCCGCGAGATATACGACAAGGCGGTGGGCACGCTCGAGCGCTGCTACGTGCATCAGTCGACATACGGGCGCAACCGCCTCTCGATGGCAGCGGGGCTGGCGACGCTGCGCATCATCGAACGCGACAGCTTGGTCGAGCACGCCGCGAGCGTTGGCACGTTTCTGATCGATGGGCTCGCCGCCCTCCAGCAGCGCTACGAGATGGTCAAGGAGGTTCGCGGCCGCGGGCTGATGATCGGAATCGAGCTGGGGGCGCCGAAATCCCGCGTCGCGCGGCTGAACTGGCGCCTGATTCACATGGCGAGCGAGGGGCTCTTCCCGCAGCTGATCGTGATTCCGCTGCACCGCGACCATCGTGTGATCACCATGGCGGCCGGCAAGAACGACGTGATCAAGTTGCTGCCGCCGCTGACGCTCTCAGAAGCAGAGGCCCAGACCTTTCTCGACGCCTTTGACGCCGTGCTCGCCGATTGTCACGGCGGCGCAAGCAAGAACTGGTCCGTGGTACGCGACATCGCGACTGCCACGCTCAGTCGGCGCGCACGCGCAGTCTCCCGGTGATCGAGGAGGCTCCGCTTCGCGGCAAGCCCGTTGCCACTGCGCGCGACGATGTTTGCCTGATCACTGGCGCGACCGGCTTCATCGGTGGTCACCTGGCGCAGCGGCTGGTGGCGGATGGCTACCGGGTCCGCTGCCTCGCGCGGTCCACTAGTGACACCTCGCGGCTCGACGCGCTGGGCGTCGAGATCGTCGTTGGCGATCTGACGAGCGCCGAGTCTCTCGCCGGTGTAGCTCAGGGTTGCCGCTACGTGTTTCACTGCGGCGCCCTGGTATCCGACTGGGCCACGGTGGCGGAGATCAAGCGCGTCAACGCGGAGGGGACGCGCAATCTCCTCACAGTCTCGCGCGACGCCGCGGTAGAACGCGTCATTCACTTCAGCACGACGGACATCTACGGCCACCCCGGCGGGCTAGCGGTCGACGAGACCTATGTCGCACCGCGGTTTCGGAACTGGTACGCGCAGACCAAGCTGGCCGCCGAGGCCGACGTTCGCCGGGCGGCTGAGGCGCACGACCTCGAGGCCGTGATTCTGCGTCCAGCGACCGTTTACGGACCCGGCTCCAAGGAGGTCGTCGGCGAGATCTCGCGGGCACTGCGCAACGGCTCCATGCTCCTGATCGCCCGCGGTCGCGCGACCGCCGGCCTCTGCTACGTCGACAACCTCATCGATGCCGCGGTCCTTGCGCTCACGAGCAAGTCCGCTTCCGGTCAGGCGTTCACCGTCAGCGACGGCCTCGAAGTCACCTGGAAGGGGTTCACCGACGACCTCGCCACGGGCCTCGGCTGCTCGCCCGCCCGCTGGAGCTTGCCCTATCCATTCGCGAACGCCATCGGCTTCTCGCTCGAACAGTGCTACCGCGCATTGCGTAGGACCACCCATTTACGCACGCCGCCCTTGCTCTCACGGCAAGCTGTGCAGGTACTGGGCAGGAACCAGGATTTCAGCAACCGGAAAGCGCGGGAGCTGCTCGGCTGGGAACCGCTGATCGATTACGCGACCGGCCTCGAGGCAACGGTCGCCTGGCTGCTGGCTGAGTACCTGCACTAGGCGCTGCTCCCTCAAGCCCTCTATCGGCTCGAACCGACACATTTTGTCGTCGCTGAGCGATTTGGACGCTTGACCGGTAGCGTGCGTCCATGTCCTCGGAGTGGTC
>Ga0302326_10005731_pt1 | contig 28204 bp, 28 predicted proteins | sample Palsa_T0_3_FD_202264 | JGI IMG/M metagenome (GOLD analysis project Ga0302326, IMG submission 202264) | Peat permafrost microbial communities from Stordalen Mire near Abisko, Sweden - Palsa_T0_3 | ecosystem: Environmental > Terrestrial > Soil > Palsa > Peat permafrost | place: Sweden: Abisko... | reverse complement strand
GTTTTCGCGATCACGGCTGTTTGCTGGAGCGATCGCTGTGATCTAACGTCACGCGAGCGAACCGATGCATCACCAGCACCCCTAGCTAAGGCGCATTGCCGTATCAGCACCAAGATCAAGTAAATCCATGGCGTTTCCGTCGTCAGGGCGACGGAAACGCCATGGATTTCGAACAGGTGATCTTCTCTGACCTAACGTCGCTGATACGCGGGGCTACGACAGGGACGGCGGGCGATGAAAGGATGCACCTATGTCCGGTAACAGCATCGCGATCACGGGCGGGTACGTCGTCCCGATCGAGGGCCAGCCCATCCCGGGCGGCACCGTCCTGGTGGTCGACGGCAAGATCGCCGCCGTCGGCGGGCCCGACCTCGAGCTGCCGCCCGGCGTCCCTGCGGTCGACGCGACCGGCCGGTGGGTGCTGCCCGGCCTCATCGACGCGCACACCCACCTCGGCGCCCGCGAGGAGGGCGAGGGCTGGGCCGGCCACGACACCAACGAGCTCACCGGGCCGGTGCAGGCGCACGTCCGCGTGCTCGACGCGATCAACCCGGCCGACGAGGGGTTCCGCGACGCGATCGCCGGCGGCGTCCTGGCGGCCGGGGTCACCCCCGGTTCCGGCAACCCGATCGGCGGCCAGACGGTGGCGATCCGCTGCTGGGGCCTGACCGTCGACGACATGGTGCTCCGCTCCCCCGCCGGGATGAAGTCCGCGCTGGGCGAGAACCCCAAGCGCGTCCTGGGCGAGCGGCGGGTCAACCCGTCCAGCCGGCTCGGCACCGCCGCCGCGATCAGGTCCGCGCTGGTCGATGCGGCTGCTTACCTGGCGAAAACAGAAAACTCGCAAAACCATTCGGATGAACGATCGGTGGTTACTCCGGCCCGCGACCTGAAACTCGAGGCGCTGGCCCGCGTCCTCCGCCGCGAGATCCCCTGGCGCCAGCACTGCCACCGCGCCGACGACATCGCCACCGCGCTGCGGCTGGCGGCGGAGTTCGGCTACGACCTGGTGCTCGACCACTGCACCGAGGGGTACCTGCTCGCGTCGAAGATCGCCCAGGCCGGGGTGCCGGTGGTGACCGGCCCGCTGATCACCGCCAGGTCCAAGGTCGAGCTGCGGAACCGGACGATGGCCAACCCCGGGCTGCTCGCCGCGGCCGGGGTCACGGTCGCGATCGCGACCGACCACCCGGTGGTCCCGATCCACCTGCTGATCGTCCAGGCGGCGCTGGCGATGAAGGAGGGCCTGGACCGGGCGACGGCCTTGCGCGCGGTCACGATCACCCCGGCGCAGATCATGCGGGTGGCCGATCGCGTCGGCTCGCTCGTTCCCGGCAAGGACGCGGACCTGGTCATCTGGTCCGGCGACCCGCTCGACGTGATGTCAAGGGCCGAGGTGGCCTACATCGCCGGCCGCGAGATCTACCGCTACGACCACGCCTCCCGCACCGGCGTCTTCGCACCTCCCTGAGCGCGCGGGTGGTGAAACCGGCCAGGCCTAGCTACCCGCCGTCGTGATCGTGTGCAGTCAAGGGCGCTCTATGCGATCCGGACCGACCGATGACGAATCCCGCGGTAAGACGCCTTCCACGGCGGTCAGGCGGCCGGATCGGATCGCCTCGTCGAACTCCTGGTAGTCGCGCTCGTTCTGGTCGGCGTAGCGCTCGGCGAAGTCGGCCACGGACCGGTTGAACGCGTCGCCCGGGCCGAGGTACGCGGCGATCGCGACCGGGTCGCCTGACCGGGCGTGCGCCCGTGCCAGCGTCCAGCCGCAGGCGCGGGCGTAGAGGGTAAGCCCGAGCGGCGTCATCGTCGCGACCTCGGCCGCGCCCTTCATGTCCCGGAGCTGGCGCCAGTAGAAGTGGCGGCCGTCCGGTCCCTTGGTCCAGCCGAGGTAGATGTCGCTGGCCGCCTGCATCATCCGCTGCCCCTGCACCACCCGCTGACCGTGCTGCTGGTAGCGGCTCCGGGGCAGGTGTCCCTCGAGAACCGAGGACGTGGCCTCCTTGATCTGCAGGAAGAGCGGGTCATGGTCGTCGCGCCCCTGCAGCAGGACGATGAACGCCCGGGTGCCGACGCTGCCCACGCCGACAACCTTGCGGGCGACGTCCACCACCTCGAATTGCTCGAGCAGGTGCCGGACGTGGGGTTGCAGGGTGGCGCGGTACGCACGGAACTGCTCGCGGATCATGTGGTCAATCTCGTCCGGGGACAACCCCGGGGCGACGTCGCGGAGCGGCACGACGATCGGCGGCTGGCTGACGATCCGGTACCGTCCGTCGGACACTTCGCCGAGCTTGGACAGCGCCTGCAGGCTGTCACGCGCACGCGCCTTGGCGGTGGCGCGGTCCAGTTGGCTTTGCGCCTGCTTGGCCAGCTTGGCCTGTTCCCGGGCCGGCAGCCGGCTCTTCGTCACCGCCCTGGCCTTCGCCGGTTTGCCCGCGGTTGCGGCCGCGTCGGCGCGGACGACACGCTTGATCTGATCCTCGTCCAGGCTCGCGTACCAGACGTCCATCGTCGTCATCCGCGCAAAGCCGGCCATGGCCTCGGTGTAGGCGGTCACCGACGCCAGCGCCAGATCGCGCGACCCCGCCGCGCTCAGCCCGTTGTCGCGACCGGCGATCTCGAAGCTCGTCGCCATTCGCTTCACGTCGTACTCAAACGGTCCCGGCAGCGTCTCGTCGAAGTCGTTCAGGTCGAACACCAGCCTGCGCTCGGGCGAGCCGAACACGCCGAAGTTCAGCAGATGGGCGTCGCCGCACAGTTGGGCCTGCAGACCAGACGTCGGGGTGTCCTTCAGGTCGGTGGACATGATCGTGGCCGCTCCCCGGTAGAAGGTGAACGGCGAGACCAGCATCCGGCCGTGCCGGACGGGCACCAGGTCCGGCTCGCGGTCGGCGTCCTGCTCCGCAAGCAGGTCAACCGGGCTGGGACGGCCGGCCGCCGGAACCCAGCCGGAATGAACGGAGCGAGGCGTCTGGGTACGGGCGTCCTTGCCTCGGGCCCGGCGCTCGTCAACGCTTGTCTGCACGGCCATGTGCTAGCTCCACGATTCATCCGCGGTTCTGGTCTCGTTCATCACTGGTTCTTGTTTGATGCTCCCCGCCGGACGAGCCCGGTAAGCCAGGCAGCGGCGAATCATCTGCCGTGGATCGCGCTGGTTGAGAGAGCGCGGATTCGGTCACCGAGCCGGGCTGGGCTCCGGTCCGGCCTGGCTGAAGGTCCGGCGGTAAGCCTGCGGCGTGGTCCCGCACAGGCGGGCGAAGTGCCGTCGTAGCATCAGCGGGCTCAGCCCGCATTCGGCCGCGATCTGCTCGATGCCGTCGCCCGAGCGCTCGAGCAGTTCCTGCGCCCTCATCAGCCGGGCCCTGGTCAGCCACTGATGCGGGGTCGTCCCGGTACGGGCGGCAAACTGGCGGGCGAAGGTCCGCGGCGACATCAGCGTGTGCGCGGCGAGATCATCCACCGTGAGCGGCTCCCGGAGATGCTCCAGCATCCACGCGTGCAGGGACGCCAGGTTGGCCGAGTCGTCCGCGTCATCGACGTGCGCCGGCACGAACTGCGCCTGGCCGCCGTCGCGGTGCGGTGGCACCACCATGCGGCGCCCGACCGCGTTGGCGACGGCGGCACCGTGTTCAAGCCGCAGCAGGTGCAGGCACGCGTCGATCCCGGCCGCGGTGCCCGCGCTGGTGATCACCTGGCCGTCATCGACGTAGAGCACGCCCGGATCGACGTCGATGGCCGGGTAACGGCTCGCGAGCTGGGCGGCGTATTGCCAGTGAGTGGTGGCGCGGCGCCCGTCAAGCAGCCCCGCCGCCGCGAGCGCGAAGGCGCCGGTGCAGTGGCTGAGCACGCGCCCGCCGCGGTCGACCAGGGTGCGCAGCGCCTGCAGCACCGGCTCGGGGGGCAGCACGTCGGTCTGGTCCCAGCACACGACGATGCCCAGGTCGGCGGCGCTGAACCGGTCCAGCCCGGCCGCCACGATGATGGGCACGCCGACGTCGGTGCGGATCACGCCCGGCTCGGCCGCGGTGATGACGTAGTCATAGCGCGGGAGTCCCTCGGCGCTACGGTCGCAGCCGAACACCTCGGCCGTGATGCCGATCCCGAACATGGACACGCCTTCGTAGGCCAGGACCGCCACGGACGAGAGCATGCCCTCAGTATGGCAGGAAAATATCTAATGATGTCAATCCTGCCACTCGCGGCGAACTCGGTTCCCGGAAAGGATGGGTGCATGGGATCGCAGAGCGTGGCCGAGGACGACGCCGGCGCGCCGCCGGCCGTCGTCGGCCTTCTGGTGCCGTCCCGCCCCGCGGGACGGGACCGGTGGCTGCTTCGGCGAGCGAGGACGCTCCCGGGCGGGCTGGGTGCCTGGGCCGCCTTGCTCGTCGTGTGGGTGGTCTGGGGCTCGACTTACATCGCCATCCGGGTGGGGGACGAGAGTCTGCCGCCGCTGGCCATGGCCAGCACCCGCTACCTCATCGCGGGCGCCCTGCTCTTCCCCCTGGCCAGGCGCGGCGGCGGGCCGGACGTGCGGGCGGCCGACCAGCCGGGGGTCAAGCAGTGGCTCGGCATGGCGGCGGTCGGCACACTGCTGCTTGCCTTCGGCAACGGCGCCGCCAGCTACGCCGAGAAGTCCCTCCCGGCCGGCCTGACCGCCCTGCTCATCGCCACCGTCCCGATCTGGATGGTGCTCGCGGACAGGGTCATCAACGGCCGGGCGATCCCGCGGTCCGGCTGGGCCGCCCTGATCCTCGGGATGGCCGGAGTCGGCATCCTGGCCCGTCCGCCCGCACACGGCTCGATCCTTCCCGTGCTCATCGTGCTGGGCGGCAGCCTGTCCTGGGGCGTCGGCTCGGTGCTGGCCGGGCGGCTCCCCGCGCCCGCCCGGCCGTTGCTCGGCAGCGCGATGGAGATGCTGGCGGGCGGGGTGGTGCTGGCCGCGCTGGCGGCGGCGACGGGCGAACTGAGCCACCTCGATCCTGGCCAGGTCAGCGGCAGGTCGGTGCTGGCCCTGCTCTACCTGATCGGCCCCGGATCACTGCTCGCGATGACGTGCTACGTGATCGCCCTGCGGCGGCTGCCGACGGCCGCCGTCTCCACCTACGCCTACGTGAACCCGGTCATCGCCGTCTCGCTCGGCGCCCTGCTGCTGGGCGAGCGCCTGACCATCACCACCGTGCTCGGTGGCGCCGTCGTCCTCGCCTCGGTCGCGCTGCTGCTCCTGCGCCGATCTCGTGCGTAACTACAGTGAGCCGATGCGCGATACTGGCCGCATGGTTGACGACACTGCACGGGACCGCGCCATTTACCACGCACTGAAGGCAGCCGACGAAGTCGCGGCAGCACTCCAGACTCACCTCATCGAGGAGCACGGGGCTGATCCGGAGCGCGCCGCCCCGCAGAGCACTTCGAGCAACTCGCTCAAGCTGCTGCGGCAGGCGCGCGAGCACCTGGGAGCGGGGCTGCGGGCCGTCGAGGCCGACCGCATCGCCGAGTCCGAGGGGACATCCCTGCACAGCCAGTAGGTCCGGCCGAGGGCGAGGCCAGATAGGCCCGTCCCGTCGGGACCGGAGCGGTCCGGACTTAGGACCATCGGGTGATTCCCACCGGCCTGGCTGGCCGGTCAAACTAGGGCATGGCTGCTGTTACCCCGACGACCGGCTGGGTCGACGACTATCTGGCCCGGATCGGCGCCACGCGCCCCGTCTCGGCTGATCTGCAAGCGCTGCGGGACCTCCAGGCGGCGCATCTGCTGGCCGTGCCGTTCGAGAACCTGAGCATCCATCTCGGCCAGCCGATCGTCCTGGACCGGGCGGCGCTGGTGGCCAAGGTCGTCCAGCGGCGCCGGGGCGGATTCTGTTATGAGCTCAACGGGGCCTTCGCGGGCCTGCTCACCGCGCTCGGGTTCCGCGTCAGCCTGCTGTCGGCGCGGGTATTCGGCCCCGGCCAGCGGCCCGGGCCGCCCTTTGACCACCTGGCCCTGCGGGTGGATCTGGCGCAGCCGTGGCTGGCCGACGTCGGGTTCGGCCGGTTCGCGGTGCAGCCGCTGCGACTGAGCTTCCGCGGCGATCAGCGCGACGCCACCGGTACGTTCCGGGTGGCGGACAGTCCCACCGGGCACGGCGAGCTCGACGTCTTCCACGACGGCAAGCCCGCCTACCGGGTCGATCCCCGGTCCTACGCGCTGCGCGATTTCGGGCCGACCTGCTGGTGGCAGCAGACCTCTCCAGAATCGCATTTCCGTAAATCCCTGACCTGCTCGATTTCCACCGGCTCGGGCCGCATCACGCTGAGCGGCGACCGGCTCATCGTGACCGAGGACGGCCATCGCCAGGAGCGCACGCTGACCACCGACGCCGAGATCCTGGCCGCTTACCGCCGCCATTTCGGCATCACCCTGGACCGGGTCCCGGTCATCGCGGCCTGGGCGAACGGAGAGCTCGGCGCGGCGGCCGGGGGATAGAGGATGGCGCTCGGGTGCGATAGCGTCCGCCCTATGCCGATAGCAGCGATCAACGGGATTCAGGTCAGTTACGCCGATTCCGGCGGCCACGGGCCGGCGGTCGTGCTGAGCCACGGGTACCTGATGGACGCCTCGATGTTCGACCCCCAGGTCGCCGCGCTCACGCCGGAGTACCGGGTGATCACGTGGGACCAGCGCGGCCACGGCGGTACCCCGGCGCCGGGGCCCTTCAGCTACTGGGACTCGGCCAGGGACGTGCTGGCCCTGCTTGACCACCTCGGCATCGAGGACGCCGTCCTCGGCGGCATGTCCCAGGGCGGCTTCCTCAGCCTGCGGGCGGCGATGCTGGCGCCGCAGCGGGTGCGCGGGCTGATCCTGATCGACAGCCAGGGCGGCACCGAGGCGGAGGCCAGCCGCCCGGCCTACGAGCAGCTGCAGCAGACGTGGCTGGAGCAGGGACCGGGCCCGGTGCAGGAGATCGTCGCCGCCATCATCCTGGGCCCGGGCCAGTGGGACGGCTGGTACGCCACCTGGGCCGAACAGTACGCCCAGTGGGCGCCCGGGAACCTCAGCCAGCTCACGTGGCCGTTCCGATGCCTGATGGACCGGGACGACATCACCGGCCGGCTGGGCGAGGTCAGCTCCCCCGCCCTGATCGTCCACGGTACCGAGGACGCCGCGATCCCGCTGGCCAGGGCCGAGGAGATGCGCGACGGCCTGGCCGGCCCGACCACGTTCACCGTGATCGACGGCGCTTCGCACGCATCCAACGTCACCCACCCGGACGCGGTCAACGCCGAGATCGTGAACTTCCTGCGCCGGCTGCCCGGCTAACCCGGTCCGCAGACCCGACCCCGGCGACGTCCAGCTACCGCGCGCGATGAAGTCAGGCCCGGACCGGCCGACCCGGCCGGGCGCTGGCGTCCAGCCGGCCGTCGCGGACGACGAAGGTGCCGTTGACGAGCACGTGCCTGATTCCGGTCGACGGGCGGGTGCTGTCGGCGTAGGTGGCCTGGTCGGTGATGGTCTCGGGATCGAACACCACGATGTCGGCGTCGCTGCCCGCGCTGACCCGTCCCTTGCGCCGCATCGCGGGCACCCGGTCCTGCAGCAGCACCGCCGGGTGGAGGCTGCACTTGGCGAGGATCTCGGGCAGGGACAGCCCGCCGTTCCTGCGCAGCGTGCTGATCGAGCGCGCGTACGTCCCCGCCGTCCTCGGGTGAGTGAACGCCGCCGGCGGCAGCGGCCAGGCAGCGGGCTCCGGGGCCGGGCCGGTCCAGGTCAATGGCATGGCGTCGCTGGCGATGACGGAGCCAGGGAACGTCAGGTAGCGCAGAAGCACGGCCTGGTCGTCCGGGTTACCTTCATCGAGCTGCCTGATGATGGCCAGCCCGCCCGGGTCGGTGGCGCGAAGCTCGTTCAGCCTGGCCGCGTTCGCGACCTCCTCGCCGGTGGGCGCGTAGATGATCGACCGCGGCGTGAGGCCGCGTTCGGCGAGGCGCTCCGGCGCGAGGAAGGCGGCGCCGATGCCGGTCATGCCGGCCCCGTACGGGTAGGCCTCGGTGCTCACCTGCGCGCCCGCCCGCTGCGCCCGCTCGACTAGTCCGAGCACCCGGTCGGCGTGCCGCAGGGTGGTGCTGTTGACGTGGCAGTAGTGCATGCGGGCGCCGGTCTCGCCCGCGGCGCGGACGATCTCCTCGGCGCCGTCGATGGCGCCGTCCGGCGCGAACTCGATCAGGTCGCGCGCGTGGGTGAAGGTGGGGACCCCGCTGGCTGCGGCGAGCGCGGCGACGCGCAGGTACTCCTCGGGCGACGCGCCGGGAGCGTAGCCGACCAGCAGGCCGATCCCCAGCGCCCCGTCGGCCACATCGGACTCAAGTATTCCGAGGAGGCGGTCGATCTCGGGCGCGGATGCGGCGCGGCCCCACTGCGGGTGACCGAGGTTGGCGAACAGCGGGCCGATCGAGCCGTCGAATGTCACTCCGGCGAGCACGCCCATCCGGGCCAGTGCCCAGGACGTGGCGAACCCGTAGTTCAGCGGCCGGCCTGCCGCCGCGGCGGCCGCGTAGGCGGCGGCCACCGGCGTGACCCCGGCCTCGAGTTCCAGCGCGGTCGTGACCCCGTCCGTCACCTGAAGCCGGGCGCTGCCCAGGTCATGGGCGTGACTGTGCAGGTCGACGAACCCGGCCGTGACCACCTGGCCGCCGACGTCGACCTCCTGCCGGCCAGGCGGCAGGCCGGTGCCGACCGCCGCCACCCGGTCGCCCGCGATGGCGACGTCGCGCACCGCGTCCAGGCCCGATTCCGGGTCGATGACCCGCCCACCGCGAAGCACCGCATCATACGTGATCACAATGGATCATCACCCTATCCGTCCGCGACCGCGACGGTGAGGCGCTCGCGATCACCGGCCTGGGCATGACCAGCCATGGCCGCAACATCACGCGGCTGGTCGACGGCGCGGCGCTATCGGATGCCGACGTGACCGCCGAAGAGGAGCTGATGCGCCGCGCGCTGGCCGCCTGGCGGGAAACCGGGGACGCGGCGGGCACCGCGCTGGCGCTGTTCGGCGTGAGCCTGGTCTTCCAGGTCCTGCGGCGCGACTGGGACGCCGGGATGCCGTACCTGTGGCAGGCGTTCGGCCTGGCCGAGGCGGTCGAGGAAAGCGGTGACCTCTACGGGGCCTCGGAGATCCGCCGCCACGTCGGGTTCTACTACCTGCACGAGGACGTCCGCCCGCGAGAGGCCGTGCGGCAGCTCGAGCGCTCGCTCGCGCTGCGCGAACGGCTGGGCGACCTGCGCCGGGTGCCCAGCGCGCTGGTCGCGCTCGGCCAGGCGGAGCTGGCCGCGGGCGACCCGCAGCGCGCGGCCGAGTTCCTGTACCGGGCGGCGGAGCTGGCCCGCGCCGCCGACCTGCTGCCCTGGCGGATCCGGGACGCCGAGACAACGCTGGCCGAGGCCGAGGCAGCCGTCCGCGCGGCAGGCTGACGCCGCCACCGCTGCGGATCGGAATGCGGATCGGGCCAGGTAGACCGGGCCTACTTAACTTCCTTGGCTATCCGCATGATTTCGTCGAATGCCTCGACGTTCCCCATAGCGTCGTTGACGGGGTTGTGATCGTGGACCGTCTTGCGGTAGCGCTTCCAGCCCTGCGTCTCGCTCCAGTTGCGGTTCAGGCCGGCCCAGAAGTCGCTGATGCGTCGGGCGGAGTGCCCAAAGGGGTTGTCCATGCCTGCCCGGTCGAACATGCCGGCTATCCACTGCCAGTCATAGGCGGGGTTGTCACTGACGAACACCGGGCGGTCGTTGCCCAGGTGCTGACGCAGCCATAGCGAGAACGATTCGGCTACTTCGACGTCGGCGGCTATGCGCTTGCCGACGATGCTGATCGCCGGGTTTTCCGGGTCCGGCGTCGCTTCGAACAGGCGTCCGTGGAACGTGTCTCGCGTGTCGTAGTGGACGGCTCCGAACTCGGTCAGCACCCCGTGCACCGGACTGCGGCCGCGTGCCTCGCAGTCAATAAATATCCAGGGTGTCTTCTTGCTCATGGTCGCTGTCCTGCTTAACTGCGCTCATTCTTAACTGCGCTCATTGTCGATGGGCGGTGTTCTTGTTGCGCCATGCCCTTGGCACGGCTCTTGGCCCCACGATACCGGCTGGCCTTACACGCCTGTGTTTCCGCAGCTCACAGCCCTATCGTTAGCCTCAGCGCCCGGAAGTCATCGGCCAGGGTGAGCACGGTTTTATGAGCGTTGAGGCCGCTGGGGTTGGGGAGGATCCACAGCCTGGCCGTTCCCAGCGGCTCGGGCTGCGGGCCGATGACCGCCTTGGGGAGGGCGAACGCGGTGCGGTAGGCGGTGACGCCGGCGATCGCGATGACGCGCGGGCGGCGGGCGTCGATCAGGGCGAGCAGGCGGGCGGCGCCGTCGCGGAGCTCGGCCGGGGTGAGCTCGGCCGCCTGGGCGGTGGCGCGCGGCGCCAGGTTGGTGATGCCGAGGCCATAGCGGGTCAGCTCGGCCTGCTCGGACGGCTTGAGCTGGCGCGGGGTGAACCCGGACTGATGCAGCGCCGGCCAGAATCGGTTGCCGGGCCGGGCGAAATGCCAGCCCGTCGCCGCCGAGTACAGTCCCGGGTTGATCCCGCAGAACAGCACGTGGAACGGCTCGCCTGCGGCGGGCAGGACGTCAGGGATGGTGGCGTCCCGCGCCGCCGCCAGGTCAAGCTTCATGGCGCAATCTGGTCGCGCCAGGAGTGGCGGGGCTCGTAGCCCAGTAGTCGCTTGGCTTCGTCGATCGCCAGGAGGGTGTCGAACTCGCCGAGCTCGCGAGTGAGCGGAACGTCGGGGAAGACCTCGGAGAGGACCTCCCGGGTGGGCCGGTTCATGACCGTGTCCGCCGCCGCGATGATGACGTTGTGGCTGCCGGTGACGTCTGCTTCCAGGGCGAGACGGCAGGCGGCGGCGACGTCCCGGACGTCGACGTAGCCCCACAGGTTCCAGCGGCGCAGGTGCGGGTCCGGCCAGTACGACGGGAACCGCTCGTAGTCGCGGGGCTCCATGATGTTGGAGATGCGCAGCCCCACGAACGGGACGCCCGACCAGCGCGAGATCTGCTCCGCGAGCGTCTCGCTGGCGACCTTGGACAGCGCGTAGGTCGTGTTCGGAACAGGGAAGTGGTCCTCGTCAACCGGGGCGTAACGAGGGGGCTCCCCCACCCCGCCCGGTACCTGCTCGCGGTCGTGTCCGAACGGCAGGCCGAGCGTCGTCTCGCTTGACGCCCACACCACCCGCGCCAGGCCGAGCGACGCGGCCGCGTGGAACACGTTGAAGTTCATCGTGATGTTGGCGTTGAACGTGACCGCGGGCGTGGACAGGCCGGGCGCGGGGATGTTCGCCAAGTGCGCCACGGCATCGGTGCCGCGCAGCGCCTCGGTCGCCTGGCCGTAGTCGGTTAGATCGGCGCGTAGTACTCCCGCCGCTACGTCGTCGCTGGTGAGCCTGTTGTCGGTCGCCAGGACCTGGTAGCCCTGCGCGCGCAGTTCCCTGACCGCCGCGCGCCCTGCCTTGCCGGTCGCTCCCGTGACGCAGATTCGTCGTGCTGCCGTTGTCATGATCGTGAGCCTAGTCCGGCATTGCCGCTAGGCCGAGATCCCCCGACCCGCCAGGCTCAAGCGCCCGGCAGCGAGCGGGAAAGCACACCCGCGAGCCAAAGGGCGCGCCGGTGCCTGGACCGAGGAGGGAGGCGGTCTTTGCCGAGCGACGAGGGAAGGCACCGGGTTCAAGCGCCCGGCAGCGAGCGGGAAAACGCAGTTCGGGAGGCGGGGACGCGCTCGGCTGGGAGCGGGGGGCCGGGCGGGGTGCCGTCGCCGAAGGGGCGGCCGGGCAGGGACTCGCGGCCGTGCGGGGTGAGCCAGCCGGAGAGGTCGGGGCCGTCCGGGACGAGGCCGGACGGGTTGAGGTTGGTGTGCACCAGGTAGTAGTGCTGCTTGGTCTGGACGAAGTCGATCGTGTCGCCGAATCCCGGCGTCTGGAACAGGTCGCGGGCGTAGGCCCACAGCACCGGCATCTCGGTCAGCTTGTTCCGGTTGCACTTGAAGTGGCCCTGATAGACCGCGTCGAACCGGGCCAGGGTCGGCCAGAGCCTGACGTCGGCCTCGGTGATCGTGTCGCCGACCAGGTAGCGCCGGGTCGCCAGCCGCTCTTCGAGCCAGTCGAGGCGGGCGAACAGCTTCTCGTAGGCCTGGTCATAGGCCTGCTGCGTGCCCGCGAACCCGCAGGCGTAGACGCCGTTGTTGACGTCGGCGTAGACCAGCGCGCTGACCTCCTCGATCTCTTCCCGCAGGTTGTCCGGGTACAGGTCGGGGGCGCCCGCGCGATGGTAGGCGGCCCACTCGCTCTCCAGGTCGAGCGTGATGTGCCGGAAGTCAGCGGTCACCACCGCGCCGCTGGGGACGTCCACGATCGCCGGGACGGTGACGCCGCGGTCATAGCCGGGAACCGCCTTCTCGTACGCCTGGCGGAGCCAGTGAATGCCGAGTACCGGGTCCTGCTCCCCCGGGTCGAGGTCGAACTTCCAGGACCGCCAGTCGTGCGTCGGCCCGCAGATGCCCATGGACAGCGCCTGCTCCAGGCCGAGCAGGCGGCGGACGATCATCGTCCGGTTGGCCCACGGACAGCCGCGCGCCACGACCAGGCGGTACCGGTCCGGCTGGACCGGCCACCCCTCCCGCCCGTCCACCGTGATCTGCCCGTCGAGGTAGGTGGTGTCCCGCTTGAACGCGCCGTCCTTGCTCATGCCATCAAACCTAGTCCGCCGGATCCGGCGACGGCACGGGGCCGTCGCCGAAAACCGGGGCATTACGGAAGCGGATCGTCCGGGATTGGCCGTAGCGTGACCGGCGGAAGCGATAGTCGAGCGAGAGGGGAATCCTCATGGCACTGGCGGCAACCGAGATCGACGCCGAGCGCAGCGACCTGCTGGAGATGCTGGCCAAGCAGCGGAACTTCCTGCGCTACACCACGCAGGGCCTGACCGACGAGCAGGCGCAGGCGCGGGTAACGGTCAGCGAGCTGACCCTGGGCGGCCTCGTCAAGCACGTCGCGGACGTCGAACGGAGCTGGGTCGCCTTCATCATCGAGGGGCCCTCGACGATGAACAACGCGTCGGACATGACCGAAGAGGACTGGGCCCGGCGGCGGGATGAGTTCCGGCTGCTTGACGGTGAGACCCTCGCGGGCGTGCTCGCCGACTACGAGGCAACCGCCGCCGCGACCGACGACCTGGTCCGGACGCTGCCCGACCTCGGCGCGACGCAACCGCTGCCGAGCGCACCCTGGTTCCCGTCGCAGCGGCGATGGTCGGCCCGGCGGGTGCTGCTGCACATCATCGCGGAGACGGCGCAGCACTGCGGGCACGCCGACATCATCCGCGAGTCGATCGACGGCCAGAAGACGATGGGCTGATCGGGCGTGGTTTAACGGGCGTGGTTTAAGCAGTGGGGGTTCGGCGCGGCTTCGCCGACTGGCGCTGTGGCCCACAGCGGTAAAGACACCTTGTCGCCGTGGCACTCTGCCCCAGTAGGGCTGGCGCAGAGGGACTGCGCGACAATGGTGGGGCTCTGCGGCTAGTGGCAAGGCCGGTCAGTTAGCTGGACGCCGCATATCGGGCAAATCGGGCGTGAAAGCGTCCGAACCGATGGGAAGTCGGGATCCCGGCCCGAAGTGATGGCAAGTGCCGGCCTGCAGGAGCGGGACGGCAGTCGCGGAAGCGGCTGGAAGCGCCAGAGGCGCACGGCCCTTGCCGTGGCGGGCTCTGTCGGGTCAAGGCCGTCACCGCCATAGCGATCCTCGCCGCCCTTGACAGGAGACCCCGAACCTCAACTGACCGGCCTTGCGGCTAGCGGCGGGCGGCGCGGGCGATGACCTCGTCCTCGGTCAGCGGGCTTGACGGGTGGTGGCTGAGGCACATCGGCGCCCCGATCCGACGGAAGGCGCTGCCCTCGGTGGCCAGGTAGAACTGGCCGGCCCCGAGACGGCCGATATCCGGCACATCACCGCCCTTCGCCCGCGCGAGCTCGCGGGCGGCGGCAATCTGGACGGGGCTGTTGAGCAGCCCGAACACCTGCGTGGTGGCATTGCCGGGTATGGAGTTGTGCAGGCCCTTGGGCGACTGGGTGGCGAACAGCAGGCCCAGGCCGTACTTGCGCGCCTGCGAGGCCAGCCGCCTGGTGGACTCACTGCACGCGGTCGTGCCGACCGACGGCACCAGGTCCTGCGCCTCGTCCATGACCAGCAGGCCGCCGAGGGGGCGGTCCCCCGCCGGATTCCGCTTGACCCAGGTGAACAGGGCCATCTGCAGCTGGTTGACGAATCCGTGCCACTGTTCGTCGCTCGCCATCCCGACCCGGCTGATCACGCTGATCCGGGCCCGCTTGCCGGGCGGCGGAGTCAGCAGCAGGCCGGGGTCGGCCGTCTCGCCCGAGCCGGCGAACAGCGGGTCGGTCGTCCGGACGGCCCGCAGCCGGTCAGCCAGGTCGGCCGCGATCTGCCGGCCCCTGGTCTGCTGGCTGAGATGCGCGGGCAGGGTGGCGAGCAGGTCGATGAACGCCCCGAGGTCGTGGCCGGCGCCGAGCGCGAACCAGCGCATCGCCTCGGTCAGCACCGCCTTGTCGCGGGCGCCGCGGGCGCCCCGGTTGGCGCCGACCCGGGGAACGAGCGCCTCGACCGCGGCGTCGACGGCGGCGTTGCGCTCGTCAACCTCATCGAGGACCGAGCCGAAGTCGGGCAGCGGCTGGAAGGTGAGCGGCCGGCCGCCCTCGCGGCGCGGGGTCCAGATGACCACGTCGGTGTGGTCAAGGTAGTCCCTGGCCTGCTCGGCGTCCCCGGCCAGCCACGGCGCCGGGGGCGCTGGCCACGCATCGCCCAGGCGGGCCAGGTCGTTGTTGGGATCGAGGACGATCGACGAGACGCCCTGCAGCGCGCACTCTTCGATCACCCGGCGCAGCAGGACCGTCTTGCCTGACCCGGAGCCGGCGAAGATCGCCAGGTGACGGCGGAGAGACGCGAGGTCGATCTGGGCGCCCGGCTGGCCGGCCGCGGGGAGGCCGACGCGGATGCCGGTGGCGGCGAAGGCGGGCGCTACGGCGGTGGCGCTAACGCTCGGCTCGGGCTGCGGAGATGGCTCCGGTTGCGAAGACGGCTCCGGTTGCGAAGACGGCTCGGTCAGATCCGCGACGTCCCCGAGCGCGCGGCTGAGAAGCTCGGTCGCGTGGGCCGGCTGACGCGCGAGCAGCCAGGCGTTCAGCTCCGCGTGGTGGCCCCCGAGCAGCTCGCCCAGCGCGGCGAACGTCCTCAGGTCGGCTGCTCCGGCCGACAAGACCACGCCGCCCTTGTCCGCGAACTCCGCCGCCGCCTTCTCGGTCACCGGGCCGCTCGGCCACGGAGCGGACCTGAGCACGAACAAGCGGCGCTCGGCGTCGCCCACGCCGCCCGCGGCGAGGCCGGCTCCCTCGATCGCCTTCCGCAGCCGGGTCTGCACGGCCTTCGGGTTGTCGGAGGCGATGGCGCGGAACGCCCAGCGACGCTGCGACCGCTCGGTGCGGAGGTCGAGCAGCATCCGCAGGCACGCGTGCAGCCGGGGGTTCTTGCCCGGCTGCGAGTCCTGGACGAAGGCCTGGTTGTCACCGTCGGCCTCTCTGGCCCAGGCCTCAAGGCCGGCCGCCAGCAGCGGCGGCATCGCCACGTCCTCGGTGTCGTGGGCGAGCGCGGCGCCGACGTCGGCCGCTTCCCGCAGCCGGGCGAACAGCTCGTCGAGGGCGGCCAGGCCGGACGAGCCCGCGGGCGCGGAATCGGGGACCGGCGCGTCAAGGTCCAAGCTGGTGAGCTCGATCACCACGCGCTCGTACAGGCACACCCCGATGTGGGCCTCGATGCGCTTGAGCAGCGCCCGCGCGGTGTACTTGCTGGCGTCCTCGAACGCTTCCGGCCGGATCGGCCAGGTCGGGTAGGGCGGCCTGAAGCCGACCCGCGCGAAGTCGGCCGCGAACCGCTTCTCGATCATCAGGCGGCCGATGTCCGCGCTGGGGATGTTCCGCATCTGGCGGGCCATCCGGAACCGGTCGGCGACCGGGCCCACGCCGTAGGTGCGGATGGCATTCCAGCTCTCGGGCAGGCAGGAGACGACGGTGAGGGTGCGGTGGGCGACGTCCCGCAGCGACATCAGGCCGGTCGCGACGTCCGCCAGCGGCCGCGACGGCGACGCTCCGTCGGGGCTGAGGCCGATGAGCTCGTCGATCAGCGCGTCGATCTGGTCGATCGCGATCACGATCGGCCCGGTCAGCGCCAGCAGCTGTGACACCTCGTTGACGAGGAGCCGCGCGATCTTCCTGGTGGTGTTGATCCCCCAGCGACGGCGGTCCTCCAGATTGACCTCGTAGCCGGTCAGGTAGTAGTAGCCGACGTCCTGGTCCTCCTGCATCGGCGACGCCAGCAGGGCGAGCGCCCGCGCCGTGTCCTGGCAGGTCAGGCCGATCTTGGGGTCGCTCCGGCGCAGCGCCGCGATGAAGACCTTGAGCGCCTCGGGTGACGGCGGCACCTCCCCGGTGACCTGGGCGCGGAAGTTCCCCTCAAGCCCCACCCGGTCCGCCAGCCCGGTCAGCAGCGTGCCCAGCTGGTTGCGGCTGCCGTCGGGGAACGGCAGCAGCTGCTCCACCACCGAGCCGAGCACCTGCTCCCAGAAGGCCTTGGTGAACAGGTCGCCGACCAGGAAGAAGTAGCCGCCAGCGCGCTGCACCTGCTCCCGGGTCCAGCCGAGGAGGTGGGTCTTGCCGACGCCGCGCTCCCCCTGAATGACGATGCCGAGCGGCCGGGAGGAGTCGGCCCGCGCCTCGGCGATCCCGGCCAGGATGAGGTCGGCGGTCTGCTCGTGCAGCCCGTCGACGTGATAGCTCAGGTCCGTCCACACGTCGTCGAGCGCGCGGGTCCAGTTAAAGGTGAGCGCGGCTAGCGCGGTTAGCTCTTCGGTGCTCATTCGCTGCTCGTTTCGCTGCCCGATGCCCTTACTCAATCGAAATCAGGTGCTTATTTTCGCCGCCGATACGAAGGGCCGATTGGCGGTCCGCGGCCGACAATGCCTGCTGATTTTCCTGTGGAATGAGATTGATCCGCTGGCTGGTGAACAACACCACAAGGGCCGAATCCACGTCGGGGCGGGGGATGTCCGCCACCCGCTCGCGCAGCTCACGGAGCTTGACGAACTCGCCGCTGGCGGGCGCGAGCTCCCGGTAGGCGGCCTCAACCCGCGCCGTCACGTTAACCGCGTGGCGGCCGCGCGGCCGGCCGACCGAATGTGCCACGGTGTCGTGGCCGCCCTGCGGGACGGCGGTGACGAATTCGGCCAGGCTAAGCCCGGCCGCGTTCAGGTAGCGGACGAACCGGCCGAAAAGCAGATAATGCGCGCGCTCGAGGCTGCTCCCGCGCCCGGCCGGGCCCTGGGTCAGATCCTCAGCGCACCAGCGCCAGCCAGCGTCGGAGAGCTCGTGCGCGTAGACGCCGTGTCCCACCTTGCTCGACTCGACCAGCTTGCGGTCGTTGAGCCGGCGACGCTCCTCCCCGATCAGCCGGAATCCGATCAACGCTTCCAACTCCAGATTGGAGACCTGGCGGGCCTCGCCGAGCAAGGCCATAAGCACCGCTCGCTCCCTGACCGATAGCTCATCACGCAACACGATCCAACAACTCTTTTCATCGCCGAGGGGGCGCTGAGGCAAGGGGTTACCGAGAAATCCTATGGCTGAACGCCCGGTAACCGCCGGAAATCCGCGAATACCGCAAATCTGCGTGTTACTGTCACTCCCCGCTCGCCGCCGGGCGCTCGAAGCTCGTGTCTTCTCCCTCGTCGCGCGGCCAAAACCGCCGCGCTCCTCAGTCCGAGGACACGAGCGCGCCCTTTGGCTCGCGGGGGGGCCGCTCGCCGCCGGGCGCTCGAAGCCCGCTTGGGGGGTTATCCTTTGGCGATGGGTTTCTGTGGGTGGACGACGGCGGCGGTGGAGTTCTACGAGGGCCTGGAGTCGGACAACTCGAAGGCGTACTGGACCAAGCACAAGGCGGTCTACACCGAGCACGTGCTGCGCCCGATGGAGGAGCTGCTCGACGAGCTCGCGCCCGAGTTCGGGCCGCCGAAGATCTTCCGCCCGTACCGCGATATCCGCTTCAGCAACGACAAGACGCCCTACAAGACGCACATCGGCGCGACCCTGGGCGGGACCGGCTACGTGCAGCTCTCGGCCGACGGGCTGTCGGTCGGCACCGGGATGTGGCACCTGGAGCCGGACGAGCTGGTCAGGTACCGGGCCGCGGTCGCGGGCCCGGACGGCGCCGAGCTCGCCGCCATCGTGGCCGGGCTGGAGCGGGCCGGCGTCGAGATCCACGGCCACGGCACCCTCAAGTCCGCGCCGCGCGGCTACCGCGCCGACCACCCCCGGATCGGCCTGCTGCGGCACAAGGGCCTGACCACGTGGCAGCACTGGAACCCGGCGCCCTGGCTCTCCACGCCGGACGTCGCGGGGAAAATCTCTGACTTCTTCAGAACGAGCGCGGCTTTCTGCGACTGGCTCAACTCTCACATCGACCGGTAGGAGGCGGCGCGGGGGGAGAGAGGCTCCCGGGGCGGATGGGAACCGGCTGAGTAGGTGGCAATACGGATACGTAGGTGGCAATGCGGATAACCCGCGCGCGGGTCGCGGTACCGATGACAGCGCTATCAGGCGCTGGGAGAATCGGGGCATGGGGTCCGGCGGCGGGGAAATTCGCCCGGAAGAACCGAATGTTGCGCGGATGTACGACTACATGCTCGGCGGCAAGGATAACTTCCCGGCCGACCGTGAGGCCGTGCAGCGGACGTTCGAGGCACTGGGCGAGGACGTGGTGCGCGGCACCGTGGTGCAGAACCGGCGCTTCCTCGGGCGCGCCGTCCGTTACCTGGCCCGGGACCTGGGGATCAGGCAGTTCCTCGACATCGGGACCGGGCTGCCCACCATGAACAGCGTGCACGAGATCGTCTGGTCCGGGGGCGAGGGATGGGCCGCGCAGGCCAGCCGGGTGGTCTACATCGACAACGATCCCGTCGTCATCACGCACGCGCGGAACATGCTGCACGGCGTGGACGGCGCCACGATCGTCAACCACGACTTGCGGGACCCGGGGGGGATTACCGGGGACCCACGCGTGCGTTCGATGCTCCGGTTTGATGAGCCGATCGCGGTCCTGCTGGTCGCGATCCTGCATTTCCTGCCGGACGCCGACGATCCCGCGGGCATCGTCGCGGCCCTGCTGGCCGCGGTGCCGCCGGGAAGCTGCCTGGTGATCTCGCACCTGTCGGCCGACCACTACGCGGCCGCGCGCAAGGCCGCCGTCGTCTACGAGGACGCGTCGTCGGGGCTGTACCTGCGGACCCGGGCGGCGGTGGCGGCCCTATTCGGCGGGCTGCCGCTGGTCCCGCCGGGCGAGCTGGTCTGGTCGTCGCAGTGGCATCCGGACGCCGGCACCCCGCCGGTCGACTCGCCCGGCGGGGCGTCGCTGTGGTGCGGGATCGCGCGCAAGCCGTTATGAATCACCCGCGCTAGTCGGGCAGCGGGAGGCGCTTCTTGGCCTCCTCGTAGAGGTCGTCGGGGAGCGGGCCCTTCTCGGCCACGGCGATGTTGCCATTGAGGTGGTCGAGGCTTGAGGTGCCGACGATCGTGGTGGACAGGCCCGGGTGGCTGAGCGTGAAGCGCAGGATGAACTCCATCGTGCCCATCCCCGCCTCGGCCAGCAGGCCCTCGATGCCGGAGGTCTCCCAGTTGCGCTGGCCGACGCCCGGATCCTGGGTGAGCGGCCCGGTCCGCCAGTTCTTCTCCTCCGACGCCGCGCCGCGTCGTCGCCGGTGATCTCGGGACCGCGCGGCAGTCCTCTCAGCTCCATCGCACCGTAGCCGAGGATGGTCACGGTGGCGCCGGTGCGCCCGAGGGTTCGTGTCATGATCGCCATGACTCGTACGCCATCGGGTCGGGCGCGGGCGGGCGGGACGCGGTTAGTGGCCTTCGAGGGCGCTCGGGTCGGCCGGGACGTCGACCGAGTGCTCGCGCAGCGCGGCCAGCGGGACGATCTCAAGCGCGCGCTCGTGGGTGGACGCCAGCACGACCGGCGACGGGCTGCCGTCCTGGTAGGCGCGGAGCCAGTTCACGGCGGTCACGCACCACCGGTCCCCCGGCACCAGGCCGGGAAACCGGTACTGCGGCATCGGGGTGGTGAGGTCGTTGCCGATGCTCCGCTGGTGCGCGAGGAACTCCGTGGTGACCACGGCGCAGATGGTGTGACTGCCCTGGTCCTCCTGACCGGAGGTGCAGGTGCCGTCGCGATAGAACCCCGTCAGCGGGTCACTTCCACAGGGCTCAAGCTCGCCGCCCAGCACGTTCCGGTCGCTCATCCCAGAAGTATCGGTACCGGCGTGGTCGGCCCGCAACCCCCGAAAGACGATCTTGACGGTCAGCAAGCGCAGAGTTCACCCGGAGCTTCTTTCCCTGGTTCCCTCCGGCTGTTTTCACCCGCTTCGGCTTGACAATTATTAACGTGGTCGTTAACAATTGCGGACGTGAGCCAGGACGCGGGCGGGACGGCGGGGACGGTCATCGAGGCGCTGGGCGATCCGGTCCGGCGCCAGGTGGTGGCCGCGCTCAGCGGCGGGCCCCGGCGGGCGGGCGAGCTCGCGGCCGAGATCGGCCTGTCGGCCCCGGCGATGAGCAGGCACCTGCGGGTCCTGCTGGCCGCCCGGGTCATCGACGATGAGCGGCTTGATGAGGACGCCCGGGCGCGGGTGTTCCGGCTCCGGCCGGAGTCGATCACGGCCGTCCGCCGCTGGCTTGACCAGATCCTGGCAGGCCAGCCCGCTTGAGCGCGGAGCGTGGGGGCGGTTAGGCGAAGCCACGCGTGCGTTCCGGCGGATGGATTTGATGATTTTGATCGGGCGTCAGCCGGTATAGACAGACGTTGAACTGGCACTTAGCCTTGACTGTATGGTCAGTCAGGATTTTGCCCCCGCTCCGGTTGACGCGGGCGCGCTCGCCGCGGCGCTGCGGCCGTTCGGCCAGAGCCGGATGCTGCCGCCCGCCGCGTACACGTCGGCCGAGGTGTTCGGGTGGGAGCGGCGGAACTTCTTCGGCGGCGGGTGGGCCTGCGTGGGGCACGCGTCGCTGCTGCCGCAGCCCGGGTCGCAGGCCGCGGTGGACACCGGCGCGGGCGGGGTGCTGCTGGTCCGGGGCGAGGACGGCGCGGCGCGCGCGTTCGCGAACACGTGCCGGCACCGGGGGCACGAGCTGCTGCCGTGCGGCTCGTCGGCCAGCGGTAAGTCCATCGTCTGCCCCTACCACTCGTGGGCGTACTCGCTGGCGGGCGAGCTGCGCGGCGCGCCCGGTTACCGGGAGGTCCCCGGCTTCGACGTGAACGCGTGGCCGCTGCCGTCGCTGCCGGCCGCGGAGTGGCACGGGCTGGTGTTCGTCGACGGGTCGGGCGGCTCGGCCGGGCCGTTGCCGCTGGCCGCGCTCGAGCCGATCGTGGCCCCGTACGAGCCGGAGCGGCTGGTGGTGGCGGCGACGCACGACTATGACGCGGCGGTGAACTGGAAGGTGCTGACCGAGAACTACCACGAGTGCTACCACTGCTCGACGATCCACCCGGAGCTGTGCAGCGTGTCACCGCCCCACAGCGGCGAGAATTACCCGGTCGCCGGGTCCTGGATCGGCGGCTGGATGGACCTGCGCGACGGCGCCGCGACGATGTCGCTTGACGGCCGCAGCGGCGGCGTCGCGCTGCGGGGGCTGTCGCCGACCGAGCGGCGGACGGTCGCCTACGTCGGGATCTTCCCCAACGTGCTGCTCAGCCTGCACCCCGACTACGTGATGACGCACATCCTGGTGCCGCAGGGGGCGGACCGGACGCGGATCTCGTGCTCGTGGGCGTTCGCGCCTGAGGCGGTCGCGTCGGCCGGCTTCGACCCGTCGTACGCGGTGGACTTCTGGGACCTGACCAACCGGCAGGACTGGGCGGCCTGCGAATCGGTCCAGCGCGGGCTTGCCTCGCCGCACGCGTCGGCCGGGCCGCTGGCGCCCGAGGAGGACGCGATCTACTCGTTCGTGACCACGGTGGCGCGCGGCTACCAGGGCACGCGGGTGACCGAGCGGCCGGCTGAGCACGGGCTGAGCGTCTAGCTCCTCTCGGCGTCTCGGCGCCTACAGGCGGGAGACGAGCTCGGTCACGATGTCCGCCGCCGACTGGGTCTTGTGCGCCAGGGCGACGCTCTGCCCGGCCCACATCGAGAGCGCTTCGATGTCCCCGGTGGTCCCGATCATCGGCGGCGCCGGCTCGTAGCGGACGATCGCCTCGCCCGAGGCGAAGTGCGCGATCACGTCGCCGTAGCCGGGCCGTTGCGCGAGCGGAGGCCGCCCGGCGGCCTCCCACGCCCGGGCGGTCGAGTTGTCGAGCGCGCGGTGCGGGGAGTCCGGCCATCCGACCTCGTACAGGTTGGGGTACAAGTGCGCATCGGTCTCGGCCGCGGCTATCACCCGGCGCCGGTAGTCATCGTGGATCGGCATCTCCTGCGCCAGCAGGAACCGCGTGCCGAGCCAGGCCGCCTGGGCGCCGAGGGCGAGCACCGCCGCGACGCCCCGGGCGTCGCCGATCCCGCCCGCGGCGATCACCGGCACCGGCGCCACCGCGTCCACCACGGCGGGCACCAACGGCAGGGTGCCGACGGTGCCCCATACGTGCCCGCCGGCCTCCAGCCCCTGCGCGACGATAACGTCCGCCCCGGACGCGACCGCCCGGCGGGCCTCCTCGGCGCTGCCGACCGTGGCCAGGACAATCCCGCCGGCGTCATGCACGCGCTTGATGTAGTCGCTTGCGTCTCCCCAGAGGAACGAGACGATCCGCAGGCCGGCCTCGAGCGCCTGGTCGAGGCGACGGTGCCGGTCCTCGGTGAGGACAAGGTTGCCGGCGAACGGCCGCGAGGTGAGCGCCGCTGTGTCGCGAACGGTCGCGGCGACGTCGGCTGACCAGGTCAGCGTGATCGTGCCGAGCGCGCCGGCGTTCGAGACGGCCGCGGTCAGCGCGGGAATCTCGGCAATCGGGGCCTGAACGATCGGCTGTTCAATCCCGAGCAACTCGCATACTGGCGTGCGCATCAGGTTCGCCCCCGGTCACGTGTAGGACGTCGGGATCGACGCGGGGTCCCGCCGGTCCCAGCCGTGGAACTTCGTGAAGTCGCGGGCGTCCCAGGCCGCGTGCAGCCCCGGCGTGCTCAGGTCCCAGTCCGGGCGGATCTCGGCCGAGGCCGCGCGCAGGTCGTGCCACAGGTCGTAGAACGAGGGGCGGCCCCAGAACCAGTAGCCGTTGTAGACGCTGTGGACGACCAGTCCGGGCTTGAGCACGAGCGTGTGCGGGATCATCGGGTTGTGCTCGGGGTCGGTGTACTCCTGGATGTCCAGGTCCTGCTGGACGACCCGGCCGGGATCGGACAGGAAGGGCCACTGGGCGCCGACCGACGCCCGGAACTCCTGCAGCGTGTGATGGTCGTCGGTGGCGATCGTGGCGACCTGGGTGTAGGCGACCCCGATCTTCGGGTAGTTGGCCGCCAACTCAAGGTGCTGCTGGTGCTCCTTGGGGCAATAGTTGCCGCGCGCGAGCGTGAGGATCAGCGGATCGCGGCCCTGCAGCTCGCTGAGCTTGCGGACCGTGCCGGTGTGGTCGGGGAGGGCGTAGTCCGGGAAGACGCCGCCTGGTCTGATGTCAGAACGCATCGGGTAACCGCCTCTCACAGCCCTCGGGGGCGCAATAACACCGTGACTGTACCCACGGAAATCGGGCCGACACCGGGGGTAGCTGGCCCTCGATTGATGGTGGTTGGCGGCCGGGGGGCCGGTCGGTCGGGGACAGTCACCGGCCTTGACGCCGACCCGGCGCACGTCGCCGCGGCCCGGCAGTACGCGACCGCCGCAACGGCGGGCACGTCTGGATAGCCTGGGGCCGTGACGGACGAGAACCCCCCTGCGGGCATCGACGTGTCCCGGCCGAGCATCGTTCATCTGCGCCGCAGCGGCCCGCGCCGCCGCCGGCGGCGTCAGCCAGTTCCTCGACCTCGGCTCCGGGCTGCCCGCGCACCCGGCGGTGCACGAGGCGGTGCGGGAGGTAATCCCGGACGCTCGGGTGTGCTACGTGGACATAGACCCGGTGGCCGTGATCCTAGCGGCGGTGCTTCATTTCCTGCCCGCCGAATCGGCCGCCGCAGTGTGCGCCGCGTACATGAGCCGGGCGGCCCCGGGCTCATGGCTGATCGTGTCTTCCGGGCATTACGAGGACAGGGAACTCGCCGACCGGCTGCAGCAGACCGCCACCCACACCCGGTTCTGGAACCATGACGCCGGGGATCTGGCGTCGATGCTGGCCGGGCTCGAACCCGTCGGGCCGGGAGTGTGCGAGGCGCACCGATGGATCGCGGGGACCGGCGGCGAACCGGCCGGGAAGCGCGTTTACGCGCTGGCCGGCGTCGGCGTCAAGTCCCGGTAACCGCGCCCGCTAGGCCCTGCCGTCTCGGTCCCAGCCTGCGTAGAATCCGGTCATCAGGCTGCGGGGGGCAGGAGGATGCCGTGCGAGTAGGGGCTGCCAGCACCGCGTCCTGGCTCGCTTCCCTGGTGAAGCTCCCGCCGGTGAGGATCCCGTCCCGGGTGAAGGTCCCGGTCGGCCGGGTCGATTTCTCGCTGAGGCCGATGATGTGGATGTTCCTGGCGATACTGGCCACCTTCCTGATCACCAGGATGGTGACCCGGCTGATCCGGTCCGGCAGCGGTGCCGGGGCCGGGCTGGGCGACGTCCGGATCGCGGGCAATCACGTTCATCACCAGGTTTTCGGCATCCTGATCATCATCGGCACCGGCATCGTCTTGGTATCGCAGACCCCGCAGGGGGCGGCGCTGGATGCGGCTGCCGCCGTCTTCGGGGCGGGCGTCGGCCTCACCGTCGACGAGTTCGCGCTGTGGCTGCACCTGGAGGATGTCTACTGGGCCGAGCAGGGGCGCAAGTCGGTCGACGCGATCTTCTGCGTCCTGGTGATAACCGGGGCGCTGGTGGGCGGGGCTGACTTCGTCACCGGCCGCATCGGGACGGCGGCGTGGTGGTCGTCGGTCGCCGTCATCGCCGTCAATCTGCTTCTGTGCGCGATCTGCCTGCTCAAGGGAAAGGTCGTGACCGGCGTCATCGGCATCGTCATCAGCGTCGTGGCCATCGTCGGCGCGATTAGGCTGGCCAAGCCGGGATCATGGTGGGCGGCGCGGCGCTACGCCAGCCGGCCGCAGCTCGCCCGGCGCGCCGCGACCCGCTACGGCGAGCGCCACCAGGAGCGCTGGAACCGGCTGCGAGACCTCGTGGCCGGCGCCCCCTCCCGGTCAACGCCAGGCTGACGGCGCAGCCGCCACGCACGCCGGGCCGGGCGCGATGAGATTCGCCCCCCTCATCCGCCTTCACGGGGACGGCATCGACGACGGACATCGCCGTGATCGCCCAGGCCGCGGCGGACCTCGGCCACGTGCCCGTCGAATGAGGCTGACAGGCCCGGCCGTAACGTGCGCCGACCATTTAGATGGCGGCGGGCGATCAGCACGCCGAGGCCGTCCAGGATGCGGTCGATGCCGAAGTCGAGGGCGTTGTCGCGGGCGCCGGGCGGGCCGGATTCGGTGAAGGCGGCGACCGTGCGGGGGTAGCGGTCAGCCCGGGCGGCGAGAGCCTGGGAGACTTGGCGGCCGAGCGCGGCCTCCATGCTGCCGTCGCCGGCGGCAGCGGCCGCCTGCAGGGCCAGGCCGCGGACGTGGCCGGCCAGCAGTGCGATCGTGTCGAGGCCCTCCGCGCCAGTCAGCCCGCTGCCGGCCAGCGTGGTCAGCGCGGACTCCATCCAGCCAACCTCGTTCGGGCCGACCGGTCGTACGCCCTGGGCGAGCTCGTGCGCCCAGGGATGCGCCAGCATCCGCTCGAACATCGTCATCGCCCAGGCGCGCAGCTGAGCGCGCCACGGCTCCTCGTCGTGCTGGTCGTGCTGGTCGTGCTCGTTTCCGGGGGCGGCTGCGGCCGGGTCCGGGGCCGGGCCGAGCGCGGCGTCCAGCATCAGCGCCTCCAGCTCCGCCTTGCCCGGCACGTACCGGTACAGCGCCATCTTCGCGCAGCCCAGCCGTTCGGCCAGTCGCTGCATCGACAGGCTCGCCAGGCCCTCGGCGTCGGCGTGCTCGATCGCCTCGGCGACGATCCGCTCCAGCGTGAGCGACGGCTTGGGTCCGCGCTTGGGCCGCTGCGCGCTGCCCCAGAGCAGGTCGAGGGTGGTCGGTGCCGACATGTGTCCATCATCGCCGATGCTGAACTCCGCGTGGTCGAGGAGCTTGACGTAAAACTGCGTCCATCATACGCTAAATAGCGTCCATCAGACGCAGTTAAGGCATCGAGGAGTCGTCATGAGCCCCACGACCGTTCTGATCTCCGGCGCGAGCGTCGCCGGCCCGGCCCTGGCCTACTGGCTGGATCGCTACGGCTTCCAGGTCACCGTGGTCGAGCGCGCCGCCGCCCTGCGCCCGGGCGGCCAGGCCATCGACTTCAAGGGGCACACCCAGCTGACCGTGCTCGAGCGGATGGGCGTGCGGGACGAGATCTTCCGCCGCCAGACCGGGCGGACCGACCTACAGTTCCTCGACCCGTCGGGGCGACAGCTGGCCGTCCTGACCGGCGAGTTCCTCGGCGGCGAGGTGGAGATCCTGCGCGGCGACCTGTCCTCCGTCTTCTACCAGCGCGCGGCCGGCCGCTGCGACTACCGGTTCGATGACTCGATCACCGCGCTGACCGAGACCGCCGGCGGCGTGCAGGCCGAGTTCGAGCACGCCCCGGCCCGCACCTTCGACCTCGTCGTCGGCTGCGACGGCGTGCACTCGGCGGTGCGGCGACTGGCATTCGGTCCCGAGCGGGACTACGTCCGTCACCTGGGCTACTACTACGCCGTGGCCGGCGCGCCCGGGTGGGGAATGCAAGCCGACCGGCCGCAGCGGAGCGTCGCCCAGGCCTGGAGCGCACCCGGTCGATTGGCGGTCAAGGGCGGCTCGAAGGCCTCGCACCTGTACATTTTCGCCTCACCTGAGCTCGACTACGATCGCCGCGATGTCGCCGCGCAGCGTCGCCAGGTGGCGGAGCGGTTCGCTGCCGTCGGCGGCGAAGTGCCGGGCATGCTGGCCGAGCTGCCGGGACTGGACGACTTCTACCTGGACTCGATGAGCCAGGTCCGGATGCGGGGACAGTACACGACCGGGCGGGTGGCGCTGGTCGGCGACGCCGCCTACGGCAACACGCTGGGCGGCGTCGGGACCGGACTGGCCGTCGTCGGCGCGTACGTGCTGGCGGGCGAGCTCGCTGTCGCCGCCGGTGACCACACCGTGGCCTACGCCCGCTACAACGAGATCATGCTCCGCTACGCCAAGATCGCCGGACGATCCAACGCCGGCCGTTTCCTGGCGCCGCGGACCGCGCTCGGCCTGCGCGGGCGCAACTGGTTCCTCGGCTCGCGGTCGTTCGACCTGATGATGAAATACGTCGCCAACGCGTCCAACGACATCGAGCTGCGGGACTACCCGAGTCTGGTCGCGTCGGCCTGAACGCGTTCATCACCCGGGGCGATCAAGGTCGCTGGCGTAGGCGACAGGATCGGAATCTGTCAGGTACGCCACCGACCGCGCCTATTGGTGTCGATGGCGTAGACGACAGATCTGCGCAGGTCAATGGCGTAGGCGACAGGGGCGGGGAGCGGGGAGCCGGGAGCCGGGAGCGGAGGCTAGGCGAGGGCGGCGGGGCCGCGTTTGGTTAGCTGGCCGGCGATGATCATGCGCTGGATCTCGCTGGTGCCCTCCCAGATGCGCTCGACCCGCAGTTCGCGGAAGAAGCGCTCGGCGACGTTCTCGCGCATGTAGCCGCGGCCGCCGAAGACCTGGACGGCGCGGTCGGCTACCCGGCCGGCCATCTCGGAGCAGAACAGCTTGATCATCGAGCACTGGGCGTGCGCCGTCTTGACATCGGACGGGTCGCGGTCGATGCCCCGGGCGGTCTCGTACAGCATCGAGCGCGCGGCGAACAGCTCGGTCACGCTGTCTGCGAGCATGCCCGCGACCAGGCCGTGCGCCGCGATCGGG
>Ga0302326_10005727_pt1 | contig 28214 bp, 20 predicted proteins | sample Palsa_T0_3_FD_202264 | JGI IMG/M metagenome (GOLD analysis project Ga0302326, IMG submission 202264) | Peat permafrost microbial communities from Stordalen Mire near Abisko, Sweden - Palsa_T0_3 | ecosystem: Environmental > Terrestrial > Soil > Palsa > Peat permafrost | place: Sweden: Abisko... | reverse complement strand
CCTGGAGATCTGCCGCGGCGAGGTGTTCGCGCTGCTCGGGCCGAACGGCGCGGGCAAGACGACCACGGTGGAGATCCTCGAAGGATTCCGCCCCAGGGACGCGGGGGCCGTGGAGGTGCTCGGCGAGGACCCGGGCAGCGCAGGCCGGTCGTGGCGGGCCCGGATCGGGATCGTGCTGCAGCTCGCGTCGACGGGACCTGAGCTGACCGTGCGCGAGATGATCGCGCACTTCGCGACGTTCTACCCGCGACCACGCGATCCCGACGAGCTCATCGAGCTCGTCGGGATGACGGACAAGGCGGGCTCGCGGCTCGCCGCGCTGTCGGGCGGTCAGGCCCGCCGGGTGGACGTGGCGCTCGGCATCGTCGGACGGCCGGAGCTGCTCTTCCTCGACGAGCCCACGACCGGCTTCGATCCCCAGGCCCGGCGGCAGTTCTGGGACCTCATCCGCCAGCTTGCTGCCGACGGCGTAACGATCGTGCTCACCACGCACTACCTGGAGGAGGCGGAAGCGCTCGCCGGGCGGCTCGCCGTGCTGGCGGGCGGCCAGGTGGTAGCGCTCGGCAAGCCCGCCGAGATCGGCGGCGCCGGCCGTCCCGCCCGGGTCAGCTGGGACACCCCGGATGGCCGCCGGACCGTGCAGACTGTCACCCCGACCCAAATGGTCGCCGACCTCGCCCGCCAGGCCGGCGGCGAGATTCCCGGGCTGACCGTGACGCGGCCGACGCTCGAAGACGCCTACCTGGAACTCATCGGAGACCAGCGATGACCACCAGACCGAGACGTGACATGACCGGGAGGAAGCCCCTCCGCGGGCGGCCCGCTGCCGCGAGCGAGGCAGCACTGCCATCCGTCCTGACAACGGGCCTGGCCAGGGGCCGGGTCGAGCTGACGACGTTCTTCCGCGAGCGGGAGACAGTGGTCTTCATCTTCGCCTTGCCCGCCGTCCTGCTCGTGATGCTCGGGTCCATCTTCGGCGGGCAGGCCGTCCGGGTGCCTGGCGTCACCGTCGGCCAGCTCTTCGTGGCCGGCATGATCGCGGGCGGCATCATGTCCACCAGCTTCCAGTACCTCGGGATCGGCATCACGACCGAGCGAGACCAGGGAATGCTCAAGCGGCTCTACGGCACACCGATGCCGCACACGGCGTACTTCATCGGGAAGATCGTGCAGGTCTTCGTCTGCATGATCGCTGAGATCGCGCTGCTCATGATCGTCGGCGTGGCCTTCTACCACCTGCACCTGCCGGCCTCGGCCGGGCACTGGTGGACTCTCGCCTGGGTCTGCGTGCTTGGCTGCGCAGCGTGCTCGCTGCTGGGCATCGCGGTCAGCAGCCTGCCGCGATCGGCGCGGAGCGCATCCCCGATGATCACCCTGCCGTTCCTGGTGCTCGAGTTCATCTCGGGCGTCTTCATCCCGTTCACCAGCGTGCCGCCCTGGCTGCAGCGGGTGGCGGCGGTCTTCCCGCTGAAGTGGATGGCGCAGGGCCTGCGGTCGGCGTTCCTTCCGGCCCGCGCGGCGGTCCTCGAGCCGGCGCATTCCTGGGAACACGGCCGGACGGCGCTCGTGCTGGCGGCCTGGGTTGCCGCAGGCCTGGTGGTGTGCGTGCGGACATTCCGATGGCAGAGCCGGAAACGCTGAGGGCGGCCGGGCAGCCGAGCGCGCGGGAACCCGGCGCTGCCTGGCGTCATCCCGGAATGTGCGCCAGTCCTCAGCTGGCCAGCCCGGACTCCCGCAGCACGGCCAGTGCGCGGCCAGCAAGGCCGGGCTCATCGGCGGGCAGCCAGCTGATCCGCGGATCGCGGCGGAACCACGACTCCTGGCGCCGCGCGAACCGGCGGGTGGCCCGCGCGGTCTCGGCGGCGGCCTGCTCCTGCGTCCACTCTCCTGCGAGGAACCGCAGTACCTGGGCGTACCCGAGGGCACGGCTGGCGGTCCTGCCCTGCCGAAGTCCGCGGCCTGCCAGCTCCCTGACCTCCGCCACCAGGCCCGCCTGCCACATCCGGCTGACCCGGCCGGCGACGCGCCGGTCGAGCTCGTCCCTCGGCAGTTGCAGGCCCAGCTGCACCGCAGGGTAGACCGACTCGTAATCCGGCAGCGTCGCGCTGAATGGCCGTCCGGACAACTCGATCACCTCAAGCGCCCGGACGATCCTGCGGCCGTTGCCTGGCAGGATCGCGGCAGCCGCCGCCGGGTCGGCCCGCGCGAGCCTGGCGTGCAGCGCCGCGGCGCCAAGATCGGCCAGCTCCGCCTCCAGCCCGTCACGCAGCAGCGGATCGGTGCCGGGGAATTCGAGGTTGTCGATCGCGGCCCGCACATACAGGCCGGACCCGCCCACCAGGATCGGGATCCGGCCGCGACCGCGGATCTCCGCGATCGCCGCGCGGGCGAACTGCTGGTACTCCGACACGCTCGCGGTCCTCGTCACCTCCCAGATGTCCAGCAGATGATGCGGCACGCCCGCCCGCTCGGCGGGAGGCAGCTTCGCCGTGCCGATGTCCATGCCCCGGTACAGCTGCATCGAGTCGGCGTTCACGATCTCGCCGCCGAGTGACTCGGCCAGCCGCAGCGACAGGCCGGATTTCCCCGCCGCGGTCGGCCCAACGACGGCGATCAGCGGCTGCGGCATGGGCTTAGTCTGCCAGCGCCGCCGCCCGCTGATCGCGGTCCCAGGACGCCACCAGGTAGCTCACGTCGTAGGGGGCGACGGCGCAGCGCAGCCGCCCGCGCAGCGCGCCATCCCCGGCCGCTCCGGCCAGCACCTGCCAGGCAGCCCGCCCGGCGATCATCAGCTCATCGTCGAGCGCGGGATCGAGCCGGGCCAGCCCGGCCGCATCACCGGCGGCCAGCGCGGCGGCGACCTGGGCGTCGTAGCGCTCGCCAGCGGGGTCGGCGGCGCCGGGCACCCCCGTTGCCTTCCTCGCGCAGGCGTCGCCCATCGCGAGCAGCGCGACCCGCGGCGCCAGCGCAGCGAGTTCCGCGCCGAGCCTCAGGCAGTCCGCCGGGGGCAGGTCAGCGGCGACCGCCCGCAGCATCAGGCGGCACGGCAGCCCGCAGCGCGGCGGCTGCCCGCCGGCATACTCCTGCCTGGGCTGCCCGGCTGCGCGGCGCGGCTTTCCGCCTGCCTGATCCAGCAGCCAGGCGCCCACGGTCAGCGACAGCGGCAGCACTGGCTCGCCGCATCCGACGACGAAGGGAACGCCGTATTCCCACAGGCTCCCGGCGGCATAGCCGTCATAAGCGGCGGTGGCCGGCGCCCCGCCCACCACGACGAGCAGGTCAGGGCCAGCCGCCAGCAGGCCGGCCACGGCGTCGGCGCAGGACACCCGCAGCCCGCGCAGTTCCGCGTCGGGGTCTTGGCCGGCAGTGTCGGTGTCATTCCACGCAGCGTCATGCGACCCTGCCGCTCCGGACCCGGAATCACCGGGCCCGGAATCACGGAGTCCGGCGGCGCCCATGGCTGCGGGTATGAGCAGCGGCGGGTGCGGGCAGACCGCTGCGGCGACGAGCACGGCTGCTACGAGGGACGGCCGACGGCGGGCATGCCCAGCAGGACCATCGACGTATCGCTCTCAGCCGCACCTACGCCGCGCAGCGCGGAAGCCCGGCTGGCCGCCCAGGCAGCCCCGCCGCGAGTTCGCCGGACGGAGACCGGCGGCCCGTCCGCGAGCAGGTAGTGCGGGGCGCCACGGGTGACGACGGTGCTGATGACGTCCCCCGGCCGCGGCCCGGTGCCGCCGGGGGCGAAGTGCACCAGGCGGTTGTCGCGCGCGCGGCCGGACATCCGGTGCGTAACGTCGTCCTTCCGCCCTTCCCCGTCCGCCACGAGTACCTCCACTTCCCGGCCGGCAAACTCCAGGTTCGCGGCCAGCGACGTCTCCGCCACGAGGGCGGCAAGCCGCTCGTACCGCTCCTGCACCACCCCGGCCGGCACCTGGCCGTCCATCGCCGCGGCCGGGGTGCCCGGGCGCGGCGAGTACTGGAAGGTGTAGGCACCGGAGAACCGGGCCTGGCGGACGACATCGAGCGTGCCGAGGAAATCCCGTTCGGTCTCGCCGGGGAATCCCACGATGATGTCGGTGGTGATCGCCGCGTCCGGGATGGCGGCCCGGACCCTGTCGATGATCGCCAGGTACTTGTCGCGCCGGTAGGCCCGCCGCATCGCCCGGAGCACCGCGTCAGAGCCCGACTGCAGCGGCATGTGCAGCTGCGGCATGACGTTGGGAGTCTGCGCCATCGCGTGGATCACGTCGTCGGTGAAGTCACGCGGATGCGGCGAGGTGAACCGCACGCGTTCCAGGCCATCAATCCCGCCGCAGGCCCGGAGCAGCTTGCCGAACGCCAGCCGGTCGCCGAATCCGACGCCGTAGGAGTTCACGTTCTGCCCGAGCAGCGTTACCTCGACGACGCCCTCGGCGGCCAGCGCCCGGATCTCGGCCAGCACGTCACCGGGCCTGCGGTCCTCTTCGCTGCCTCGCAGGCTCGGCACGATGCAGAACGTGCAGCGGTTGTTGCAGCCGACCGAGATCGCCACCCAGGCCGAGTAGGCGGACTCCCGGCGGGCCGGCAGGGCCGAGGGAAACTGCTCCAGGGATTCGAGTATCTCGACCTGCGCCCGCTGCTGCGACCGCGCGCGGTCGAGCAGCACGGGCAGCGAGCCGATGTTGTGCGTGCCGAACACCACGTCCACCCAGGGCGCGCGCGCGGTGATGCCCGCGCGGTCCTTCTGCGCCAGGCAGCCGCCGACGGCGATCTGCATGCCGGGATGCGCGTTCTTCACCGGAAGCAGGTGACCCAGGTTGCCGTAGAGCCTGTTGTCCGCGTTCTCCCTGACCGCGCAGGTGTTGAATACCACCACGTCGGGGGTCGTCCCGGCCTCGGCGCGGCGGTAGCCGGCCTCCATCAGCAAACCGGCCAGCCGTTCGGAGTCGTGCATGTTCATCTGGCACCCGTAGGTACGGATCTCGAAGCTGCGGAGACCGCCGGCGCTCGCCATGCCACCAGGGTAGACGCATCGGGCAGCGGGGCCGGACCGTCCCGGCCGGGGCAGCAGGCAGTGCGCCCGCGGCCGCGCGCGAAGAGGTGATCTTCATCGCTTCCATCACAAGGCGGGCCTGGTGTCGCGATCTCCGCTAAGCGGGCGTCTCGGTGGTGCACGATAGCCCTATGACAGAGAGCGTGACGGTTCCCGCGGAAGGCGCAGCGAAGGCAGCGGGTTCGGCGGATACCCCGGACGGGGAGACAGCTGCAGCGGCAGGCCAGCCACCGGCGGCGGACACGTCGATCCCGGCCATCCAGTTCGGGGCGTGGCCTTCCCCGATTACCGCCGCCGACGTGGCGCGAGGCCGGATCCGCATTTCCTACCCCATCGTCATCGGCGCGGACACCTGGTGGCAGGAAGGAAGGCCCGAGGAGGACGGCCGGACGACCGTCGTGCGGCGCGGCGCGGACGGCAAGCACCACGACCTGCTGCCCGCGCCGTGGAACGCGCGGACGCGGGTACACGAGTACGGCGGGCTGTCCTACCTGCCAGTTCCGCGTGCCGCGGCCGGTCCGCCATCCGCCGCGGCGCCGCGCGATCACTCGATCATTTTCGCGAATTACGCAGACCAGCGGCTTTATCTCGCCAGCACGGAGACGGCCGCCGGGAAGGCGGCGCCGCGCCCGCTGACACCCGATCCCGGCTCGGCCGGCGTCGGGCTCGACGCCGCGGCGCTGCGCTTCGCTGATTTCGCGCTCTCACCCGACCGCCGGGAGGTCTGGTGCGTTCAGGAGCGTCATGCCGACGGCAAGGTCACCCGCTCGATCGTCGCCGTGCCGCTGGACGGCTCGGCCGCGCAGAACCCCGACGCGATTCGGCAGCTCGCGACAGGATCGGACTTCTTCGCCTTCCCCACCCCGTCACCCGACGGCAGCCGGCTCGCGTGGATCTGCTGGAATCACCCGCACATGCCGTGGGACGGCACCGAGCTGCGCGTCGCGGCCATCGAGAACGGCGTCCCCGGGAAGGGCCGGCTGATCAAGGGCAGCCTGCGGGAGTCCGTGCTCGCCCCGCTGTGGCGGGACAACACCAGCCTGTACGTGGCCACCGACTGGACTGGGTGGTGGAACATCTACCAGCTCGGCCTGACCGGCGAGCCGCCGCAGGCGCTGTTCCCCGCCGAAGAGGAGTTCGCCGGCCCGCTCTGGCAGCTCGGCGCACGGCCGTTCGCGATGCTCGGCGACGGGCGGCTCGCGGTGCTGCACGGACGCGGCGGGTCCAGGCTCGGCATCCTGGATCCGGACACGTCCGAACTGACCGACCTGGAAATCCCGTTCGCTGAGTTCTCACCCGGGCTGTCCGCGGACGGCACCATGATCGCGGGCGTCGCCGGCGGGGCCAGCGAGCCGCTCTCGGTGATCGGCGTCGACGCGGTTACCGCCAAGGTCACGGTGCTGCGCCGCGAGATGGACAAGGTACCGGAAGCCAGCTACCTGCCGGTTGCGCGCCAGGTGGAGCTCGAGGGACCGTACGGCCGCATCGTGCATGCGCTGGTGTACGCGCCGGCCAACCCGGCCGCGACGGCGCTGCCAGGCGAGCTGCCGCCGTACGTGGTCTGGGTGCACGGCGGGCCGACCGGCAGCTCTGTCGGGCTGCTGGACCTGGAGAAGGCCTACTTCACCAGCCGGGGCATCGGGATCATCGACGTGAACTACGGCGGATCCACCGGGTACGGCCGGCTCTACCGTGAGCGGCTCCGGCGGCAGTGGGGCATCGTCGACGTCGAGGACGCCAAGGCGGCGGCACTGTCGCTCGCCAGGGACAGCCAGGCGGACGGCGCGCGGCTGGCCATCCGCGGCGGATCAGCCGGCGGCTGGACGGCGCTGGCGGCGGTGACTACCGGAGCGATGAGCGGCCCGGTGTTCGCCGCCGCCACGTCCTACTTCGGCGTGTCCGACCTGCGCGGCTTCGCCGAGTCCACGCACGACTTCGAATCCCGGTACCTGGACGGGCTGATCGGGCCGCTGCCCGGCTTCGAGGCCATTTATGCCGAGCGGGCCCCAGTGGGCCACGTGACGGAGGCCACGTGCCCGGTGCTGCTGCTGCAGGGACTCGATGACCCCGTGGTGCCGCCGGCGCAGGCGGAAAGCATCGCCGCCGATCTCGCCGCGCACGGCATCAGGTACGCCTACATCGCCTTCGAGGGCGAGTCCCATGGGTTCAGGAAGATGTCGAGCGTTATCACGTCGCTGGAGGCCGAGCTGTCCTTCTACGGCCAGATCCTCGGCTTCACGCCGCCCGGCATACCGCCGCTGAAGCTGGTGGGCGGGAACACGGCGAACGGCAGCTAGCGCGTCATCTCGCTGGCGCGCCATCCCGCTGGCGCGCCATCCGCCGGCCCGTCATCCCGTCAGCGCGCCATCCCGCTAGCGAGCGAACTCGATGGCGCGCGATTCCCTGACCACGGTTACCCGGATCTGGCCCGGGTAGGTCAGTTCCTCCTCCACCTGCTTGGCGACGTCGCGTGCGATCACCTGTGCCTGGATGTCGTCGACGTTCTCCGGCTTGACCATGATCCTGATCTCCCGGCCGGCCTGCATCGCGAACACCTTCTCGACGCCGTCCTGGGCGAGGGCGATCTGCTCCAGCCGCTCCAGGCGCTTCACGTAGGCCTCCAGCGACTCGCGCCGCGCCCCGGGGCGACCGCCGCTGATCGCGTCCGCGGCCTGAGTCAGCACTGCCTCGACAGTCCGCACCTCAACCTCGTTATGGTGCGCTTCGATCGCGTGCACGACATCTTCCGGCTCGCCGTACCGGCGCGCGATCTCGGCTCCGATCAGGGCATGGCTGCCCTCGACCTCATGGGTCAGCGCCTTGCCGATGTCGTGCAGGACGGTGCACCGCTTCAGCAGCGCCGGGTCGAGCCCGAGCTCGCTGGCCATCATGCCGGCGAGGTGCGCCGACTCCAGCAGGTGCTTCAGCACGTTCTGCCCGTAGGAGGTCCGGTAGCGCAGCCTGCCCAGCAGGCTGGTGAGTTCCGGGTGCAGGTCCGTGATGCCGAGGTCGACCAGCGCGTCCTGGCCGGCCCGGACGCACAGCTGCTCGATCTCCGCCTTACTGCGGTCGTAGGCCTCCTCGATCCGCTGCGGGTGAATCCGGCCATCGAGGACGAGCCGCTCCAGGGTGAGCCTGCCGACCTCACGGCGCACCGGGTCGAAGCAGGACAGCAGGACGGCCTCCGGCGTGTCGTCGATGATCAGGTTGACGCCAGTGACGGACTCGAAGGCGCGGATGTTGCGCCCCTCCCTGCCGATGATCCTGCCCTTCATCTCGTCGCCGGGCAGATGCAGGACGGAGACCACTGACTCGCTCGTCTGCTCGCTGGCGATCCGCTGGATGGCCAGCGTGACGATCTTGCGTGCCCGCTGCTGGCCGTCCCGCTGCGCTTCCGCCTCGATCTCCCGCACGATCAGGGCGGCTTCGCGCTTGGCCTGGTTCGCTATGTTCGCGACCAGTTCGGCCTTGGCCTGGTCGGCGGTCAGGCTCGCCGCCCGCTCCAGGACCTCGCGGCGCTCCTCGCCGAGTCGCTCAAGCCCGGCCCGCTGCCGATCGAGATCGCCCTGGATCCGGTCCAGCTCGCCGGAACGCTGATCGGCCTTCCTGGCCTCCTCGTCGAGCCGCAGCTCGCGCTCGGCCAGCCGGGCCTCCCGGCGCTCCAGATCGCCGCGGAGCTGGCGGATCTCCTCCTTGACGGCCCGGATCTCCTGCTCGACCTCGCCGCGTGCCTGTGCCGACTGCTCGGCAGAGAGCTCTGCCCTGCTGACGATGGCTGCGGCGTCCGCCTCGGCCCGCGCCCTGACCTGATCCGCTTCGCGGCCGGCGTCGGCGAGCACCTGCTCGCGCCGCGCATCGTCCTGCAGGCTCTCGGGTTCCGCGACCGCGGCGCGGGCCGGCGGCTGGCCGGGTGATCGGCGGAGCACGACGAGAACGAGCGCAAAGAGCGCGACGACGAGCCCGATCGCCAAGGCCAGCGCGATTCCGTTACTCAACGTTCGCCCCTTCCGCTCGTGGGCGCCGCGATACCGCTGGTTCGGTATCAGGGCCATGCCCTTGCAGCGAGGAGCCACGCGCCCGGGTTTGTCACGCTCCCGGGTAGGGGTCAGCGCCCGGCCAGCCAACGGCTGGCCTGAGCCGGCTGGCCTGAGCCGGCTGGCCTGAGCCGGCTGGCCTGAGCCGGCGGGACGCCATCGCGGCCGGTCTCCTTCTGCCGGCCTCTCGTCTGACCTCCGGCCACCCTGGCCAGCGGCCCGGCCGGACTCCCGTCTGGCCTCCACGCACGGGCTGCTGCCAGCCCGCTGAAACCTTTCATGCCTCCGGATGCGCCTGGTCCGTCCGGACCGGTCCAGGCTCTCCGGTGCTCATATCTGATCTTGTTGACCGGTGCATGCCCGCCTGCGCGGAGCAAATACCTCGCTGTCGTGAGGCTAAGCGTTTATAACGTTTTGGGCAAGCACGCGTCGCGAGTCCGGCAGTCCGGCGGCCCGCCGCGAGGCTGTCACCAGCGGTTCACCGCCTGGATTCCCAGCCGGCGCCTCCGCGTCAGCCGGCGGCCTCCGCGTCCGGCGGCCTCCGCGTCCGGCGGGTCGTCAAGGTCGATCCCGGCGGCGGCCTCGGCATTAGCCGGCAGCCTCCGCGTCCGGCGGGTCGTCAAGGTCGATCCCGGCGGCGGCCTCGGCATTAGCCGGCAGCCTCCGCGTCCGGCGGGTCGTCAAGGTCGATCACGGCGGCGGCCGGGTCGAGCCCTTCCTGCCGCAGGGCCTCGCGCACCACCCGGTAGGCGATCCCCGGCGCGTACCCCTTCCTGGCCAGCAGCCCGGCGAGGCGCCGCACGCGCGAGTTCAGCGGCTGTCCCCTCGTGCTGGCCAGCCGCTGGGCGACGAGCCTGCGCGCGGTCTCGATCTCCTGCTCCGGGTCGAGCCCGCCGACGGCCGACTTGATGTCCTCGGCGGGCACGCCGCGATGCCTCAGCTCGGATGCCAGGGCACGGCCGGCCAGGCCCCTGCCGTGATGGCGGGACTCAACCCAGGCGGCGGCGAACGCGGCGTCGTCGATGAGCTTCACCTCGCCGAACCGCCGGAGCACCGCCTCGGCGGTCTCCTCGGGTATCCCCCGCCGCCGCAGCGCCTCGGCGAGCTGGGCCCGGGTCCGCGGGGCTGCCGTCAACATCCGCAGGCAGATCTGCCGCGCGGCCGCCTCCCTGGCTGCTGCCTGGCCAGGCAGCTCCTGGCCAGGCAGCTCCTGGCCGACCAGGTCCGTGCCGACCGGGGGGGTGCCCGTCGGGTCCGTGCCGGCCGGGAGCGTGCGGGCCGCAGCCGTGCCGACCGGGGGGCTGCCGGCCGGGGCCACCGGGATTCCCGGCACGGCCCACCCGGCGGGGGCGGCGCCGCGGGCCGTCGCGGCGCTGTCGGCCGTCGCGGAGTCGCGGGCTGTCACGGCGCCGGGGGGCTCGCCGCCGCGGCTCACCGGGCGGGGACTCCTCCGGCTGCCGCCCTGGCCGCGGGGATGATGGGCACCACCGCGAGGTCGGGCTTGGCCCCGGCGTCGGCATCCAGCCGCGGGCCAACGCCGAGCTTCTCCTTGAGCTTCTTCTCGATCTCGTCGGCGAGGTCGGGGTTGTCGCGCAGGAAATTCCTGGCGTTCTCCTTGCCCTGGCCAAGCTGATCGCCGTCATAGGTGTACCAGGCGCCGGACTTGCGGACGATCGCGTGCTCGACGCCAAGGTCGATCAGGCTGCCCTCCCTGCTGATGCCGATGCCGTACAGGATGTCGAACTCGGCAACCTTGAAGGGCGGGCTGCACTTGTTCTTGACCACCTTCACGCGGGTGCGGTTGCCCACGGCCTCCGTGCCGTCCTTGAGGGTCTCGATGCGCCGGATGTCCAGCCGGATGGACGCGTAGAACTTCAGCGCCTTCCCGCCCGTGGTCGTCTCAGGCGACCCGAACATGACTCCGATCTTCTCCCGCAGCTGGTTGATGAATATTGCGGTGGTCTTGGTCTGGTTCAGCGCGCCCGCGATCTTGCGGAGCGCCTGGGACATCAGGCGGGCCTGCAGCCCGACATGGCTGTCCCCCATCTCGCCCTCGATCTCCGCCCGCGGCACCAGTGCGGCTACCGAGTCGATGACAATGACGTCGACGGCCCCGGAGCGGATGAGCATGTCGGCGATTTCCAGCGCCTGCTCCCCGGTATCCGGCTGGGACACGAGGAGCGCGTCGGTGTCCACGCCGAGGTTCTTGGCGTAGTCAGGGTCGAGCGCGTGCTCGGCGTCAATGAAGGCGGCGATCCCGCCCGCCTTCTGCGCATTCGCCACCGCGTGCAGGGCCAGGGACGTCTTTCCGCTGCTCTCCGGGCCGTAGATCTCAACGATCCGGCCGCGCGGGAGGCCGCCGATGCCGAGGGCGGCGTCAAGCGCGATGGAGCCGGTGGGGATCACCTCCACCGGCGCGCGGGTATCGTCACCGAGCCGCATGATCGCTCCCCTGCCGAACTGCCGTTCGATCTGGGCGAGCGCGGTCTCCAGGGACTTCTCCCTGTCACCGCCGCCTTTGCTGCTGCCCGCCCTGTCGTTCGGTGCCATGTGAACTCCCGTGGGAATCAGGGGCCGCCCGCCGTGCCGGCCCCGTGCCGGCCGTGCTTCCGAGCCTTCGTCTGCCGCGCTGCCCGCGCGGTCGGGGTACGTCGTGAACTTGCCGGGCCTGACGCTACGCGCTGCCACCGACAGTTTCGGGCGCCAGCGGTTCGCCGCCCCTGGGTGAGGTCACGGAGAATGCCAGCGGCGTCACTCTAGACGAACAATTGTTCGATCAGCAACACGACACGCCGGCCCGGGGACCCGAACTTTGCCGTCCTCTGGGATTCGGCCATATGAGAGCGGCCGGCGGGGATCAGCTATCAGGAGGCCGTCGTCGGGATCAGCTATCACGAGAGCGGGCCGGCGGATCCTGCCCGCGCATAGGCCCTCCGGGAGCGGGCCCGTAAGCCGGCCTTCCGGCGGAGGCGGCGCTTTCCGGCAGGCGGCTTCAGCGCCGGAACTCCGGGACGCCGAAAGTGTCGCAGACGGCGCGCCAGACGATCTTTGCCTCGATGCCGTCGGCCAGCGCCTGGTCAACGGTCCTGCCATCCAGGCCGGACAGCACATGGTCCTTCGCCACGCTCTCGGCGTACTCGTCGCCGAACTGCGCGCGCATTCGCTCCCAGAAGGCGGTAAGACGCACCGCGCCAGGCTACTCGGCCAGCCGGCCGGCCCGGCCCGCCGGTGACCAGCGCGATTGCATCTCGCCTCAAGGCACTGGTCGCATATCAGGCGGAACCCGCGCCCGCCGACCGCCGGCATCGGCCTCGGCATCACCGAGATACCTGTCAGACGCGGGCCGGGCGGGCCGGGCTTGACATGAAGTGCCCACCTGATGGCGTGCTGAAGTGGGATCAACTCATCTGCTAAATGCTGACTAAGTGATCTGCTAAAGTGTTATTAAGTTCTCTGCTAAATGCTGACTTGCGATCGGTAGGCTACGTGCCAGACTACATAAAACGGCTGCTTGACCCGCTCCTTGACGAGATCATGGCCGATCATCCGGCCGGACTGATCGTAGGACCCCGCGCCTGCGGCAAGACGACGACCGGGCGACGCCATAGCTGCGGTCGGCTGCGCCTGGACCGCCCGGCTGAGGCCGCCGCGGTACGCGCCGACCCTGATGCCGCGCTGGCCGAGGGCCCGTTTCCCCTCCTGGTGGACGAGTGGCAAGTCGTGCCGGAGGTGCTTGGCGCCGTCAAGCGCTCCGTGGACGAAGATGGCAGGAAAGGCCGGTTCCTGCTGACCGGCTCGTCGCAAGCGGACCTCACGACAGCGGGATGGCCAGCCACCGGTCGCCTGGTCCGGGTGGCGATGTACGGCTTGGTGGAGCGTGAGCTTGAGGGTATGACCGACCGTCTGCCGCTGGTCGACAGGCTCGTGGCCAGTGGATTGGATCAGGTAACAGTCGCTGCCGCTGCTCCCGACGTGCGAGGCTACGTCGGCCGGGCGCTGCGTGGCGGATTTCCGGACGCCGCCTTTGCTGGCAATGAGAAGGCCAGGCGGAGGTGGCTGGCCAGCTACGTCGACCAGGTTGTATCGCGGGATGTCTCCCTTGTGGGCGCGGTCCGCGATCCGGTCCGGCTGCGTCGGTATCTGCAGGCGGTGGCGGCCAACACTGGCGGGTCGCCGACCGTGAAGACCCTGATTGATGCAGCTGGAATCGATCGCGCCACGGCTACTGCCTACGACGGGATCCTCGAGCATCTGTTCATCACGGAGCGCATGCCCGCGTGGTCGGCTAACCAGCTCAATCGGCTGGTTCGCCTGCCGAAGCGTCACCTGGTTGACCCCGCGTTCGTGGGTCCGCTGCTCGGCGTTGACGCCCGCGCCGTGCTGCGCGACGGAGATCTGCTCGGCCGCCTTATCGACAGCTTTGTGGTCGCCCAGCTACGCGCCGACTGCGCTGTCAGCGGCCTTTCCCCGCGTCTGTTCCACCTGCGCGACACCAACGGCGAGCGCGAGGTCGACGTTGTCGTCGAATTCGCGGACGGCCGGGTCATGGGGATCGAGATCAAGGCCGCCGCTGCCCCCGTCTCCGCCGACGCACGGCATCTGCGCTGGCTCAGGGACGCGCTGGGCGCGAGGTTCATCTCAGGAGTGGTTCTGCACACCGGTCCGAGGCCGTTCCGCTTCGATGACGGCATCCTTGCCATTCCCATCTCTGCCTTCTGGAGCTAGTACAACCACCTTCACCTTTCGGGGCCGCCCGCGGCGCGCCACCCGAGTTCTGGCATCTAACTTCCGGGTCACTCCAACAGCGTGGCTGGGACTTCACTGTCGCTGTTTGTGCAGTGGAGTCCCAGCCACGCTGTTGCCGGGTAGCGACGACCCGGGTGCCGACGGCCCGGGCGCCGGGCGCGCGGGCGCCGGGCGCGGGGAGGCGATTTTCGCGGCGACGCTGTCGGCGGGACAAGGCAGGATGGACCCATGCCCGCCCTCTCGCCCGCCCGGACGCGGCCCCTGGACGGCTTCTCCGAGCCGGCCAGGGCGTGGTTCACGAGTGCCTTCGCCGAGCCGACGCCGGCTCAGGAGCAAGCCTGGGCGTCCATCGGGAAGGGCGACAACACGCTGGTGGTGGCCCCGACCGGCTCCGGCAAGACACTCGCTGCCTTCCTCTGGGCGATCGACAAGCTGATCACCGAACCACCGCCGGAAGATCCGCAGCTGCGCTGCCGGGTGCTCTATATCTCGCCGCTCAAGGCGCTGGCCGTGGACATCGAGCGCAACCTGCGCTCGCCGCTGACCGGCGTCGGCCAGGCCGCCCGCCGCCTCGGACTCGACATCAGCGAGGTACGGGTCGGCGTGCGCACCGGTGACACCGGGGCGGACGAGCGCCGCAAACTGGCGGGCAAGCCGCCGGACATCCTGATCACCACGCCGGAGTCGCTGTTCCTGCTGCTGACGTCAAAGGCACGTGACGGGCTCCGGGGCGTCGAGACCGTGATCGTGGACGAGGTGCACGCCCTGGCCGGGAACAAGCGCGGCGCCCACCTCGCCCTGTCGCTGGAGCGGCTGGACGCGTTCCGCCGGGCCGCGGACATCGGGCAGGACAGCGCCGGCGCCGGCCGGGACAGCGCCGACGCCCGCCAGGACCCGCCGCGCCGTCCGGTCCAGCGGATCGGGCTGTCCGCGACCGTGCGCCCAGCCGAGGAGGTAGCCGCGTTCCTGGGCGGCTCCCGCCCGGTGACGATCGCCGCGCCGCCGAGCGACAAGCGCATCGAGATCACGATCGTGGTGCCGGTCGAGGACATGACCGACCTGGAGCCGGCCCGCGGCCCCGGGCCGCCGCCCTCCGGGCCAGGCGGTGCCCCCGGGCCAGGCGGTGCCCCCGGGCCAGGCGAACCATCCGGGCCTGACGAATTGCCGGCCAGCTTCCCCGACCAGCGGCGGTCGATCTGGCCGCATGTCGAGGAGCGGGTGCTCGATCTTATCGAGGCGCATCGCTCGACGATCGTCTTCGCGAACTCCCGCCGCCTGGCCGAACGGCTCTGCGGCCGGCTGAACGAGCTCGCCGCCGACCGCGCCGCCCTCGCTGCCGATCAGTCTGCACCGCCGGACCAGGCCGCACCGCCGGACCAGGCCGCGTGGCCGGACCAGGCCGCGTGGCCGGACCAGGCCGCGTGGCCAGACCAGGCCGCGTGGCCAGACCCGGTGGCAGACCAGCAGTCCCCAGGCGGCCCCGCCGCCGCGCCCCGGCCGCCGGCCGAGCTGATGGCCCAGGCGGGCACGTCGGCTGGCGCCCCGGCCGAGGTCGCCCGCGCGCACCACGGCTCGGTGTCCCGGCAGGAGCGGAGCCAGATCGAGGAGGCGCTGAAGGCCGGGCGGCTGCCCGCCGTGGTGGCCACCTCCAGCCTGGAGCTCGGCATCGACATGGGCGCGGTGGACCTCGTCATCCAGGTCGAGTCGCCGCCGTCGGTCGCCAGCGGGCTGCAACGCACCGGCCGGGCGGGCCACCACGTCGGCGACGTCTCCCGGGGCGTGATCTTCCCGAAGTACCAGGGCGACCTCGTCCAGGCGACGGTGGTCGCCCGGCGGATGCGCGACGGCCAGATCGAGGAACTCCGCATCCCGCGCAACCCGCTCGACGTGCTAGCCCAGCAGATCGTCGCAATGACGGCGATGGACGACTGGGACGTGACGGCTCTGGAGGGCACAGTCCGCCGCGCGGCCCCGTTTGCCGGTCTTACCCGTCCGGTCCTGGAAGCGGTGCTGGACATGCTGGCCGGCCGTTACCCGAGCGAGGAGTTCGCCGGCCTGCGGCCCCGGCTTATCTGGGATCGCCTGACGGGGACGCTGCGCGGCCGGCCGGGCGGCCAGCGGCTGGCCGTCACCAGCGGCGGGACCATCCCGGACCGGGGGCTGTTCGGCGTCTTCCTGGCCGGCCCCCGCGACAAGTCCGGCAGGCATTCGCGGCGCGTCGGCGAACTGGACGAGGAGATGGTCTACGAGTCCCGGGTTGGCGACGTGTTCGTGCTCGGCGCGAGCTCCTGGCGGATCGAGGACATCACCGCCGACCAGGTACTCGTCACCCCCGCGCCGGGCCAGCCGGGAAAGCTTCCGTTCTGGCACGGTGACGCGGTCGGCCGCCCGGCGGAGCTCGGCCGCGCGATCGGCGAATACTGCCGGGAGCTGGGCGCGGCCAGCCCGGCCGACGCTACCGCGCGGCTCCGCGGCGACGGGCTGGACGAGCTGGCTGCCGCGAACCTGGTCAGGTACCTGACCAGCCAGCGCGAGGCGACTGGCTACGTGCCCGATGACCGCACCCTCGTGATGGAGCGGTTCCGGGACGAGCTCGGCGACTGGCGGCTGGTCCTGCACAGCCCGTTCGGCGCGCGGGTGCACGCGCCGTGGGCGCTGGCCATCGCGGCCAGGCTGCGGGAGCGCTACGGCGGCATGGACGTGCAGGCGCTGCACACCGACGACGGGATCGTGATCCGCGTCCCCGACGCCGACGAGCCGCCGCCGGCCGGCATCGCCGAGTTCGACGCGGACGAGATCGAGCCGCTGGTGACCGCCGAGCTTGGCGCGTCCGCGCTGTTCGCGGCCAGGTTCAGGGAATGCGCGGCACGCTCGCTGCTGCTGCCCCGGCGTCAGCCGGGACGCCGGACGCCGCTCTGGCAGCAGCGGCAGCGCTCCGCCCAGCTGCTGTCGGTGGCGAGCAAGTACGGGACGTTCCCGGTCGTGCTGGAGACCGTCCGGGAGTGCCTGCAGGACGTCTTCGACGTGCCGGGCCTGGTCGGCCTGATGCGCGACCTGTCCGCCCGGCGGATCCGGCTGGTCGACGTCGAGACCCCCGCGCCGTCCCCGTTCGGCCGGTCGCTGCTGTTCCGCTACGTCGGCGCGTTCATGTACGAGGGCGACTCGCCGCTGGCCGAGCGGCGGGCGCAGGCACTCGCGCTCGACTCCTCGTTGCTCGCCGAACTGCTCGGCCAGGCGGACATGCGGGAACTGCTCGATCCGCTGGTTGTCTCCGATTCTGAACGGATGCTCCAACGGCTCTCGCCTGACCGTGCCAGCCGTGACATGGAGAATGCCGCGGATATGATCCGCGACGTCGGGCCGCTTTCCGCGCCGGAGGTGGCCGAGCGGTGCGCCGACCCGGCCGCGGCACCCGGCTGGCTGGCTGAGCTGGCCGCGCAGCGGCGGGTGATCGAGGTGCGGATCGCCGGGCAGCCGCGGTGGGCGGCGGTCGAGGACGCGGGCAGGCTCCGCGACGCGCTGGGCGTTCCGCTGCCGCCGGGGGTGCCTGCCGCGTTCACCGAGCCGGTGAGCGACCCGCTGGGCGATCTGGTCGCCCGGTACGCCCGGACGCACGGCCCGTTCACCGCCGGGGCAGTGGCAGCGCGCTACGGGCTCGGCGTGGCCATCGTGACGGGCGCGCTGCGGCGGCTGGCGGCGGACGGCAGAGTCGCCGAGGGCGAGTTCCTGCCCGGCGGGCGCGGAGCCGAGTGGTGCGACGCGGGGGTGCTGCGGCTGCTGCGCAGGCGCTGCCTGGCCAAGCTGCGCAAGGAGGCCGAGCCGGTGCCGCCGCGCGTGCTCGCCGCGTTCCTGCCTGCGTGGCAGAACGCCGGCCAGCCCCCGCTCGCCGACGGACGCGACCGGGCCGGCGGACGCGACCGGGCCGGCGGACGCGACCGGGCCGGCGGACGGCGGGCCCGGCGGGCCGGTCCCGGCGCTGTCTACGAGGTTGTCGAGCAGCTGGCCGGGATTGCGGTGCCCGCCTCAGCGCTGGAGAGCCTCGTGCTGCCCGGCCGGGTGCCGGGCTACGAGCCCGCGATGCTCGACGAGCTGACCGCCGCCGGCGAGGTCGCGTGGTCGGGCGCGGGCGCACTGCCCGGCAATGACGGCTGGATCGTGCTGTCGCCGGCCGACACCGCGCCGCTGCTGTTCCCGGCCCCGGGTGAGATCACGATGACGCCGGTGCACGAGGCGATCATCAGCGTTCTCGACGGTGGCGGGGCGCTGTTCTTCCGTGCGCTGGCCGACCGCGTAGCGAGCCTGGCCGGCCAGCCGGATACCGGCGCCCCCCGCCCGCTCAACGGCTCCGGCCATGTCGGCGGGTCAGGCCCGCTCAACGGAGCCGGCCCGGCCGGCGCGTCCGGCCCGGCTAGCGCGTCCGGCCCGGCCGGCGCGTCCGGCCCGGCCGGCGCGTCCGGCCCGGCCGGCGAAGCAGGTCTGCTCAGGGAGGCCGACCGCCCGGCTGGCGGCCCAAGCCCGGCCGACGGCTGGCGGCCGGGCGGCGGGCCGAGGCTCCGCGGTCCTGGCGATCACGAGGTTGCGGCGGCGATCTGGGATCTGGTCTGGGCGGGCCGGCTGACCAATGACACGCTGGCGCCGTTGCGGACCCTGCAGGGTGCGGGCAGGCAGTCAGCCCCGGCGCCGCCCGCCGCTGCGGCCGGCGTGGGCGGCTACGGAGGTTCACGGCTGAGCGGAATGCCCGGCAGGTCAGGGACGCGCTGGACGGGACTGGGCCGGCCAGGGCTGGGCCGACCGGGGCCGGGCCGCGGTGCGATCTCGTCGCGCGGCGGCCCGCCGACGGTCAGCGGGCGCTGGTCGCTGCTGCCGCCCGGCGAGCCCGACCAGACGCGCAGGCTGCACGCGCTCGCCATGACGCTGCTCGAGAGGCACGGCATCGTGATCAGGGGCGCGGTGGCGGCCGAGCACGTGCCCGGCGGGTTCGGCGCGCTGTATCCGGTGCTGCGGGCGATGGAGGAAGCCGGGCACTGCAGGCGCGGCTATTTTGTTGAGGGACTCGGCGCCGCCCAGTTCGCGCTGCCGGGAGCCGTGGACCGGATGCGCGCGATGTCGAGGCCGCCGGCCGCTGCGCCTGATGCCGCCTTCTGGCCGACCGATGCCGCCGGGGTGCAGGCTGATGCCGATGGCCGACCGGCCGATGCCGCCGTCTGGCCGGCCGATGCCGCCGTCTGGCCGGGCGATGCCGGCGGGAGGCCGGGCGATGCCAGTGGCTGGCCGGGCGATGCCGGTAGTAGGCCGGGCGATGCCGGCGGGAGGCCAGGCGATGCCGGCGGGAGGCCAGGCGATGCCGGCGGGAGGCCGGGCGATGCCAGTGGCTGGCCGGGCGCCGCCCCGGCCGCGCAGGTCGTCGTGCTGGCCGCGACGGATCCGGCCAGCGCCTATGGCGCCGCGCTGCCCTGGCCTCCTCGGCCCGAGGAGACGCCCGGCAGCCACCGGCCGGGACGGAAGGCCGGGGCGCTCGTCGTACTGACCGACGGGGAGCTTGTCCTGTACGTCGAACGCGGCGGCCGGACCCTGCTGTCCTGGACGAGTGACCCGGCCGCGCTCGCCCCAGCGGCCGCCGCCCTGGCCGGGGCGGTGCGCGCGGGCGCGCTCGGCAGGCTGACGGTCGAGCGCGCCGACGGGGCGACTGTTTATGACTCCCCGCTGGCCCAGGCCCTGGAGGCGGCCGGCTTCCGGCCCACCCCTCGCGGCCTACGGCTGCGCGCATAGCCAACCCGCCATGGCCTCCGGCTGCGCGCACAGCCACCCGCCAGGGCCCGCTGCGGGCTGCTCACCGGCGAACGGCAGGATGGTGGCATGCGAGCGGTAGTAGTGACCAGGCACGGCGGACCCGAGGTGCTCGAAGTCGCAGAGGTTCCGGCACCGGAGCCCGGCCCCGGCCAGCTACTCGTCGACATCGCCGCGGCGGGCGTCAACTTCATGGACATCTATCAGCGGCAGGGCAGGCCGCCCTATGCGGCCGATACGCCGTTCATCCCGGGCGCCGAGGGTGCCGGAACCGTCGCGGGCGCCGGCCCCGGAGCGGCAGGCTTCGCCCCAGGCGACCAGGTCGCGTGGACCGGCGTGCCGGGCAGCTATGCGGAGCAGGTAGTGGTCCCGGCTGACCTGGCGGTGCCCGTACCAGAAGGCGTCGACCTGCAAGTCGCGGCGGCCGTGCTGCTCCAGGGCATGACCGCCCACTACCTGTCGAACGACACGTTCCCCGTCGCCGATGGCGATCCCGTGGTCGTGCACGCGGCCGCCGGCGGGGTCGGGCTGCTGCTGACTCAGATGGCCAAGATGCGCGGCGGGGTGGTGATCGCCACGGCGTCCACGACGCCAAAGGCTGTCCTGGCGCAGCAGGCGGGCGCGGATTACGTCGCCGGCTACGACGACTTTGCCGCGGTCACCCGGCAGGTCACCGGCGGCGCGGGAGCGGCCGCGGTCTACGACGGGGTCGGCCAGGCGACCTTCGACGCCAGCCTGTCCGCGCTGCGCCCGCGCGGCTGCATGGTGCTCTACGGCGCGGCCAGCGGGCCCGTGCCACCTTTCGAGCTGCAGCGCCTGGCCGCCGGCGGGTCGTTGTTCATCACCCGTCCCACGCTCGGCAGCTACACCGCCAGCCGCGAGGAACTCCTGCGCCGGGCTGACGACCTGTTCGGCTGGATCCGGGACGGACGGCTCAATGTCCGGCTTGGCGGCACCTACCCGCTGGATCAGGCATCTCGAGCCCACGAGGATCTCGGTAGCCGCCGGACGACCGGCAAGCTGCTGCTGGCTCCCTAGCGATGGAGCCATCCGGCATCAGCCGCAAACGCCTGCGCCCGGCCGGCGGCATTCTCCTCGATACGGGCTGCGTGCTGGCGTTCGTGGTGATCGGCCGCGCCAACCACGCTGAGGCGGAAAGCGTGGCCGGGCTGGCACGCACGGCTTGGCCTTTCCTGGCCGGCCTCGCGGCCGGCCTGCTCGCGACCAGGGCATGGCGGCAGCCGGCAGCCATCCCGACCGGTGCCGGGGCCTGGCTCGCCACCGTCGGCATCGGAATGGCGCTCCGCGTCGTCTCCGGCCAGGGCACCGCAGCGGCGTTCATCCTTGTCGCGCTGGCGTTCCTCGGGCTTTTCATGCTGGGCTGGCGGGTGGTCGCCAGGGCGATGGCCTCGTTCCGGGCCACCAGCCAGCCGGGATAGGCCAACGAACCGCCGGACAGGCCAAACGGGCGCCGGGCCATCAGCCCGGTCGTCCTCACAACCCCCGCGACGCTGCGGCGAGCGCGCAGGTGGCCATTGCCGGAAGCAAGCGCTGCGCAGTGGACAGGTCGCCGTCCAGCGGCCGGTCGCTGGTGTCGGCTGGCAGCGCGCCCGCCGCCAGCTCGAAGGCCTCTGCCAGTGCCGGCCCGGCGGGCCGGAGGCCGCGCAGCCTGAGCGCCCGCACTGCCGCGACCAGTTCGCACGCGAGCACGATCCGGTACGCCGTGATCACGTCGGTGGTGGCCCGCGCCGACTGGGTGGAGAACCCGGCGTGCTCCTCGACCCCGCGGGAGAGGACCGCGCTGCCCAGGGCGGCGGGAGCGGCAAGCCTGCGGATGTCGGCGATCGCCGACTGGGCGACGTACTCCACGATCATTACGCCCGAGCTAGGCGGCGGGTCCGTGGCCAGGAAGGGCTCCAGGGTGGTGAAGGCAGGCTCGACCAGCGTCCCGAGCCGGGCCGCCGACAGCGCCGACGTCTGGAACAGCGCCGCGCGGACGGCGTCAAGCGCCAGGCCGATGTAGGCGGTATGGAAGTTCCCGTTGTGCCAGACCGCCTGGCCGGCCACGTCGATCAGCGGATTCTCCGCGGCGGCGTTGAGTTCCCTGGTGACAATCTGCTCGGCGTTGCCGGCCGCGTCCACCGCGGGCCCGTGGACCTGCGGCAGCGCACGGTAGCCGTAGGGATCCTGGATCCGCGGCGCCGGGCCGGCCTGGCCGTCCAGCAGGCCGCGCATCGTTGCGGCAACCGCCTGCTGGCCAGGATGCGGGCGCGCGGCGTGCACCGGCTCGGCGTACGGCTCGGGGGAGGCATCGACGGCCAGATGGGACAGGGCCGCTACCGCCAGCCCGGCTTGCAGGAGGCCGCGCAGGTCGTGACAGGCAAGTGCGGCTTCGCCGATGGTCGCCGCGTTGCTCGAGATGAAGGCCAGCGCGTCCGGGGATGCCAGGGCGAACTGCGGCGGGAGGGCTGGCTGTGGCACCCATTCCCGCTCGCCAAGCAGGCAGAGCGCCGTCATGGCGAGCGCGGTGAGATCTCCGGTGCCGATGGCCCCCCACAGCGGGACGGGTGCTGACAGGCCGCGGTTGATCGCGTCGATGAGCGCGTCCATCACTCCCGGATCCACGCCGGATCCCCCGGCTGCGATCTGGTTGACGCGCACCACCAGCATTCCCCGGCTGAGTTCGGCGGCGATGAGCGGGCCGCCGCCGCCCGCGTGGCTGCGCACCAGCCGCAGGCCGTACCCGGCGACGTCGCTGCCGCGAACCGGCGTCTGGCGATTGGCGCCGACGCCGGTGGTCCGGCCGTAGACCTCGCGGCGAGCGGTGGCGTAGGCGGCGACCTCGGCTGCTGCCCTGGCGCGCTGCCTGCCCGCGGCGCTGAGCGACACGTGAACCGCGCCTCGCGCCACAGCGGCTACGTCGCCGCAGGTCAGCGAGGTCCCGTCGAGCACGACCACGAGCTGAGCCATCAACGGAGTCGTGCCCAGATTCCGCAGTCCCATGTCTGCCTGCCGTGGCGGCCGACCATCACGCCGCGGAGCATCATCACGTATGCGAGATCAGTTTATTTTCGGACATTACGGAGACAGCAGCCGGACTGAATCGGCGCCACGCCGGCACCCCAGAACCCTGGTGACTACAGGGCTTGACGGCCGGATCTGCCGACCAGAGCGCGCATTCATGGACGTCGCCGACGGCCGGCCACACCGCGCTGTGGCGAGCGCAGCACATACTGGGCGCCGTTTACCTGCATAATACTGGACATGCGATTGTCCGCACGCGCCGACTACGCCCTGCGCGCAGCCATTGAGCTGGCTGCCGCCCAGGGTGGCCATGTCACTGCCGATCAGCTGGCCAAGACACAGCGAATCCCCGGTAAGTTCCTCGAGGCGATCCTGACCCAGCTCGGGCGCAGTGGCCTGGTGCGCAGCCGTCGCGGCCCCGATGGTGGCTTCTGGCTGGCGCGCCCGGCCGGTGAGATCTCGCTGGCCGACATCATCCGCGCAATCGACGGGCCGCTGCTCGGCGTGCGCGGCGAGCGCCCGGAGAACCTCGGCTACATTGGCGCGGCCGAGCCGTTGCAGACCGTCTGGATCGCGCTGCGCGCCAACGAGCGGGCGATTCTCGAGGATGTCACCCTCGAGCACCTGGTCTCCGGCGTGCTCCCGGACAGCGTGCTCAAGCTGGCCGAGGATCCGCGGGCCTGGGCCTGACGCACTCGAGTCCCGGGCCGTGCGACTCGAGGCACGGGCGGTGCGACCGGAGGCACGGGCGGTGCGATGGGGGCCAGGGCGCACGGCCCGGTGCCCTGGCCGGTTAAGTGCTTTCGTCTCAGACGGGCACCATGTCGGGCATGTCCGGCGCCCGCCAGCCCAGCTGGCTGAGCGCAGTGCCATCCTGCAACGACACGGCATCGATGCCCTTGGCACCCGGAGCATCAAGGTTGCGCCCCGAGCGCATGGGCAGCCGGATCCGCGCGGGCGCGCCGATCGTGGGCGCGCCGATCGCGGATCGCGCCTGCACAGCCAGCTGGCGGCCACCGGTCGTCGCCGCGAGACGCACACTGCCGACCGCCGCGGATGGCCCCGGCGCGGCCGGCGCAACGGGAGTCGCCGACGGGCCGACCGACAGGCGCGGATCCCTGGCGCCGGTCAGCACCGGCTCGTTCTGCAGCTCGGCGAGCGCAAAGTTGTCGGACACTTCCCTGAGCACCTGCGATAGCGGGGTGCCCAGCGCGGAGCAGATGGAGCCGAGCAGCTCGGAAGAGGCTTCCTTCTGGCCTCGCTCGACCTCGGACAGGTATCCCAGGGACACCCGCGCCGACGCGGAGACCTCGCGTAGCGTGCGGCCTTGCCGCAGACGGAGCCGACGCAGCGCGTCACCGAGCAAGTGACGAAGCAGAACCATCGCCGCTCTCCCTTCCGAGGCCGATCGCTTACACCTCCACCGTACCTGCCTTCACGGACCGCACGGGAGACCACCCCGGGGGCGTGTTGGCCAATGTAACGCTGTAATCATAATTTCTCTTCCCGCAGGATATCCAGCAGCAGCCGCAGGCACCGCGCCACGGTCTCCTGGCGGATCTCGTCCCGGGAGCCGTGCAGCGTCAGCGACCGGACGGCGGTTCCTGGCGCGGAGCTGACGGCGATGTAGACGGTTCCCACCGGCTGGCCATCCGCCGTACCCGGGCCGGCCACGCCCGTGGTGGCCGCGCCGACCGTCGCGCCCATCCGGCGGCGGACCCCCGCGGCCATCGCCGCGGCTACGTCGGGATGTACCGCGCCGCATCGTTCCAGCAGGTCGCGGGGGACGCCGAGGATCGCGGCCTTGACGTCCGTGGCATAGGCGACGACCGCGCCGCGAAATGCCGCGGAGGCACCCGGGATGCCGGTCAGCGCGGCCGCGAGGAGCCCGCCGGTGAGTGACTCCGCGACCGCGGCGCTGTGACCGCGCGCCGTCAGCAGGCTGACGATCTCCCCGGCCGCCTCGCGGTCGCTGACGGCCGATTCCCCGGAAGCAACGCGGTCGCTCACGGCCGCGCCCAACCGAGCGGGGGCTCCCTCACGGCCGAATCGCCGGCAGCAACGTGCTCGCTCACGGCCGCGGCCGACTGACCGAGGGCTCGCTCACCGCATTCCTGCGGCAGCCGGGTGCCGCGCCGGCGTCGCGCCGACGGCCTCGGCTAGCAGATCTGCTCCGTCCGAGCCGGTCACGGTGGCGCGAATCATGTCGCCCGCGGCCAGCGGTTCCGGCGAGAGCACGGTCGTGTTCCCATCGACCTCGGGTGCCTGGTGCGCGGCCAGCCCGCCGTAGCGCCCGTTCCCGAGTGATTCCTCGATAAGGACGTCCAGCGTCTCGCCGACGCGCTCAGCGGCCCGCTGAGACATCAGCTCCTCGGCCAGATCCGCGAGATCCTCGACCCTGCGGGCGATCTCGTCAGCCGCCAGCTGCCCGGGCAGCGTGGCAGCCTCGGTGCCGTCCTCGTCGGAGTATCCGAAGATCCCGATCGCGTCCAGGCGGGCGTCGCCGAGGAAACGCTCAAGCTCGCGCACGTCGGCCGGCCTCTCGCCGGGAAAGCCGACGATGAAGTTGGAACGAACCCCCGCGCGGGGGTCGGCGGCCCGGATCTGATCCAGCAGCCCGCAGAATCGCTCGCGGTCGCCGAACCGGCGCATCGCGCGCAGCACCGGCCCGCTCGCGTGCTGGAAGGAAAGGTCGAAGTAGGGGGCAACGCCAGGAGTCGATGTCATCACCTCCACCAGGCCAGGTCGCACCTCGGCCGGCTGCAGGTAGCTGACCCTGACGCGCTCAATCCCCGGCACACCCGCCAGTGCGGGCAGCAGCGCCTCCAGCAGCCGCAAATCCCCGAGATCCTTTCCGTACGATGTGGAGTTCTCGCTGACCAGGAGCAACTCGCGCACTCCCTGTCCGGCCAGCCACTCAGCCTCGATCACGAGATCTCGCGGCGGCCGGGAGATGAACGCGCCGCGGAAGGCGGGAATTGCGCAGAAGCTGCACCGGCGGTCACATCCGGACGCGATCTTGAGGGGGGCGACCACGCCACCAGCCAGGCGGCGACGCAGCACGCGCGGCCCCGAGGCCGGCGCGATACCCGGCGGCAGGTCGGTTATCGCCGGGGTCGTCCCGGACGCCAGCGTCCCGGCGGCTGACTCCACGGCAAGCGGCTCCGCAGTGACTGGCTCTCCTGCCACGGTGCCATGGCCCGGCAGATGCCCGCCGGCGGCCGGGCGGCCGGCCGGCGAGATCGGCAGCAGCCGCCGCCGATCCCTAGGGGCATGCGCGGGCCACCGCCGGCCGGCCACCACGGCGTCGAGCCTCGCCGCGATGTCGTCGTAATCGTCGAAACTCAGCACCTGCGCCTCGGGCAGCGCCTCGGCGAGACCCGCGCCGTAGCGTTCAGCGAGGCATCCGGCGGCCACCACCCTGGCGCCCCCGGCTGCCGCGCCGAGTATCTGGTCGATCGACTCTTCCTTGGCCGCCTGGATGAAGCCGCAGGTGTTGACAAGGACGACGTCTGCCCCGCCCTCGGCGTCCCCGACCACAGTCCAGCCCGCCGCTTCGAGCCGCGCGGCGAGTTCCTCGGAGTCGACCTCGTTGCGTGCGCAACCCAGCGTGACCAGGCTGACGGTGCGACCGCTCTGGCCCGCGCTTCCCTGACTCGACACACCGGCAGACTACGGCAGGCGGGGCGATGCGCGGCCCAGGGGCGGCACGGGCAGGTCAGCTGGCAGTTCGCCGGCCTGGCCCGAAGCTCAGCGTGACCGGCCCGCCGGAATGACCGGGCGCGCCGAGGTTCTTGCCGTTCACGGTCAGCGCGATCCCGCTCGGATTGCCCAGCACGAGACTGACGGCCTGCCGCTCGGTCCAGTGCTCGCGGGTGCCGCCATAGACGATCCCGCTGAAGATCGTCTGGCCGCTCGCCGTGGTCAGCTGGACCCAGCAGTCCTCGATGGCATCCAGGTGAATCACCACGTCGCGGGCCGCTCCTGGCAGGCGATGAATCCCCGGTGAGGATCCTGTTACCTTGCCTGCCGTGTGTCCCCTGGGCGTCCGGCCCGACAGGTGCGAAGCGGCTGTTTGCGCCGCTACCCGAGGTACGCCCGTTGACGGCCACGCCCGGTATACCGCGAAACCGACAATCAGGGCGAGCGCCAGCGCCATCACGGCGCTCCAGTTGGGCCCGCGCCGTTCCCTCAGCTTGATCGGCGTCGACGGCTCGAAGGCATCTGCCGCAGTGATCGCAGTTGGCGCCCCGTGGATCAGGTCGTACTCCCTGATCAGTGATTCCGGGTCGGTGCCCACGGCGCGGGCGATGCTCCGGACGTGGCCGCGGGCATAGAAGTCGCCTCCGCAGGCTGAGTAATCGTCGCGCTCGATGCCGCGGATGATCGTCTCTCTGATGCAGGTCACCTGACTGACCTCGGAGATGGTGAGATCGGCCTGGCACCGTGCCTCGGCCAGGATGTCACCGATGCTCACGCGGCGCCTCCCCTGCTCTGTCGCACTGCATACCGCCCGGGGGTGCGGTCAAACAGCTATCTGTCTCTGCGTACGGGTTCCATCACCAAGTGTAGACAACGGGGCGGCGTGCCGCGAGGACCGGCAGGGCGCACGTAGCTGCCAGGCGGCTGCCCAGAGCGACCGCCGTGGAATCGCCGCCTTGGGATCGCCGCCGTGGGATCGCCGCCATGGAGCGGCGACCCCTGGAGCGGGGCGGTCCCTGGCCGCTACTCAGTCTGCGGGCCCGCCGCCTGGGGGCCTGCCGCGCAGCGAGCCGATCAGTTCCGTCAGGTCGTCGGGCTTGACCAGCACGTCCCTGGCCTTGGATCCCTCGCTCGGGCCGACCACGCCGCGGCTTTCCAGCAGGTCCATCAGCCGTCCCGCCTTCGCGAAGCCGACCCGAAGCTTGCGCTGCAGCATCGAGGTCGAGCCGAACTGGGTGCTGACGATCAGCTCGGCCGCCGCGATCATCAGCTCCAGGTCATCGCCGACCTCTGCCTCGACCTCCCGCTGGCGGCCCTCGGTGACCCCGACATCGTCGCGGTAGGACGGCTCGGCCTGCCGCTTGCAGTGCTCGACGACGGCACGGATCTCCTTCTCGGTCACGAACGCGTTCTGCAGCCGCATCGGCTTGCTCGCCCCCATCGGCAGGAACAGCGAGTCCCCCTGGCCGACGAGCTTCTCCGCGCCCGGCTGGTCCAGGATGACCCTGCTGTCGGTCAGGCTGGAAGTGGCGAACGCGAGCCTGGACGGCACGTTGGCCTTGATCAGGCCGGTGACCACGTCCACGCTCGGGCGCTGGGTCGCGAGCACCAGGTGGATGCCGGCCGCCCGGGCCAGCTGGGTGATCCGGACGATCGCGTCCTCCACGTCGCGCGGCGCGACGATCATCAGGTCCGCGAGCTCGTCGACGATCACCAGCAGGTACGGGTACGGGACATAGACCCGCTCGCTGCCGGCCGGCGCGGTGAGCTTGCCCGCCCGGACCGCCTTGTTGAAGTCGTCCAGGTGCCGGAACCCGGACGCGGCCAGGTCGTCGTAACGGCGGTCCATCTCCCCGACCACCCACGCCAATGCGTCCGCCGCCTTC
>Ga0302326_10005725_pt1 | contig 28217 bp, 19 predicted proteins | sample Palsa_T0_3_FD_202264 | JGI IMG/M metagenome (GOLD analysis project Ga0302326, IMG submission 202264) | Peat permafrost microbial communities from Stordalen Mire near Abisko, Sweden - Palsa_T0_3 | ecosystem: Environmental > Terrestrial > Soil > Palsa > Peat permafrost | place: Sweden: Abisko... | reverse complement strand
GCCCGCCTTCAGCGTCAGCGCTGCGCCCACGTCAGTAACCGTAACTCAGGGCACCAGCGGGACCAGCACGATCACCGTCACCAGCACCGGCGGTTTCAGTTCCGCAACCACGCTGAGCGCGTCCGGTCTGCCTTCGGGCGTGACGGCCACGTTCTCCACCAACCCGGTAACGCCGCCCGCGAACGGCAGCGCAACCTCAACCCTTACGCTGACCGCTTCCGCCAGCGCCACAGTCGGCACGGCTACGGTGACCATCACCGGAACTTCGGGCTCGACCAGTCACAGCACCACGATATCCCTCACGGTGAATGCCTCGTCGGGGACGCCGAATTTCACCCTGTCCCTTTCGCCTTCTTCCTTCACGGTCGATGACGGGGGCAGCAAGTCGACGACACTCACCGTCACCAGCGTGAATGGATTCCATTCTGCTGTTACCTTGAGCGTAAATGAATTCCCCACCGACGTTTCGGCGACGGCCTCGGCCAACCCCGTAACGCCCCCGGCAAATGGCAGCGTGAAGGTAACCCTCACGTGGAGCGCCACACGGCGCGCGCCAACCGGAACCACGACCATCGAGCTGATCGGGACCTCAGGATCGCTCACCAACGAAATACCCGTGACCATAACAGTGGCGCCTTGAAGCACCCCATCAGTTCCTAAACAATCGAGCCGGCCCCACAAGGGCCGGCTCACTTTTTTGAACGACACGGCCCATTCTTGAATGACGCCTGACCGCCTCGGCATCAGCCCTTCCACGAGCCCAGCAATCGCCGTACGTCAACAAGCTGCCCCACGTGGTAAGCGTTATGGTCGGCTAGGAGCAGAGCTTCTCGCAGAATGGTCTGCCCGTCGCCCCACACAATGCGGGCGTACAGATCGGTCTTTGGGTTCGCGACCAGTTCCTGCATCGCCTTCAGATCCTTGCGGAATTGCTGAACGCTTTTGTTCCACGCAGCCGCGCTGGGCGGCGCTTCCGCCTTGGGCCAATAGTCATCCGGCCATTTGGGCGCCTTATACTTGGAGTTGCGGCTGAACTCGAGGATGTCCCACTGCGCGAGCCGCAGATGCTCGAGCAACATCCAGGCGGAGTGCGGCAATCCCTTGGGCTTCACGCCCCGCAACTTCTCGGAGATATCCTTCACGGCGTCGTCAAACCGGGCATGAGCCCCACCACCGCTCAGAAGATCGAGCAGGTGCTCGCGCAGAATTTTCTCGTTAGAATTCTTAATCGCCATTTCGTCCTTCCTCTTTCTCATTCCTTACTGGTCAACTTGGGATTTCCGAGATTTCGTTCCCGGCCGTAGCCTGGAGCAAAGCGTCAACCTCGGGCGCCTCGCCTCTCAGCACCCGGCCAATTCCGCGCACGATGCGGCGCATGGGTAGCACTCCTTTGTCGTCCGCAAGAAATATTTCTCCGATGCGGCTGCCGCGATAGTACCAGCGCTTGAGCAGCGCCAGATGCTCCATGGTTTCGAGCGTCGGACGCGCTTTCGCGAGCGGGAGAGCGTCGAGAACCGACTGCACCCGCGATTCCATGGATTGCGACTTTGCATGCTCTGCAGGTTGGATGCTGAAAGCTACTGGCCCTGCGATCGCTCCACTTTCCACGCGAAAAAAAGTGACCGAATCCGCAACGTGGCAAGGCTGGACGATCAGCGCCGAAAGACGGTCGAGGCGCCGCACGATCTCGGGAAACTGGCTTAGCGCCGGCTTCAATTTTTCCAGGCGCACGTGAATGGCGGCAGCCTCCTCAAACGCCAGACTCGCCGATGCAGCCTCGCGCTGCGCCGAAAATTCCCGCACCAACGATTCCCCTCCCGAATCGAAATACGCTTGCACCCGGTTCACTTCCACGGAATATTCCTCGTCGGTGCAGCCTTTGAAACAAGGCGCAAGGCACATCTTCATTTCGGAATAAATGCAGCCGGGAAACTTCGGGTCGGGATGCAAGTCGTCCACGCAACGGCGCATCTTGAAAAAGTCGAGCGAGTCGTTCATGAACTTCTCGGCCGCCATGCGCGACTGAAACGGACCGTAATAGAGCGACCGGCCCTTGAGCCGCCCCAGCCGCGTGGTGATCGAGGCTCGCGGATATTCGTTTTCCAGATGCAGCTTCACCAGCGGCGCGAAGCGGAAACGCATGCGGTTGGCGTAGCTTCTCGGAAAATTGGAACGCAGGACGCGATAGAGCAGGAAGCCGGATTCGAAGTCCGAACCGGTCGGCGTGTACTCGATGTATCTCACACGATCGCGCAGATTGAGTCTCTTCGTGCGCTCGTCGGCCGGGCCTAGCAGCCGCTGCAAACGCCGACGCAAGTTGGCAGTCTTGCTGACATACGGTTCGGCTTGCGCATCTTCGCCGCGCAGTAGAAACACAGCCGGTGCAGCGGGGACTGCAGCGAAGACCCCGGCGTCGCGTTCAAGCGTGAATTCCAGCCGCTCAGTCAGCACGAACTCATTTTAGTGCGGATTTACTATGGAGAACTTCTTTTGCCGCGGATTAACGCGGATTCTCGCGGATAAATCAAATCAAGGAGAACCATTCAAGCATAGAGTCTTTTTGATCTGTGGGAATCCGTGCAGATCCGTGGCAAAGTACAGTCACAGCCCGCCATGCAGCTTTCCGAAATAATGGGCACAATTCAGCGACATGATCAGAATGCCTACCCCGAGCACGAGCACATGCGATGTCTTGCGCAGATCGAAACTGCCGACACGACAGACGAGCAGGTAGCCAACAGCAAGGTTCAAAAGACCCCACAGGACATTAACCACTGAAGAAGACAAACCTACGCCGGGTGGCGTTGCGAACGGGCTTTGGAAGGCATGCCCCGAAATTCCGTTGCCGAAATGGGGCAGGGCGTTCGCCAGGAATACTCCCCCGAAGAAGTACGAGATGTAGTGATACCAGCGCATGGTCGCTCCCTTGCCGGAAATAAGCCGGATAGCAGCAGGCCAATTAAAATCTCGCCCAATGCTACCCCTCTTTCTTAAGGCCCCACACTGGTTTTCGAGCCTTGTGCTGATCAACCCGGAGCCGAAAATCCGTACCTTTCAACGGGACGATTCGGCACATTTCGTGAAGGCGGGAACGCATCCGATTCGTGATTCGGTCACCGAGGGTGTCCCGTTCCGCCGCATACCTCGAAGCCTCGGCGCTTCGCGGATTCGGATTTGCTGGTCGCTCCCGCTCTTTCTCATCAGAAAAGTTTGAGGTGATGATGGTTAAACGATTTTCATTGTAGCGTGTGTTCAGTATTAGGCTGACTGTGTCCCACACCCACTCCGTTGGCCGAACCGCGCCCAGTTCGTCAAGCACGACCACATCTGCCTCGAACACCGGGCGGAGCACGTCTAGTTCGGTGATCTGCACGGTCCTGTTGTAAGAATTCTGAATCTCCTTCAACAGTTCTCGATAATCACAGAACAGGCATTGGATGCCGCGGTTTAGAACTAACTCCTTTAGAATGCCGACAGCCAGATGCGTCTTGCCGGTGCCTATTTCGCCGATGATCAGCAGACCCTTGCTGCAACGCGGATCGCAGTCCCTTACGAACGAGCATGCAAGGAAATGGGCTTCGGCAAGGGAGGGGTCAGCGCCTGGAAAGTCGGTCTCATAGTTAGAGAGATCGCAGTGCTCATATCTCTTCGGGATGCGCGCCGCCGCCAGCATGGCGCCAGCTCGCTGGCGCAGTTGGCAATCGCACCGTGTAACTCGGCGGTCCTTAGGCGCGTCCGCGCTGGCCGGCAGCGTCTTCCATCCCGTCCCTTCGCACAGCGGACAAACCTCGGCTTGTGTCTTGACCAACCGCAACCCCGCTTCTTCGACTCTGTCCAATCTAGACCCTCTTAAACTGTCTTCCTCTGACTTTGCACCCGCACTCCACCTTCCCGCAAGTGCGAAACCGGAGCTGCCTGTGTACAACCTGTGCAGCCATCATCGCACCTGTGGGAAAACCAGGGATCAGTGACCAGTGGCCAGTTGGCCAGTGAACAACATTACCCTGCCAGTCCTTCCGACCACTGGCCACTGACCACTGCCCCAAAACCCGCCCCACCAGCCCCAATCCGGGACATGGGGGTGCAAAACAGGCTTCCGGCGCGGATTTTCACAGTTGACATTCTCCGTGGAGAGAGGACAATACCACCCGTCGGGTTTTCCCAACTCAATCTACAAGCTTTCCCCTCCCGGTGTGAACCGGGCATGAGAGCTGGGCATGTGGGCTGAGCATTGAAAGAGACCTGCAAGGAGAAACTATGAACAAAGCCGATCTGGTTGACAAGATCGCAGGCGCTTGCGAGATCAGCAAGGCGCAGGCCACCACTGCGATTGATACCGCCGTGAGCAGCATTACCGGAGCGTTGCGGAAGGGAGATCGTGTAGCTTTGATAGGTTTCGGCACTTTCTCGGTGTCGCAGAGAAAGGCACGAAATGGGCGCAATCCGCAAACCGGCGCTACTATCAAGATCGCTGCCCGCAAGGTCGCGAAGTTTACCCCTGGCGCGGAGCTGAAGAAAACCGTAAACAAGAAGTAGCAAAAACGAGTCTTGAATTCCACGAAAGCGGCAAGGGGTCGGCCCTGCCGCTTTTGCTGTGTCTAAAACTGATCGCGGCCCCTGCCTCCGGCTACAATGACGAGAGCATGATTGCCCATCTGCGCGGAAAACTGCTGGCCAAGCATCCTAATCAAATTGTGGTGGAGACAGGCGGCGTTGGCTACGAGTTGAACATCAGCGTCCCCACCTTTTCCGAATTGCCCGCGATCGGCTCCGAAGTTGCGCTGCACGTACACACGCATGTGCGGGAAGATTTGATTACCCTCTATGGATTTCTTCGCCCCGCCGAGAAGCAACTGTTCGAGAAGCTGATCACCGTAAGTGGCATCGGACCAAAGCTGGCGATCACCATTCTGAGCGGGATGGCCGCCGACGAACTGGCGGCCGCAATTCGGGGCAACGACCTCATCCGCCTCACTAAAATTCCGGGCATCGGCAAGAAAACCGCCGAGCGCATGGTCTTGGAACTGCGCGACAAGTTGCCGGTTGCCACTGGAGTCTCGGTGCCAACCATGCCGGCAACAAGCGCAACGGAAGAAGATGTTTTGTCGGCCCTGGTCAACCTCGGCTACCAGCGAGCCGCGGCCGAGAAGGCGCTGGCGAATGTGGTCAAGGGCGGCACGGGCAAAGGCGAGAAGCCCGCATCATTCGATGCCCTGTTCCGCGAAGCGCTGGCCGCGCTCTCCAAGTAAAATTCCAAGTGCAGACCGGCTCACAACTGCGCAGGCCTATCTAAAAGCGCGCTTCCACCAGCATCCTGTTCCTTTAGCCGCCTCTGACAAACTAGTCATCGGTCTTGATCTTCTCACCGCGCTTCAGCGTGCGGTCGAAGAAGTCGGCGGTCGCGGTGTAGGCCATCATCCAATCTTGCCACCGCAGGAAGTCGTGAATCTCATCCGGCAGGATCAGTTGTTCGAGGGGCACGTGCTGTGTCCGCAAACGCTGCACCAGATCGACGGTTTGGCTGAAGGGCACGTTGCGGTCATCGTCGCCGTGAATGAACAGGACCGGCGACTTCCATGTGCTGACGTAGGCATCGGGCGAAGAATCCCAGGCCAGCTTCACTGCGGCGTCTGTATCGGGCGGGCGCAGCGCCAAATTGCCGAAATACGGCCTCTCCGTGAGAAAGACACTCCAGTCATGCACGCCATGAAAATCCACGCCCGCTTTGAAGAGATCTGAATTCCGCGCCAAACCCATAGCGGTCAGAAAACCGCCGTAGGAACCACCCCACAACCCAATCTTCTGTGCGTTAACTTGCGGAAGAGATTGCAAATACCGACCGGCGGCCACGACGTCCTTATACTCCGCCGCTCCGCGCCAGACTGAGTTGGGCGCTTCGCGAAACGCGCGTCCGTACATAATGCCGAGCCGGTAATTCAGCGAGAGCACCGCGTACCCGCGGCTGGCCAGGTACTGATTCTCGGCGTAAGCGTTGTGGTAGTAATCCATATAGTGGAAGCCCAGCAGCATCTGGCGAATCGGACCGCCGTGCATGAAGACCAGGCCGGGAACTTTGCCGTGTCCATCGCGCGGCAGAAAAAGCTGGCCGTGCAATGTGACGCCATCCTCGCTTTTGAAGATTACTTGCTTTGGGGTGAGCAGCGAGGCAGAGGGAAAGTCCGCCGGCAGAGCTTGACTTGCGATCATTTCGCGGCCCTTCGCAGCAATCTCATACGGCATGGCCGGTGAAGTTGCGCTCGAGCCCAGGCAAAGAATGCTCTTGCCGTCGCCGGTCTGAACCGGAGACCACTCAATAGTTTCACCGCTGGTCAGCGCCTGTTGCGGAGCACCGCCCGCTACCGCCACGCGCCACAAATGCCGCCGGTCCACGTCACCCTGGTTCGAAGAGTAGATTACCCATGCCTTGTCGGCGCTGAGCGTGACATCTTCCACGTCGAAGTCGCCGGGCGTGAGCAGCGTGGCCGCACCGCCGGATGCAGCTATGGAATACAGATGATTGCGCCCATCCTGCTCCGAGGCGAATACCACACGTCCATCGGCAGCAAAGTTGAGCGAGCCATCTTCGGTGAGTTCAGGTAGGGAATCTTCCAGCGTTTCTCCGCTGCGCCATAACAAGCGGCCACTGCCGGTCGTAGGATCGGCGACCCATAGTGACCACGGTTCGGGACGCACCGGAATCAGCGGCAGCTTCTGCTCATCTCCCGCCGTGCGCACGAAGACGATCCACTTGCCATCGGGCGACCAGCGCGGCATGGAATCCTTGTCGACCGTTGGAGCCAGGTAGCGGATGGATTCGCCCTCGAAGTCGTACACGGCAACAAAGCTATGACTGTCACGGTCGCTGACGAAAGTGACGTGTTTGCTGTCGGGCGACCATTTGGGCTCGACTGCGGCTCCGCGTACCGAAGCCAGTTCCTTGGCCTGTTGTTTGCCATCCACGCTGGCGAGCCACAGCTTCTTTTTCGCCGACCAGATCGCCCACTTTCCGTCGGGCGAAATTTCGATGTCTTCGCAATCCTCCTCCGGGCAGCCCATTTCACCCAACAAACGCGGAGCGGCATCTTTCGAATCAATGTCCACCGCGAAAACCTGCTGCTTGGCGCCCTTGGTCCAGCTGTCGGGATTCGCGCTTTCTTGCGCCCCGTTCAATTCGCTCCCCCGCGCGTACAAAGCCGCCTTGCCGTCGGGCGTGAGGTGCAGGCTTGCGATGGGCTGGCCGTCGTCGGCGCTGTAATGCGTGACCGGTCGTGCGGTGTGAGAGAAGTCCGGACCATCCGCCACCCAGACGTTGCGGACGCCTTTTGCGTCGAAGATCCACGCTATCCGGCTTCCGTGCGCGGCCGCCACCAGGCGGCTGGGAAAAGGCGAGCTCATCACCTGCTCCAGAGTAAATGGAGTTTGGGCCCATGCAGGCATTGCGCCGGTCAGGATCGAACCGGAAAGGATCGAACCAGAAAAGAGGATCAGAGCAACGGCGATCTGGAAGCGAAGTTTGACAAATAGCATAGGCCGCTAGGGTACGCGAAGGATAGCCCGCCTGCCAATTGGCAGCGCTGGATTTTTCGAGCAGCCCGGGAAGGCTGCCGTTGGCCCAAGGTCACGCTCTTCCCCGGAATTGAATAATTCTTCTGCGGTCACGTTTTGATGGCCGGCCCGCAGGTAATTCTTCGAACTGCTTCATCGCCCTGCGCTCCGCTGCGACCTTCGCCCGCAGCTCCCGGCTCGCCTCGGTCTCGCGGTAGAGGGTCTGCGCAACCGAAGCCGGGCCGCGCACCTCGCTGAGCAGCAGGACTTCCACTTGAAAATCGCCGCCATCGTTCGTCACCCGCAACATATCACTAACTCGGACTTCGCGCGCACTCTTCGCCGGTTGGCCGTTCGATTGGACTCTGCCGAGCTCACAGGCACGCGCAGCCAGGGATCGGGTCTTGAAGAACCTGGCGGCCCAAAGCCATTTATCCATCCGTACGCTGGACATGATTTATTTTCCTACAGGCCAAAACGATTCCCGTGTCTTCTCTCAGGCACGATTCGCGATTCTACAGTGAATACTGTATAGGATGCCCTGTCCCAGCCCGATATTCTGTGGCACCGAAGCGTTCGGCATTGTGTCTCCATTCAGTTGAGTTCAGACGAAAATCGCAAATCGAGCGGAAACGTGAAGCTACACTCCACGGGTAAAAAGTGATGTCTGGTCGCATACTGATTGTGGATGACCACGAGGTGGTCAGGCGAGGGCTCCGATCACTGCTTTCGGCCCACCCTGAGTGGAAGATTTGCGGGGAGGCGGTAGACGGAGTCGATGCGGTTGAAAAGGCGAAAAGCCTTCGGCCCGATGTCGTCCTGATGGATATTTCCATGCCTCGCATGACCGGACTCGAGGCCACCAGTATCATCCGCCGGGAGCTTCCAGAATCCAAAGTTATAATCCTCAGTCAGAACGACGCGACCATCTGGCGTCGCCAAGCCGAAGAAGCAGGCGCGGCAGAGTATGTTGCCAAAGGTGATCTGTCGCAGGATCTGCTTCCAGCCGTCTCCCGATTGCTGGGCTTGAGCGCCGACGGCGCGAGCAGTTCCCAACTCGCATCGGTCTCATCCACACCGGACTGGCTGGCCGGAGGCGGATCGTTGGGCCGCCTTATCCGTGAGCATGATTGGTCACAAACCCCTCTGGGTCCGATCGACAGTTGGCCGCAGAGCCTGAAGACCTCAGTGAATCTCATCCTCGATTCACAACACCCCATGTGGATCGGGTGGGGCGAGAGTGCCACCTTTCTCTATAACGACGCTTATATCCGGGTCTTAAGTTTGGCCAAACATCCCTGGGCGCTAGGCAAGCCCGCGGCGGAGGTTTGGGGCGAGATTTGGGATATCTGTGGACCCTTGGCTGACAAAGTCTTCCAGAAGGGTGAAGCATCTTTCGCGGATGACGTTCGTCTCCTGATGAATCGCGGAGGCTTCGTGGAGGAAACGTATTACTCGTTTTCCTACAGCCCGATTCGCGACGAATCCGGAGCTGTGGCGGGGTTATTCTGCCCCTCGACCGAGGTAACGCCGAAAGTCATCAACGCACGGCGACTCCAGACTCTTTCGGAGCTCTCGGCCAATGCGCTGTTACAAAAGACCACAGAGGCAGCCTGCGCCTCGGTGGCCGCCACCTTAGCCAGGAATCCCGACGATATTCCGTTTGCGGTGCTTTATCTGGTTGACGCCGAAGGTAAACAAGCCCGCCTGGAGCAAGCCTGCGGTATTTCGGAAGGAGTAGATGCCTTCACTCCGCTGGCGATTGAGTTGTCCATCGAAAACCGCCACGGGTGTTTGTGGCCGCTGGCTGAGGTTGTAAAGGCCGGTCAATCGCAAGTTGTCGCCCTCGGGGACGCCGAGGGGCTGCCCCTGGGGGTCGGGCAACAGCGTCTTTCTCAGGCGATGGTTCTGCCTGTGACCTCGCGGGGTGAAGGAGGCACGGTCGGGGTTTTGGTAGCCGGGGTAAATCCGGCCCGCAAACTCGATGCAGAATATCGCACATTTTACGAACTGATCGCCGGCCAGATTGCCACCGCGATTCAGAATGTGCGCGCCGCCGAAGAAGAGCGGAAACGGCTCGAAGCTCTGGCTGAGATCGATCGTGCCAAGACCGCATTCTTCAGCAACGTAAGCCATGAATTCCGGACACCGCTCACTCTCATGCTGGGGCCCGTCGAAGATTTGCTCGCCAAGAGCCACATCGGCCTTTCCCCGGCGGCCAAGAGTCAACTGGAACTGGTGAACCGCAACGGCTCTCGTCTGCTCCGCTTAGTCAATACGCTCCTGGATTTCTCGCGCATTGAAGCGGGCCGAATGCAAGCCATCTATCAACCGACTGACCTGGCGGCCTTTACGATCGAACTGGGCAGCGTCTTTCGTTCTGCTACCGAGAAAGCCGGTCTGCGGCTTGAACTGGATTGTCCAAAGCTGGACGAGGTGGTGTTTGTAGACCGCGGCATGTGGGAGAAGATTGTTCTTAATCTGATCTCCAATGCTTTCAAGTTCACTTTCGAAGGAAAGATAAGCATTGGGCTGCGTCTGGCAGGCAGCGACGTTGAATTACGGGTGCGCGATACGGGAGTCGGTATTCCCGCGCGCGAACTGCCGCGCCTCTTTGATCGCTTCCATCGAATCGAGAATACCCGCAGCCGGACACACGAAGGAAGCGGCATTGGCCTGGCGCTGGTGCAGGAGTTGGTTAAGCTGCACGGCGGAAAAGTTCGAGTGGAGAGCATCCTCGGAGAAGGCAGCACCTTTATTGTGAGCCTGCCTCGCGGACGAGCCCATCTACCGGCCGAGAGAATAGGGGGAAACCGCACTTTAGCCTCAACCGCGCTTGGGGCTGCGCCTTTCGTCGAAGAGGCGCTGCGCTGGCTTCCAGACTCCGAGTATCAGGAAGCTGCGGAGGAAATTCTTCCCGGAGACGAGTTGCTTCCCGTCCCGTGTCCGCCGGTTTCGTCGGGTGAAGGCGCTAACGCGGGACGACCATTGGTGCTGGTTGCCGACGATAACGCGGATATGCGCCAATACCTCGTCCGCTTGCTCTCTGAACGGTACGAGGTGAAAGCGGTTCCGGACGGAGAAGCCGCCCTGGCGGCGGTAAGGGAGCGCGCGCCCAGTCTGATCTTGAGCGACGTGATGATGCCGAACCTCGACGGCTTCGGTCTGCTCCGCGCACTGCGGTCGGACTCCGAGCTGCGAACTGTTCCGATTATCCTGCTTTCCGCTCGGGCCGGCGAGGAATCTCGTGTGGAAGGAATGCAAGAGGGCGCCGACGATTACCTGATCAAGCCCTTCAGCGCCCGGGAGCTGCTGGCGCGGGTGCAAACGCATCTGGAGATGGCCCGGGTGCGCCGGGAAGCGGGCGAGGCCCTGCGCCTGAGCGAGGAGCGCGCCCGGAACATTGTCGAGAGTATCGCCGACGGGTTCATTATCCTCGACCGGAAGTGGCGTATCACTTATGTCAATCCCCGCGCGCTCGAGATTGTCCAGCCCTTGCGAAAGACCAGGGAAGGTCTTGAAGGCAAAGTGTTCTGGGACGAGTTTCCGGGTACAGTAGGCACGATATTCGAGGACAGCTATCGCCGGGCTATGGCGGAACAAGTAACTGTGGGGTTCGAGTCTTTCTATCCGCCGTTGGAGCGTTGGTTTGACGTGCGCGCTTATCCCTCGCGCGACGGAATCTCCCTTTATTTTCTGGACGTCACCGAACGCAAGCTGGCAGAGGGCACCCTGGCCGCCGAGCGGAACGTGCTCGAACAAATTGCGATTGGCGCTCCGCTGCCCGAGGTCCTCGAAACTCTGGCGCGCGATACGGAAGCCCAATCTACCGACGGAATGCTGTGCTCGGTTCTGTTGTTCGACGAAGGCCGGCAGAAACTGGTTCACGGCGCAGCTCCCAGTTTGCCCCAGTCCTATAACGATGCCATTCACGGCATCGCGATCGGGCCGAACGTTGGTTCTTGTGGGACGGCGGCCTATTACCGCAAATCCGTTCTTGTGGAAAACATCGCGTGCGATCCTCTCTGGGCGGACTTCAAAGAGCTTGCCCTGACTCATGGCTTGGCTGCCTGCTGTTCCACGCCGGTCTTCTCCAGCAAGGGCTCGCTGCTCGGCACTGTGGCAATGTATTACCGGCGGCCGCACACTCCCAGCGCCCATGACCGCCAAATTATCGGGCGCGCCACGCAACTCGCTGCAATCGCAATCGAGCGCAAGCAGGACGCCGAGGCCTTGCGGCGGCGCACGGAGCAGTTCGAGACTCTTCTGAGTGAGGCCCCGGTTGGCGTGTATCTGGTGGACGCGGATTTTCGATTGCGAGCCATGAATCCCGCGGCGCAACGGGCTTTCGGAAGCCCCGGCGACCTCGTGGGCAGGGATTTTGATGAGTGGATTCACGGTCGTTGGCCGCGAGATGGCGCGGATGAAATCCTCGGAAAATTCCGTCATACGCTCGAGACCGGCGCGCCCCACGTCGAGCCCGAGTGGAGCAGAACGCAGCTCGACCTCGGGGTCAAGACGTTCTACGAGTGGCAGATCAACCGCATCGCACTTCCTGACGGACGCTACGGCGTGGTCTGTTATTTCCGTGACATTTCCCAGCAGGTGCGGGTTCGCGAAGCCATCGCGGAGTCCGAGCAACGTTTGCGCCTTGCGACCCAAGCCGCCGAACTCGGCATCTGGCAGTGGTACCCCGAAGGGGATCGAGCCAATTGGGAAAATGACCGAGTCTATGAGGTGTACGGTCGTACCCGCGAGGATGGACCGCTCAGCGCCGCCGAGTTCTTGACGAAAGTGGTTCACGCGGAGGACGCGCCGGCTCTGCAGGCGACGCTCGCACGCTCTTTGGAAACCGGCGCCCGCTTTTTCTTCCAATGTCGCATCCAACGCAAGGATGGAGCGTCACGCTGGGTGGAATTGACCGCCCAGGTCGAACGTGGCGCCGACGGAAACCCATTGCGCCTGCTGGGAACCGTATTGGACATCACCGCGCTCAAGCAAACCGAGGAGAGCTACCGGACGCTCGCTGAAACGCTGGACGCCGAGGTGCGCGCTCGCACCAGCGAACTCGAACAACGCAACATTGAAGTCCTAAAACAGTCCGAGCAGCTTCGGGATCTTTCGAGCCGGTTGCTGCAGGCGCAGGACGAAGAGCGGCGCCGCATCGCACGCGAGCTGCACGATAGTGCGGGACAACTCCTGGCCGCGCTCGGCATGAATCTGGCGCGCCTCACCCAACGCATACAGCAGAACGCACCCCAGCTTGCCAAAGACTCAGATGACAGCCAGCAGTTGGTGCAGCAGTTGAGTCAGGAGATACGCACGATGTCGTACCTTCTGCATCCTCCTCTATTGGACGAGGTCGGACTGGCGGAGGCGATTCGTTGGTATACCCAGGGGCTGACGGAACGCAGCCATTTAGACGTCAGACTCACCATTCCCGAAGATTTCCCCAGGCTCCCCCGCGACATGGAACTGGTGATGTTCCGGCTGGTTCAGGAATGCCTGACAAATATTCACCGGCACAGCGGCAGCAAGAGCGCCGAAATTCAGATATCGCGCGACGGCGAGAATGTCTGTCTCGAGGTTCAAGATGAAGGGAAGGGAATTTCAGCGGAAAAGCTCTCGGCCATACAATTGCACGGCTCCGGTGTAGGCATCAGAGGCATGCGCGAGCGCGTCCGGCAGTTCGAAGGCAAGATGGATATTCGATCGAACGGCGAGGGGACCAGAATCTCTTTCGTGCTGCCACTACACAACGCCCCTTCGCCAGGAGAGGGTGTAATTCAGCAACTTGAACTGACTGGATAGCGACCCCTCCGCGTGAAGTGTTTCGATCAACCGGTCTAAGCGGCCTTCCGGGGAACCTTTGCTCCTTTTTTTCGGGCTTCCGAAAGACCGATGGCGATCGCCTGTTTGCGGCTCTTCACCGTGCCGCCTTTGCCGCCTTTGCCCGATTTAAGTGTGCCGTGTTTCTTTCTCCGCATTGCGCTCGCCACAGTTTTGCCTGCAGCTTTGCCGTATTTGCGCGAACTTGATTTCTTTCCCGACTGTTTCGTAGCTGCCATGGGATTTGTCTCCTACTCGGGTTAGTGGGAAAAACCTGGACGAAGGTTGTCGTGCGATAGCCTGTCTGAAATCGCTAAAGCCGCACGCGAGGTGCTAGGCCGAGCCAAGCCAGACCGGATCCAGGGCCAACCTACCGGATTCTCCTGCGGCTTCCTACCCGATTGGGACGATTGCTTCTGCTCGCGGCCTGCGTTATCCATAAACTCGGAGACCAACCATGCAAAAACCATTTTCTTTCATCTATCGTTTCACTCTCGCCCTGGCTGTCGCAGCTTTGCCCCTAACCCTTGCTGGGCAGACAAATTCGACGCCTGCAGGTTCACCTACAATGGGATCAGATTCCATGAGTGCAAACATCAGCGCCGTGGACAAAAAGTTTGTTCGCGATGCGGTTCAGGGAGGGATGGCGGAGGTGGAACTCGGCAAGTTGGCGAAGGAGAAAGCGTTGAGCGAAGACGTGAAGAAATTCGGCCAACGAATGATCGACGACCACAGCGAAGCCAACGAGAACCTAAAGCAGGTTGCCACTAGACAGGGACTTCACCTTCCGGAAAAACTCAGCGCCAAAGACGAGATGACAAAGGAGCACCTGGCCAAACTTAGCGGAGCCCAGTTTGACCACGCCTACATGTCCGAAATGGTGAAAGATCACGAGCAGGACCTCGCTGCCTTTAAGCGCGAGAGCACTTCAGGAATGGATCAGGCCGTTAAGGCCTTCGCTACACAGACCCTTCCAACTCTGGAGGAGCATCTGCGTCTGGCGGAACAGATTGCGCCCGCCGCGGTGAGTAGCAACAACATGAAGAGCAACGCACAGTAACCAACGTTCGGAAGAGCGTAGGCAGAAGAGCTTTTGTCGATTGCATCCCCCATAGAAGGCCGTTGCCATAACAATGGCAGCGGCCCTCCAGCTAAAGGTAATCACGCAAGTTGACGCTCACTGTTGAAGCACACAGCTAAAGGCAGATGCGCGAATAGCTCTTCCGCGGAAATCTCTGCACCTCCTTGGTTCGAAAGCTCCGACACTTCTCCAGTGAATGCATTTCGATATTCCTGGGAACAATCGCTACGGGGAAAAGCGATCTTCGTATCCTCCCACACCTGGCCTCCGATCGGCGGGGACTCGCTATCGTTCAGCAATGCCACGAGGCGAGAAGCCGCCACCAGCACGGTCGTACGCTCAAACTTCCGGATGAATGCTACGACATGATTGGCTTTCGCTCCCGTAACGGCTAACGGCACATACTCGCCCGACTGAAAGATGTCGGGCTCCTGTTTTCGCAGGCACAGGGTTTTCCAGATCAAGTACAACTTGAGCCTACCGTCCTCAGGATTGTCGCGCAGTTGGCATACTGAGATTGCGTCAGGGTTGGTACTCAATTTCCGAATGCTGTCGAACATTTGCCGTCGACGCACATAATCGACGGGACGCCGGTTATCGGGATCGACCAGGTTAAACTCCAGCATTTCATTTCCCTGATAAATATCCGGGACGCCGGGGCATGTCAGCTTCAGAATGGTCTGCGACAGGCTGTTCCAATGTCCAAAGCGGGCGACGCGTAGTTGGAAAGGAATGAAATCCTGAAGGAAGCGATTGTTGGAACCAGGCGTCAGCAATGTCCTCACGAAGGATGAAACAGCTTCTTCGTACGCCACATTGCGATTGATCCAACTGGTGTTCTGTTTGGCCTCGCGGATCGCCTTCAGCATATAGCTTTCGATCCGCTGCGAAAACTCATTCCAGTCTTTCTCGTCAATCAATGGTTCTGCCGGCCATGCGCCCACCAGCGTTTGATACAGCAGATACTCCTCATTCGCCGAGGGAGCAGGCTTGTGGTCGACCAGGCTCTTATACTTCCGATTGAATCGCTTCCAGCTGCGCACCCGGAGCCTCCATGCCTCTGGAATCTCCGAGAGCACGTTAATCCGGGCGCGCACGTCCTCTGAACGTTTTGAATCGTGGGTGCTGGTGCCCAGCATCGTGTGGGGCCAATCGCGCAGGCGGGTCAGGTTTGCGAGGTGAAACTCATCTATGGAGATTCCAAATCGGTGAGGGTCGCTGCCGACGTCGTTCAGCGAAACCAGGCGATTGTATTGGTAAAAGGCCGTATCTTCTATACCCTTGGCCATCACTGGACTGGTGAACTGCTGGAATTTCATGGCGAAGTTTGTGACGTTGTTCCGGTAAGCAGAATCTTGTTTTTCGGCGATGCGAGTCGTAAGCACCTCGCCAACGAAATCGAAGATGCTGGTATCTCCTGCCGGACTTCTCCATTTCGCCAAAGCAACGGCGCTGCGAATATAGCGTGCGTCCTCCTCCGAGACCCCGGACTGGCTGACGTAGGTGCGGTAGACCGGAAAACTGGCTACGACTTCAGTCAGCCCGTCACGCAGGCTATTCAGCGTGAAGTCGCAGGTGTGTCGCTTTGCCAGCGCAATCCGGGTGAGTAGATTGGCCAGCACATTCAACTCGCTCGCTAAGGCAACCCGCGTGACAAGCTTCCGGCAGCGGTAAGACAGGTCATCGGGATCGACCTCGTCACGGATAAAGCTCTGGTAAATGCGTCCAGAACGTTTCGAAGACCCGCGATCGACGAATAGACCGTTCACCAGATTCGCAAAGTCATATCCCGTTGTCCCGCACACGGGCCACTCAGTAGACAATTGCTCTGAACCGGTAAGGATTTTTTCGATGATTACATAGGCCGCCCCGTCACCGCGCCTTTCGGATTTACTTGTGGCGGCCGCGAGGCTACGTTGCAGACGATCGAAATACTGGGCCGGGTCATATAGCCCGTCGGGGTGGTCGATCCGCAGGCCGTTGACCTTACCTTGCGTTACGAAATCGAGAATCAGACGGTGGGTCTTCTCAAATACCTCCTCGTTTTCCATGCACAAGCCAGCAAGATCGTTGGTATCGAAAAAGCGGCGATAATTAATGTCATCGGCGGCCACTCTCCAATTGGCCAAGCGAAAGGCCTGCGCCTTGATGAGCTCGTGAAGTTCCTCGAAGCTCGGGGGGTTGGCAGGATCGCCATTGATCGAATTGACCGCCTCGACAATGCCTGCTTCGATTTCCGGAGATCGCGCGCAGAGTTCAGCGAGGCGGCGCTTATGAATTTCTTTATCGCGATTACGTTCGACTACGCGATCGCTGCTCGCCTCCTGCCGTGCCGGCAAATGCCCGAACGCGGTGATCAGGCTTTGAAACTCCAGCAGGTGCGGATGTTGCTCTCCCAGTCTTGCCGCAAGCCTGCCAGTCGCTTTCTCCAGAATGCGCGGATACTCTCTGGGGTTCACTGGGAAGCGATGGTCTCGATACCAAATATCAAAACCGCCCCGCCCCTGATCAAACCCCATCTTCAACTCACCACTCTCGAGAACTGCCCCATAGTGATCGTGCAGGACAGGCACCAGCACTTTACCCCGAAGTTCTTCCTTCAGAGGATGCCAATCGATGTCGAAAAAACATGCATAGATTGAAGCCTCACCATTTTCGAGGACGTCCAACCACCAGGCATTGTCACTGCCCATCACTCCCATGTGATTCGGCACGATGTCGAGAATCAATCCCATGCCGTGTTCATGAAGCGCACTCACAAAACGGTCGAAATCTTCGGGAGTGCCAATTTCCGGATTCAGCGCGTTGTGGTCGACGATGTCATATCCGTGCATGCTCCCGGGACGAGCTTTCAGACACGGAGAGACATAGCAATGGCTGATGCCCAGTGCAGCGAGGTAGGGAACGATCGCTCGGGCTTGCTCGAAAGTAAACTCGCCATTGAGTTGCAAACGGTAAGTCGCGCGCGGAATTTGGAAGTCTGCTTTCATGGTTCCAGAAACCACAGTACCGACCAGTGGGGGAGCGATGCTCGCTTCAACGCTTCGTCGCTCACTTCCTCGCTGGCATAGATAATCCTCGAATCAGGGAGAGTGATTTCCCGTAGAGAATCTATTCCAAGATTCGCAACCAGAGTCAGCTTTGAGCGATCGTGAAACTCCCACCACGCTAGCAAGCCGTGATCGCCGTGCAACTCATACGCTGCCCGGACGGCGCATGCATTCGAAAGGCGAGGAGCAATGTGTTGGCACCTTATTTTGAGTAGCTGCCGATAGAAGCTTAGCCACTGCCGATGCCGCGGCTGCGACGCATCGTTCCAGCGGAGTTGCGAGGACTGAAAGGTTGAAGCAGCGTTGGGGTCGGGTATTCCTGCGCGTGCCGCCGGGTCGCCGAATCTTGCGAAACGAGCGAACTCATTTCTTCGTCCCGCCGCAACCGCCTCGGCCAAACCCCTCTCGAAATCGCAGAAGAAAAGGAACGGCGTTTCCGCTCCGAACTCTTCGCCCATGAAGAGTAATGGCGGTGCGGGAGCGAGCAAAAGGATTGCAGCTGCCGCCCGAACGGCTCGAGGCTCCGCAATGGTTGTAATCCTTTCTCCAAACGCGCGATTTCCGATCTGGTCATGGTTTTGAAGGAACGAGATAAATGCACCCGGCGGTAATCCCGCGGTTGGTTCACCGCGCGCTTGACCATTCCGGTAGAGCGACGCCTCTCCCTGGTAAGCGAATCCCTCAACCAGGCAGCGGCCCAGCCGCTCGAGAGGACGATCTGAATAGTCCGAGTAATAACCATCCCGCTCACCGGTGGTCAGCACATGGAGAGCATGATGAATGTCGTCATTCCACTGCGCGGTGTAAGAGCGTGGCCGGCACCGCCGGCACTCTTCCGTGCGTTGCAGATAACGCGCCTGGTTCAAATCATTTTCAAGGACGAGGTGGATGTAGCGGTCTGGCTCGACCGAATCCCGCACGGCATCGGCTATCTCCGTGAGGATGTGCGGTTGAGAATCATCGATGATCGCATGTACCGCATCCAGTCGTAGGCCGTCGAATTGATATTCGGTCAGCCAATACAAAGCATTATTGATGAAAAATTCCCTTACGACTCGACTCTCAGGGCCGTCGAAGTTGATGCCATTCCCCCACGGAGTGCGATGCCGATCCGTAAAGAATTGTGGAGCATAGAAGTTGAGATAATTTCCTTCCGGGCCAAAATGATTGTAGACAACATCGAGCAGGACCATAATTCCGCGCTGATGTGCGCTTTGAATCAATTGCTTGAGATCCTCGGGACGGCCGTAACTGCTATCGGGAGCGAACGGAAAAACGCCGTCGTAACCCCAATTACGCAGGCCGGGAAAGTCGCTGACTGGCATCAGCTCGATAGCCGTGACGCCGAGGTCTGCCAGATAGTCCAGCTTTTCGCATATGGCAGAAAAAGTTCCGGCGGGAGTAAAGGCGCCGACGTGCAGCTCGTAGATTACGGCCTCTTCCCATCTGCGGCCGCACCACGCTGAATCCTGCCAATCGAAGGTATTGGGATCGATAACTTCGCTCGGACCGGACACGTCCTTCGGCTGGAATCGAGAGGCAGGGTCCGGCACTTCTTGCCCGCCATCGATTCGGTAGTAGTATCGATCTCCAGGCTTGGCCGCAGTGGTGATCAGCTCGAACCAGCCTTGGTCGCAGCGGTTCAGCGGAAGTGGCGGGGAGTTGTCTTCACCTTTTAGGCTAAGCTCGACATGGCGTGCGGCCGGAGCCCACAACCGAAAGCGCACGCGTCCGTCGTCGTGGTACTCGGCGCCGAATGGCATGTCATGACGACGCTTCAACAGGATCTTCCCTCCTGCCGTTTCGGCGTTCCATCAACACCACCATGGAGCGCGCCTGCAGAGGATAAGGAGCGCCGGAATCGTGCGTATCGGCCGGGCGCAGGCCATCTTCCCGGGAAGTGTCCATCCACGCAACCCAGCGTGAACCTGGATGGAACGCAGGCAACTTGAAGTTTACATCCTCGTGGTGAGCATTGAGCAGCACGAGAAAATTCTCATCGCCGAGTTTGCGGCCGCGTTCGTCGGTTTCATCCAGACCCTGGCCGGCGAGAAACATTCCAAAGCAGCGTACTCCAGGATCGCGCCATTCTTCTTCGCTCATTTCATTTCCGCCGGAGTTCAGCCACAGCACATCTTTTACGTTCGCTCCTTTGATCGGCCGCCCCTGGAAGAAACGCCGGCGGCGGAATACCGGGTGCCGCTTACGCAGGTTGATCATCCGCTGAACGAATGCCAGCAAGTCACGGTCTTGAGCCTGCACATCCCAGTTCAACCAACTGGTTGGATTGTCCTGGCAGTAGGCGTTGTTGTTCCCCATCTGAGTATGGCCAACCGCATCGCCCGCATACATCATCGGCACGCCTTGCGACAGCAGCAGAGTGGCAAGCAGGTTCCGCTTTTGCTTGGAGCGCAATGCCAGAATGGTCGCATCTTCGGTTGGACCCTCGACTCCGCAATTCCAACTGCGATTGTTATTGTTGCCATCGCGATTGTTTTCGCCATTGGCTTCGTTGTGCTTGTCGTTGTAACTGACCAGATCCTGCAAGGTGAAGCCATCATGCGCGGTGATAAAATTTACGCTCGCGTAAGGACGTCGGCCGCTGTGTGCGTAAAGATCGCTGGAACCGGTCATCCGATAGGCCAGGTCACCCACGACCCCGACATCACCCTTCCAATAAGAGCGCACCGTGTCGCGGTAGCGATCGTTCCACTCCGCCCACCCCACGGGGAAATTTCCGACCTGGTATCCTCCTTCGCCCAGATCCCAGGGTTCGGCAATAAGCTTCACCTGCGATAGCACCGGATCCTGATGGATGATGTCGAGGAATGCCCCCAGGCGATTCACTTCATGAAGTTCGCGTGCCAGCGTGGCCGCCAGGTCGAAGCGAAAGCCGTCGACGTGCATCTCCAGAACCCAGTAGCGAAGGCTATCCATGATGAGCTGCAGAACCCGCGGGTGCCGCATGTTCAATGTGTTTCCAGTGCCCGTGTAATCCCGGTAATAGCGCGGATTATCTGGCATGAGCCGGTAGTAAGCGCTGTTATCAATGCCCTTCAATGAAAGCGTAGGTCCTAGATGATTGCCCTCGGCTGTGTGGTTGTACACGACGTCGAGAATTACCTCGAGACCCGCCGAATGCAGAGTCTTGACCATCGTCTTGAATTCATTAATAGAGTTAGTCGCCAGATAGCGAGGCTCGGGGGCAAGAAATCCAATCGAGTTATAGCCCCAGTAGTTGCGCAGGCCGCGCTCCACAAGTTGGCGATCGTCCACGAAGCCGTGCACCGGCATCAGTTCGATGGAGGTCACTCCCAGGCGCGTGAGATATTCGATAACCGGGGCCGTTGCCAACCCGGCATATGTTCCCCGCAAGTTCGGGGGCACCTCAGGATGACACATCGTAGATCCCTTTACGTGAAGCTCATAAATCAAGGTCTGGTGCCAGGGAATGTGAGGCGGCGTGTCGGCTCCCCAGGTGAAGGCAGGATCAATCACGCAGTTCTTGGGCATGCCAGACGCATTGTCTCGGCGGTCAAAAGACAAATCTTCCTGCTTGTGCCCCACCTTATATCCAAAGTGCGAGTCGCTCCAACGGATCGCTCCCTGAATCTGCTTGCCGTACGGATCAAGAAGAAGCTTGTTGGCATTGAAACGATGCCCCTGCTCCGGAGCGTAGGGACCAGAGACGCGGTATCCGTACAATTGACCGGGACGAACCTGGGGAAAATAGCCGTGCCAGACCATATCGGTCTGTTCGGGAAGGGAAACGCGACTAATCTCGCGTCTTCCCGCAGCGTCAAACAGGCACAGCTCCACTTTCTCCGCGTGCTCTGAGTAAAGCGCGAAATTGACCCCTTCGCCGTCCCAAGTTGCTCCCAAAGGATAAGGCCGGCCGGGCCATGCGATTGGCTGTGGTGGACTGGGCACTATCTCGTTTTCTCGTTCTCTGAGACCTGGCGGAGCGAATTCGAGTCGCCCGCCGTGACCTGATCGCGCCGTGTCCACAGATGACACACAGCGGCGAATCCGTGACGACGGCAATTCGATGCCCTTTGACCGATTAAGTTTGCCGTCGTGGCTTCCGAACCATTCCACGCTCCGTCAAAACGTCTGCCCCATCGACGGACCTCTGATCCTCATCTTCGTTCAATCCTCATTTTCTTTCTACAGTTGATCTGCAAGTTTCCTTATCTCTTTTCCCGCTCGATATTCGCAATACCTTTTGCATTGTCGAGAAGGCTGTCGCGCAATGGGGCGACAGGTCGAGCCTTGAGTTTTGCCCGTTCGAGAAGCGCTCTGGGAACGAAGATCAAAGCGGGTTGGGAGCACGTCACAGCGCTCCCGATGAACGCGTCCTTGAGATGAGGCTTTGGCCCTCCGCGTCCCAATTTCCGGCTGCGAACGCAACTCCGAGGTGCGGCGCCGCATCTCAGTTTCGCGCAATTGTCGATGGCGAACCTGCCTCGGCCTTGCGCACGATATCTTAATTCGGAGGGCGGACTCGCGCCTGCGTCGCATGAACGAAGGTAGCGCGAGCGAGGTAAAGACGAGTCTGACCCGCCTGATTGTGCCCATGCGTCCTTGCCTGCTCAGGAAGTTCGATCTGGAGTCCGCGCGCATTCCCGATTTGCGGCTCGGAAAAGAGAATACGGCGGCCTCCACGATTCTCATCGACTTTCCGTCTGGTAAACTGCAAATTCGTTCGACAAAACTCTCTACATCTGCCCAGAGCGGGAGCGTGTGGTGCGTTCGGTTTCCTGGTTTTTCTGTCTTTCAATCTTGATTGCCCGTCCATCTGGTGCCCTCACACCAACGGATTACTACAACCACGTGGTGTTCGACAACAGCATCACGCCAGATTATTACTACTACAGCACCGGTAGATCCGTATTTCCCAGCACCGTCGCGTTACTGTCGGGAGCGCTGCCCGTTGAAAAAAAGACTTTCTTTACTCCCCCGAACGCGTTGCGCTTGCAGTGGCGCTCCGTAGCAGGAGGCAGTTGGGAGACGGAAGTGCGTGTGGTCAGCATGCGCAACCGTCCACTGGATTTTCGTGGCGACACGCTTTACATGTGGTGCTATTCGCCGGAAGCGATTCCTGCTACCGACTTGCCGTTCATTCAACTCGAGGATGAAGAGCATAACTTTACCGAACCGGTTAAGCTGGACGGGATCTCCGGCGACCTGCCCGCGAAGCTATGGGTTCAAGTCCGGCTGCCCCTCGGCGAGTTTGCGACGGCCTCGATTCATCCTTTTCAACCACGCGAACTGCACAGCGTTCACTTCGGGCAGAGCACCGCGGACGACAAGCCGCACACATTGATCATTGACGAGATCAAAATCGACGACAAAGACGCGGCTTCGCCGATCGCGCCTGTGGTGAGAAGCCGTCCATCAGCCCCGCTGAACGTTCGAGCCAAAGGCTACGACCGGCATATTGACGTCAGTTGGGATCCGGTGGGAAACGACTACCTGCAAAGCTACGCCATCTACCGTGCGCTGGGAAAACACAAATATCAGCCGATTGGGATTCAGGCCGCGGGCATCAACCGATACGAGGATTTTCTTGGGCAGTCGGGAGTGAAAGCCTCTTACCGTGTCAAAGCTGTGGATCGCTCGTACCGCCAATCTGTTTTTTCTGAAACGGCCAGCGCATCCACCAGGGAGCTCTCCGATGATGAATTACTGACCATGCTGCAAGAGGCCTGCTTCCGCTACTACTGGGATGGGGCTCATCCCGAGGCGGGCGCAACCCTCGAAAATGTTCCAGGGGATGACAGAATCGTCGCGACCGGAGCCACCGGCTTTGGCATCATGGCACTCATTGTGGGCGTGGATCGTGGTTTCATTACCCGCGAGCAGGGAATTCAGCGACTCACGAAAATCCTCGATTTCCTCGAGAAGGCTCCGCGCTACCACGGCGCCTGGCCTCACTTTCTGGATGGCTACAACGCTCAAAGCATGTTGGTCTTTGGTATGTACGATAACGGGGGCGATCTGGTCGAGACCTCGTTCCTGATAGAGGGATTACTGGCAGCCCGCCAATACTTCAAAGGGAGCAGCGAAACTGAGCAGGATATTTATCGCCGAATCACGCACCTTTGGGAAACAGTGGAGTGGGATTGGTACAGGCGGTCTCCTCAAGATAACTCGTTGTTGTGGCACTGGTCTCCGCAGTGGTCCTGGTTCATCGATCATCGGCTGACCGGATTCAACGAAACGATGATCACTTATCTGCTGGCGATTGCGTCTCCCACGCATGCTGTCCCCGCGAGCCTTTATTACACGGGCTGGGCGGGACAATCGAAGGCCGCAATCGAATATCGCAGCGGTTCGTCGGGCTCCGGTGAAGGCGATCGTTATCTCAATGGCCATAGTTACTACGGCATCAAGCTCGATGTCGGTCTGGACACCGGTGGTCCGTTATTCTTCACACAATATTCGTTCATGGGCTTCGATCCACGAGGCATCCGCGACCGCTACACCGACTATTTTGACAACAACCGTAATATCGCGCTCATCGATCTCGCTTATTGCGAGGCCGACCCCGGACGTTTCCCGGGTTATGGGGCTGATGATTGGGGACTGACGGCGAGTGACGATCAATTAGGCTATCTCGCTCATGCTCCCAACCCAGCGAGCGACGACGGGACCATCACTCCTACCGGTGCGCTTTCGTCGTTCCCTTACACTCCCCAAGCCTCAATGGCTGCCCTCAAGTTTTTCTACCGGCAACTGGGCGACCGCCTTTGGGGTGTTTACGGTCCGCATGATGCTTTCAACCTTGGCCGGAATTGGTTCTCGCCGGTTTACATGGGCCTCGATCAGGCTCCTATTGTGGTCATGGTGGAGAACTATCGCACCGGACTCATCTGGAAAATGTTTATGTCGAACCCAGAGATCCAACCCATGCTGGATAAGATCGGGTTCCAGCCGGACAAGGCTTCTGCGAGTGCGTCCGTTCAGTCGCACTGAACAGTTGTGATTCCTCTTTTGGCGGAAAAGATTTTCCGCCTCTGTCGGCAACCTTTCATAAAGTCGCGTCATCCTAGTCCACCGCTTCAAACTACAGATTGGACGCCCGCTAAACCTGGCAAGTATCCGGTTTCGAAGCGAGCAGGAGCGTTCTTATGTGTACACGCAAGCTCTTCGTATGCATTGCGGTTCCACTCGTTCTTTCCGTCATTTCCAGTGTGACAGCCTCGGCGCAGTACGGCGCCAGTCTCCAGGGAACTGTTCAAGACAAGTCCGGAGCCAAAATCGCGGGAGCACAGGTCACGGCGACCGATCAGGCTACCGGAGTCACCCGCAATACCACCACCGGCGCGGAGGGTTTCTACCGTTTTGGCGAAATGCCGCCCGGGCTTTACACGGTTGCCGTGGATGCGGCTGGTTTTAATCGCCAGGTCACCAAAGATGTGGCGGTTGCGGCCGAAGCACCCCGTGGTTTAGACATCACCGTGGCGATCGGCCAGGCCTCTCAGACAGTTACAGTGAACGGCGCCACGGCTCCCGCGCTGCAAACCGAGGATGCCAGCGTCCAGGGAACGATTTCTGAGACAGAGGTCCAGAGTCTGCCGGAAATCGACCGCGATCCTTATGAACTGCTTCGCCTGGCGCCGGGAGTCATGGGCGATGGCGCACGCTTCGGCGACGGCCGCTCCGCCGGATTTCCCAACGGTTCCGGCGCCGTCAGTGCCTCTGCCGGACCCGGCGGCTCCAACACAGCTATCTTCCAGGTCGAGAACCAGCAGCCCATCAGCGCCAACGGCCAGCGCGTAACCTCGAACGACTATCTGGTGGATGGCGTAAGCGTGAACAGTCTGGAATGGGGCGGCGCGGCTGTCATCACCCCCAGTATTGAATCAGTGCAGCAGATCTCGGTACTCTCCAACGATTACGATGCCTCGGACGGTCGCAGCTCGGGCGCTCACATCAAGACCATCACCAAGAGTGGAACAAATGCATTCCATGGCGGCGGAGTCTTTTTGTATCACGATCCGAATTTTAACGCCTATAACCGCTTCAATGGTTATGACGCGGGAGTGGGCTTTGCCCCGACCGTGCGCGACGAGGATGCCTTCCGCCAGTTCGCCGGAACTCTCGGCGGAGCGATCATCAAAAACAAGCTTTTCTTCTTTTTCAACTATGAGGGTCTGAGGGCGACCAGCGCGACTTTCGAAAACAATTGGGTGGAAACGCCACAGCTTGATGCGCTCATGCTCGGCGACCGGCCTGGCACGCCAGTGGCGACGATTCTTCAGTCAAGCGGTCTCGCTCCACGAATTAAACAGATTTTGACTCCCAGTTGCGCGCTTTGGGTAATAGCCAATCAACCCTGTGCCGTGGTTGGTACCGGCGTTGACATCGGGTCGCCGTATGCCAGTTACGGGACGTACAATCCGAGCTTCACCAGCGGCAATCCCGCAGAGTACGCTGGCGGAGGCCTCGACGGCATCCCGGATCTTGAATTCGCTCAGATCTATTTGCCAGCCACCACCAGCGGCAATCAGTACAACATTCGAGTGGATTACAACGCAGGCAAAAACCTGTTTTCCGCCAATACTTTCCTCACCTTCTACAACACCATCGCTGCAGATGCCGGAGCGGAAGGCCGCCCTATGGCAGATTTCGGCACCAAGAGCTTCAGCCCCAGCGGCTTCCTTTCCTGGGTGCGAACCATTAACTCGAGCACGCTCAACGAAGCGCGATTCAATTTCACACGCTATTCCTACAATGGCGTGACTTCTAATCCCCAGGTTAATTGGGCAATTCCACGGATCGAAATTCAAGGTCTGCCTTTGCCGGGCGGACAGGACATTTACTACGGAGCGGAGCAGGGGGACGATTCTCCCGGAATCCTGGCGCAAAATACGTTCTCATTCCGCGACGTGCTCTCCAAGGTGACGGGCAACATGGCATTGAAGTTTGGTTTCGAGTTCAATCGCGAACAGGACAACGATTCTCTGATCGGCGGGGCTCGCCCCATTCAGACTTTTCAGGGCTTCTGGAATTTCGCCAACGGAACGCCTATCTACGAAGGGATTGAAGTGAATCCGCTTACGGGCGCGGCTCCGACCACGCGCGGACAATTTTACCGAACGTCCGATTACGGTGTATTCGTTCAAGACGATTGGAAGCTTCGCCCTAACCTTACCGTGAACCTTGGCTTGCGATGGGAATTCTATGCTCCTCCGACCGAAGCGGATGGACATCTGGCGAACTTCGAGCCCACTAGCGATCCCATCAATGGTCTAGCGGACGGAGTGGCCACGAATCCCAGCCAAATGTGGAACCCGACGTGGCGCAATTTTGGCCCGCGCCTGGGTTTTGCATGGAGTCCCATGCTGTTTGATAACAAGATGGTGCTCCGCGGCGGTTTCGGGATAGCTTTTGACCGCTTCGACAACAATACCTTCGACAACACACGAAATAATCCACCGTACGTAGCAAACTACGGAATCTGCTGCGGCACGGAGGCCGGCGCATTCGGCACGCCATTCGTAAATGGCCAGATTGCTTTCAACCTGGGCACCAGCGACAATCCGCAAAGCTATCCGGCGAACCTGGCTTTGATTACGCCTTTGAACCCGGCTAATGGACTGCCTACAATTCTGACCGGCCAGAGCGCACCGAACATCTATTCGACGCCTACCAGCATGCCGGTTCCCTACGTCTACCTCTATTCGATGCAGATGCAGTACAGCCTGCCAAAAAGCTGGGTAGTCACGCTGGGCTACCAGGGCAGCGCGGGCCACCATTTGCTCCGAATCAAGAATCTCGACGACTTTTATCCAAACCCTAACCCCGATGTGGGTCAGGTGTACACGTTCACCCCAGACACCAACTCAAGTTTCAACGCCCTCAACACCGTGGTTGAACATCATTTTCGCCGTGGATTCTCCGCCAACTTCCAATACACGTACAGCAAGTCGCTCGACCAAGTTTCGGCCGAGGGCCCTGGCTACGTGACCAACCAGACTTACCCAACCGACGATGCCACCGAACGCGGCCCTTCGGATTACGATGCTACGCATAACCTGCGCGCATACGCGGTTTGGAACCTGCCCAATTTTAGTAACCATAACGGTTTCTTGAGCAGGGTTGTAGGTGGCTGGCAACTCAACGGAATCTTCCAGTTTCACTCAGGGTTCCCTTGGACCCCGGTGGCTACCAACCTTTGTCCCGTGCTGGGTGCTACTACGCTCTGTCCAGTCAGACCGATCGCCTACAACGGCGGCGCCGGAGATAACCACGATACATCGGCGTTCCTGCCTCCCACGTCCAGTAACTTTCCTGCTCTTGCCAACGTGAGTGCCACCAACCCCCTCAATCCCTACTTCACGCTTCAGACCACAGGCACCACTCCAGACTTTCCGGGAATCGGACGAAACAGCTTTCGCGGCCCGAGGTATCAAGACATTGATCTGACGGTCGCAAAAGAAATCGGACTTCCCACGATGAAGTTCATCGGAGAAGCCGCCAGGCTTGAACTGCGCATGACTGCTTACAATGTGTTTAACAAGGAGAATTTGGCCCCGTTCAGCTTCGGCAGCACCTCCACCATCATCAGTTCTAATAACAATGGAGGCGTGCCGTTTGCCAATACGCTATTTGGGACTGCAACATCAGGCTTGGAGGGCCGGGTGCTGGAACTCCAGGCGCGCTTCAGCTTCTAGCGCAACGCACGGGTATCGGGAAACTGCCCA
>Ga0302326_10005723_pt1 | contig 28218 bp, 21 predicted proteins | sample Palsa_T0_3_FD_202264 | JGI IMG/M metagenome (GOLD analysis project Ga0302326, IMG submission 202264) | Peat permafrost microbial communities from Stordalen Mire near Abisko, Sweden - Palsa_T0_3 | ecosystem: Environmental > Terrestrial > Soil > Palsa > Peat permafrost | place: Sweden: Abisko... | reverse complement strand
CGCGACCGAAGAGCCCGCCGGAAGGGAGTCGATCACCTGCTCGGCCGCCTGCCGCGCCTGATCGAACCGCGTGGGGCCGCCGTCCGTTTGGCCCATGCTGTAGGAATTGTCGAGGACTATCACCGCCGTTTCGCTCCCCTGGCCAACGCCGCCCGCGGCGCCGCGAAGGGCTGGCCGGGCCAGGGCCAGCGCAAGAAGGAGGAGGATGAGACATCGCAGGATGAGCAACAGGATGTCCTCGAGGTTCATCCGCTTCTGATTTTTCTCCACGCTCGCCCGCAGAAAGCGCATCGCGGCCCAGACCACCGGCTTGATCCGGCGATTCATGAACATGTGGATGATGATCGGCGCCATGATCGCCGCCGTGCCGAAAAGGAGGAGCGGATTGAGGAAAATCACGCTAGCCGTACCGGTGCTGCCGCGTGGCGAGGTAGCTGCTGAGCACCTCGTGCCACCGTTGCGCGGTGTTGACCTGGACGTAGTTGCAGCCGTTGCGCTCGCAGCCGTCGCGCAGTTTGTCGACGAAAGCGTTGAATTCCTTCAAATAGCTCTTGCGCAGTTCGGCGGGCTTGGTGACGATCTTCGGGGCGCCCTCGAGTCCGCGAAATTCAACGGTCCCCTTGAAGGGGAACTCGATCTCGTACGGATCCAGCATGTGGAAAACGATCACTTCGCTCCCGCTGAAGCGCAAATGCTGGATGCCGCGCAAGACCTCGTCGACATCGTCGAAAAAGTCGCTGATGAGAATGAAGAGGCCCTTGCGCTTTACCTGCCGCGCCATTTCATGCAGGATGCCGGCGATGTTCGTTTCCTGCCGCGGCGCGAAGGCCGAGAGCAGATTCGTCATGTTGTGTATCGAGGAAAGATTATCGGTTCGCGGGTAAAAACTCCGGATGGCGGTGTCAAAGATGGCGAGCGAGGCCGCGTCGCGCTGCAAAAGGACCAGGTAAGCCAGGCACGCGGCCACGGTGCGCGCGTAGTCGAACTTCGTCACCTTGCCCGAACCGTATTTCATCGACTCGCTGCCATCCAGGAGGATGTGGGCGACGTAGTTGGTTTCCTGCTCGTATTGCTTGATGTAATAACGGTCGCTGCGTCCGAGCACCTTCCAGTCGAGGTGGCGCGTGTCATCGCCCGGCACGTATTCGCGGTGCTGCGAGAATTCGACGGCGAAACCGCGATAGGGCGATTTATGCGCGCCCGCCATGTAACCTTCGACGATCTGCCGCGCCTGCAAACCGAGCGTCTCCGCGCGCTGGAGGGCGGCTGGATCGAGAAGCGTCGATGGCATGGAGTGGCTGCGTCAGCCCGTCATGGGGCCTGACTTTTGGGAATCGCCTTCAATATCCTTCGCGTGATGTCGTCCGCGGTGACGCCCTCGCTCTGCGCCGCGAAATTCGGGATGATGCGATGGCGCATGATCGGCAGGGCGACGGCATCCACATTGTCGCAACTCACATAGACCTGCCCCCGCAAAATCGCGTGCGATTTGGCCGCCATCACCAGGTTCAGCGTCGCGCGCGGACCCGCTCCCCAAGTCAGCCATTTCTTGCAAATATCCAGACTCTGCGCGGTCTTGGATCGCGTCGCGCCGACGATCTTTTGGGCGTACTGCATGACGTGATCGGCCACCGGCATGCGCCTGACCGCATTCTGCAAATAGAGAATGTGATCGGCGCCGAGCACGGGCTGCACCCGCTCCGGAAGCTGCGTCGTTCCGCGTTTGACGATGAGCAACTCTTCTTCCGGGCTGGGGTAGTCCACGTAAATCATGAACATGAAGCGGTCGAGCTGGGCCTCGGGCAGCGGATACGTCCCTTCCTGCTCGACCGGGTTCTGGGTCGCAAGCACGAAGAACGGGTCGGGCAGTTTGTAGTTGGTTCCTCCCACGGTGACGCGCCGCTCCTGCATCGCCTCGAGCATCGCGGCCTGTGTTTTCGGCGGCGTGCGGTTGATTTCGTCCGCCAGGATCACATTGGCAAAGATCGGGCCGTGCAGAAATTTGAACTGCCGCTCATTGGTCACCGGGTCCTGGTAAATGACCTCGGTGCCGGTGATGTCGCTGGGCATCAAGTCCGGCGTGAACTGGATGCGCTTGAAGCCGAGCTGAAGCGCTTGGGCAAGCGTGGAAACCAGCAGCGTTTTCGCCAAACCCGGCACGCCCACCAGCAATGCGTGACTGCGCGTAAAAATCGCGATGAGCAACTCGTCGATGACGTCATCCTGCCCGACGATGACCTTGGCCAGCTCGGCCTTAAGCGTCTTGTACGCGCCTCTGAAATATTCGACGGCCTCGGCCTCGTCATTCTCCGGGGCGGGGTTTTTGGATTCGATGGACATAATTTTGGATATTCAGCGCCATCCGCGCAACGCCCCGAACGCGGATCATCTCCGCGAAAAATCCGGCGCTTGAAGCCAGGCGTCCCGCGTCGTTATTTGCGAAACCGACGATTCACGGGGGCGACGGGATATTTTCATAGTGAAGCAAATGGGAGTGGATTGCCATTGAAAATGGGCGGAATATTTTTTCACGTTTGACACCGGAGGGGACTCTGCGGACGTTCCGGGCATCGACACGGACATCAAACCCCCGGTTTCTGCCAGCGCTCCCCTTTCGACGAGTCGAGGCCGCAGCGGGAGCGGAGCGTTGCGAGTTCTCGTTTGGGCCGCGGCGCTGCTGCTCTTTGCGTTTGCGTTTTACATGGTTCTAGGCCGCAAGGAGGAGCCGAAAGCGGGCGCCTCGGGCAGGCGCGGCGCCTCGGGGCCAGTCACGATTACGACGGCCACTGCCCAAAAAGGGAACATCGGAGTCTATCTTGACGCGATCGGAACGGTGACTCCGGTTTATACCGCGTCGATCTTCAGCCAGGTGAGCGGGCCGGTCGTCGCGGTGAACTACCAGGAGGGCCAGCTCGTCAAAAAGGGAGATCCGTTGACGGACATCGATCCGCGTCCGTACGAGGCGACGCTTTCGCAGGCGGAGGGCTTGCTCGAACGGGACGAGAACGTGCTGGCACAGGCACGGATGGACCTGGAGCGTTATCGCGCCGCATGGGCGCGCAATGCCGTTGCAAAGCAAATCCTGGATGATCAGGAAAAGCTGGTGAAGCAGAATCAAGGCACCGTGAAAAACGATGAGGGAACAGTGGAGTATGACCAGCTTCAGGTCGAATACTGCCACATCACTGCTCCCATCTCCGGGCGGGTGGGCCTTCGCCTGGTGGATCCGGGCAACCTGGTGAACGCGGGGGGCGCGGGCGGCACGACGAATCCGCTCGTAGTCATCACGCAGTTACAACCCATCACGGTGATTTTCACGATAGCGGAGGACAGCCTCGGCGCGGTCCAGGCCCAGCTTCGCAAAAACGTGAAGCTTGCCGTCGACGTCTTTGATCGCTCCGCGCAGAAGAAAATAGCGAGCGGAGAGCTGGCGGCTCTCGATAACCAGATTGACACCACCACGGGAACGGTGAAGGTGCGATCCGTTTTCAGCAATGAGGATTCCGCATTGTTCCCAAACCAGTTTGTCAATACGCGGCTGTTGGTGGAAACACTGGATGGTGTGACCTTGATTCCCGCGGCGTCGATCCAACAAAATGGCCAGACATCGTTTGTGTATGTGATTGAAGACAACGTTGCTCACTTGCGCAACATAAAGCCGGGAGTCACCGATAACGGACTCACCCAGGTGGAAGGCATCAATCCCGGAGATGTCGTCGCCAACAGCAGCTTCGACAAGCTGCAAGACAACAGTCCGGTTGCCCTTCCAAGCAGCAAACCTCCCGCGGGCCACCACAAGCGCGATGGCGCGGGATCATGAGTCCGTCCCGGCCATTTATATTGCGGCCAGTGGCAACTTCCTTGCTGATGGCCGCGATCTTCCTGGTCGGTATTGTCGCCTATAGGCAGCTCCCGGTTTCCGCGTTGCCGGAAGTCGATTATCCCACGATTCAGGTGGTCACATTTTATCCGGGGGCCAGTCCCAAGGTTGTGGCTACGACGGTGACAGCGCCCCTCGAGCGTCAATTTGGCCAAATGCCCGGTTTGAACCAGATGACTTCCATCAGTTCCGGCGGCACTTCCGTGGTGGTATTGCAGTTCAATCTCAGTCTGAACATCGACGTGGCCGAGGAGGAGGTGCAGTCCGCCATCAACGCGTCGCAGAGCCTGTTGCCGGCCAATCTTCCGGCGCCGCCGATCTACAGTAAGACGAATCCGGCCGATGCGCCCGTGCTGACCCTGGCCGTCACCTCAAACGCCATGCCCCTTTCGCAGGTGGAGGATCTGGTGGACACCCGGTTTGCGCCCAAGATTGCCCAGCTCAGCGGAGTCGGTCTTGTCAGCATCAGCGGAGGCCAAAAGCCCGCGGTCCGCATTCAAGCCAACCCGGCGGCGCTCTCATCCTATGGCATCAGCCTGGAAGACTTGCGCACGGCCTTGACCCAAACCAGCGTGAACGCGGCCAAAGGCAACTTCGATGGGCCGCGCCAGGATTTCCAGATCGATGCCAACGATCAATTGGTCACCAGCAAGGATTATCGGAGCGTCGTCGTTGCCTACCGCAACGGCGCGCCGGTAATGCTGACCGACGTCGCCCGCATCGTGAACGGGGTCGAGAATGACGCGCAGGCGGCGTGGATGAATCAGACCCCGGCGGTCGTTCTCAACGTGCAACGCCAGCCTGGGGCCAACACGATCAGCGTGGTCAACAGCATCAAACATTTGCTGCCGCAGCTCGAGGCCAGCCTCCCGGCGAGCATTCAGGTGACAACGCTTACCGATCTCACGACGGCCATCAAGGCATCGGTTGCCGATGTCGAGTTTGAACTGCTTTTGACGGTCGCGCTCGTGGTGATGGTCATTTTTCTCTTCTTGCGAAATCTCTACGCCACCATCATTCCCAGTGTGGCCGTGCCATTGTCCCTGGTCGGAACCTTCGCGGTCATGTATGCCCTTGGGTACAGCCTGGACAACTTGTCACTGATGGCGCTGACCATCTCCACCGGTTTTGTGGTGGATGATGCCATCGTCATGATCGAGAACATCTCCCGGTTCATAGAAGCGGGCGAGCCGCCCATGGAAGCGGCGCTCAAGGGGGCGGAGCAAATAGGGTTCACGATCCTCTCGCTGACGGTATCCCTCGTCGCCGTGCTGATCCCGCTGTTGTTCATGGGTGACGTGGTCGGGCGTCTCTTCCGGGAGTTCGCCGTGACACTCGCCGTGACGATCGTCGTTTCGGCCGTGGTCTCCCTGACCCTCACGCCGATGATGACCGCGCGCATCGTGAAGCACAATCCCAAAGAGAAGCAGGGGCGCTTCTACCGGGCCTCGGAACGTGTCTTCGAGGACATGATCGCCTTTTATGGGCGGACGCTCAAGGTTGTCCTCCAGTACCAGGGGATTACGCAATTGGTCGCGGTGGCCACGCTGCTGCTTACGGTTTTCCTCTATATCATCATCCCCAAAGGATTTTTCCCAGTGCAGGATACCGGCGTCATCCAGGGGATTTCGCAGGCGCCGCCGGCAACCGGGTCAATGGCCATGGCGCGGAAACAACAGGATCTTGCGAAGGTCATTCTGGAAGATCCGGCTGTGGAAAGCCTCTCGTCATTCATCGGCGCGGATGGCGTGAACACGACGACAAATAGCGGCAGAATGTCGATCAATCTAAAGCCGCTCGAAGAACGCAAGATCAGCGCGTCCGACGTGATCCGCAGGCTCGATTCAAAACTGGAGCAAGTTCAGGGCATCCACCTGTTCATGGCTCCCGTGCAGAACATCACGGTGGATGACCGGGTGAGCCGCGCGCAATACCAGTACACGCTCGAAGATCCCGATGCGGATGAACTGAATGATTGGACCAACCGTTTCGTGGACCGCCTGAAGGAACTGCCGGAACTGGAGGGCGTCGCCACCGATCAACAACCGGGAGGGCTTGTCCTCTCCCTGGGGATCGACCGGGTTACCGCCTCGCGGCTCGGCATCGCCCCGGCGACGATCGATAACACATTGTATGACGCTTTCGGTCAAAGGCTCATCAATACGATGTACACCCAGGTCAACCAGTACCACGTGGTGCTGGAAGTAGAACCCTACTTTAAGCAGGACCCGGAAAGACTGAACCAGATTTACCTCCTGTCCAACGCGTCTTCGGGCGCAAGCGGCGCCGGCGCCTCCACCTCATTCTCAGCCTCCGGATCAGCTTCCGCCGGGTCAAATGCCCTCACGGCCGCCGCACAATATACTCCGGCGGCCAATACCTTGGCTCCTCCCTCCAATGCGCGGTCGGCGCAAGCCGCCGCCATCGGCGCGGGCTCTGCCGCTTCGAGCAGTTCGGCCATCAGCAATCTAGTGCCGTTGAGCGCGTTCTCTCACCTTGAAAAGACGACACAGCCGCTCTCCATCAACCACCAGGGGCAGTTTCCCGCGATCACTGTCTCGTTCAATCTCGCGGAGAATGCCTCGCTTGGCGAAGCCATATCGGCGGTCGAGAAAGTGCAAAAAGACATGCACATGCCGGCCAGCCTTCAGGCCGGCTTCCAAGGCACCGCGGCATCCTTTCAAGCCTCGCTGTCCAATGAGCCGCTGCTCATTCTGGCTGCCCTGGTCACGGTGTATATCGTGCTCGGTGTTCTGTACGAGAGCTTTATCCACCCGATCACCATCTTGTCCACGCTGCCGTCGGCCGGCGTTGGCGCGTTCATCGCATTGATTCTCTTTCACCAGGACTTGAGCGTGGTCGCCATCATCGGCCTCGTCCTGCTTATCGGCATCGTAAAGAAGAACGGCATTATGATCGTTGACTTCGCGCTGGAGGCCGAGCGGGAGCGCGGGAAGAATGCGACGGAGGCCGTTTACGAGGCGTGCCTGCTGCGGTTTCGTCCGATCATGATGACCACCATGGCCGCTCTATTAGCCGGCGTGCCGCTGGCCTTCGGCTCGGGCATCGGCTCGGAATTGCGCCGCCCCCTGGGCATCGCCATGGTGGGCGGGCTGATATTCAGCCAGGTGCTCACCCTTTATACCACGCCCGTCATTTACATCTTTTTTGACAATCTCTCACACCGTTTTTCCCGCAAATCGGCACGACCGGAAGCCGGAGGCGAACTAGCGCAGACAGCGCCGGCATGAACATCTCCGCGCCGTTCATTCGCCGGCCGGTCGCCACGACCCTCATCACGGTGGCGGTTGCGCTTGCCGGGGCTATCGCATTCAACGTGCTGCCGGTGTCGCCCCTGCCACAGGTCGATTTTCCCACCATTTCAGTCAACGCCGGCTTGCCGGGAGCCAGCGCCGAAATCATGGCTTCGTCCGTCGCCACCCCTTTGGAGCGGCAGTTCGGCCACATTGCGGGCGTGACGGAAATGACTTCGGCAAGTTCGCTCGCCAGCACCTCCATCACCATTCAATTTGACCTCAATCGCAACATCGATGGCGCGGCGCGGGACGTTCAGGCGGCCATCAACGCCGCGCGGACGTATTTACCCGCCAACCTCCCCTCCAATCCGACGTATCGAAAGGTCAATCCCGCCGATGCGCCGATCATGATCCTCGGTCTGACGTCGGATAAGTACGGTCCGTCCAAGCTCTACGACGAAGCCTCCACCGTCATCCAGCAAAAGCTGTCGCAGATCCAGGGAGTGGGCCAGGTCAACACGGGGGGCGGCGCGTTGCCGTCGGTGCGCGTGGACGTCAATCCCACGAAGTTGGCAAACTATGGGCTTGGCATGTCCAGCGTGCAGTCCGTGTTGAGCCTCCAGAACGCGGACCTCCCAAAAGGCCAGATCACTAATGGCATTGTGACGGCGGATATTATTACAAACGACCAGATCTCCCACGCGGCCGACTACAAGCCGCTGATTATCGGTTACAACAATGGCGCGGCCATCCGCTTGTCGGATGTCGCCGAAGTGACCGACTCCGTGCAGAACATCCGCGCCGGCGGGTATTTAAATGGCAAGCGCGCGATCACCATAGTCATCTTCCGGCAGCCCGGCGCCAACATCATCGCAACGGTGGATCGGCTGCGGGCGCAATTGGAATCGATCAAGGCATCCATTCCGGCCGGCATCGATGTTACCGTCGTCCTTGACCGCACCACGACGATCCGCGCCTCGGTCGATGACGTCGAGTGGACGCTCATGCTTTCGGTCCTTCTCGTCATCGTGGTGGTGTTTGTCTTCCTGCGCAATCCCCGTGCCACGCTCATTCCCGGCGTCGCCGTGCCGGTCTCGCTCATCGGCACCTGTGCGGTGATGTATCTTTGCGGATACAGCATCGATAACCTCTCCTTGATGGCGCTGACCATTTCAACCGGGTTCGTGGTGGACGACGCCATCGTTGTCATGGAAAATGTCACCCGTCACATGGAAGCCGGCATGGCGCCCTTTGCGGCGGCTCTCAAGGGCGCGGAAGAAATCGGTTTCACCGTCTTCTCCATCAGCATCTCGCTCATCGCGGTGTTTATCCCCATTCTCATGTTGGGTGGAATCGTGGGGCGGCTCTTTCGGGAGTTTGCCGTTACCCTCTCGACGGCCATCCTTGTTTCCATGGTCATCTCGCTGACCACGACTCCGATGATGTGCGCTTACCTGCTCAAGCGGGAGCACAACAAGGAACATGGCCGGGTTTACCTGGCCAGCGAACGTTGCTTTGACTGGATGCTTTCGCGGTACCGGCACAGCCTGGAATGGGTATTGGATAATCCCACCATCACGCTCATCGTGCTTTTCCTTACCATCGTGCTCAATGGGGTGTTGGTCAGCAAAATGCCGACGGGCTTTTTCCCCCCGCAGGACACGGGGGCCATCCAGGGTGGGGTGCAAGGCCCTCAGGATTCCTCCTATGCGGCGATGAACCATTCCATCCAGGTGATCCAGAAGGTGATCAATAGCGATCCCGCGGTCGCGAATTGCATTGCGTTCACCGGCGGAGGTGGGGCGACCAATACCGGTTTCATCTACATTGCGCTCAAACCGTTGTCTGAACGCAAAACTTCAGCCTTCGATATCATTAGTCGCCTGCGTCCGAAATTGAACCATCTGCCGGTGGCATCGGCATTTCTCCAGGCGGCGCAGGATCTCCGCATCGGCGGGCGCGGCAGTAGTGCGATGTACCAATACACGCTCCAGTCCGACAGTGCTCAAGACCTGAAGAAATGGGGGCCGATCTTGCTGGCCGACATGAAAAAGCTGCCCGCCCTGCAGGATGTAAACACAGACCAGCAGAACGGCGGCCGCGATGAGTTGCTCACTTATGACCGTGTGACGGCTGCAAAACTGGGTCTCACCGTGCAGGGTCTGGATTCGGCCCTTTATAGCGCATTCGGCCAATCGGAAGTCTCCGTCATCTACACCCAGTTGAACCAATATTACGTGGTCCTCGAAGTGGCTCCCCAGTATTGGCAAACCCCGGCCGGATTCAACGACGTTTACCTGGCCTCGTCCGGCGGCAGCCACATTCCGCTTTTCGCGATTGCGACAAAGCAGTCCAATACAATTCCGCTTGCGATCAACCACACGGGCTTGTTTCCCTCGGTCACGGTGTCGTTCAATCTCGCTCCGAATCTGTCTCTGAGCGATGCCACCGCCCGCATTAACGAGATGCAGAAACGGCTCGGCACACCCTCCTCGATCCGGGGCTTCTACGCGGGCACGGCGCTGGCCTACCAGCAATCACTGACCACGATGCCAATCCTGGTTATTACGGCCCTGCTTGCCGTGTACATCGTTCTGGGGATTCTGTACGAAAACCTGGTGCATCCCATCACGATTATGACCACCCTGTTTTCCGCCAGTGTGGGGGCGATGCTGGCATTGATGCTCTTCAAAATCGATCTCAACGTTATTTCCATCATCGGCATCGTGCTGCTGATCGGAATCGTAAAAAAGAACGCCATCATGATGATCGATTTCGCCCTCCAGGCCGAGCGGCAGGAGGGAAAGGGCCCCGCCGACGCCATTTTTGAAGCATGCATGCTGCGCTTTCGCCCAATCATGATGACGACCATGGCAGCCTTGTTTGGCGCTCTGCCGCTGGCGCTGGGGACCGGCACGGGATCCGAACTCCGGCGGCCGCTTGGAATCAGTATTGTCGGGGGACTCATCGTGAGCCAGGTGCTGACGCTCTATACGACACCTGTCGTCTATCTGGCTTTTGACCGCCTCCGGCTTCGCATGAAAGGAAAAGAACACGATGTATTTCACCATGGAGAGCTGCCTGTTCCGAGCGATGCATAACACCTTTCGACAACCGATCTGCCTCTGCGCGATGCTTTCCATCCTCGCGGGATGCATGGTCGGCCCGAAATACCGGAGGCCGGCCGCCACGGCGGAGACTCCGCCAGCCTCCTACAAGGAGACACCGGCACGGTTCAAGGATTCCGTCTGGAAAGTGGCGCAACCGCGGGACGCGATGCTGCGCGGGCCGTGGTGGAGGATATTCGGGGATCCGGAATTGAATGCTCTTGAAGGGGAACTCGATATCAGCAACCAGAACATCAAGCAGTTCTTCCAAAACTTCATGGAAGCGCGCGCCTTGGTGGGCGAGGCGAATGCTCAACTCTATCCGACCCTGACCGCAAACGCTTCTTACACGCGATCACGCACCCCGCCGGCCATACCGATCACCGCGATCCTCTCGGCTTTGAATCTCACATGGGAGCCGGATCTTTGGGGCAAAGTCCGCAATGCCGTCCGGGCGGCTCAATATAATGCCCAACTAAGCGCTGCCGACCTGGAGAATGAGCGATTGACCGAACAGGCCGGTTTGGCCGTGTATTTCTTCGAAATCCGGGGACAGGATGCGCTGCAAAAGCTCTTCAACGATACGATCGTGGCGGACAGGAAAGCGCTGGATTACACACGCGCGCAATTCGAAACTGGAATTACCGATGAGATCGCGGTCGTCGAGGCTGCGAACACCTTGCAAAACGCGCAGGCCGCCGCGACCAACCTTGGCGTCGCGCGCGCCCAATTTGAGCACGCCATCGCGGTTCTGGTTGGCAGAGTCGCCTCGAACTTCTCGATCCCGGTGAAGGTCCTGAAGGCGGTTCCGCCTCCGATTCCGATTGGCGTGCCATCGCAACTGGTCGAGCGCAGGCCCGACGTGGCCGCCTCGGAACGCGCGATGGCGGCGGCCAACGCGCAGATCGGGACCGCTTATGCCGCCTATTTTCCCACTCTCACTTTGGGCGCCGAACGTGGATTTGAGAGCCCGACATTCAGCCATTTGTTCGATGACACCAATCGCCTTTGGTCCATAGGACCTTCGGTCTCCGAAACGATCTTCGACGCGGGACTGCGCGGCGCCACCGTCCGCCAATACGTCGCGACCTATAATGCCGCTCTGGCGGCCTACCGGCAGAACGTGCTCACGGCCTTTCAACAAGTCGAAGATGACCTTGCGCAGGTTCGCATTTTGTCCAACCAGTTACTCCAGCAACGGCAAGCCGAGCAGTCCGCCGAGAAGTTCTTGAGGCTCGAAATGGGCAGGTATCAAACGGGCATTGATCCCTACGTCGATGTCGTCACGGCCCAGACGACCTTGCTTTCCGACCAGCAAGCAGTCATCACCGTTCAAATTCAAGAGATGACGGGGGCCGTGCAATTGATCGAAGCCCTCGGCGGCGGCTGGGATAGGTCGCAACTGCCCACTCCATCCCAGGTTGGCAGGACGCCGTCCAGCGCGGAGACTGCTATTCAGCGCTAGCCCGACTTTCGCGCCGGAGACCGAGCATCAGCCAAATCCCTATATATCCCTAAGGCCGTCACCTATTCGATAATGTTGGACGCTTAAAGCCTATGCGCGTACCTCTTTGGTAGCGCATGCAAATGATCGTTCAAACATTGATATTTCTGGTTGAACGCATTTTTGAGATCGAAGAGGGGCTGGTCCAAGCGACGCAAGACCGAAAGCGGCAGTGCCTCGAAGCGGAGTTGAAAACCCTCGAGGGGCGGGTAACGTGGGAAATACATCAGCTTTCACGGGAGAACAAGGTGCGCCTGGTGGAGTATTTCTCATGGCTGGGCCAATGATACTTATCGCTCCCGGGCCGGAACTGGTTGCGGCCGGAGCGAATGGAGGAATAATGTGAAATTTCTCGACGAATACCGGGACGAAACGCTGGCGAAAAAGATCGTCAATGAGATTCATCGCGTGGTGACGCGCCCGTGGGTCTTGATGGAAGTCTGCGGCGGGCAGACCCACGCAATCGTCAAATACGGCATCGATCATTTGCTGCCCCCGGAAGTGGAACTCGTGCATGGCCCGGGATGTCCGGTCTGCGTCACCTCGCTGGAGATGATCGACAAGGCGCACGCCATCGCCCGGCAGCCCGGCGTGATTTTTTGTTCCTTTGGAGACATGCTGCGCGTGCCGGGTTCACAGTTCGATTTGCTCATCCTCAAATCGCGCGGCGCGGATGTGCGCGTGGTTTATTCACCGATTGATTGTTTGAAAATCGCGAGGGCGAATCCCGCCAGGAAGGTCGTATTCTTCGCCATCGGCTTTGAAACCACCGCGCCCGCAAATGCCATGTCGGTCTGGCAGGCCCATCAGCAGGGAATCAAGAATTTTTCGGTGCTCGTCTCCCACGTGCTTGTTCCTCCGGCCATCGCCTCCATCTTGCAATCGCCGCTCAATCGGGTGCAGGGATTTCTCGGCCCGGGGCACGTCTGCACGGTAATGGGCTATCGGGAATATGAACCGATGGCCGAACGTTTCCGCGTTCCCATCGTCATCACCGGCTTCGAGCCGATCGATATTCTGCACGGCACGCTGATGACCGTGCGGCAATTGGAAGCCGGCAGGCACGAAGTGGAAAACCAATACCCCCGCATCGTGCAGCGCGACGGCAACCGGGTCGCGCAGGATTTGGTGAACAAGGTTTTTGAGGTTTGCGACCGCAAATGGCGCGGCGTCGGCTCGATCCCGAAGAGCGGATACAAACTGCGCTACGAGTTTCACGATCACGACGCCGAGCGGCTCTTCGATATAAAAGAAATCGACACCAAAGAGCCCGAAATCTGCATCAGCGGGTTGGTGCTGAGAGGCGTGAAAAAGCCGCATGACTGCCCCGCCTTCGGGACGCTCTGCACGCCGGAAAATCCGCTCGGCGCAACGATGGTTTCAGCCGAAGGCGCGTGCGCGGCATACTACGCCTATGGGCGGCATTTGGAAAAGCCGCGGGAGCGTGTGGCGGGCGCGATTTAGCCATGGTCGAGCCCCCTCCTCCCGTCGTCGATAAACTCAATGAGACCTTTCGCGACAAGATCGTCCGAAAATGCGGCGAAAGCATGGAGATGAAGGAGAAGTTTTTCTCCAAATATGCCGGGCAGATCGAATCATTAAGCCGCGAGATGGCGGACCGCTTCACGGATGGGAAAAGACTCTTTACGATGGGAAATGGCGGCAGCCTGTGCGATGCGCTTCATTTCGCCGTCGAGTTCACGCATCCGATCATCGAGAAGCGTCCGGCGTTTCCCGCCATCTCTTTGATGACCGACATCGCGACGATGACCGCGGTCGGCAATGACATTGATTACTCGCGTATCTTTTTGAATCAACTGCGCCTGCTCGGGCAATCGGGCGACATGGCCCTGGCGGTGAGCACCAGCGGCAAATCGCCGAACCTGATCTACGCGTTGGAAGAGGCCCGCAAAAAGGAGATGCTGACCATCGCTTGGGCAGGCAAGGACGGCGGGCGTTTTCCAGAGATTGCGGACTATTGCTTCATCGTGCCCTCTTACAGCATCCATCGCATCCAGGAAGCGCACGCCACGCTGGTGCACGTCCTCTGGGACTTGATTCACGTCGCGTTGGGAGCCGAGGACGTCATCTGACCGTATCAAAACGGGTTGCATTGGGTCTGAAAACAGCCACCCGGCTATGATCCCCGGTTTTCACCGTCCAACCATGCTGGCGGGCAAAAAGGGCAAGCCAGCGCTTTCGACTTTCAGCACTTGCCGTGGCGCCGTAGAGAAGGCGCAGGCGCTTCGCATCCTCCAGCACGTAACAACCGTACTTGGAAATGCCTTGGTCGATAGCGGCGACCAAGCTCTTATCGTTGAACTCACTCACGGGGACGTTTGGAGTTTAGGGCGAAATCCACGAGGAGTCAATCAGTAACACCCTGGTTGTGGTATTGCGGTTTTTTCACGATTCATCCCGCGCCGACGATATCTCGCAGCGGCTCCGCTACCCAGGCGTTGGCTTCGGCAATTTGATCGTTGCCAAAGACCTTGACCGGGCATGACAAGAAAAAGCTGAAAAACTTCACGGCCTCAATGATCCAATGCACATCCGTGACAATTGCGACCTTTTCGAAGGCGGTCACATGACCAAGGCCGAGTTTGGCGTCATCCCACACCGCTCCAACGGTATATCCCGAGAAATCCTCGGCCAAGTGGTAAAGCAGGCGAATTTTTTTGTGCGATTTGAACTTCGCCTCGATCGCCGGAATGAAGACTTTCTCGTAATCCTCCCCTGTCACCTTTCCGTGGGCCACCACAACGACAAGGTTGTCGGGCGTGCCGGACGTTATTTCAATCATCATTTCCCCCGGTGATTATTCGCATCCAGACGAAGAAATGGTCGCAAGAGTTATACAAACGATGAAGTCCGGTTTGGAATGAAAGCTAAGCGCCGGGTGGCCGCGGCGCCGGCGTCGCCGAGGCGGATGGAATGTGCGGCAGTTCGATCGGTCTGTTTGCCCAGTAGAAAAGCGTGAAGCCGATGATCGCGCAGCCCAGGCCGATGATGGCCAGCATGCTGGGCGCGAACCAGGTGCTGATGATCAACGGGAAGGCCACCCTCTCCGGCTGGGCGGGGTCGTAACAAACCAGTTCCGTTGTCGGCAGTCCGTCGGCGTCCAGCAAAGGGTAGAGCGGCTTGAGTTGGCTGCCCACGGGCGCCCGTACGTTCACGGTCCGTCCGTCGGGCGTCTGGAACCGAAACTCGTTCCAGTATATATAGCTGCGGTCATGCGGCTCGAGCGCGGCCTGAATCTGGGCGTCGTCGGTCAGGACGAGGTCCGCCAGCCCGTCCTTGGCCTTGATAACGGCGGTCGCCTCCGCCCTGGCCCGTTTGCCGAATGCCAGCAGCCCCAGCGGTTCCGCGAGTTGCGACGCGCCCAGGGCCGCGAGCAGGAGGCCGCAAAGCGCCATCGCCAGTTTTCGCTTCGCGCAGCCCGGCCTGTAGAAGCCGGGGGTTGCATCGACGGGCGCGTTCATGATGCGCGCGCCTCCTCGATGCCGCGCTTGCGAACGAACCCTCTTGCCTCGAGGCGGACGAACACCATGGTGATCGTGATGCCGATCAGGCCCATGAAAAACATCCAGAGGTAGCCGCTCATGTAATCGTATTTTATCGGCGCGTAGCCCCAGGCGAGCGAGGGGCGGGCGATCGTGATCCGCTGCGCGGCGGCGGCCTTTTCGATCCGGTCATAAAACGCCCTCGCCTGCGCCGGCGCGCCGCCCGCTCCGCCGGTGGCGAGCAAGGCCCGAAACCGCCGGCCCACCGCATCGTCCATGGAACTGGCTTTCGCCGCGGATTCCGGCAGCACCGCCGTCACGGAAATGGTCTTCGGCTCGGGACCGGGACCTACCCGGATGTGGTTCGTCTCCGCGGGTATCCGCAGGCCGCGGGACATGGCGCTGAGGCGGCGGTCGGGGTGCGGGACCTGGTCGAACATTGCCAGCACGACGTTTACCAGCCGCGTGATCGGAGAGACATAACTTTCCAGCGGCTCCTCGACAACCATCAGGTCCATCGTGAGCGCCGGTTCTAAGCTGCTCTTCAGTGGCTGCGCGCCCGGAGCGAAAAGGCCCGGATCGCGCCTCGCGGACGCCTGCTCGACGGACGCCTGCAACTCGCTCCCGAGAGCGCTCTGGCTGGCTCCCGGTTCAAGGAGCGCGCTGATCGCGACGCCGTAACCCTCGTCGCGTTTGAGCGGGCGCAGGTCGATGACGCCGCGCTCTTCGCGCCGCACGTCGTCGAGCGTCTTTTCCAGCGCGTGGGGGTCGGGTTGCCTGGTAGTGGCCAACTCGAGCACAAGCGCCTGCCGCAGGGCAGCCCCGATCACTTGATCTCCGTCCTCGATCAGCCGGTTTCCCAGGACTTTCACGACCTGCTCGTGGAACCCGTCCGCGCGCGCTTGCAACTTCGCGCCGATCGCGCCGCTTTGCGCCGTTATCTCGCTGATCCGCACCTTCTTCCCGTCCGCTTTCTCTTCTTCCCGGACCGCCGCCTCCGCCTTCCCCTCGCGCAGGAGGATTTTCTCCTTGTCCCGCAGCATCTTTTCCTCGGCCTCCAGCGGCGAGCTTTCCTTTTCCAGGCTCTCCTTTGCCCTCTCCAGATTCTCGCTCTCCTTGTCCCGAAGCCGAACCTCCCAGCAGCGGCCTTTCTCGCTCACCGTGCCGTCGGCCCGCCACGCGTTGGCATCGACATCGGACGCGGCGGCGGGAGCGCCGTTCTGCGGATAGCTCCAGGAGGCGGCGCGGAGCAGCGCCCGCACGTCGCTCTTCCGGGTCTCGACGCCGCGCAGCACCACCCGGGTCATCTCGCCGGCAGGCGGCTGGAAGAGTGTCGCGTAACCCCAGACAAAAAGCCCCACTCCGTTCAGGGTCACCAGGACGGTCAGGCGGTTGACCATTGTCGCCCCCGCGTTGTAGGTGCCCATCTTGTTCCGTGTCACATAGTCGTAAACCAGCGGGATATAAACCAGGCCCGTCAGAATGCCGATGATCGACAGCGTCTCTCCGAACACGATGATCTCGATGAGCGAGGGGCGTTTGTCCGGCAGGACGAAATTGACGTAGCTGTAGTAAGACACGTTTCCAAGCAGCGACAGGCAGATCAGCGTCTGGTAGGCCCGCATCCGGTTCAGGCGGTCGGCGAATACGGTGAGAAACCCGATGGCGAACAGGTTGATGATGCCGCCGGCCGCCACGTTGACTCCCATCTCCTGCTTGGTGTAACTCCACTGGTCCGTGTAAAGCAGGTTGCTCAGCGGTCCGAGCCCCGCGTAAAAGTTCAGGAAAGCCGACCCGACCACGAGCATGTAAACAGGCCAGAGTTCGCGGTCCATCAAGCCGCCGAAAAAGTTCCCCGCCGAGAGCCGCTCCCCGCGCAGGGCGCTCTTCGGGTCCACCTCCCGTATGCCCAGCAGGATCAGCATCACCATCACCCCCATCAGCAAGGCCGAGGACCAGTAGATCGCCGCTTCGCCGAAGAAGCGCAGGCCGAACATGTAGCGCACGTCGTCGAACCGGCCCAGCGCGAGGAAGTAAAACGTCATGCACGCCAGGTTGCTGCACCACGTCATCGCGCCCGTTGCGCGTCCGCGTTCGTGAGGCGGGATGATCTCCTGCTTCAGCGGCTCCATCGGCGAGTTCAAGTCGCCAAATATGTTCAAGACGATGAACACCCCCAGCAGCGCCCAGAAGTTTGGCATCAGCGGCATCAGGACCAGGCAGCATGTGATCCCCGTCAGGGAGGTGGCGACGAACGGTTTGCGCCGCCCAAAGCGCGTCCAGATGCGGTCCGAAGTAAAACTGCAGATCGGCTGGAGAAAGAGGGAGATGAATCCCGGCAGGCTCAGGATGAAGGTAACCCCAGCCGGGTTCTCGATGAACTTCTTCAGCGAAAACAGGAAGGCGACGCCCAGCACGTAACCGTTGAAGGTAAACGACGCCCACGGAAGGATCGCGAAGGCGATCCACCGGAACGGCACATCCTTTTTACAAGTGACGATCACGTCTGCAGCGAGAAAGCTGCTTCTCTTCCCGCGCTCGCCGATTCGTAGCAGGCATCGATCCAGCAATCGACCACCGCGCCGTCCCGGATCGAGGGCGTTGCCGGCTGCGCCGTCCGGCAGCATTCCGCGAACGCTTCGAGTTCCAATTGGAACGCGTTGACCGCGGGGAACGACGGTTCCTCCCAGCCTTTCTTGGATTCCACGTAAAGCCGCGCCCGCGCCGGGAAATCCGTTGGGCGATTCCACAATGGGTAATTCAATTCCAGCCGGCCCTTTTTCCCGTCGATCTGTATGAATTCATCCCAGCCGTTCCCGTAAACGCCCGTGCTGCTCAACGGAGAGAAAGCCGCTTCGAAGTGCACCAGGGCGCCGCATTCCATTTGGAAAAGCGCGTGGGCATGCAACTCGGCATCGTAGCCCGGTGGCGACCAGGTTCGGCAGGAGACGCTCAGAGGCTTTCCCAACAGCCAGGCCGTCATGTCCAGCATGTGGCTTCCCGCCATGTTCAACGCGCCGCCGGACGCGAAACGCCGCATGCGGGATGGGCCGTCGGGCGTGGGCCGCCAGTCGGGCGAATCGAACATTCCCTCGCCCCCGCCGCCGCCTTGAAAAGAGCGCACCGTCGCGCAGATCGGTTCGCCGATCGCAGCCAAATTTTCTTTTGCCCAGCGGGAAGCGGGGAAGAAGCGCTTCATGTAGCCGATCTGCACCGCCTGTCCCGCCTCCGTGCGCAATCCAAGGGCTTCGCGGGCCTCCTTCGCGCTGATCGTCATGGTCTTCTCACAAAACACATGCTTGCCCGTCGCCACAGCCGCCCGGAGAAGCTCCAGGTGCAGGGCATTGATCGTGCATAGGTTTACCGCCGTGATGCCGGGATCGGCCAGCAACTCGCGCCAATCCGAATAGCGCCTTGCGTCGGGCGCCAGCGGAGCGGCTTCATCCAGGGCGGCGGCGGAAGGGTCGGCAATGGCTGCCACGGTGAGGCCGGCGGACCGCAGGGCCTGCAAATGCATGCGGCCAATGGAGCCGGTTCCGATAATTCCGAAGATAGGTGTTTTTTTCATAATCTAATTTTCCGATACGACGACGACTTTGATAGCGTTATTCTTGTCGAGGCATGCCGTGCGGATGGCCTCGGCAGCCTCGGAAAGCGGGAACCGATGCGAGATCATCCTATTCCCATCCACACGCCCCGAACGCAACAGTTCCAGAGCCATCGGCGTGCGAAGCGCGGGAGACGCGAAGGAGCTGCGCAACTGGAGTTTCTTGAAATGAAAAGCGTTGGCGGGGAGCGCGATGCCGTCTGTCTCTCCATGCCCGAGGCCGATATAGGCGATGATCGCTCCCTTTGCCGCCGGCGCCACGCAACCGCCGATGAAGGATGGCGGCACGGTGCTCAGGATGCGATCCGGGGCCGGGGCTAGATTGCGTTCCGCCAGCGGTTTTTCATCCTCAAAGAGCAACTCGTCCGCGCCGAATTCCAGGGCCACGGCGTTGCGTTTCGCGCGGGTCGAGAACGTCGAGGCATAAATCCTGGCCGCGCCGGCGAGTTTTGCCAGCCTCACGGCCATGAGCCCGATCGGCCCCAGGCCGGCCACGAGCACCGTGGACGAAGGCGTAATATCCGCCGTCTCGCAAAGATCCATGGCCACGGCAAGCGGTTCGGAAAGAGTGGCAACCTCCGGAGAGATTCCCGAGTAATCAAGCACGGAAATCTCCGGGCTCAGCATGCGCTCCGCCATTCCGAAATAGGGCCGGGCAAAGAAGCTCTTCACGTCCGTGCAAAACTCCGGCTGTCCGTTCCGGCATGCATCGCATCGGCCGCAGGCGCTGGAACTCTCCAGCACGACTCTGCGCGAGGTGACGCCGCCTTCCGCGTCAACCACCCGTCCCGCTATTTCATGCCCCACCTGCACGTACTCCGGGGAGCCGCGCAGGATGGCCGAGATGTCCGTGCCGCAGATGCCGCACGCATCCACCTGGAGAATCGTTTCCGTCGGGAAAACATTCGCAAATCGCATCGGCTCGACAATAACGTCCCGCTCGGAACGGTAGCGGACCGCCAGGAAATCAGGGGGGTCTTTCACCGGGATTTTGACGAAGAGCGGGCAAAGATCAACGCATTGCTTTCAACTCGAACTGCTTGCCGTGGAGGGCTTCCTTGACAAACACACCAAAGTAAGGCGTAGGGGTATAATCCGCGTCAAGAATGAGAGAGGGGGTCGCATGCGTGTGCAAAGACCATGCGGTCCAGTTGAGCTTGTATTTTTGGACGAGGCCGAGCATGTCTGGCGTCCACGTTACGGGATTCTCCTGCGCGGCAGCCGGAATGAAGTTCATCTTTTTGATATCCGCGCCCGTCTCGCCCACCAGGACCGGGTATTTCTCGGCAACAGCCAGAAAGTGGGCTGCCCAACCCTTGGCCCAGTTATAGAAATGGGTGGAATACATTATCCCGTTTCCCCCTTTGTCGTCGAGCGCGGAACCGTTGAGGATGCCGGTCAGGTCGTAGGCGTAGGCAAGACCCCCCGCCACGATGATGTTTTTGGCTCCCGTTCCGCGCACGGCGTTAACCAGAGCCTGCATCCCGACTCCTTGCACAGTCGTGGTTGGTTTGCCTTTCTGCTTCACTTCCACGGGGCCGCCGTTGCGCCACACCTCCCAGGAGGTGCCGTGCGGTTCGTTAAAAATATCGAAGAGAACAGCCGGGTTGTTCTTGTACCGGGCGGCGGCGTCCTTCCAAAAGGCGACGCAACTGGCATCCGGCGTCAGGAACCGGTGCAGGTCGAGCACGATGTAAGCGCCCTTGGCGGCAGCCAGCTTGACCGCGTTATCGACTATCGTGCGGTAGGCTTCCTTGTCGTTGTCAGGGAACGGGGCTCTTCCACGCCCGAACCAGAAACTGTCCATCACCGGCAGGCGGATGACGTTCGCATTCCAATCATCGATCGCCACGTGGATCGACCAGAGGATGCTGTTCTCCCCGTTCGGCGACCAGCTCAGCGGCACGACATTCAGCCCTTGCAGCCAGACGGTGGCGCCGTCGGCCGTCACGAGCTTGTTCCCGGAAACCTTCAACTCGGCGCTTTTGGGCGGAAGCGCCATCTCCTGCTTCACGATGGCATCCCGGTCGGCCTGCTTCTTGGTCGCCGCCGCCGCCGCCGTCTTTAACGCTGCCACGTCCGCGGATGAAAGCTCCGTGACGCGAATTTCGGACAGGTCGAGAGTCCCAGCCGCGGCCATGAATAACGCCGGCATCATCTGGAGGGTGACTGCGCCCTCCGGCACCGCGACGCGCTGGCTGGCTACCGTCCAGTCGGCAGCCTTGGTCGAAAGACCCATCGCCTTGGGATCTGGCGGCACTGGCTTTCTCGACGCGTCCAGGAAGTGAAAGATCGCCCTCGAATCAAACCACGGTTTTGCCCCGCTTTGCACGCCGGCGGTGCGATAACGGATCGCAATCTCCAGACCTTTGACGTCCGGAGGGATCGGCATCTCACGGTAGGCCATCAGCATTTGCCCCGGTTTCTGCGAGACGAGGCGAAGGAAGTGCCTGCCGTTCTCCGTCTCCCAGGTGATCCCGGCCTGGTGTCCCCAATTGTCCGGCCAGCTTGGATTCTTCGTAGCCGCGCTAAAATCGCCGTTGGACAGCAGCGAGCGGCCCGAAGGGGCGGGCGGCAGGGCGGGAAGAGCCGTGGCAGCCGCCGGCGCGGGAGAAGCAGCCGCGTTGCTGGCGCTTGGGGCCGCACCCGGCGCCGTATCCAGGGCGCTCGTATTTTGGGCCTGAAGCGCAAGGCTTCCGCAGCCAAGGACAAAGAAGATTGCGGCGGCGTTCAGAAATGACGGCAGGGGGATTCGTGAGATTTTCATGGAGAGGAGGGGGTGTATGGGTGGGTTTGGTTTTTAGGCGGTGATTGGAAGCCGAATTGGGGTGGCGCTATCGGCCGCAAAGGGAGTCGATTCATCGAGCGGGACGTTTTTTTCCAATGCGATGTCCAGATCCGGAAACCGGTCGCGGAAGGCAGCGTCGATCTTATCGCGTCCGCCGCAGGTGGATCGTACCAACATGTGCAGGTGTGGGGGCTTGGAGGACTGGCAGACAATTCCTTCAGCCAGAGCCAGGGCGCTCTTGACCAGCCAGTGCCCCATGTAATCGAAGTTCTGGTGGATCGTGCTCAACGGCGGGTCGCTGTAGCGGCTGGCTTCCGTGTCGTTGTAACCGATGATGCAATAGTCCTCCGGGGCGTTGAGGCCGATCTTGTGCATCGCCGTCATGAAGCGCAGGGCGTGCTCATCGTCGTAACTGATGATTGCCAGGTCTCCCCGGTACGGTTTCCAACGTTCCGCCAGTTGATCCATCGCCTGCGCCCCGGAAGCGACCAGCCCGCACGGGCTCGGCAGGTTTTCGCGCGAGGTGTAACGCACGAAGGCGGTCAACTTTTTTTGCAGAATCACATCGTTGGCCGAATCCGGGCCGATCAACGCGATCCGCCGGTGTCCCAACGCATGGTAATAGCGGCAAAGGTCGTCCATGACGGTGCTTGAACCGAATATCTCCGGTTCCACAAAGCAGTTCTTTTCCAGACCGGGAACGACCATCGGCAAACTCACCGGAAGAGGGCAGTTCCTCACAAATGCGCGGACATCCTTTTCTCTTTCCAGTGGGAACCATGGCAGCGTGAGCGCCACGCACCCATCATTCTTGAAGCGCTCGACCTGGAAGAGGGCATCCTCGCGGAAATCCCGCACCCAGCCGGATCGCAAATCGACGTTTTGCTCGAGACCCGCGTGGGCGACGGCTTGCAGCACCCGGTACGCGTAGGAGTTGCTTCCTTGGTATACCAAAACGCCCAGCCGCTTGTTCCCCCCGTTCGTCCCATTTTCCACGCCATTGTGCCGGGCGATAAACGTGCCGCTGCCGATGCGCCGTAGGACGGTGCCGTCATTCACCAACTGCTTGAGCGCCTTGCGCACCGTAAGAAAATTGCAGCCGTAGGAAACGGCGAGATCCCTTTCCGCGGGCAATTTGGCCCCGAGAGGCAGAGCTTTGGCCAATTGCCGGATTTCGGCTTCAACGCGCTGGTATTTCAGTTCCATTATTGGTCGAGACTATAGCACTTTCGTAGCAATGCAATAAAAATAAAGTGAAAGAATAGCATTTCTCTCAAGGGCCGCTCTTGCCGAGCCTTTCAGGGTGCTTTCGTTTCGGGCTTCGGAACTGGATTGATAAGCGCCTTGGCCATCGCAAATGCCTCCTCAGGGGAAGGCATTTCCACTCTGAGCGAATGTCCTGTCATCGGTTTTGTGATTGTGCGTTCCGCAACCATTTTGCCGTTCAGAACGATCTCGAACTTTTTCGGAAGGCCTTCAGCCGTGACCTTCGCGAACTCCGCCTGCTTTTCCTTTGCGTAAGTCACCTCCAGTTCCGTGTGATCCCTGAACATCATGATAACGATCTTGTGAACATCGGCGGGCATCAGGGACAAGACCGGAGCGCCGGCAGCCTGCACGAGGGCGGTTGCAGGTTTTGCAGGTGTATTCATAAACGCTTTTGCAATCTCAAAGGCTTCCTCCGGAGAAGTCATTTTTACGTCGATGGATTGTCCCATCCCAGGCTTACTCACCTCCGTATCCGAGACAGTCTTGCCATTCAGGACGATGGTTATTTTCTTCCCGAGATTTGCAGCCGCAATTTTAGAGAATTCCACGCTCTTTTCCTTTGTGTAGTTGAGCTTCAAGAATTCGGTTGTGCCGTCGGCCTGCTTATAGATAAAGAGCTCGAACACAAGAACATCGCCGGAGGAAAGCCCAAAGGCGGGAGGTTGCCCGGTTTGCGCTAAACCAAGGTTGATGACGAGGAGGAATCCAATAAATAAGGCGATGTTTTTCAAAGGGAAATTACGGTTTTTCTGCTCGGGCGCGATCTTCCCTACTTTTTTCACAGCCTCTAAGGGCCAAAATTCGGAATGGGACCGCTGTAAGTCTTTCCGGTTAGCGCTTGATAAACTGCCTTTGCGATGAGGCCCGCGCCGGTGGGAGTGGGGTGGACGCCATCGCCGAACAGGCTGTCCTGGCCCGCCGTGGGGGTGTGAGCATCGAGCACACCGACATTTTCATCCCTGGCGATTTGGTCGATCATGGGAATTTGTTCCAGGACGGCGGCGTCGCTCATGGTTAGGCGGTTCCTCGCGCAAATGAACGGTGACTTCATGATGAAGATACGGGGCTTGCTTGCCATGGCCTCGAATTTCTCGATGAGGTCCTTGTAGTCCGCGATGAAATATTCCTTTTTTCCCCAGTTTGCCGCCTTCGTGTCGTTGGTGCCGAGCATGATGACGACCGCATCCGCCTTCGAGGCGAGGGCAGCCTGAAACATCGGATATTTTTGATAGGGGTTATTGGCATGGGTCATCAATGTCGTGCCGCTGACGCCGTAGTTTTCGATCTTCCACTTATCACCCAGCATATTGCCGAGTTGAGCGGGATAACCGTGGGGGTTGCCGTGAGCTGTGATGCTGTCACCGACACAGGCGACGACGATGGGCGGCGCATGGATGCCCGGATCAACCGGCGCCTGCGGATCGCCTGCGAACGCCGTCGCGGAGAGGCAGATAAAAGCCAGGACGGCGGCCGCATTGGCAAGGGGCGTGGGGAACTGTTTCATTGATTTGTGATAGCTATCAGACGGAAGAAGGCTACTCCGGCCACGACGACTTCCTTTCCGCCCGCAAGTGCCTTGCGATTTGGACAAGCGGCGCGGACCAGATGTTGTCTCGATGCTCCTGAAGGTAACCGAGCAACCTCAAATGCTCGCTTTCGTCCACCTGCAGACGCTCGCTGCCGCGTCCCACCCCGTGAAATGTCAGGATGAGCAGTCCATTCATGGAGACGGCTTCCTCGATCGCCGCGCGCCACTCCTCGAATTTGCGGCCATCCCCGCCGAGGGTGCCGATTTTCAATAAATCCGCCGTCGCAGGTGCGACCGGGTGGTTCGACCATCCTCCCCGCCCCGCCAGGAAGAGCGGAGACAGGATCGGTTCGATGCGTTGTTTGGACTCCTCGGGGCCGATCCACACTTCGTGGCAGGTGTTGCCGTACGTGCGCTCGGTTTGTCCGTCGATCAAATGGAGGGCGAAGTTGGCCACCTCCAGTTCGTTGCGAAAGCGCTCCGGCGTGAAATGGAAGAGGTTGTTCCAGTTTTCCAGGCAGCCCGACCCAGGGGCGAGTTCGCGGCGGCACGGGTGGAAAATGGTATGGTTCCCCAGTTCGTGGCCGCGCCGGGCCATCTCCCGCCACGCCTCCGTATTGGCGATGAGGTCGCCCCAAATCGGCGCGTAGAAGGTGGCCCTCAAGCCGTGTTCTTCGAGAGCCGGCGCGACCAGGTCGGCATGGCAGCGCATCGCGTCATCATAGGCGAGGCATACGGCGGCTGCTTTGCCGTGCGGCCATGGAGGATCGTGTTGGGGGATGTTCATTGTGGTTTGTCGGCGGCTTGGATGAAATCCGCGTAATCTTTGAAAGTGGCATAGCCTTTGGAATTGGGCTTGGCAAACAGTTCGCGGTCGAAGGCCCACATAACGCCCATGAGATCCAGGCGCTTTATCCTTTCGAACGTCAGGCGCATCGCCTCGCGATTGTTCCCCCCGGTATTTTCTCCCCAGACCCGCGGGTGAAGCGGGTTGGCCCGAGCCAGGCTGGCCTGCCAGCGGACAGGACTCCACCGGGCGGGATCGCTGCTGTCGTCATCGCTGAGATCGCGATTTTGCAGCGTGCCATCCATCCAGGTGCAATAAACGATGACCCGCGGGTCCGTGATCGCGCCGATCATTCGAGCCCAGTCGTAACCCTGTTGAATCTCGCCGTTGCGCTCGTCGGGAGTGATGCCGGAGAGATCGGCGTCGATGGCGGCCTGCAATCGTCCCGGGCGAATGCCCCACGAGCCGTAAAGCATGCAAATATCTCCCGAATAGTAGCGGCGGGTGGTCGCGATCTGCCACTCCTGGTAGTTTTTTAGACAGTCGAGATACCATTCGATGAAGAGCCGGGCGGAAACGTGCTGTGGCGACGGCGCGCCAGGAATCCAGCCGGGCACGGGGCACGGCCTCATGCCCGCAGGCAGGCCGGAGGTTTTTCCCTGTGCGAGATCGTCGAAGGCCCAATAGCAGTTGACCCGATCGCCAAACCTGGCGTGCGGATAGTTCAACTCCCCATATTTTGCGCATCCCAGCCGGACGTAATCCCAATCGGTTCCCAAACGGGTGAAGACTTCTCCGAAATAGGTCGCGAGACGGTCGCGAACCTGGGTATTGAATACGACGTTGGGCAGGTCTTCGCCGGATTGGCGGGTCTCGAAGAAGTCGCCGAACTGATTCTTGTAGCGTCCCTGGGGTAGCGTGAAGACCCACGCCGGCGCATATTGCACCCCGAGATCGACCATCACCTTGTAGCCCAGTTTGCGAAACGCCTGTTTTTGGCGTGCGAGCTCTTCGACGTAGGCTGGGTTGACAGCGCCGGGAGTGGGTTCAAACCTGCTCCAGGCCACAGATACCAGTGCCACGCGCAAGCCGATGTCGCGCCCGGCCACGGCGTGATCGACCGGCATCTCAAGGATTCCGCAGAGAAGCCTGGTCTCAGGCGAAAACGCGTCTGCCGGCGCACTTTCCGCGTGAAGCCCGAGTGCGAAGGCGGTAGATAGGAGCGCGATCGCCGCGGCGGCAAGACAGCGTGGCATGGTGAATCCTTTCACGGGTTCTTCATTACTTTGTTCGTTCGGAACGTCCCGCTTTCGCCTCCTGAAACGAGTCCGTCGAGGGTCAGAGCCCGGCTTTCCCCGTACGTATGGGAGAGCACACTGGCAGGATTCACTTCCGCGCGGCTGATGAAATCGTCCCAAACCAGGAACCACGACCAGTCCGCGCCCTCGCGCCCAAGCTCGCAGGGATCGGGGAGCGCGCCGGTTTCCGCGAGGGCGATCATTTTGCGGCCTCCGTAAAGCTGGCGCAGGTTGTCGAAGACGGAGAGAAAAGTGCCGCGCGTTCCCGCCGGCGAGTAAATGTCGGCGCCGATGATGTCAACGAATGCGTCGCCGGGGTACCACTCGCGGGCCCCCGGGTTATCCGTTGTTGTCCAGACCCAGATCAGGTTGTTGAGCCCATGAACGCGCGTAAAACGGTCGAACATCAGGCGATAAATGCGCCGCGTGGTCTCGGGGCCCCGCGCTCCCCACCAGAACCATTTGCCTTCGGCCTCGTGCAGCGGCCGCCAAAGGACGGGCACATGCGCATCGCGCAGGACCTTCAGTCTGCCGGCGACCAGATCGATGTCGCGGACGATGGCCGCATACTCTGGTGATGTTTCGTCGGCCACCCGGCTGGCGTCGAACGTGGTTTTGTCGGTGGAGAAGCTTTTCCAGACTTCACCGGTTGCCCCGAAGGGTGAGAACCAGTGCCACGAAAACGTGACGATGCCGTGCCGCTGGAGCGCCCAGTCTCTCGCCCTTTCGATCTGCCCATCCGGCCTGTTGTAGGAGCCGGAGGAGTTGAGCAGGTCGAGGCCCAAGATGGCCGGCGCCTTGCCGCCGGTGATGTTTGCAATATACGCGAGCCGCTCTCCGTGCTCGTCCTGCTGGCCGGTGAGGATCTTTTTTCCGAACAAACCGGTTAAGGTGGCGAGGAGCTGTTGCGCCTCCGGTGAAGCACCCGGTGTGACTGGCCGGTCGGAAAGCTGAAACGGGAGCGGCGGCGGCGCCGGCTCGAGTTCGATGTAATCGACGTCAATCTGCCCCCAATCCGAGCCGATCCGCACGGTGTTTGCGCCCTTGTGGAGAGCGACACGGCCAAACCTCATCTTCGCAAACCCCTGCGTTCTCGGAAACAGACCCTCCCCTTGCATGGAACCATTGACGAAGATCGGATTTAATTTGGGCGCGTTTGCGGCGTAGCCGACAGAAAGCGTGTAGAAACCCTCGGTTGGAACATTTACGGGGATTTCCAGGAAATCATCTGGGTCATCAAAGGCCGTAACGTAACCGGCGCCCGAATACCCGGGAATTCGGTTGTCAACAATCGTGCCGGAGAGCACGCCGTCCTCGGCTTCGTAGCGCAGAGTCTGAGCGCCCACGGAAAGCGCCGCCGCGAGGAATAAAAGCGAGCCGAGAGTGTGCGGCGTGGCTGCCTTCAATGAATCTGCCCCCTTTTAGGCCCGCTCAGGATCAAACAGGGCGTCGGAAGTTTGCAGCGCCGCCTCGTCGTCGGCCGCAAAGGGAGTCGATTCATCGAGCGGGACGTTTTTTTCCAATGCGATGTCCAGATCCGGAAACCGGGCGCGGAAGGCGGCGTCGATCTTATCGCGTCCGCCGCAGGTGGATCGCACCAGCATTTGCAGGTGTGGGGGCTTGGAGGCCTGGCAGACAATTCCTTCAGCCAGAGCCAGGGCGCTCTTGACCAGCCAGTGCCCCATGTAAT
>Ga0302326_10005721_pt1 | contig 28224 bp, 25 predicted proteins | sample Palsa_T0_3_FD_202264 | JGI IMG/M metagenome (GOLD analysis project Ga0302326, IMG submission 202264) | Peat permafrost microbial communities from Stordalen Mire near Abisko, Sweden - Palsa_T0_3 | ecosystem: Environmental > Terrestrial > Soil > Palsa > Peat permafrost | place: Sweden: Abisko... | reverse complement strand
GGCGCTGGTGGCGAACGACGTCGAGACGCTCGATGCGCTGTTTCGCGACGATCCCCGCACCGTTCGGTTCGGCGGCACCGAGACCCTGTTCGGGTATGACCAGATCAAGGCGTTCCGCGCCGCGCGTTCCCCGGCCGGCCTGGCGCGGACGCTCGCGAACACCGTCATCACCACCTACGGCCGCGATTTCGCGATTGCCTCGACCCTGTTCCACCGCGCCACCATGCCGGGTAAGGTCGGCCGGCAAATGCAGACCTGGGTCCGTTTTCCCGACGGCTGGTTCGTCGTCGCCGCCCATGTGAGCGTGATCAGCGAGGGATAGCGGGAGACCGTTTCCACGGCTGTCTTCGTGTCGTCGTGGTCATGCCTGTCTGGGAGGAGATCATGTCCGATCCGGAGATCGACGCCATTCGCGCGATCCTGGCCGCAAGGCCGCGTCCGTCCGGGCTCGCGGAGCGCCGCGAGCGGCTCGACAGCCTGGGCCGGCATTATGCGATCCCGTCGGAATTCCGGCTTGAGCAGGTCGACGCCAACGGGGTCCCGGCGGAATGGTCGACCTCACCGGCGGCGGATCAGACACGCGCGATCCTGTTCCTGCACGGGGGCGGATACATATCGGGCTCGATCGACAGCCATCGGCCGCTGGCGACCGCGATCGGACGCGCGGCGGGCGCCCGCACGCTCGCGCTCGGCTATCGCCGCGCGCCGGAACATCAATTCCCTGCCGCGGTGGAAGACGTGATTTGCGGCTATCGTTTTCTGCTGGAACAGGGGCTCGCCCCCGGGCGCATCGCGGTCGCGGGGGACAGCGCGGGCGGCGGCCTCACGATCGCATTGATGGTGGCGGCCCGCGACCGAGGGCTGCCGCTGCCGTCATGCGGCTGGTGCATTTCGCCCTGGGTCGATCTCGAAAACACCGGCGCCACCATGTCGACCAAGGCGGCGGTCGATCCGCTGATCCAGAAGTCGTACCTCATGGAACTCGCGCGCAGCTATCTCGGGGCCACTTCACCGCGGACGCCGCTCGCATCTCCGCTTTTCGCGGACCTCAAGGGATTGCCGCCGGTGCTGATTCAGGTGGGCTCCGCCGAGACCCTGCTCGATGATTCCGTCCGCCTCGCCGGCGCGCTGGGGGCCGCCGATGACGTGGTCACGTTGGAGGTGTGGCCATATATGATCCACGCCTTCCCGCTGTTTCATCAGCAGGTCGCGGCGGCGCGCCGTGCCATCGAGCGGGCGGGCCATTTCATCAGGTCGGTGCAGGCCGCGGCCGGTTCGGCCTGATGGATGACCTTGCGGCGACGGCCGCGCGCGACGCTCACTTCGGTTGCGCGACGAAGCTCCGCCAGCCCCCGAACTGCGAAATATCCCGCGCGCCGTTGACCGCTTCGGCCTCGACCAAAAAGCCCTTCACCATCCGCCCGTCGGCGAGCTTGATCGAGCCGATCGACAATGGCGGCGGCACCGCGGCGACGAAGCGGCCGAACGGCTCGGCCGCCATCGCCCACACCTCGACCTCTATTGCCGCGCCGCGGTCGGGCGCCACCCGCAGCAGGCCCGGCTTGGGTGGGTTGGTGCCGGCGAGCGCATAGAGCCGATAGTCGGGCGCGGTCGGGATCGTCTCGACGAACTGCGCCTGGAGGCTGCGCAGCTCGTGATTGAGCGGCATGCCGGAGAGATGCGCGCCGACCACCGCGAGCGCGACGGCGCCGTTGACGGGCGCCTCGGCGAGCGGCGCCAGCGCCGGCTGCGGGCAGCCCAGCGCGCCGAGCGGCAGGGCGGTATCGGCATGGAAGCGCCGGCCGATGGTGGCGAGCAGCCCGTCCTGGCCGCCGGGCGCGAGCAGGGTGATGCCGAACGGCGTGCCGCCGTCATGCAGGGCAGCCGGCAGCGCCAATCCGCAGAGATCGAGCAGGTTGACGAAGTTGGTGTAGGTGCCGAGGCGGCTGTTGAGCTGGATCGGATCGGCGAGCACCTGCGCGACGGTGTAGACGGTCGGCGCCGTCGGCAGCGCCAGCACGTCGACCAGCTCGAAGGTCTCGTCCGCGATGCGGCGCAAGCTCTCGAGCTGATAGAATGCGGCGAAAGCGTCGACCGCCATGGTGCGCGCACCGCCCATGATGATCTCGCGCGTCACCGGATGCATGGATTCCGGCGACGAGGCGATCAGCGATCGCGTCACGGCGTAGCGCTCCGCCACCCAGGGGCCTTCGTAGAGCAACCGCGCCGCCTCGTAGAACGGTTCGATATCGATCTCCTCGATGGCGGCGCCGAGCCGCGCCAGCCGGTAGAGCGCATCGGAATAGTCGTCGGCCGAACGCTTGTCGCCGTAAAACACCCGCTGGCCCGGGCGCGGCACGCCGACGCGGACATGCGCAGGCAGCGCGCCCGGATTGGACAATGGCCGCTGCCGGGAGAACGGGTCCTTGGGATCGTATCCGGCGATGACGGAGAGCACCGCCGAGGCGTCGTCGGTGGTGAGCGCGAACACCGAAATGCAGTCGAGCGTGCGGCAGGCCGGCACCAGGCCGGCATTGGAGACGAGCCCGAGGCTGGGCTTGAGGCCGACGATGTTGTTGAGCAGCGCCGGCATGCGGCCCGATCCCGCGGTGTCGGTGCCGAGCGACACCGGGACGATGCCGGTGGCGACCGCGACCGCCGAGCCCGAGCTCGATCCGCCGGGGATCAGCGCGGGGTCGAGGGGATTGCGCGGCACTCCGTAGGGGGAGCGCGTGCCGACGAGGCCGGTGGCGAACTGGTCGAGATTGGTCTTGCCGATGATGATGGCGCCGGCCCGGCGCAGTCGCGCCACGACGGTCGCATCCTTGCCCGGACGATAGGAAAACGCCGGGCAGGCGGCGGTGGTGGGCAGGCCCACGGTGTCGATATTGTCCTTCACCGCGACCGGTATGCCGTAGAGCGGCAGTCCGGTGCGGCCCTGTTCGGCCAATTGGTGGGCCTCCGCCAGCGCGTCGCTCTCGTCGCGCAGCGAGATGAAGACCGCGGGATCGTTCAACGCCCGGATCCGCGCATAGCTGCGCGCGACGATCTGCGCCGGGTCGGCCGCGCCGGAGCGGTAGGCGGTCAATATTTCTGGGATGGTCTCGGGCAATACTCGCTCTAGGTCGCCGGTTGGAGCGTGATCCCGAACAACCGCGGACTTGCGGGCAAGATCACGCTGGAGATCAAAGACTAGCGCATATTTCCGATTACACTGGCCCTCATGATGTCATTGCCCGGCTTGATCGGGCAATCCAGTACGCCCCGGTCGGTGTTTACTGGATCGCCCGGTCAAGCCGGGCGATGACAGCGAAGTGGAGGGTCAATCTAAACGAAAAGCGCTCCAGCCGTCATCGCTACACCGGGACGCCTGCGGGCTCAATCATTAGATCGTCCAAAAATGCCGACGCCGGCCGCATTGCTGCGGCCGGCGTCGGCGAAGGCTCGCTGCGATCAATCCTGCGGCTCGAGCTTCACGATCGAGGCGCCGTGATTGCTGCCGGTCCACAACGTGACCGGGGTCGTCGTGTTGTCCACGAACACGCGACGGATGTTGGTGTCCTTGGGCAGCATGTATTCGACGGTCTTGTTGGTCTTGGGGTCGAGACGGACGACGCGGTCGGTGGTCATGCCGCCCGTCCAGATTTCGCCGTTGCGGTCGACGACCGGGTAGTAGGGACCGCTCCACGGCGTTGGCAGCTTCCACTCCTTGAAGGTCTGCTCGTTGGTGTCGAACATGCCGATCTTGTTGCCGCGGTATTCCGCGAACCACAGCCGGTCTTGCTCGTCCATGACGCCGCGGCGATTACGGCCGCGCTCGGTGGGCGCCCGGAACAGGCTCAGCGCGCCGGTCTTGGCGTCGACGCGGCCGATATAGTTGTCCTGGAATTCCATGAACCAGAGATTGTTCTTGGAGTCCGATGCGATGCCGTAGATCGAGTGGCGGCCGCCCGATGTAATCTGCTTCATCGGGTCCCAGGTCTCGTATTTCCCGGACGCGAGGTCGATGCGATAGAGCTCCTGATTGCCGGCATTGTTGGTCCAGACCTTGCCGTCGACCTCATGCGACAAGCCCACCATGTTGAGCTGGGTGACGTTGTTGTTCTGGTCCTTCGGCATCGGATAATAGCTGAATTGCTTGGTCTTGGGGTCGAACTTGGCGATTGCGCCCTGGAACATCATGCCGATCCAGAAGTCGCCGCCCTTGTCGATCCCGATATCGAGCGTGCCGACCGGATAGCCGGGCTTGAACTCCTTCATGGGGTATTCCGAGGTCGCGCCGGTCTTCGGGTCGAGCTTGCCGAGGAACAATTCGCCGAAGTTCGTGTACCAGACTTGACCCTTGCCATCGAGGATCACGTCGTGGGGCTCGATGGTCGGGCGCGGCAGGTCGTATTCGGTGATCAGCATCTTGGTCGAGCGGCCGGTCGGCCGGTCAAACGTCTTGAGCGGATACTCCCACTTCGAGACTTCGCTCAGATTGATGGAAGCCAGGAATTCGGCCGGTTTGCGGAACGACTCCGGCTTGGGCGCCCATTCCGGATCCATCCGCTTCTGCGGCTTGATCGGCTGGCTCACCTGGGCGTAGTTCATCATGCGGGTGATGACCTGCATCCACTCGTTGACATCGTGGGTGGAGCGGACGATGCGCTCGACGGTGTGGCAGCCGTTGCAGTTGAGCAGGAACGCCTTCTGCTCATCGGTGCCGGGCATGCTCGACATCCACTCGGCATTGGTGAGCTGGCCCGCCAAGTTGTGGGTCGCCTTCAGCTTGAGATCGGCAGTCGTGCCCTTTTGGGCGTCGACGGTGGCCGTGCCGGCGCCGTCGAGATCGTAGCCGGCGGCGCGGATGCGCAGCGTGTATTCACCCGGCTCGATCTTGGCCGAGGGGAAGCTGTAATGGCCCTTGTCGTCGGTGGCGACGGTATAGGCGATGGTCGAGCCGGCCTTCTTGGCGGTGACGAGGACGCCTTCCAGCGGGCCTTGCGGAGAGGTGACCTGCCCGGACAGTGCTTCGGCTTTCGCCCGGACCGCGCCGGGGACTGCCGTCAACAGCGCGACCGCGAGACCCATGGCGGTCGATAGCAACAGGTGTTCCTTACGCATTTCATTTTCTCCCACAGCAACCGTTACCGGCTCCAGGCGCGGCGGGCTGCCGTTCGCGTTCACGCCTGGTCCGGAAGAGATTCTGGCCGCCCCAGTTTGCTCTATTTCGCGTCGCCGATCCATAGGGTCGAGACGCGATTTGCGGTAAAAACATGGGGTTGTCGAGGGTCCCGGACGAAAGCTTCGACCGGACGGCCGCAACGCGCAGGGCGGAACAGCGCAGCCTATTCCGCCGTCACCACACGCAAACGGTGCAATACGCCACGCTCGACCTGCAATCGAGCGTAGCCCTCACTTCTCGAAATATTTAAGACTGGGGGCCGCCTGGCCCTTCTTCGCCGGCATCAGGAAGCCGTCGGCGCTGCGCATGTAGACGTCGTTGCCGAGCTTGAGGTGGTCGTTGTTTTCCGAGCAGATCGATTCGACCCAGATTTCGTTGCGCACGCGATTGTAGTTCTTGACCACGGTCCACGGCCGCGTCAGCGCGTGATCCATGGTGGTGATCTCGTCGTGGAGCACGTCGGGATTGGCCTTGTCGGCGTAGATCTTCTCTTTGACGACGGTCTCGGCATCCTCATGCAGGGGAATGCCGCTGGAATCGAAGGCGCGGGGGTTTTTCAGGTTCCGGGTTTCGATCTCGAGCTGGTCGTAGTGGCCGTCGCCGTCGGTGTCGACCCAATGGCCGATCGAGTAGCCCATGAAGGAGGACGGGAATTCCTTGGGAAAGTCGCGGCCGTCGGTAAAAATCCGGCGCAGCATGGTGAGGTATTCGATCAGGATGTAGGTGGTCTTGGGCATGATGATGATCTCCATCGGGAAGATCACGTTCATCGCCCGGGGCATGCCGTCGGGAATGCAGGTGTAGGTCGGGTCGGTGCCCATGCCGCCCGCTTCCTGGTCTTTGATGTTGGCCTCGTAGATCGCCTGATACTCCGGCGTCAGCGGCGCCCCTTCCTTGTAGCGCGGCTTGCTCGGGTCCCATTGGTTGTTGACCCCGGGCGGCCTGCGCCACTGGCCGTTCCAGTCGGGGTATTTGGAGTCGTCGAACGCTTGGGCGACGCCCATCGCCATCAACAGTGCCGAAGCCAGCGCGAACGCGCCGACGGTATTGCGGTAGAGCATGAATTTCCTCCGTAGCTTTCTTTTTGCCAGCCGGTTCATTCGGCCGGTTGCTTGTTCCGTGTCTTGAAATAGGTCAAGTCCGGCGGCTTCTGGCCCTTCTTGGAGGGCATCAGATAGCCGTCCGAGCTCAGCATATAGGGCTCGTCTTCGATGACGACGTGCTGGTTGCCCTCGGCGCACACCGACTCGCTCCAGACCGGCTTGCGGTTGGGACCGCGGACGTATTTCTTGGTCGTCGTCCACGGCCGGGTCAGGGCGTTGTCGATCACGGTGATCTCGTCATAGAGCGTGTTGCTGTTGGCCTTGTCGAGCCAGAGGCGCTCCTTGATGATCGTCTGGTTGTCCTTGTGGAAAGGGATGCCGGTGCTGTCGTAGGAGCGCGGCCCCCGCAAGGCACGGGTCTCGACCACCAGCACGTCGTAACGGCCGTCGCCGTCCTCGTCGAGCCATTTGCCGATGGAGTAGCCGGCAAAGCTCGGGTCGATATCGGCGGGCCAGTCGCGGCCGTCAGTGAGGATGCGGCGCGAATCGTGGATGTGGTCCATCAGGATGTGGGTCGACTGCGGCGTCACCACGATCTCGAACGGCTCGTAGGCGTTCATCACCCGCGGCATTCCCGGTGACAGGCAGGTGAAGGTCGGGGTGTCGCCCTGGCCGCCCTCGGCCTGGTCCTTGACGTTCGCCTCGAAGACGGCGCGGTATTCCGGCGTCAGCGGCGCGTTTTTTGCGCTCTCCCAGCGCGGCGCGGTGGTCCGATTCCACTGGCCCTTGAGATCGGGATATTTGGATTCATCGAACGCCTGGGCGGTGCCGAGCGTGCCGACAAGCGCTATGAGCGCACAGAGTCCGATCGAGCCTCGCAGCATGTCCCTCTCCCGATGTTGCCACGGCGCCGGTTGGACCCGGCTGCCGCCGACTTGCTAGATTCCTGCCCCTACACTCCTCCGGGATCGCCGAGTTGGCAAGCCTCGGTGAGCGTCGCGCCGACACCGCTGCGCCGGCTGGTGGTGAACGCGCCCGGCAAGATAACACAGCCGGGACGTGGCGACAGTGGCCCCGGGGCAATTGCTTTTGCATCACCGGAACGGACGGCCGGTGTTGCCAACAGGGTGACCAGGGCCACCGGGGCACCGACCCGTTCGATTGCCAGGCTGCCGACTGACGCGGCTCTCGCCTAAAAAAACGCCAGCGCCGGATGATGCCCCGTCTCATGGGGCATCATCACGCGCCGCTCACGCTCGCGTCATCTGGAACACGAGATTTCCGTGGAAGAAGTGAACGCCTGCATGCGTTACCGGCGTGGCGTTATTCCAAGGACTCACCGTATGTTGGAATGATCGTGCGGAACGAAGCGGGACGGGCGAGGTTATCGGGGCAATGATCGAGGCGCCATCTCACCCACATAATGTTGCGTCAGCGTCATGCGGCATCGCCGTGATGGCGAAGGCCTCGATGCCCGGCCGCACCAAGACGCGGCTGGTCCCGCCGCTCACTTTTGAAGAAGCCGCCGCCTTCAACACCGCGTTCCTGAAGGACGTCGCCGCCAACATCATGGCGGCCGCGGGCGAGGCGGAGATCGCCGGCTACATGGCGTTCGGTCCGCCCGGTTCGGAGCCGTTCTTCCGGGACAACCTGCCGCCGTCGCTCGGATTGATCGAAGCCTGGCTTCCCGACTTCGGCGACTGCCTGTTCAGCGCGATCGACCGGATGCTCCGCACCCACGGCGCTGCCGTCGTGCTCAATTCCGACAGCCCGACCTTGCCGACCTCGCTCCTCGTCGAGGCCGCGAGGGTGCTGGCCCGGCCCGGCGACCGCGCCGTGATCGGGCCGTCCACCGACGGCGGATACTACCTGCTCGGCATCAAGGCCCGACATCGCGGCCTGTTCCAACGCGTGTCCTGGAGCACCGAGCACGTGATGAGGCAGACGGTGGAACGCGCCGCCGAAATCGGCGTTCCCGTGCATGTGCTCCCGGCCTGGTACGACGTCGACGACAGCGATTCCCTGAAGCTCCTGCGTTCCGAGCTTTTCGATGGATGGTCGTTCGCCGCGCCCCTGCGCCGCCATCATGCCTGGCATTCCGAACGACTGCTCGGCCGCCTGCTCGCCAAAGCCGACTTGTCGCGTCGCCTCGACGGCGCCGACGCCACCATGCAAAGGGCTGCGGAATGAGCCGATCAGAGCACGCCGAATTCATATCCGAACCCGGAATATCCGAAGCGGTCTTGCCGGCCGCACCAACCATCGATCCCCGCCGTTATTTCGAAAGCCGGCAGCGGCGCGGCCCTGCCGCAGAGAGCCCGCCGGTCTGCCTCTATCTCGAGACCACCAACCGCTGCAACCTGCTGTGCACGACGTGTCCGCGCACCTATGAGGAGCTCGAGCCGCCGGCCGACATGAGCTGGGAGCTGTTCACGCGGATCGTCGATCAGCTGCCCAGCATCGAGCGCGCGGTCCTGCACGGCGTCGGCGAGCCGATGCTGGTGAAGAACCTGCCCAGGATGGTGCGCCACCTCAAGGACCGCGGCACCTATGTCCTGTTCAACACCAATGGCACCGTGCTCAACGAGAAGAACGGGCGCGCGCTCATCGCCGCCGGATTGGACGAGTTGCGGGTGTCGCTCGACGCCTCGACCGCGAAATCCTACCGTGCCGTTCGCGGCAAGGATTACTTCGGCCGCATCCTCAAGAACGTCCGCGCATTCCGCGCGCTGCAGGAGCGCGAGGGCCACGACCGCCCGCGCGTCTCGGCCTGGCTCACCGGGCTGAAGGAGACCATCGCGGAGCTGCCGGCCTTCGTGAAGGTGGCGGCCGACATCGGCGTCAAGGAGGTCTACCTCCAGCGGCTCGTGTTCTTCGAGGAAGAAGCCGTCGGCCATGCGCGGCCGGACCAGGCGCTGTACGAGCGGATGAATCGCGAGGAGGCGGCCTATCTCGAAGAAGCGACCGCCTTCGCGCAGTCGCACGGCATGATCTTCAGCGCTTCCGGCGCGGTGTCGGAGCCCGGCATGAGCCTCAAGCGCCGGGACGACGGCACGCCGTGGTCAATGTGCCGGCGACCATGGACGGTGATGTATTTCACCGCCAATGGTCGCGCATTGCCCTGTTGCATCGCGCCGTTCTCCCAGCGCGGCTACGAGAACTACACCCTCGGCGACGCCACCCAGCAGTCGCTGCGCGAAATCTGGAACGGGGCGGCCTATCAGTCGTTTCGCGACGGCCTGCTGTCGGACCAGCCGCCGACCGCGTGCGCGAGCTGCGGGCTGCGGTGGAGCCTGTAAGCGATGATCGCCGTCATCATCCCGACGCTCGACGAGGAGGCATCGATCGGCGCGGTCGTGGGCGCCGTGCCGCGCGACATCGTCGGGCGGATCATCGTCGCCGACAGCGGCAGCACCGATGCGACCGCCGCGCGCGCGTGCAGCGCCGGCGCCGACGTGATCGATGTGGGGCGCGGCTATGGCCGCGCCTGTCTTGCCGCGGCGCAGGCGGCGCGGGACGCCGAGATCCTCGTCTACATGGACGGCGATGGTGCGGACGACCCCGGCAGCATCGCAGCGCTCGTCGCGCCGATCCGTTCCGGCGATTTCGACTTCGTGATCGGCTCGCGGCTGCGCGGCGAACGCGAGCCCGGCAGCATGTCCTGGCATCAGGTCGCGGCGGGCCTCGTCGCCGGCTTCGGCATGCGGATGCTCTATGGGGTGCGCTACACCGACATGTGCGCGTTCCGGGCGATCCGGCGCGACGCGTTGCTCGGCCTCGGCATGGGCGAGATGACCTACGGCTGGAACATCGAGATGCAGATGCGCGCGGCGCGGGCCGGCTTGCGCATCCTGGAGATGCCGGTTCCCTATCGCTGCCGCACCGGCGGCGCCTCCAAGGTCGCAGGCAGCCTTGCCGGCAGCGTCAAGGCTGCCGTCCGCATCGTCGCGACCTTCGTGCGGGTGTCTACCCAACGGCGGGCCGCGCCCGCACCGGCGATGCGGGATGGTCCAATGCAGGAAAGCCCAATGCGGGAAAGCGTATGAACGATTTCGGCAGCAACGGACGCGTGTTTGCGCCATTGGTGAGCGCCCCCCTCATCGCCCGGACCGACCACGGCGCGCCCTCGGTGTTTCGCCCCGAGAACATGCTGCGGGAAGCCCGGCGCCAGAAGGAGTTGGCGTCGGGCAGCGTGCCGGAGGTCTGCGTCATCGACCCCGACGGCGACATCGTCGATTACGTGCGGCGGCAATTCTCCGCCACGAGGTGCCCACACTGGGCGTGCTACCACACCAGGATGTGGGAGTGGACGGCGGATGGTGTCCACTGCGGGATCATCGGCCATGTGGTCGGCGGCTCGTTTTCCGTGCTCGTGGCCGAGCAGCTTTTCGCCTCGGGATGCCGCCTGCTGGTCAATATCGCGTCCGCCGGCCAGATCGCCGCCGTCGGACCGCCGCCCTATTACATCCTGATCGATCGCGCGCTGCGGGACGAGGGCACCAGCTATCACTATCTCCCGGCCTCCGCCTATGTGGCGGCCGATCCTTCGTTGATCGCGCTGGCGCGCCGGGCGATCGCGGGCACCGGTCATGCCCTTCATGTCGGCGCGACCTGGACCACCGATGCGCCGTTTCGCGAAACCGCGGGGACCATCGCGACACGTCGCGAGGAGGGCATCCTCGCCGTCGAGATGGAGGCGGCCGCGCTTTATGCGTTTGCCGCGGCGTGCGAGCGCCCGGTGATCTGCCTCGCCCACGTGTCGAACCAGCTCGGCTGCGTCGAAGGCGACTTCGAGAAGGGCGAGGGCAACGGCGCCGGCACCTCGCTCGATCTCGTGACGGCGCTCGCCTCCGCGTGGTCCACCCAGGCGGCGGAGAGCGTGTGAACTCATGACCCGTCACTCTGCTTCAACCCGTCATCCTGAGGTGCTCGCGCCCTTCGCGCGAGCCTCGAAGGACGACGGCCCCGGCCGTGCCTCACGCACGCTTGCGGCGACGCCTCGTCAGCATCCTTCGAGGGCCGCGCAAGGGCGCGGCCGCTTCAGGATGACGGATCTTATTTCGCGCAGCGGGGCGTGATCGGCTCGAATCCGATGGCATCGATCACCGACGCCGTTCTCTGTGCCGCGGTCGCGGTGCTGTTCTGGACCGGCCTCGGTCTCGTGATCGCGCGGCGACTCGTTCCTCGCGCGCTCGCCCTGCCGCTGGCGCCCGCCACGGGCTGGGCGGTGCACAGCGCCATCGCATTGCCGGTGTTCTTCCTGGTCCCGTTTTCGGCCCCGGCCATCGCGACCGTCGCAGCCACTGTCCTGACGGGCGGCATCTTCGCGTCGCGGGCCGGCGCCCGCCTCGATGAACCGGCGCCGCAGGCGCGCGTTCCTGCCTGGGCCTATGCTGCCGCGGCGCTGCTCGCCATGGCGCCGGCGGCGGCGATCCTCCCCAAGACCGCCGGCGACGCGGTCCTTCTCGCCGATCCCATCTTCGACCACGCCAAGGTCGCGCTCATCGACGACATGAGGCGGCTCGGGTTGCCGCCCGGCAATCCCTTCTTCGCCGACGGTGCGGGCCGGTTCGCCTATTACTATTTGTTGCACTTCAGCGCGGCCGAGCTGTCGCGGCTGCTCGATGTCGGCGGCTGGGATGCCGACGTTGCCATGACCTGGTTTTCGGCCTTCGCATCGCTCGCCGCGATGATGGGCTTTGCGGTGTGGCTCAGCCGCCGCGCCTGGGCGGCGCTGCCGGTGGTCATACTCGCCGCGACCGCATCGGGGCGCTTTCTGCTGTGGGATATTTTCGGTGCGCAGAACGTCGATGCGGTGCTGTCGCGCCCCGCCGGGTTTGCCGGCTGGCTGTTCCAGTCGGCCTGGGTGCCGCAGCACATCATGTCGGCCACATGTGTCGTGGTCGCGATCTATCTGATGGCGCAGCTTGCGCAGCGGCGCAATGCCCTGAGCATCGCCGCGCTCGGTCTGCTCACCGCCGCCGGCTTCGAGAGCTCGACCTGGATCGGCGGCTTCACCTTCGCGGCCGCCGCGCTCGTCGCGGTGCCGGCTCTGCTCGTCCACTCAGGGCGCAAGCAGGCGTGGCCTTTCCTCGGCGCACTCGTTGTGGCCGGGATGATCGCGCTGGGCTTCGCCGCGCCGTTCGTCCATGACCAGGTCGCCGCGGCGGCGTCGCGCAGCGCCGGCTCGCCGATCACGATCGTGCCTCACGACGTGCTCGGCGAATATTTCTCCGTCGAGATGCGTCGCATTGTCGATCTGCCGGGGTTCTGGCTGATCTTCCTGACAGTCGAATTGCCGGCGATCTATATTCCCGGAGTCATCGCGCTCGGTACTTTCGTCGTCTCTCGCGATCTCGACCCCGATCGCAAGCGCGCCGTTTGGGCCTTTGCGGCACTCGCCGCGGTGAGCCTGACGATCTCATGGCTGCTGGTGAGCACGCTCGCCGACAACAACGATCTCGGCTGGCGTGCGGTGCTGCCCGGCGTGATGGTGCTCACGGTATGCGCCGCCGTCGGGCTGGTGCGGTGGACCGCGGCGCGGGCGTATGTCGCGGCAGGCGCGGCGATCGCTGCGATCCTGGTCGGACTGCCCGGCGGCATCGAAATCATCCACAACGACGTGGCGGCACGCCCCGAGCCCGGCGGCAAGCTGTTTGCGCAGACTCCGGACATGTGGGCCGCGGTGCGCCGGCACGCCGGCGCCGACGAGCGGATTGCCAACAACCCGCTGTTCCTCCAGGGCATGACCTTGTGGCCGGTCGACATATCCTGGGCGCTCCTCGCGGACCGGCGCTCCTGCTACGCGGGGCGGGAACTCACCCTGGTCTATACGTCGCTGCCGCGCCCGCGCCGGGAAGAGATTGACGCGCAGTTCATCCGCGTGTTCGAAGGGAGGGGAACGCCGGGCGACATTGAAGACCTCGCGACCAGGTATGATTGCCGTCTCGTAGTGCTGACGTCGGCCGACGGGGCCTGGTCGAACGACCCCTTCGCCGCGAGCCCGCGCTACCGGCTGGTCGATGAAAAGCCGGGCCAGTGGCGGATTTATCGGGTGACATCGCCGCGGGACGGAGGGCAGTGAGGATCAGAATCGTCATTCCGGGGCACGCGTCTTCGCGTGAACCCGGAATCCAGGCTGCGGCGCGGACCGCGAGGCCGTCTGGATTCCGGGTTCGGTGCTTCGCACCGCCCCGGAATGACCGCGTAAAATGTTTTGCGCGACGAATCGGACAGCCGAGGGACAAGCCCCGCAATGACGGGTTAAAGGGTCAAATCCCGGCGAACCAGTTGAAGCCTTCCTTGGTGTAATAGGTCTGCGGGAATGTGTTGGTGACCTCCATCGCGGTAATCCATTTGGCGTTCTTGAAGCCGAGCTTGGTGGAGGTCCGCAGGCGCAGCGGAAACCCGAACGGATCGGTGATGGGCTCCCTGGCATATTTGGTGGCGAGGATGGTTTGCGGATGCAGCGCGGTCGGCATGTCCAGGCTTTCGGTGTAGCCGTCGGCGCACTGGAACGCGATGTATTTGGCGCTGAGGTCGGCGCCGATCCGCTCCAGGAACATGCGCAGATTCGGGCCGGACCATTGGCCGATATAGTCCCAGCCCTCGACGCAGATGTGGCGGATGATCAACTCCTGCTCGGGCAGGCGATAGATGTCCTCGACGCGCCACGGCTTCTTGTCGGAGATGAGGCCGCCAAGCTCGAGCTTCCAGCCGGCGACGTCCACAGGCATTACATCTTCGATGTCGTAATGGGCGTTGAAGCGGGGCGGTTTGACCACCTGCGCCTCGCTGAAGGTGGGCGCCATGTGGTTCGGCCTGAAAATGAACGCCTGCACGCGGTCGTTCCAGCTCGATACCGCGCGCAGCACCGTCTGGACATTGTCGTTTTCGCTGACGTCGCAGCCGGTAAGCAGGCTCAGCGCGCCGAGGCTCAGCGCGCCGCGCAGCACGTTGCGGCGATCGATCTTCTCGACGAGGCGCCGGTTCTCCGCGAGCACGCTCTGGTCGACGCCATGCTTCGGCCTGAAGATCGACCGCGACGGGGTCCGGATGGTCATGTCCCTGGTGCTCCCTCTCTCTCGCGCTATATCGTCGGCTCGAGTTGCGGCTGCGGCCGCACCTGCGGTTCTGCCGCGATTTCCGGACCGCCGGTGACCATGGCGACCAGCGTATGCGGCACCAGGAGCGCCAAAGTGACGTGCACGACCACGAACGCCACGATCGCAGTCATGCAGAGGAAATGCACGAGCCGCGCGTTCTGGAAGCTGCCGAACAGCGCCAGCAATTCCGAGAACTGGACCGGCTTCCAGATCGCCAGCCCCGATATGACGATCATGATGCCGGCCGCCAGCACCCCCACATAGAGCAGCTTTTGCACCGTGTTGTATTTGGTGGGATCATCGTGGGCGAGATGCAGTCTCAGCGCGCCCTTGATGGTGGCGATGAGCTCGCTCCAGCGGATCGGCAGGAGCATGCGCCTGAAGCGGCCGGTGGCTATGCAGTAAGCGAAATAGGCGAGCCCATTGATGGCCAGGATCCACATTCCGAAGAAATGCCATTGCAGGCCGTGCTGGGCCCAGCGGCCGATGGTGACGGCCTCCGGAAAGTGGAGCCAGCCGAAAAGCACCTCGTCATTGTAGATTTTCCAGCCGCTGCCGATCATCACGATCATGGTCACCGCATTGATCCAATGCATGACCCGGATCGGCAGAGGATGAAGCTTCTGCGCATGAGGCGCTAAGGGAACGGCACGGGGCGCCTGCATTTTGAGATACTCCGGTCGCGCACACCGCGCGGCGTTTCGCCGACGAAAAGCCGGAAACTATGCCGCGGCGACGGTACGGAGAGTATGGCGGCGAATCAACCAACCTGCCGTAAACTTCTCGTGGTCAATTCGCAACTCGGCGTCAAATTCTCGTGTAGCGATTTGAAAACCGGGGTTACCGTGTCATGGTGATTTTGCTCCCGCGGCGATGAGGGTCGAGCGATGGACGCAAGATCAGGTATCGGTGTTGTCGGACTTGCGATGGTGCTCGGCGCGATGGTGCTTGGCCTGCCGTCGCCGTCGCTTCATGCCGAACCCGCCGGCGGCGCGATGGTGCTCGTCCAAGGCGCTCAAGCGCCTCTCGTGCCGCCCAAGCCCGTCGCCGCTGCCGCGGAGAAGGCTCAAGACAACGTGCCAGAAAAGGTGCAAGACAAATCGCAGGACAAAATCGTCGATAATTCGCCCGAGGCGATCATGAATCGTCGCTTTCCGCAGAAGGTGAAGGTCGGCGATCTCATCGGCCTGCCGATGCTGGACGACGATGACGTGACGCTCGGCCGTGTTCAGCGCGTGGTGCGCACGCCTGAGGGCAAGATCAAGCTGATCGTTGGCTACAGCAAATGGTTCGGCTGGTTCGGCCGTCCGGTCGCGGTGCCGATCGAGGCCGTCGCCATCCTCGCCCGCCAGATCGCCTCCCTCGACATGCCGCCGGCAGAATACGCGGCGGCGCCGACCTGGACGCAAGGCAAGGATGTTCCGATCCCGGACAACGAGATCATCCGCATCGCCGTGACGCGGCGCTGAGGTCTCTTCCGCGCCGCGCGGCTCGCGGTGGCGAACGGCCGTTGCAAATACGATGCCGGATCGGTGGCCCCTTACGGCGGCGGCAGGTTCAGCTTCCCGGCGAGGAACTGCACGGCTTCCCTGAGCGACGCCTTGTCGGTGTCGCGGTCGAGCATGAAATTGGCTTGCCGCATGGTTTCGACGGAGATGGCGCCGATAAGGGGTGCCAGTGCGCGGCGCAGGACCTCGTCGTTGGCGCGTTTCGGCGCCAGCAGGATCACCGCGTCATAGGAGGGAATGGCGTGCTTTACGTCCTCCAGCACCACCAGCGCGCCCCCCGCCAACCGGCCGTCGCTCGAAAATGCGGAGATCACGTCCACCTGTCCATCTTCGATCGCGCGGTACATGAAGGTCGGATTGAACGACTTCTCCTGGCCGAACGCCAGTCCATAAGCCTGCTTCAATGCGGTCCATTCTGGGCGGCTCAGGAACTCGAGGTCGCTGCCCAACGTCAGGCGCGGCGCCAGGGGGGTGAGGTCGGCAATCGTGCGCACGCCGAGTTCGGCGGCACGCCCGCTGCGCATGGCGAGCGCATAGGCATTCTCGAAGCCGAGAGCGCCGAGGACGGTCACGCCGTAGCGTTCCCGCATGAAGCGCGTCAGTTCCGCGAGCATGACGTCGCGCGGCGGCACGTCGCGGCGTTCCATCACATTGGTCCACAGCGTTCCGGAATAGTCGACATAGGCGTCGATGTCGTTGCCGGCGAGCGCGCGGAAGATGACGGCGGAGCCGAGCCCTTCCTTGGACGTGGCGGTGTGGCCGCCCCGCTCGATGCGCTCGGCCATCAGCCCCGCGAGAATATATTGCTCGGAGAAGTTCTTCGCGCCGATCACGTAGTCGGCGCCTCCCCCGCGCAGCAGCGCCGCCGCTGCCACCGCGGTGCCCAGCAGCAGCGCGGCAAACCCGATGGCGATGCGGCGGCCGTCGCGCCGGACCGCGCCGGCTTCGATCAGGCCGAGCACCTGGTCGACGAACAACGCCAGGATCACCACCGCAATGCAGCCGGTCAGCACGTAGATCCAGTTCTCGGTCTGCAAGCCGGAAAAGATGAAATTGCCGAGGCTGGTCTGGCCGACGGCGGTGCTCAGGGTCGCCATGCCGATGGTCCACACCGCCGCGGTGCGGATGCCGGCCATGATCACCGGTGCGGCCAACGGCAACTCGACCCTGAACAGGCGCTGCCGCGGCGTCATGCCGACGCCGTCGGCCGCCTCGATATAGGCGGGGTCGACGCCGAGGAGGGCAGTGACGCCGTTGCGCAGGATCGGCAGCATCGAATAGATCGTCAGCGCCAGCAGCGACGGCAGGAATCCGAGGGCGGGCACGCCGAAGCCGAACGCCCTGGTGGTCAGCGCCGAGAGCGCCAGCAGCAGCGGATAGAACAGGGCGAGCAAAGCAAGGCCCGGGATCGTCTGCACCAGGCTCGCGACCGCGAGCGCGGCGAAGCGCAGCCGCGGACGCCGCGACGCCACGACCGCGAGCGGCAGGCTGATCGCGACCCCGAGCGCCAGCGCCGACATGCTCAGCACCACGTGCTGGGCGGCATACCCCGGCAGCAGGTCGAGCGCACCGGCCACGCGGTCATCCATGCGCGGCCTTCGCGGTCAGGGCGCTGATGCGCTCGGCTTGGCGCCGCGGCATCGCCATCAGCGCCGCGACTTCGGGTGCCCCATGGCCGGTGAGCAGCGCTCCCGGGGCGCCGTCGGCAAGGATGCGGCCGCCGCCCATCACCACGATCCGGTCGGCGAGCAGCACCGCTTCCTGCACGTCATGGGTCACCATGATCGTGGTCACGTCGAGCCGGTCGTGGATCGCGCGGTACGCCGTTCCCAGCGCATCGCGGGTGATCGGGTCGAGCGCGCCGAATGGCTCGTCCATCAGCACCAGGCGCGGCCGGGCCGCGATGGCGCGGGCGACCCCGGCGCGCTGGCGCTGCCCGCCCGACAGCGCGTGGGGCAGGCGGCCCGCATAGTCGCGCGGCAATTCGACGAGATCGAGGAGTTCCGCCACCCGGGCATCGATCTCCGGGCGCGGCCATCCCAGCAGTTGCGGCGTGATCCCGATATTCTCCGCGATCGTCATGTGCGGGAACAGGCCGACCCCCTGGAACACGTAGCCGATGCGCCGGCGCAGCAGCGGCGCCTCGAGGCTGCGCACCGGCGTGCCTTCGAGGCGCACCTCGCCGGCGTCCGGCTCCAGCAGCCGGTTGATCAGTTTCATCGCCGTGGTCTTGCCGGAGCCCGACGCCCCCACCAGCGCGATGAACGTGCCGGCGTCGACCGCGAGCGACACATCGTGCAGCGCGAAGCTGCTGCCGCCATCGAACGACTTGCTGACCCCTTCCAGTTCGATGAGCGGTCCGGTGGGCAACGAGGTAATCACTCCCGTGTCGCTGGCCGTGATATTATCGCCCCACGGCCGTGATCGAAAATTCACGCGGTCATTCCGGGGCGCCGCGCAGCGGCGAACCTGGAATCCAGACAGCCTCGCCTTCCGCACCGCCGCCTGGATTCCGGGTTCGCGCGAAGACGCGCGCCCCGGAATGACGTTCCGGGCCGGCAATGACGGTGGAGTATTTATCTCACGCCGGATCAAGGCCCATTTTCTTGGCGATCGGCGCGACCGATTTCGACGCCAGGAACTTCGCAAACGCCGCCGCGGCGTCTTTCTCCCTGGCATTCACCGGGCTCGCGGTCGCGTAGACGATGGTGGTCTGCAGTGCCGGCGGCAGCGGACCGACGAAATCGATCCCGGGCATGGCCAGAAGCTCGGTGATCTGCTGCACGCCGATCTCCGCCTTCCCGCTCGCGATGACGAGGCCGACCCGCTGGCCGGGCTCGGTGAACACCGCCTTGGCCTTGACCGCGTCGGCGATGCCGAGCCGGTCGAGCAGGCTGAGCATGTAAACGCCGCTCGGTCCCTTGCTGATGCCGACCGATTTCGCGGCGAGCAACGCAGCCTTGAACGCTTCGGGCGTGCCGATGTCCGGCTTGGGCGCGCCGGCGCGCACGGCGACCCCGGCGCTGGACTTGATGAAGGGGGCGCCGCTCCCGGGCACGAGCTTGCCCGCCTTGACGAGGTCGTCGACGGTATCGGGCGTGGTCACGATCAGGTCGGCCGGCACGCCTTCCCGGACCTTGACCGGCAGCACCGAGCCCGACATGAAGCTCGCCTTCACCTTGGTCCCGGTGTCGCGCTCGAACAGGGGAATTGCGGCCTGGATGAATTCCGTCATCGCGGTCGAGCCGATCACGGTGATCTCGGCCGCGCGGGCGGTTTGGGACATCAACGCAGCGCCGAAAAGCGCCGCCATTCCGATTTTGAAAAATCCAGTCATTGCCTCACCATTTGCGTTCAAGGACCCTGAACTTGACCGGAAGCATATCGAATTTGCACGCCAGTGTCGTGGTGCTCGCTACGTCGGCGGCGTGCTATAAGCGTCGCCCCACGTGGGACACACACTTTCGCTGTCATCGCCCGGCTTGACCGGGCGATCCAGTAAACACCGACCGTGAGTACTGGATTGCCCGGTCAAGCCGGGCAAGCCGGGCAATGATACCAATAGGATCGAACGGAGGATGGATGGTCGACATACCCATTACGATGGCCTGCGGCAATTACGACCGTACCCGGCCGATCATGGATGGCCGGGTACGGGTCGAGGGCTGTGCGGTCACCTACCTGCCGCTCTATCCCGAGGAAATCTTCTTCCGCGCCTTCCGCTACCACGAATTCGACGTGTGCGAGCTGTCGTTCAGCAGCTACATCCGGACGGTGGCGAACGGCACCTCGGCCTACACGGGGATTCCCGCCTTCGTGTCCCGCATCTTCCGGCATTCCGGCATCTACATCCGTCGCGACGCCGGCATCCGCACGCCGGCCGATCTTCGCGGCAAGCGCATCGGCCTGCCGGAATATCAGATCACCGCGGTGGTGTGGATGCGCGGCATGATGCAGCACGAATACGGCGTCAGCCCCGCGGAGATCCATTGGCGCAGCGGCGGCCAGGAGGAGCCGGGACGCGGCGAGCGCACGCCGCTCGCGCCGATCGCCGGCCTCGACCTGCAGCCGATCGATGAATCCAAGACGCTGGTCGGTATGCTGCGCGACGGTGAACTCGACGCGCTCTTCACGGCGCGGGCGCCGTCGTCGTTCCTGCGCGGCGAGCCGCACATCGCCCGGCTGTTCCCCGACACCCGCCAGGCGGAACTCGCCTATTTCAAGAAGACCGGCCTGTTTCCGATCATGCATCTCATCGGCATCCGCAACACGCTGCTGACGCAATATCCGTGGCTCGCAACCAGCGTCTACAAGGCGTTCTGCGAAGCGAAGGCCCTCGCCATGACCGATCTCTCCGACGTCAACGCGCTGATGGTCACCCTGCCGTTCCTCATAGCCGAGACGAGGGAAACCATGGCCGCCATGGGCGCTGATTTCTGGCGCTACGGCGTTCATGAGAACAAGGCGGAGATCGAGGCGCTGACCGGCTACGCCCACGAGCAGGGACTGGTCGACCGCAAGCTCTCCGCCGCCGACCTGTTCGCGCCATCCGCGTTCGAACTGTCCAAGGTGTGACGCGTCCGGCACGCCATTGCGCCGTCCGGCGCGATGCGGGAGGATCGGCCCACCTTACGCGATGCGGATTGCGACACAGGATCGAGGAGCAAGGCAATGGTTTCCACGGTCATCGGCGGCGCCATGCTGCCCCATGCGCCGCAATTCTTCACCATGCCGGAGACCGAGGACAAGGCGAATGTCGAGCGGGTGCGCGCGGTCGCCCGCGACATCGGCGACAAGCTCAAGGCGATGAAGCCCGATCTCTGGATCATTTTTTCCAACGATCATGCCGAGCAGTTCTTTCACAACGTGGCGCCGCCTTTCACCGTTCATGTGGGGGGCGAGGCGACCGGCGAGTTTGCCGGGCGCAAGTTCCACTGGAAGATCCCGAGCGAGATCGGCTTCGAGCTGGTCCGCGAACTCTACCGGCAGAACTTCGATCCCGCCTTCACCAGCACCGCGCGGATCGACTACGCCATCGGGATCCCGCTGACCCATCTCGGCCTCACCGACCCGGTGCTGCCGATCTTCGTCAACGCCTACCTGCCGCCGCAGCCGACCCCGGAGCGCTGCTACGCGTTCGGACAGGCGGTCGCGCGCAGCGTCAGCGTGCTCGGGCTCAAGACCGTGGTCCTGGCGAGCGGCGGGATGTCCCATTTCCCCGGCACCAACCGCTACGGCAATCCGGAGCTCGACTGGGACAACCGGCTGCTGGAGAAGCTCGCGGCCGGCAAGCTGAAATCGCTGATCGGTTTCGACGAGACCGAGCTTGACGACACCGGCAATATCGAGCTGCGGTGCTGGGCCTGCGCGGCCGGCGCGCTCGGCGAGCGTAAGCCCGACATCGTGTCGATGGATCCGAGCTGGCACCACAATTATGCTTCGCTCGGCTGGACCGGCGCGGGCCCCGGTCGCCATGACGCACATTATCCCGCGATCAGGCCGGAGCTGGTCGAGCTGACCGCGGCGCTGCACGGCCTCGCCCACGAGCAGGACAAGCGCGAGCGCTACGTCGCCGACGCCGCCGCCTATGCCAAGGGCTTCAAGCTGACGGCGGAGCAGGACCAGGCGCTGCGCGATCTCGACCTCGAAAAGATCGTCGCCATGGGCGCGCATCCCCTGGTGCCGTTCCTCGCCCGCATGCAGATCCAGCGCATGCGCCGCGGGTGAGGGAAGCTTGTAGCCCGCATGGAGCGCAGCGCAATGCGGGATCGCGCCGTCCCGGATTACGCTTTTCGCTCCATCCGGGCTACGTGCTTCATTCCTTCGAACGCTCAGATCGGAACCGCCATGGCTTCGAATGCCGAGTCGCAATTGACGAGATCGACGCGCTTTTGCACGATACAGAAGCCGTCGCCGCTTCGGCGCAGCGTGTGGATTTGGCGGCCTGCGAAAATGCGCTGCTGGTCGTCGCGATACTCGACCATGATCACGGTCGAGCTCACGACATAGCGCCCGTTCGCATCGTCGGCTTCGTCGACGATCACGTTGCCGACGAGATGCGCGGTGCGCGACGGCGGCGTCTGGATGTGGATGCGCGGATGTTCCAGCCGGTCGACCCTCGTCTTCATGAGGGCGCGGTCGTCGTAGAACAACGACACTTGGTCGAACGGGCTCCGCTGATCTGCGGTCGCGGGGACCCAATAGGTTCCGTCCTCGGCGAACAGCGCCATCCAATCGCGAAAACGCCTGGTGTCGAGCAGCCGCGCCTCCTCGAACAGGAAGGCCTCGAACACGGCGCGATCGATGGTTGACACCGCCGGCTTCGGCTCGGCCATGGCGGCGGCTTCCATCAGGCGACCTCGCGCATGTAGCCGACCCAGGCCTTGTACTGGGCCCGCACCACCATCTCGTGCATGGCCGAGCCGCGCGTCGCGTTCAGCTCGCGGTCGGGTTCCTCCGCGCCGAGGCCGCGCGAAATATCGACCCATTCGGGGGCGAGGCAGCGCAGGCCCTTCTGGGTGCGCACGAACGCCTCGATGTCATCGGTCTGCACGAACGACGCCGCCGAGTGGGTCACGTTGAGCAGGCGCAAATTGCCGAAATTCATCTCGTCGGGCGCCCCGACCAGGCGCACCGGATAGACGTTGATCTCGGTGCGGTCGACGGCCAGCGGCTTGATCACGCGGACATGGATGTTGAGCCCCATGATCGAGACGTTCGGGTAGATGAGCGTGTTGTGCAGGCGCGGCGTCAGGATGTGCTCGGCGCGCGCAGCGCCCACTTTTTCCACCAGCGCCCGCTTATAGGCGTCGAAGGCCGGGCTCGACCGCTTGCCGTCGTCCAGCGCGGTGTTGCTGGTCCACCCGTGGCCATTGCCGACGATGTAGCTGCGCCGGCCTTTCCAGGATTGCGCGGTCTTGGCCTGGCCGGCCTCGACGACCTTGGCGCCGGACGTGTCGCCTTCGCGCCGCGCGAACTGGACGCCTTCCTTGTTGACCGTCGAGGCGTGGCCGAACGGCACGTGATAGGAATCCAGCACGTTCTCGACCTGCAGCTTCCAATTGCCGTTGAAGACGTAGCGGTGCACGCCGAGGTCGAAGGCGAGGGTTCCGTCCGGCGCACGGTCGACGAGGTCGTCGATGTTCGACTTGATCGGGCCGATATGGTCCTCGAAGCTCGCGCCACCGGGAGCGAGGCTCGCGAACACGAAGCCGCGGTATTCGCCGATGCGCGGCACGCGGGCGAGGCCGAATGCCTCCTTCCTGAAATCTTCGGCGCATCCCTCCGGCATCGGGACGCCCACCAGCGTGCCGTCGGTGTCGTAGCTCCAGCCGTGATAGAGGCAGGTCATCCGCGCGGCATGGCCGCACCGCTCGTTGACGACCTTGGCGCCGCGATGGGTGCAGCGGTTGAAGAGGACGTGCACGTTGCCGTCGCGGTGACGGGTCATGACCACCGGCTGCCGCCCGAGCTCGGTGGTGAAATACTCCCCCGGATTCGGGACCTGGCTGGCGTGGCCGACGAATAGCCACGCGCGCCCGAAAATCCGTTCCATCTCCAGTTCGAAGACATCCGGATCGGCATAGACGCGGCGGTGAACGCGGCCGGGCTCGACCAGATCGGCGACCGTCTCGGCACCTCCGTTGCGCATGGGTCTCACCTCCGGCCCGGCCGGAATTCGCTCTCGGTCGCGGCCGGCGTCAAGCTCTCGCGCCCGCATCAAGCCTTATCGAGCCCGTAACGCCGCTCCTCGCTTGCGTCAGGCAACGTACAACGATGTCAGGTAGGCGGTCAGCCGCCCCGCGATGTTGACCGCGGTCCACAACAGCACCGTCGCTGCGACGAATTTGACGCCACGCGAGGACACGGTGCCCGCCTTTTCCCAGGCGGGGGCCTCTCGCCTGATGGTGCCTTGGAAAAACGCGGTCACGATGATGCCGATGATGACGAGCGTGATCTTCACATCGAACATGCCCGCGCCCAGATATTGCACCGGCTTGGACATCCACAGCGTGAAACCGCTCATGACCTGGAGCGCGATGGCGATCCAGATGAAGGGGAACAGGCTGTTCAACGAGGTGTAGGGAATCGTCCGGAACAACCCGAGCAGACGCAGGCCGATGATGAAAATGAAACCTACGACCGTCGCCGTCCCGAACGCATGGACCGTCAGCGCAAGCGGCCAACCCCACGATTCCCGGACCCAATCCGCGTACGGCGTAGACGTCAGCCATTCGAGCACTGTCCAACCCTCCCTAGATAGTCATGTCCGCCATTGCGGATCAGGGCTAGAGCATGATGCCGAAAAGCCGCAGACTTTTCGGACGAGATCATGCTCGAGATCAAAGACTCCAGAGCGCTGTCCGATTCGACCTGAAACGATAGTGCTCTAGTGGCCATTCTGGTCCACAGTCTTGTTCAAGCAGTATATTCCAGCGGCACCGAGGCCGAGGACGCATACCACGACGGCGATGACCATGAGAAGGATCATCAGGTTGTCGTTCGACATGGGCTATCCTTCCGTATCACACATAGGGCAGTAGCCGGCCGCCGATGATCACCCCGCACCACGACAGCAGGACCAGGACGGCGACCGCCTTGGAACTCGCCGGCGCATCCTCTCCTGCCTTGACCGTCCACAGCCGTTCGGACAGGGAGAAATACAGGACCGCTATCACCCCGATCGCAATGAAGGCGATCTTCGGCGCGAAAGTGGTCTCGTTCAGATAGCGGAACGAATCGGCGAGCAACATCAGCATTCCGCTGAAAACATTCATCAGCACCCCGAGCAACCCCAAGGGGAGTATCCGGTGAACGGCGGAGAACGGTATCGATTTCGCGAAACCCAGCACGCGCAGCACGACGACCAGCACCGTGCCGAATATCATCGAGAAGCCGAAGAAATGCACGGTCTGCCAGGGCACGAACCAGATGACATTGTTGATCAGCAGTTCGATGGCGGGTGTCCAGCCGGCTTTCGGATCGGTCGGCAGTGCGTCCGTCGCCAAACGGATCTCCGGGTGATTGATCTGCCCGCCGCGGTGCCCGGTCTCGGCCATCACGGCGAAAGTGATGATCGCGAACGCCAGGATCACGTACAGCGATCGGTTGGAAAAGCGTCCGAGGTGGCGATACCGCCACAGCTCGATCCAGGCAGCGCCGCCGGTGAACGCGAGGCCGAATAGCGTCAACAACGCCATATCGCGGTGTTCGTTGATGAGGGCCTTGGAAATCTGAGGAATTGGCGGGTCGGTCAAAGCCCACATCGAAGCGGCGCCGGTGACGTAAGTCGGGACTCCCAGTACAGCGGATATGACGAAGACGACGAGGCTGCTTCGCTTCATCACGTCATTATTCATGGCGAGTGCGATCAGATAGAAAACCAGCGCGAACGTGAACCCGACCGTCGGGAAGTGATTCAAGATCATGTGTACATGTGACCAGGTCTCCGGAGTCGTTCCCGGAGCCATGTAGGGGCCTTCCTTCGGCGGCAGATGGAGTTCGAAGTGATGGACTTCCCAGCCGAGTTCGTCGACCACGACCATCAGGGCCAGGGTGACAATTGCGAGACCGAGGACGACTTTCAGTGCCTGGTCGGACAGTTGCTTGGCGCCGAGAGACCGCCACAGTGCAATCCAGGCCGCGGCGCCGACGATGACGAGGGCGGCGAGCCCGAACAGTCCCACATAGTAGTGGTAGTTCAGCATGTCCTGGTCGACGTCGGGCTTGCCGTCCAATGCCGCCATCGAGCCGGCGCCGCTGAAATAGGTCGGGATGGCCAATAGGCCGAGGACGCCGAAGAGGGCGAGGCAGGTTTGTTTCATGCCCTCGTTTTTCGTGACGAAACCGGCGATGTAGAATCCGAGCACGAACATCAGCCCACACGAGGGGAACACACTCACGAGAATGTGCAGATGCGACCAAGAATGCGGGATCAGGTGCATTTAACCCCCCTCACCAAGAACAAGAATGCCGAGGCTGGACGCCCCGCGTGCGGCCTGAGCTCGGCCCGCACGCGTCGTGCCTGGTCCAGTGCTGGTCGAACATGGCTTCGAAATGATGCGCGATCACGGGTTCGCTCGCGATCCGCAAGCCGCCGCAAAGGAACAGACCAACGTGCCATCTCATCGATGCCACCTCCCGCACAGCTGTTCGAATTTTTTGAGTGGCGGACCGCTGCAAATCCGCTGCCCGAGGGCGGGGGAGGTTTATCACCATTACGTGATTGGTGCCAAGGGGCGGACGCAAACTTTGCCGTCGCTTTCGCGGAAATTTCGATACCCATCGGGAGTAAGGTGTCGCGGTGCTGCATCGGCCGCTGGCCACAACCCGACCACGTCCGCGTGCGATCGAGGTTGATAATCCCGGGGAGGCTGCTATGAGCCCGAAGACATCAAGCGCATCGATGGCGGCCGTCGCTCTCGCGATGATTTTTTCGTGGGGTTCCCACGGGCCGGCGGTGGGACAGACGACAATGCAGCGCAATAAGCAGCCGCCCGGGTTCCATCATATCCATCTCAACTCAGTCGATCCGGAGGCGGCGCTCGCCTTCTATGCCGAGCAGTTTCCGAGCACGGCCAAGGCGAGTTGGGGCGGCTTCCCCGCGCTGAAATCGCCCAACAATGTCCTGGTGCTGTTCAACAAGGTGGCGACCCCTCCGACCATCGAGCCGCAGTCGGCGCTGTGGCATTTCGGCTGGCATGTCACCGACGTGCGCAAGAGTCTCGCAACCTACCAGGGCCGTCCCGGTGTCAAGCTGCTGCCGCTCTATACGACGCAGGACGGCGGCTTCGTTTTCGTGTCCAGCGACACTTGGCCCGGCACCGGCGGCGTGCTCGGCCTCACCGCCGCGCAGATCGCCGCCGCCAAGGCCAGCGGCGTCAAGCCGCAGGGCGGCGCCGGGTTCGCCTATATGCAGGGTCCCGACAACGCCATCGTGGAATATCAGGGGAACATGCCGGTCGAGCGCTTCAACCATGTGCACCTCTACCAGGAAGACCCGTTCTGCGCGCAGATCTGGTACCAGAAGCACCTCGGCGGAACCGCGGTGGCGAGCCGTGTCCCCGGCCCGGCGCGCACCGAGGCCGATTGCAAGGTGGCGCGCAGCACCGATCGCACCTGGCCGGCGCTCGAACGACAAGGGATGTTCCGGGTGCCCTCGGCCGCGGTCACCTTCGGCGATGTCGCGCTCACCTGGTATGCGAACCAGGGCGACAAGCCGCTCGCGAGCAGCCGCGGGCAGCTCTACGATCACATCGCGCTCAGCGTCGGAAATCTCGACGCCTGGGTCGCCAAGCTCGCGGGCGAAGGCGTCAAGTTCCTCGAACAGCCCTACGAGATCGGCGACACCCGCGCCGTGATGATCGAGGGGCCGAGCCGCGAGGCGATCGAACTGGTCGAGGTCAAATGATTTTGCCGTCCGCGCCGCCCCTCACTGATGCAGCGGCCGACACCGCCGCCGACTGTCCGCAGTGTCACAAGCCGATGGCGCTGTGCGTGTGCGACACCGTCGTGCCGATCGAGAGCAAGGTGTCGGTCCTGATCCTCCAGCATCCGCAGGAGCAGGACCGCGCGCTCGGCACCGCGCGGCTGACGTCCCTGCATTTCCGCGACGCCGTGATGAAGATCGGCCTGTCGTGGCCGAGCCTGAGCAAGATCCTCGGCCGCACCGCCGACCCGCACCGCTGGGTGATCCTCTATCTCGGCTCGGCCAAGGCGGCGAGCCTCGCTCCCGACCGCGAGATCGTCTTTGTCAACCGCAAGGGCGAGCTTGAGCGCGACCAGGATGGCTTGATGCGCGACATCGAGGGCATCGTGCTGCTGGACGGCACCTGGAGCCAGGCCAAGGCCCTGTGGTGGCGCAATGCGTGGATGCTCAAATGCCGGCGGATCGTGCTCGGCCCGCGGCGGCCGTCGCGCTACGGCAAGCTGAGGCGCGAGCCGCGCCGCGATGGATTATCGACCATCGAGGCGGCCGGGATGCTGTTGAGCCGGCTGGAGCGCCGGCCCGATATCGAGGAGAAACTGACCGCGAGCTTCGAGCGGATGCTCGCGCGCGTGCGCGAACACGGGGCGGCGCCGGGCGCGCCACGGCGCTGACCTCCGTCCCGTCCCGCGGATCCAATCGGTGTCATTGCCCGGCTTGACCGGGCAATCCAGTACTCACGGAAGGTGTTTACTGGATCGCCCGGTCAAGCCGGGCGATGACAGCGAAGTGTGAGTCAAATAAACGAAAAACGCTCTGGCTCAGCGCCGGCGGAACTGCTGGCGCACCGGCGGACGCGGGCTGGTCGAAGCCCGCTCGTCCTTGTGGCGAAAGATGATCCGGCCTTTTTCGAGGTCGTAGGGCGACATCTCGACGATGACGCGGTCTCCCGCCAAAGTCTTGATGCGGTTCTTCT
>Ga0302326_10005720_pt1 | contig 28226 bp, 26 predicted proteins | sample Palsa_T0_3_FD_202264 | JGI IMG/M metagenome (GOLD analysis project Ga0302326, IMG submission 202264) | Peat permafrost microbial communities from Stordalen Mire near Abisko, Sweden - Palsa_T0_3 | ecosystem: Environmental > Terrestrial > Soil > Palsa > Peat permafrost | place: Sweden: Abisko... | reverse complement strand
GGCCATTGTACAATTGCGAGCCATCTATCTCTCAGGAGATTTTGATCGCTACTGGCAATTCCACATTGATCAGGACCAGCGCCGGTTATACCCCTTCTGGACCGTGGTTCTAAAATAGCCACACCCAAATGAAACCCATACGGACCTGCCCGCAAGGTAAAATCCTTGAATCCGTTAGAGTTCCATTCTTTGTGGGGCCCAGCCGTAAGGATTTCGCCAACCGCATTCGAGAACTTGAGCGTTATCGGCCGTCCATCGGCGAAATTACAAACGTTGCATTCAGTTTCGAAGCCATGATGTCGCGCAAAACAACCTAAAGGTCGGCCTCGCCCCGACAAGCCTCAATCGACAGGGCGTTCGGAACGTCTCGTCCCCGATAGGTCTGCAAACGCGGTATCCAACCCCGCGTCCAGAACGATGCCGATTGGTCACTTCGTAAATCTTGATATCCCGGTCTTCCCTGATCCGCACCGGCCTACGGCGTTTCGCGCGGCGGCGCCAAAGCGGCGCATATCCTGACCGCCGCGCGCCACTTCGGCCTGACAGCTTCGGCGTTTCATTGCGAGCCCGAGCAGTTACACAGGTGGACGGACCGTCCTTTTATCGTTCACTGGAACTTCAACCACTTCTTAGTAGTCGAAGGATTCGGCCGGGACTGCCGCAACCGTTAGGGCCTGTTGTCGTTTTTCTCCCTCGTTTCGCGCCATTAGTAGTGAGCGGCAAAAGCGCCGACTGCAACGACAGAAGAGAAAAGAGATGAAAATCAACAAAACAAATAACGGCAACGCAGCGGAACCGAATGCGTCCGCTGGAAGTGAATCCATTCCTACTTTTCGCCGGTTCGAGAAAACAAGGAGGACAAAGCTAATCATGAAAACGTCAATAGTAACGGCGGGGCTCTTTGCCGCTGTTCTGACGAACCAGGCTCAGCGATGCCTCGCGGCTGACGAAACTGCCAAGGCTGAGGCGAATGGGCCAGAGCGCCCGGTGCGGGATGTTGCGCAAGGTACCGGATCCGTATTGCTAAAATTCAGCAATGTCGCCCCAGGAGCTTCGGTCAGCTTCCCCATTCCCAAGGCTGGGGTACCCATCCACATCTCCGTGGTGGCTCTGTCGACCAATGGTGGAGTCCAAACACCAAGCTCCATCATGTACGCTACCATCTGTCAGGATCCCGGAAACTACACCCTCAGTTGGGTAGGGACCAACAATGATGGGAGCATGCAGGTCGGCACCACCCTTCCCTCCGGCAGCAGCCCCGTTATCTCTGCGATCTGCGGAGGATCATGCCCAACGGTCATCGATACCTTGTCGGTGAACAGCGCTCTCTCTCTGCAACTTACTCACAGTTCCGCAACAAGCATTATCCCGGCCACGTATGTTGTATTGATGGAGTATTGATAGCAGCCGGCGAGAATTTGGTCGCCCTGAATCAGTGGCCGCGATATGGTCTCTTTGTATTGCCGATGACGTCTACGGAGAACGCATTCCGCATGCGCGCCATCGAGAAGGCCTTTGCGGCCGCTCCCGGTGCCCGTTTATCGCTCGTCCGACCAGCTCTTCATTGATGAGCGGGCCGTAGACCTCAGCAGTGTCCAAGAAATCCGGCCCGAGTTCGAGTGCCCGCTGGATGGTGGCGATAGATTCGGTGTCGTCTGCCATGCCGTATGAATCTACCTACGCGCTCGGCAAGGACGAATGGGAGCGGCTGAACGACGTGCGGAACGCCAGAAATTAAGGTTTTCTTTCGACAGTCTTCAAGAATTTCCGGATTTGGGGCTTGATCTCCGCGCGTCATTCGTTGTAAGTGGAAAACGAGTTGAGCGATGCAGAATCGCCACCAGGATCGCTATGCATTGCAGGCCTTGGGGGCGAGTTTGCTGCAAGCGAACAGCGAGCACGAAGTTGTGCCCCAGGTCTAAGGATACCGAGCCCACGCGATGAAGTCCTTGCTGGGCCGAACCAAGCCTGCTACACAAAGCCGATCCTGCCGCTCCGAGCCTGTTCACGCCCCTTATTGCGCGCATCGCAACCCAGGCAATGGAGAGCGCAATATGTCCAACGCCAGTCGCGTGTCGTAGGACTAGAACGCCTTCCACTGTTTCGGATCTTAGCGCTTGGCCAGCCGCGCACCACGAAAATTATTCCCTTGCGTTCTTCAATAGTGAAGTGTGATTGACGTGCGGAGGCCTTTTACGCGGCCATCGAGATCGGCTGGGAATTCTCAGCAAGGATCTCGCACACCTTTTCAGGCTCTGGTGCAAACGCGCTCGCATTCGGCGATGATGGACGGATGCCGCGATCGTACCGGTCGAGGACCTGTTCAAAGGTCGACACTTCGATCGGGAGATCGTTGTCTTGTGCGTGCGCTGGTACTTGAGCTTTAAGCTCAGTTATCGAGACTTGGTCGCCATGATGAGCGAACGTGGCCTGGGCCTGGCGCACACGACGATTCTGCGGTGGGTGCAACATTACACGCCGGAATTCGAGAAGCGCTGGAGCCGGTTCGCCCGCCCGTGGGTGGATCCTGGCGTATAGACGAGACCTATAGTGCGCTGAGCAGCGCCTGATTCGGGAAGGTTCAAGTCCCTCCGGCGTCGAATTCGGGTTTGAAGCTCGTGAGAGGGTCGGCCAGAAGCGGAAATGGGGATTAAGTCGCTGCGTTGGCATAGCTCAGACTACCGGGCAGGAGCTTGGCGATCACCTCGTCCACGATCGAGATTGTGTTTCCCAGCCGACCATTGTCTCGCACATCCGGCGATTATAATGAGCGTTGTCATGCTTGGGATGAGAAGCGGGCCGATCTCACTTTCGCTCGATCACACACCGGATTCCAACCATTGGCCATTGGTGCGGGATCTTCGTTATCCATCTCGGAGCGGCGCGTGACCCGGATATTCTGCACCTCGAATTCCCAGAAGCCACCCCGCTCCAAAGCGGAAGCGTTCGAAGCCAGCGGCTGCTCTACATTGCCTATTGCGGGTGCCTCGATGTCATACTTCTGGTAATAACGGTCCAGAACCCATTCTGAAAAGTTGCCCAGCATGCCATAGAGTCCGTATGCATCGGGCTGCCTTGTTGCCCCGCGCCATTCACGATGACTTCAACAAGTATGGAGTGGCTGGCCCAATGCGCCCTCTGCTAAAGCCGCTGTATGGCTCGTTTAAACAGGTTCTATTCCAATCGAAGGTGATCGGAACCGATGACACCAGCGTGAAATTACTGGATATCAAATCGCTGTTCGCGCGCGCCGGGTGTATCTGCCCTACTAGGGCCAGTGCCGGGCGGGCCAGGACGAACAGAGGACTCCATACTACTTGCTGATTCGGTACGTCCGGCCCGGATCCTCGCTTTTGCGCCACGCCCTCAATTGGCGTCGATCTCATGGGCGAGCCGGTACACGCCGTTGGCTCCCCGCGCCCTCACCTGAAAGAACGCCAATGTCTTTCACGAGCCCGAGCCGGTCCAAGTGAGCCTTCGGCCAATATAATCAATGAGTTGCTCTGTTGCCCCCCGGGTTGCTGCTGCTCTCCCGTATTACCCGGATTAACTCAGAAGACTCCAGCGGTGGCCCGTCGCATGGACACGTTTTTTGACTTAGCACGAATGCGCCGTCGCATCTTGGAATCGATGGCGTTCTGCAGTGCGATCTGATAGAACGCGCTGGCTTCGGTGGTATGATTTAACTCGCTTTCCACATCACCTGCCTGCTCGTTAAGCTCCGGATTTCTTGGCGAACGTTTCAGAGCTTCATTGATCTGATCGAGCGCCGGACCGTACCTTTTCTCCCTTGTCAGCAGCCCAGCTAAGGCGCGCCTCGCAGCGACGTAGTCTGGCTTGGATTTGACAATGGCCTGGTACTCGGTTATGGCATCAGCCGTTTTGTGTTGTTTGTCGAGGGATTCAGCTAGGCTTAAGCGTGACGGGAGGTAGGCTGGCGACCTCACCAGATTGGCCTTCCATAACTCGATCGCCTCAGAAATACGATCCGGCTCTCCGGAGAGGAGCATCGCCAGATTGTGTCGCGCCGCCAACAGGTCCGGATTCTTCGCTAACGCTTCCCGATATAGACGTTCGGCTTCCGCAAAGTGACCGCTCAGTGCGCTCAGCAGTCCTAAGGCATTGTAGGGCTCGCCGAGATTGGAAGACAAGGCCAGCGCTTTCCTGTACGCTGCTTTGGCTTCGTCCCGACGGTTCAGCCGCTGATAGACAAGGCCCAGGTTATAGGGAAGATAGGAATACTGCGGCGCCAGACGCATTCCCTCTTGATACGCACTTATGGCTAAGTCGTAGTTTCCCGTTTCAGTGTACGCCAGCGCAAGATTGTGCCACGGATATGCCCAGTGGGGAGCGAGCTGGGTTGCATCGCGAAAAGCCAGTTTCGCCCGATCGTAATTGGCTTGTTCGAGATATGCGATCCCCAGAGCGTTATAGGAATATGCTCCCCGCGGATCGAGACGTGCGGCGAGTTCGAGAGTGGCCACCGCGTCCTGATACCTTTTATCAAAGATAAGGGCGCGGCCGCGGAAGAATTCTTTCTTACTCTCAATGACCCTGGAATCGGGTGGGAGAAGCTCCGCGGCTTCCAGATAAAGCGCACCACTCAGAAAATCGTCGCGCGTCTGAGGTATCTGGTCACCTTCAAGATAGCGTAACAGAATCTGTTGCGCCTTATCTTCAAGGGCGCTGCGAAGCCGACCTTGCTCGATTGCGAACTCTCGAGGCTGTAGGTCTTTCTCTAATTGCTGCAATGAACTGAAGGCGCTTTGCGGGGTTTCCGGCAAAATACGTCCGGCGTCGAGGGCATCGTCCAAAAGTGCCAGGTTCCGGTTAACGCGATTAACTTTCCTTTGCGCCACGGGTTCGCGGCTCACCTGTAAAGCACGGATGTTCCGGTTCCTCCGCAATCCCGGCAACTCCTCCCTCTTGAGAGGCGTATAAGGCGGCAATTGGATGCCCGCTTTGTCCAAGTCCACCAACGAGGCGTCGCTGCTCAGAAACCCAGTCTTTTCCGGAGACTGCTGGGAATCGGTGGCTTCCTCAACCTTGTTCAAGACATACCTAAAAATATCATTCGGGCCGATTACGCCCGTACTGGGATTCTCCGCCTCGCCATTCAGGCCACGGAGAAGAAAATATGTGAAGGCGCCGTGGCCCCCACCGAAATTCGGAGCTTCGATCGAATACTGATCCGGTTGACTGGCGAGCAGTCCGAATACTTGCCCCTTGCGCTCCAGAACCTTGGCGACAATAGCGTTGACTCTGTTGCCTTTCTTGTCGACAATTGTGCCGATATTGCCGGCATGGCACACGTCGATGAATATCAAGACGCGCCCTACGTGCTCCAGATCTTCATCCATGACCCTTTCCAGCTCTGCCATCGGCAAGGCTGTGCTTCTTAGATCCTGGGGGTCGGTGTCATATGTGACAATATAGGCGTCTTTGTCATCCGGAGTGTCGCTGACGATTCCGTGAGCCGCGATGAAGAGAACCACGGTGTCGTGGATTGAGGCGCGGTTTCTTAGTAACTGGCGGATGTTGTCTCGCACCTTGGCAGTGGTAGCCTTGTCATTAAGGAGCAGCCCCATGTTGTCCTCGGGGACCGATCCGCCTCTACCACTTTGAAGATGCTCGTAAAAGGTGTTGGCGTCCCGATCGGCGAACTGCAGGAACTGTTCCCTTAGAAGCTTCTGGTAATTGGAGATTCCCACCAGCAGCGCATAAGTTTTTCCCGATCGCAGATCTGGCGTCCCGGTTGCGGCTTGTGTGTCACGGCTTGGCGATGCTTGAGGCACGACGTGCACCAGCTGCCGCGTCCAGACGGAGTTCGGCAGCACATCCGATACATTACGGAACACCTCGGCGGCGTCGGCGTTCAGATTGTATTTCTGGAGTACGGCTCCCTTGCCGATTAGAAGCCTCGGATCTCGTGGATTCGCGGTGAGCGCCTTCTCAATGGGCTCGAGGTCATTGAGGATCGCTCTTTTTTGTTCTTCAGGAAGCGCCTGAATGCGGGCATTCAGGTCAGCCGTTGGTAGTCCGCCCTTGAACTCGCGCGTCCGCGCGCTTGTATAAAACGGTTCGTCAGCCCCCGGAGACCGTTCTAGTTCCGGGAGGAGGCAAATGGATAGCGGAGTCTTGCTGGTAATCTCACCCGATTTGATCCGAAGCCGTTTGATGTCGAAGATTACTTCAGCGTTAGGACCGACTACTTCTGATGCGCTTTCCGGACAATAGATAAAGGTGGCGGACGCCTCGCGGCCGCTCAACAGGGCGTCCCCGGCGAACAGGACATCCCCTGGTCTGGCAGTCAGGGGCAGTGAGGAGTTGGAACGTCGAAGTTCAGCGTCAGTGGTCTTCAGAACGAAGCCAACAGGGCGTTCTTTCTGCTGTGGATCGGCTTGAGCTGGCATCACCACAGTCGCGACGATCATGGCGGCCACGATTGCGCGGCTCATGGCAGTTCACTCGGAAACACCCTTAGCTGGTTCAGGTGGAATGATAGCGCAAATTCCTGATCAATGGAAGATGGATCTCCGGGCTTTTGCCGGTGATTGCCTCTAAGGACGGATTACGGCCCGTGGCCCTTAGCATCCGGGGACAGAACACCCCCACGCCCTCTGACTATCGCGATTCAGTAAGATGTGGAATACCGGGCGAAGGAGTCCCATGCACGGGATCGGGAAGACAGTTGCGTGGATCGCATTCACAGGCACGGCGGCGCTGGCACAGACTACGCAGGGCTTGATTTCCGGGCGCGTGCTCGATCTGCGATCCGGGCAGCCGGTAGCAGGCGCTGCAATTCAATGTCAAAGTTATATCGGCGGCCCGGGCACGCTTGCACAAAGCGGAACGGATGGTTATTTCGCGCTGCCGCTTCTCTCGCCTGGGCTGTATCGAATACGGATTGAGGCGTCCGGATACCAGGCACAGGAAGTCCATCAAGTGGACCTGTCCGTGGCTGGGCGCCTGGAATATCGATTCCAATTGCGTCTACTCGACGACGTCTGGGAAGCGGGCGAATACCATAGCATCTTCCTGCGCGATAGCAGTGCCATACTTACTTTCTTCGGACCTGACGTGGATACCAGCCACTCGGTGATTCTACAGGATCTGAGCACCGGTAAGGGCGCGCTGGAGTCGTCGATTTCGCAGGTGGTGGATGTCGTCGAGGTAGAGGATCTTCCCCTTGCTGGCCGCGACGTCTACACCGCGCTTATTCTGCAACCTGGCGTGGCCGCGGGCACCGCCGACGCGCGCGGCCTCGGGCTTGCGGTGAGCGGGCAGCGGCCCACTTCGTCGAACTTTCTGCTGGATGGCGTGGAGAACAACAACTATCTGGTGAGCGGACCGCTGATGATGGTGGCTCCAGAAGCGGTGCAGGAGTACCGCATTTCCACCAATAACTTTTCGGCGGAATATGGCGGGACCGTGGGCGTGCTGGCCAATGCCGTGACGCGCGAGGGCGGCAACCGGTGGCACGGCATTGCATACTTCTACATGGAGAATGCAGCACTGAACGGAAACGATTTTCAGCGCAATCTGATCGGGTTGCCGCGGGCGCCCTTGCACCAGGCGCAACCGGGATTTCAAGCGGGCGGTCCCATTCTAAAGAACCGGCTCTTCACTTCGACCTCGTTTGAGTATCTGCGCAGCCGCAGTTATGGAGATCCGGTAAGCGTACTATTGCCCGCCAACGGATTCCTTACGTTCCTGGCGAACTCGCAGTACCTGCCCAGCGCGGCATACGCCACCCAATTGCTTCAACAGCATCCCTACCCCGTGCCGCAGACCAGCGCGATCACCGCGCCCGCCGAGCTCTCGATTCCCGACTTCGCTAACCAATGGCTGGCGCTGGAGCGTCTGGATTACGCGCTGCCGGGAGACAAGCACCGCGTAACTGCGAGGGTGATCTACAATCACCTGGATCGGCCGGACTTCCTCTGGTCGCCATACCAGGGCTTCGATGCACCGCTCACGCAGAATACTTTCGGGGCAATGGCGGCTTTGATAAGTACCTTAAGCCCCAATATCACGCAAGAAGCCCGCGCAGGCTGGACCTCGGACCATATTGGGTGGAACCGGCCCGATCCAAACGTCCCAACGCTCACTTCCGGAGACGGGGCTATTCTGCCCGGAAGCGGCGCGCTCTACTCATACCTTAGCCGCGACCGCACGACAGAGCTTTCCGACGAACTGGTGTGGTTGCACGGATCGCATTTATTGCAATTCGGCGGCGGCTTCTTGCTACGCGGCGCCAGCGGGTTCCTGACCGCCGGCCGGGACGGGAATTATTACTTCGATACCGTCTTGCAATTTGCCCAGGGAGAGCCTTCACAGTTCGAAACCATTTTGGACAGGGCGGCCCTTCCCAACTATCAATTGCCGAACTACAATCGCGATTACAGCTACAACCAGTTTGATCTCTTCGCGCAGGACACGTTTCGATTGACAGCGCGCCTGTCGATCAATTATGGATTACGCTGCGAGAACTTCGGCGCGCCAAGCAACACGGGAAATGCGAAGGACGAGTTGTTTGTGCCTGGAGCAGGTATAGGCCTGACGCAGAGAATCGCCAGCGGCATGCTGAGTACTCCCGTCGCCGGAGACGAACAAATCTACGGAAGCGACAATCGGGGTTGGGCGCCGCGGTTAGGAGCGTCCTATGACGTGACGGGCAAGGCCCGGACGCTGCTGCGTGGAGCGTATGGCATTTTCTATGACCGGCCGTTCGACAATCTGTGGCAGAACGTGCGTCTGAACGGGTCGGTACTCCAGATGTTCAACATCAGTGCCAACTATACAAACTTCCTGGCCCCGTTCCTGCCGCAACTTCCGAGCTTTCAACCGCAGCTCATAAACCTCGATTTTCCCTATATTACGTGGGTCGATCCGAGCCTCAAAAACGCCTACGCGCAGAGCTTTTTTCTGGGGCTACACCATGAAATCACGCACAAGCTGACGCTGGAGGTCAACGGAACCGGCGAGTTGGGCCGTAAGCTGATCACTACAGATATCTTGAATCGCGGAGAAGTAGACAATCCGGAGTTGCCCCAGATCCTGTATCGCGCGAACCAGGGATCGTCGGACTACAGCGCGCTGACCGTTCTGGCGCGCTACCGAAGTTCCCGCGCGCAGTTACAGGCGGCATACACGTGGAGCCACAGCATTGACAACCAGAGCTCGCCGCTGGCGGGCGACTTTTTCGATCTCAACATCGTCCGCCTGACATCGGCTACCGGTTATGAGGCGCCGGCGGCATTCACGATCGAGGGGGATAGCAGCGGCGATCGCGGAAACTCGGATTTCGATCAGCGGCAAAACCTGGTGCTGTCTGCCATCGTCAACCTGCCGCAACCACGGGGCAATTCGCTTTTCGAGTGGCTGCTTCACAACTGGCGGCTCGCGACGCTCGACTCCTTCCGTAGCGGTTTCCCATACACGGTTTACTCATCCGCTTGCGGGACGCAGATCGTAAACTGCAGGGCGGACCTCGTAAGCCAGGCGGCAAACGAGCGGAGTGCGATCCTGGGAGGGGAGATGCTTCTCAACGCAGCAGCTTTCGCCAACCCTTTCACGGGCACAAACGGCAACCTGGGCCGAAACTCGCTGACCGGGCCGGGATTAATCAACATCGACGTGTCGCTGAACCGCTCGGTCCCCTTGAAGTGGCTGGGAGAAGCCGGCCGTTTGAATCTACGGGCGGATGCCTTCAATTTCTTGAACCACGCCAACCTGAACAACCCGTATCCCGTGTTGGGAGCCTCCAACTTCGGCCAAGCGACGTATGGCCGCGAAGCGCAGCCCACGGGCTTTCCGGGACTGTTGCCGTTGAACGAGACTGCCCGTCAGATCCAGTTGATGCTGCGCGTGGAGTGGTAGCTTGTTCCCGTCCAGAGGCCCAAGAAATCAAGCGCCAAGTTGATAGTCCGTTTCATATTCAATTTGTCTTCGCCGTAGCAGATACTACTGAATCGCGATCGTCAAAGGAGGGCTGGTCTGCCCCAGGATGTTGAGTGTCACAGGCACAGCACTGCCCGTTGCCACATCTGGTGGCACGATGACCTGCACTTGATATAGCCCCGGATATCGCGGCGACAGGCCCGCAAAGAAAGGCGGTACCGCCTCATTACCGATCATCACTTGCACCGCGCTATTGGGGATAGTGGAGAGTTGCGATCCCGGCAGGTAGCCGTCCGCAACCGGGGGGGTCACGGCTCCCAAGCCCGCGCAATATATCACAAGCGCATCCCCCGGCTGCGCGGGCGTAGCCGGATCCGCCAGGAATTGCACCTGCGTGGATCCCTCGTTCCGTACCGCTACAATGCAACCCTGCCCTCCGCAGTTGAAGATGGCCGGCTGCGCCGCCGCCACATTCACCGCGACCGGTAGGGAGTAGGTCAAGCCGCGCTGTACTAACACTTGCTGATTCGTAGTGTTCGCCGGCACCTCATACGGCACCAGAGCGTTAATCTGTGTCTGGCTCACGTAGTACAAAGCCGCCAGGCGCCCCTGTATAAACACCTGGGTGTCGGTTTCGGGCAGTTCCGTGAGCAGCGGCGGAACAGAAGAGGCTGTTTCCTCTGCCAGGAAGTTGCCGTAAATCGAGATGATGCCGCCCGGCGCCAGCGCCACATACGGCTGAAAGCTGGCCGCGCTGACCACTCCCGCCTGGGGAAAGACCGGCGGATTGGCCGGCGATTGCAAGGCGCCGCTCACCTCCAACTTCCCGCTGATCTGCTGTTGCGGGTTTTGCGCCTGCAGGGTCACGGTCACCTGCGCCAGCGAGTTATTGCTGGTGGGCCAAGTGCCCTCCCAATACCCGCCTTTCAACGATTGCAGGGCCACGGTGGGATCGCCATTGGAGAAACTCGCCGAGACCGACCCGGCCTCGAGCGGCGTCCCGCAGTCGTCCTCCACGTTTACCCCCAGCCACACCGGCCAGCCGGCCGACACGGCAAACGACTGGCCCAGAGTAGTCAGGCTCGGCAACAGCTTCGTGGGCGTGCAGGCATTGCTCTCCGCCGCGCGTGACTTCGCGTCCTCGGGGCTGCCCGAGTCGCCAGCCGTCACGATGACTTGCGCATTCACGCTTTGCACGCGCCCATCGGAGAATTGCAGCGTGACGGCACCGTTGTAGACTCCCGCTGCCAGGCCGCTGGTGAACGGCTGCACTACGATCGACGCCGGCTGCTGCGGATCGAGCGTGGCGTTGGTCGGTAAAGTGACCAGGTTCAGACCGGGGTCCGCCGAGACCAACGATTGGAAGGATTTGGCGGTTGCGACCATGTTGTAGACCAACAGGTTCTGCGAGCCAGGAGATTCGCCGCCAGCTACCGCGGTGAACAGCAGGTTGGCAGGCTGCACGATGGCACCAATGTCCGTGCCGGCCGGCAGCACTTGCAGAAATACAGTGAGCACCTGCGGAGTATTGGCGGCGCCCGGCGCATCCACCCGCACCAGTCCGTAGTACTGTCCGGCAGCCAGCCCCGCCGGATTCACGCTCACTTGGACAGTGGGCACGTTTGAGGCAGATGCATCCGTGCTCCCGTTCGCGGGCGTGACCTCGAGCCAGCCGCCACCGGCTAGCGTGGAGGTCGAGACGGTCCAGTTCACCACACCAGAGCCGATGTTGAGCACGCCAAAGCTTTCGGGCGGCACCACCCCGCCCTGCGCCACGGCCAGGAACGCCAAGCCCGTCTGCGAGAGCAGGATGGCTTGATCCAGCGAACTGATCGTCATCGTCACGTGCACAACCTTAGGGCTACTGCCGGGCGCACTGACCGTGATGCTTCCGCGATAAGTTCCAGGCGGCAGTCCCGTGGGATCGGCTGACACAGTTAAGGTGACCGGCGTTGCGGGCATGGCCTGACCTGTCATAGGCGAGACCGACAGCCAGTTGCCGCCCGCACTCGTCGAGGCCATCGCCGTGAAGCTCAATGCGCCACCGCCCGAGTTGGAGACCTTCAGCGTTTGGGCCAAAGCGCTGCTTTGCTGTGGGAAGAAGAATGACAGGTTCTGCTTATCAAGTGCCAGGAGAGGTGGCACGCCCGCGGTCACGGTGAAAGTCACGGGGATCTCGCTCAAAGAAGGAGTCCCGTTGGGCGAGTTGATGGTGATGGTGGTGGAGTAGGTGCCGGGCGACAGCGTTGTAGGATCAGCGGAGACCGCGATCAGACGGGGCGAGACGCCGCTTGGTGGAGACACTTGCAGCCAGGGGCTGGTGTCGGAGGCTTGGATGGTAAAGGGCAAGCCGGAGACTGAAGCGGTGAAGGTGATCTGCTGTGGATGTGTCGGCGCGCCGCCGCTGGCCGCGATGAACTGCAACTGCGTAGGGGCAACTTGCAATGACGGGGGTTGAGCCAACACCTCGCGAATTCGATTATTGCAGCTATCGGCGATGTAGAGATTGCCTGAGGCATCCACCGCCAGACCGTTTGTGAGGGGCGAGCATAGCGGAGATGTGTTGCCAAAACTGAGTTCAGCGCTGGCTGCGGGGCCACCATCCCCCGCGAATCCCGGTGTGCCGTTCCCAGCCACGGTGGAGGTCATTCCATTGGGTGTTAGCTTCCAAACCCCGGACGAGTCGACGAAATAGACGTTCTCCATGGCATCCACAGCTAACGCGGTTGGGCTACTGACTGAGACGTCGACAGAACCGCAGGGATTAGGGGAGGCAGGGCTGGTGCTGGAGGTGAAAGAAGCAGGGCTGGTGCTGGAGGTGAAAGACAAAGAACCGCAGGCAACAGTGGAGATGATGCCATTGGTGGTAACCTCCCGGATAGACGGCGGCACGGCTTGCGCCGTTGTCCCGACGGCGGTGGAGCCCGTGATACCACCGTTGTTGGAGAAGTAGAGGTTCCCCAGGCTGTCAAAGGCCATGCCGACTGGGCATCCGATTTCCGCGTCGAGCGCCGGCCCACCATCGCCGAATCCAGCAGTTCCAGTGCCGACCACGGGTACCGGCATGCTACCAGGCTTGATCTCGTCGATCCGGGCGTTGAAAGACGAACAGACTCCGTAGTAAATGGCTCCCGCCGCATTCACAGCGACAGCGGTTGATGGGATTTGTGGCACGCCGCTCAGCAAGGTCGCGGCGTTCGACAACGTTGTGACAGTACCTGCAGTATCAATCTCCCGGAGATCTAAAAAGGAGTCCACGATGAAGATCTCGCCCCGGCTATCTACAGCCACGCTAACGGGCGTGTCAAAGGATGCGCTAGTGGCCGGTCCCCCATCGCCGGACGAGACGGCGGAGCCGGTTCCGGCAATCGTAGTGATGATGCCTCCGGGCGTCACCTTGCGAATGCGGTTGTTGTTCGCGTCTGCAATTAAGAGGTTGCCGGCGCTGTCAAAAGCGATGCCAGCGGGAGAATTGAGCGCCGCATTCGCCGCGTTGCCACCGTCCCCCGCGTAGCGGAAGTTACCATTACCCGCCAGCGTGTTGATCGTTCCATTGACAGGTATCACGCGCACGCGACTATTCCCCGTATCGGCGATGTATACCGTGTCTGCCGCGTTCACTGCGACGCCAAGCGGAAAATTGAGCTGCGCGCTCGTTGCCGGCCCTCCGTCACCTGAGAATCCCGGCGTAGCCGACCCGGCAATGAGGGTCATGATTCCCCCCGGAGCGACCTTCACGATTACGAACCGCGGCGGGCCGGCCAACGGTAAGCCGTTCACATCCGCCGAGACGAACAGGTTATCGGCGGCGTCGACCGCAATAGCATATCCGAAAAGGCCCTGTTCTCCCAAGGCTAGATTGGCGACCACGCTGATCACACCATTGGGCGCAAGCTTGTTGATTACATTTACGCCATATTGCGGAAAATACAAATTGCCCACCGAGTCGGCGGCGAGAGCTCCGGAGCCAGAAAGCCCAGTGGCGACGGTGGTGATTGTACCGTCGGTCGCAACCTTTCGGATGACGCTGGCCTCGATGAACCCGATGTTGACGAATATGAACAAATCCCCGGCGTCATCCAAGGCCAACCCTGCCGGGATCCCAAGTTCCGCGCTCGTAGCTAGTCCCCCATCGCCAGAAAGCTGGCCGGAGAACATGCCGTTGCCGGCCACGGTTGCAATCAAACCGTCGGGCGTGACCCGGCGCACGACAAAGTGCGGACCGTCGGCGATATACAGGTCACCAGCTTTGTCAACAGCTATAGCCCCTGGGCTGAGCGAAGCGCTGGTGGCTGGCCCGCCGTCCCCGGAGTACCCGGCTAGCCCGTTTCCAGCAACGACTGTCAGCATACCGTCGGTCGCAATCCGCACCACAATGTTGTTGGAGCCATCAGCGGCGTAAACGTTGCCCTGATTGTCCACCGCGACGCCAGTTACGTTTCCCAACGGTGCATGAATTGCCGGAAGCGGCGTGGGCGGAAAACTCCAGTCCGTCCCTACAACCGTGGTGATCACCTGCGCATCGGCAACGCAGGCCCAAACAATCGACTCAAGCAGCCAGCAGCAGATGTTCCGGCGTTTCATATTCAATTCGCTCCTCAGAGCAGCACATCTTATACCTACTGAATTGCGATCGTCAAAGGAGCGCTGGTCTGCCTCACGATGTTGAGGGTCACCGGCACAGCGCTGCCCGTCTGTACGCCCTGCGGCACGATGACCTGCACTTGATATACCCCCGGATATTGCGGCGGCAGGCCGGCGAATAAAGGCTGTAAAGTCTGATTGCCGATCATCACTTGCACCGCGCTATTGGGAATGGTGGAGAGTTGCGATCCCGGCAGGCCCGCTTCACGTGGTTGTCCGCGGTAGCAGCCCGCATAAGCGAGCATGTTTGACCAATCGTCCGTAGCGGCAACCTTTTGCCGATCCTGTCTCACTGGTTTCATCGCACACGACTCACGGGTTTTCAATCCTTAGCGGAACAATCACCAACAATGGATTTCCCGGTCCCGATTTCACTTGAAACAGGGTCTGAGGCAGGGGATCGGCGTCTGTCAGCGCGGCGCCTGATTCCGTGGCACCCTTCTCTGTTGGCGTATAGGCCTTACCCGCTTGACCGGGCTCTTCGAGTTGCTTGATTGGCGCGCCCCAATTCTTCTTCCATTCGGCGAGCTTCTCCTTGGCGATCGGTAGAGGCTTCCGACCAATGGACAAGCCGTCGATCGGCGCTGGCGAGACTAGAATAGTCAATTCCTCGCCGATTTGGTCCGGCCGGTTAAGCTGGACTCGCAAGATTCCCTCGCCGGTGCCAGGTATATCGACCACCTGGCCAGCCCCGACCTTGTTGTTGCCGAGCCGGGTAAGCCTGGTAGGAAATATCAATTCAGCATCGCCGAAAGATCCATCGGAATACTGCTCGCGGTCCACGACATATAGGTACCCAGGCCGCGCGGTTTCGATGCTGATACGCACCTTTTGTCCGGCATGGAGCGGGGTCTTTGCCTCGCACCGTTCCGGCGTCCAATCTCCATCCTTGCCGGTTTCCGGTTCATGCACGAGCATGCGAACCGAAGGTGAATCCTCGGCCTTGCTGGGCCGGAACCGCCAGAGAGTGACCCCTACATATGCGTCGTCGACGGTACCACTGGGGACCGGCAAGGGCGGCTTTCTGGTCTTTTGCGGGCGTCGCTGGCGGAGGCTCATGTCCCAAAGCTGGCGGGTGAGCACATCGCCGCCGTCCTGCGCTCGAAGATTTGAGGCAACTCCGGACGCCGATGCCCCTACGAGAAAAAGAGCGATAGATTTTTTCATAAACTCCATCATTGGTGTTCCAGACGAACCAGGTAGATCAGGGGATCGGCCGCCTGGGCGATCTCTGTGCGCTCGCCTTCCTCATCAATGCGCGACGTTGCAAGCGGATGCTTCGCAAGGAAATCCTGGATGGCCGCGACATCATCCACGCTTTCAATCGCGTTTGGCTCTTTCTGCTGCGGGTCAGCCCATTTTTTCAGCGCCTCGAGTCGCGGGATTTTCCGGTCCGACCAGACGATATAGAGCTTCTCGGTACCTTCCTCTTTGTCCAGTTTGATTCCCTCTCCTGGAGGAAACTGAAAATCCTCATTGGCCGCGAGAAAGGACGACCCATGATTGGCTGTGGTTGAGGGAAACAGTATGTTGAAGCTCGTCCTGCCATGGCGCGGCACAGGCCCCTCGTTCAAGAGATACAGATGTCCCTGGCGAGGGACGCCAAAATGGAAACGCAGCCAGTATTCTGGCGCTACGATCATTTCCCGGCTATAGCGATGCCAATCCCGCGAATTTGGATTCCGGACTTCAAAGTAATAAGTCAGAGTAAGCTCTGGAGAGGCCTTCGAGGGTGGAACGCGCAACATTCGCCAACCAAATATTGCGGCCACAGCCAGAACGACCGCCAGCGCGGCAACGATTGAGTGGCGCCGGACCGGACCTGCGACGGTCTCCCGGCGCCCAGCCTCCGTGTCGCGCTGCATTCGCTTCAGATCCGATCGCATGTCCGCCGCTCGCTGATAGCGCAGGTCGCGGTCCTTCTCCAGCGCCTTGCCGATGATCCGGTCCAACTCCTGTGGAATCCGTGCATTCACGGAGCTTGGCGGCGATGGGGCCCGGCCTAGAATAGCCTCGTGAATCATAGCAGTCGTCGCGCCAGTGAACGCCTGCTTACCAGTCGCCATCTCGTACAGCACCGCGCCGTAGCTGAATAGATCCGTGCGGGCATCCAGTTCCGCCCCACGCGCCTGTTCCGGCGACATGTAGGGCACGGTTCCCACTGCGACGCCGGGCGTGGTCAGATGCTCCCCGGTTGGCCGGCTGGTCCTCCGATCCGCTGCTCTGCCTAAAGGCGCGAACTTGGCCAAGCCGAAGTCAAGAATCTTGGGATGTCCACGCGTGGTGATGAAGATATTCGCCGGCTTGATGTCGCGATGCACGATCCCGGTATGGTGGGCCGCCTCCAGCCCATCGGCAATCTGCACGGCCCACTCCAGCAACTCGTCCGTCCTCAATGGCCGGCCGTCAATACGGTGCTTCAGCGTCTGCCCTTCCAGAAACTCCATGGCGATAAAGGGCTGCCCCTGGTGCTCGCCGATTTCATGGACCACACAGATGTTCGGGTGATTCAGAGCCGCAGCGGCGCGCGCTTCCCGCTTCAGCCGTTGCAGAGCCTGCGGAGTTTCCGACTCACCGCCGGCAAGAAACTTTAGCGCCACCGGGCGCGACAACACCAGGTCCTCGGCCCGGTAGACCACACCCATGCCGCCCCGCCCCAACAAGCTCACGATGCGGTAGTGTCCGCTCACTAGGTCGCTGGGCGACAACAGCAGCGCCGCCGAAGACTCCCCGAAGGCTGCCGCCTGCAGGAAGCTCCCGGCCGCCGCATCGCCCGCAATCAGCTTTCGTACTTCAGCCACTATGCTGGGGCTCTCGCCCGCCTCTTCTATGAAGGCGTCGCGCGCGGTCGGAGGATGGTCGAGTACGCGCTCGAACAGAGACTTGACGCGCTGCCACCGCTCCGGGGTCATCCGTATACCTCTTTGTATAGCCAGGCGCGCGCCATGCGCCATTCGCGGTTGACGGTGCGGGCCGAAACGCCCAGCACTTCCGCGATCTCATCCTCGGACATGCCCGCGAAGAATCGCATCTCCACCACTTGGCATTGGCGGCCATCCACTGTCTCCAATCGTGCTAGCGCCTCTTCGAGCGCCAGCAGGTCAGCAGATGGCGCTCTTACAATATCCAGAGCCTTGTCCAGGCTGATCTCGGGAACACCGCCGCCGCGCTTACCGGCGTGGCGCTTGCGAGCGCGATCGATGAGGATCTGGCGCATCACATGCGCGGCCACTTGAAAGAAATGGGCACGGTCGCGCCAGGGAGTGGCGGCCTGATCTACCAGCCGCAGGTACGCTTCGTGGACCAGGTCGGTGGTCTGAAGGCTGCGCGCCGATCGCTCCCGGCGCATATGACCCGCGGCGATCTTCCGCAACTCCCGATAGGTCAGTTCCATCAGGCGCGCTTCGGCCTCCGGCTGGCCATTGCCGAAGGCGCCGAGAAGACGGGTTATCTCGCCGTCACGCTTGCCTTGCATGAGTTCCTAGGATCAGGATCTCCTACCGGGGAAGTGAGGTACGGGAACCTTAACGTATCGTATTAAGCTTTAATCAAATTCTCACCAGCCCGATAGCGCCAGATCTTTGAAATTCTATCACATTCGATTCTTCCCACCCGGTGTTCATGGGCCTCGCGGCGTGTCCCTGAGGCCGTTTGTCGGTTTTCTTAATAGTTTCGCGCCATTAGTAGCGACAGCCGGAAACGGCCAAACAAAAACTCAAAATAAAAAAGAGCAAGAAGGAGATTACAATGAAACCCAAAGGAAAATCGTTTGTTCTCGGGATTTCGCTTCTGCTTCGTGTACCTCGGATTGTTTTGCGTCACGACCCAAATCTTTGGTAGCCTGTGGCCCCTCCCCAACGTCGATTCTCCTGACCCCGCCACGCTCTGGCCAATGCGACAGATTGTTTTCTGGACTGCCTCACATCTTTTTGGTGTGACACACCCACTGGTTTATACCGGCAGCGGGAGCGGCGACAAGACGTTCGACTGGGTACTGTCTTTTTGCCTGCTGGTCCTGGCGGCGCTTGCCACGGGTATGTGGTCTGTTCTCGAGCGGCGGCGCGAAAACTACGCCAGTCTACACAAGTGATTTTGCGTCTTCATGCGCTTTGCCCTTGCTTCGCAGATGATCCTCTACGGACTATCTAAGGCTGTTCCGGTGCAAATGCCTTTCCCTTATCTCACCAGATTGATGCAACCTTACGGCAGTTTCTCGCCGATGGGAGTACTCTGGTCTTCGATCGGCGCCTCTCCGGCTTATGAGATCTTCGCCGGCTGCGCGGAAATGCTGGGCGGCATTCTGCTCGTATTCCCGCGTACGACGATGCTCGGCGCGCCGGTTTGCCTTGCGGACATGATTGAGATATTCGCGCTCAACATGAGCTATGACGTCCCGGTGAAACTATTCTCCTTCCACCTGATTCTTGAGGACGGAAGTCTACGTTCGAGCTGATCCCACCGAAAAGCTGGAGGCTATCGAAGCGGTTGTACCGCCAAGCCTCCGCAAAGGTAGGTTCCGGCCGCCCGACAAACTACTCGCACTCCTGAAGGGCAAGCCCTAATGGAGAGTCGAAGGGGCGTGACGCCGCGTGCAGCACGCCCTCTTTGCCGCTGTACTCCCCATTCGAAAACACTCCCCATAAGACAAGAGAAGAAGGAGATGGCGCGATGGCCGCATCGGGAGCATTGATCGAGATGAATGGACCAGCTCCGCCAGCGGGTCCTGTCGAAGTACGGCGAAGTCTACCTGTTCGTAGATCGCAAGTCCGCCAAAACCAGCGGGCGTGCCGAGTTCCAAAAGCTATTCCAGTCTGCCGCGCGCCGCGAGTTCCAGATCGTGCTGGTGTGGGCCCTGGATCGCTTCGTCGGCGAAAATGTGGCAGATACCTTCCTCCACATCCAGAAACTATTGGGGTACGGCGTGCAGTTCTTGAGCTATACCGAGGTGCACTTCTGCACCGACGGGCCAGCTGGCGAGCTCATGTTCCCGATCGCGGCCTGGATCCCGCAGCAACAGCGCGTCCGGATTTCAGAGCGCACGAAGGCTGGCCTGGCGAAGGCGCGCGCGGAGCGTAAGCGGCTGGGACGCCCGGGGAAAGTGTTTCCGCGCGGGCGCGTAGTCGCCGACCGTAGGCGGGGGATGAGTTGGCGGCAGTTGGAGCGCAAGTACCACGTGCCGCAGTCGACCCTCCGCAACGCCATCCCAATGCAGCCTCCACACGACCGACCTGGTCCACGAAGCCTACCTGCGGCTGGTAGACCAAGCCATGACGCCCTGGTGCGACCGTGCCCATTTTTTTCAGGTCGCCGCAAGCGCCACCCGGGAAGCGCCGTGGCAGCGTTCGCAGATTAGCTCTATCGGGTCCTGGATATTGCCGAAGCGCAGTCGCCGAACCTGCTGGTGCCGGTGCCAGGTGGTATAGATGCGATTCTTCGCTGGCATCTCCGAGAATGGGATCGCCGAAGTGCTGGCCGTTTCGCGGGATTTCCTGGCGGGCTGAACTGAGTTTCCCGGGCGCGAATTAGGCGGCTTGTGCCAGCTTGGGGAATTCCTCGACGTGATACCCCTGGGGCTCACCGAAGATTTCGAACAAAATGGAACGGACCCGAAGGTATCGCCGGCACTCGGAGCAGCCACATTGGACATGCTCCGCGGTTTGGTCGATTAAGTACTCGAGTTGTTCCCGCATGACGTCGTTCTCATTGGCAGATTTAACGTGCGTGGTCATCGCTCTATCTCCGCATCCGTTTTATAGATGGCTGCTCGCGGTATTGCCGTCGTCAACTGGGCCGAATACTGCTCGATCTCGCGGGCCGCCGTTTCCGGCTCTCACTAGTAATGGCGCGAAACGAGCTAGAAAACAGACAACCGGCTCAAGGCGCTCCCGGAGGCCCAGGAACGTCAGCTCGAACATACCATGAGGGCTCCAGACTGCCCCTCAGAACCGGAACTTTCTACTTGGCTGGAAACCGGAAATTTCTATTTGCTCCGACAAAGAGTCCACCAATGACCCAGATTCGAACACCTTGTCCCATATCCGATTAGCGGTTCCAATTGCTTGCCTCTGTTTTCAATAAATTAAGAGCGGCTTCGTGGTTGCATCGTCAGATGACATGTTTCTACGGCAGAGAGCACTCCGGAATTAATTTAGTATAAAACGCCAGAGGTTCTCCTTATAGGAGGAGAACTAAGGAGAACTTAAGGAAGCCAAAATGGAACTGGGGCTGCTCCGATTGCGTAACACCGACACCGAGCGTGACTACCAGCACGAGTACTGGAGCGGCTCTCGATTCGGCGGCGACTGGCTTCCTCATCACTGTCAGTGCGGAGTGGGAAATCGGCGCCGCAGCGGCCGGTAGTCATTAACCGGACCTCGGTCAGGCGCGTCATACGGGAAGGTTGCGGACTGATCGCGGAGAACCAAGAGGCGGAGCGGCCTGCCTGCGCCGGTCCCGGGAAATCCGGTGCGCTGCTGTTAGCGCCTCTGCTGATCCGCGAACAGGTGTGCGGGATCGTCTATCTGGAGGGCACCGCTTTTTGAGAGCCACATCTGCAAACTGCTGCTGCACCTCGCGCAAATCGCTTCGAAGGCGCTGGAGAACGAGCGTTCGCCCTCAATAGTTTTTCGGCTCTAAGGCGCTGTTAAATCATTACGCAAAGGAGAGAAACGAAAGTGTCTTGTACTTCACTGACATCTATGGGAGTGCGCCCGGAACCGATGCTGGACGGGCGTGATGGCGAGATAGTTCGTCTTCTCGGCGCCTTCAGTAGTGCCGAGCCCGAATCCGAAGCGCGCCTGGACCTGACCTATCGTGAGCTGCGGAAGATCGCCGCGGGTCATTTGCGCCGGGAGCGATTCACGCGCAGCCTTCAAACCACCGACCTGGTCCACGAAGCCTACTTGCGGCTGGTAGACCAGGCCGCCACGCCCTGGCGCGACCGCGCCCATTTCTTTCAGGTGGCCGCGCATGTCATGCGCCAGATCCTGATCGATCACGCCCGGAAGCGCCACGCCGGCAAGCGCGGCGGCGGTGTTCCTGAGATCAGCCTGGATAAGGCGCTGAATATTGCCGAGGCCCGGTCTGGCGACCTGCTGGTGCTCGAAGAGGCGCTCGCGCGCTTGCAGCAGGCGGATGGCCGCCAATGCCAGGTGGTGGAGATGCGATTCTTCGCGGGCATGTCCGATGACGAGATCGCCGAAGCGCTGGGCGTTTCGGTCCGTACCATCAATCGCGAATGGCGGATGGCGCGCGCCTGGCTTTACAAGGAATTGAACGGATGACCCCCGAGCGGTGGCAACGCGTCAAGTCACTCTTCGAGCGGGCGGTCGACTTGCCGCCGGCCGCGCGCGACGGATTGCTCGACACCGCGGGCGAGAGCCCCAGCGTAGTGGTTGAAGTACGAGAGCTGATCTCGAGCGATGCGCTGGCCGGGAGTGTCCTGCAGAACGCAGCCTCCGCGGAGCTCTCGGCGGAGCTGTTGTCTCCCAGCGACCTGGTGAGCGGACACTTCCGCATCGTGAGCCTGCTGGGGCAGGGCGGCGTGGGTGAGGTGTGGCTGGCCTACCAGACGCAGCCGGTCCGCCGGCGCGTGGCGATCAAGCTGATCAAAGCCGGCATGGACACGCGCGAACGGGTCGCGCGCTTCGAATCCGAGCGGCAGGCGCTGATGGAGCACCCCAACATCGCCAAAGTCTTCGAAGCCGGCGCCACTCCACAGGGCCGGCCGTACTTCGTGATGGAGTACGTCACCGGTGTACCCATCACGGAGTACTGCGACAAGCACAGAATGACTCTGCGCGAGCGCCTGGAGCTTTTCGTTCACGTCTGTGAAGGCGTACAGCATGCACACCAGAAAGCCATCATCCATCGCGATCTGAAGCCAACGAACATTCTGGTAGGCGAAGTGGACGGCAAGCCGGTGCCGCGGATCATCGATTTTGGCTTGGCCAAAGCCACTTCGCAGCGGGTGACCGCCGAAACCCTGTTCACGCCGCCACGTAGTAGTAACTGGTCTTCCCCGGTCCGCGCGGAAGACGGTGAACATCGGCGTCGCCGCACACATCGCCGCGGCATATTGCGCGTTTCGCAATTACATAAGGTTTCGTCGAGGTCCGGTTCCGTACGCAGGGCATGGCTATTATTGGTCAGATCGGCGCGGCTGGAGCATCTGAGATACCCGATCGGGCGTTCCCGGCCCCCGGAACATTTTTGACCGCTTGTCGGTTTGTCCGCTTTTTTCGCGCCATTAGTGTTGAGAGGCATCAAATGCTGGCCTCCGGAAAGGCAAAGGAGAAGAAGACAATGAAAAACAAAGGAAAGTCGTTTGTTTTGGGGATCTGGTCCTCGATACCACAGGGACCAAGTCCAAGACATTTAACCAGTAAAGGAGAAGTTCCCATGAAATCCCTACCAGAAGGAAGACCTTACCGTTTCGTGCGCTCGGCATTGCTACTTGCCATGACTTTGACCATGGCGAGCACCGCGTTCGCAGCCAATGGCTCGCAAATTCCGATTGCCTTCGCCAGCATTTCCGCAATTGGCGGAGCCGTGCAATCGGGCACGTCGAATGTTTCCAGTACCTACAACAATGCGGCCGCTCTGTTTGAGATCACGATCAAAGACGTGTGTTTCGATCGCCTGAACTACACGGTCGTGGCAACCGTCTCGGGCTACAACGGATGGCCCACAGGGGCGGCTTTCATAAACACCAACGACGACGGCGACTCCTGCCATGCAACCGGCAAGCTTTACGTCCAGCTATTGGATGTCAATGGAAACGTAGTGCAGGACGATTTCCAGTTCGTGGTGTTTCAGGCCAAGTGACTCTGTGTCCCGCGATTTTGACGGGCTCTTCGCTGACTCAGAGCCTAGCTTTTGATTTCACGGCGGCGGGCCAGAGCATCACCCAGGACATCGGCGTGCCGGAAGCTAGCATGAAGGTTCAGCTGATCTGCTGGTAGGTGCCGGCCTCTATCCCAACTATCGAGGCCATTGGTTAGTGAGAGCCGGAAACGGCTGGATCGTGAGCAGCTGTTCGCAGGCAAATTGCCATCGCTACCGCGGAGCGGAGGCCTCGTAATACAAGGAGCGATACGCGAGCCGAGCACCGTGTCAAGAGAAAATTGCCGTGACTATACCGTTTCATAATGCGAGCAAGAGCAAAATACCGCGATACCAGTGCCGTCATGCGTCACTAAAGCAGGACCGAAGCGTTTACGAGGGCAAAATCACTACTTAAGGGACAGAAGAATGCATATGAAGAACCTACTACCAAAGTTGGCCTTGGCGCTGCTCGCGATATCCGCCATCGACGCCCAGCAATATGCGATTTCCACCTTTGCCGGGGGCGCGCCACCCCCGACGCCTGTGCCGGCCCTCCAGGCCTCCATCGGAGCTCCCTATGGTGTTGCCGCTGACACCGCCGGTAACGTCTACTTTACCGGCCTGAACTGCCTGTTCAAGCTCAGCGCTAACGGGGTGCTGTCGCGGGTGGCGGGCAACGCGCGCGCGGGCTACTCCGGCGACGGCGGTCCAGCCGCCAGCGCCCAGCTCAACGCGCCGCTCGGCGTAGCCGTCGACACGAGCGGAAACCTCTATATCGCCGACTTACAGAACAGCCGCATTCGCGAGGTCTCCGCCGCGGGCACCATTACCACGGTCGCCGGCAATGGAAGCCTCGGCTATTCCGGCGACGGCGGTCCTGCCGGTAGCGCGCGGCTCGATTACCCTTACTTCGTGGCAGCAGACTCCGCCGGCAACCTCTATATCGCCGACTGGGGCAACAGCGTGGTCCGCAAGGTGTCCGCTGGAGGAACCATCACCACGATCGCCGGCAACGGTTCCACGGGCTACTCCGGCGACGGCGGTCCAGCGGTTAACGCGCAACTCTCCGACCCAACAGGCGTCGCCACAGACAATAGCGGCAACCTCTATATCGCCGACTCGGGCAACACCGTCGTCCGCAAGGTCTCCGCGGCGGGAATCATCACCACGATCGCCGGCAACGGCTCCTCCGGCTACTCCGGCGATGGCGGTCCTGCGTCAGACGCCCAGATCGCTAACCCATACGGAATAGCCGTGGATGCCGGCGGAAACCTCTATATCGCCGACGGGGGCAACAGCGTCGTGCGCAAGGTCTCCGCCGCGGGAATCATCACCACGATCGCCGGCAACGGCTCCTCCGGGTACTCCGGCGACGGTGGTGCGGGCGCCAGTGCGCAGCTCGATTTGCCTTCCAGCGTAGCTCTGGACGCCAGTGGCAATCTTTACATTGCCGATTCGTACAATTACCGAATCCGCAAAGTCTCCGCGGCGGGAATCATCACGACCCTGGCTGGCAACGGATCCAATAATTACTCGGGTGATGGCGGCGTGGCCGCTAGCGCTCAGCTCAGCGAACCCGAAGGTGTAGCCGTGGATGCCGCCGGCAATCTCTACATCGCCGATACGGCCAACCAACGCGTTCGAAAAGTATCCGTCGGAGGGGTTATCACCACCGTAGCCGGCACCGGCAGCGCGGGCTACTCCGGGGACGGCGGACCAGCCAATAGCGCGCAGCTCCATAACCCCACCGGCATCGCCATTGATGCCCGCGGGAATCTCTATATAGCGGATGAGTTCAACAGCGTCATTCGGGAAGTTTCCGTGGCAGGAACAATTACGACAGTAGCCGGCAACGGTATCTCGGGCTTCTCCGGCGACGGCGGTCCAGCCACCAGTGCGCAACTCTCCTCTCCCAATGGAGTAGCGGTCGATGCCGTAGGCAACCTCTATATCGCGGATACTAACAACAGCCGCATCCGGAAACTCTCCGCCGAGCGTATCATCACCACCATCGCCGGCGGTAGTGCCTTCGGCTACTCCGGCGACGGCGATCCGGCGTACGATGCGCTGCTCAACTCTCCATCCGGTGTGGCCGTGGATGGCAGCGGCAATCTCTACATTGCGGATACTGGCAACGGCCAGATTCGCAAGATCTCCACAGCCGGGGTCATTTCCACAATTCCAACGGCTCTCGTTACGGCCGATGCCGGCACCCAAGTGATCTCCCCGCTCATAGAGGCTACCAGCGTGGCGGTTGATGCCGCCGGCAACCTTTACATCGCCGAGGCGGCCGGCAACCGCATCCGGAAAGTTTCGGCCTCGGGAGCCGTCACCATCGTAGCCGGCGGCTACTTACGCGGTTACTCCGGTGACGGCGGCTTGGCCATCGAAGCTCAGCTCAATGAGCCATATGGCGTGGCCGTCAACGCTGGCGGCGATATCTACATCGCGGACTCGCTTAACAACGACGTACGCTTGCTTACCCCAGTCGCTTCGCCGTGCAGTTACTCACTTTCCTTAGCAACGGTTGGACTCCCCGTTTCCGCCGCCGGGGCAGGTGCCAGCATCACCATTACCGCGACTGCCGGATGTCCCTGGGCCATCTCTGACCTGCCGGACTGGATCACGGTGACGGGCCCGGTCTCCGGATCGGGACCTGGTACCACGACTCTGGTGATTGCCCCTAATTCCGGCGATCCCCGCTCGGCCACGATCTCTGTCGCCGGCCTTGGCCTGCCGGTGGGTCAGGCCTCCAGCGTCCTGCTTATCAATCCCGGCGGTGTGACCAATGCCGCCGGCAATTTCGACGGTACGACCACTGCCACTGCCTCTGCCACTACCGCTTCCACCACCGGCACTTCCACCAGCACCACCGGGGGTATGCCTGGAGCGCCGGTCCCCGGCAGCCTGATCTCTATCGCGGGCAACTTCCTGCTGTCTGCTCCAGTCTCCGCTACCGCTTTTCCCATCCCGGATGTGCTCGGCGGCCTGTCCTTCCAGTTCGGTGGCACGCCCGTTCCACTCTTCTATGCCAGCAGCACGCAGGTGACTGCCCAAGTGCCGTGGGAACTGCAGGGCGAGGCACAAACCAACCTCACCGCCAGCTACAACGGCCAAACCAGCGCGCCCCAGACGGTATACCTGTCACCATATTCGCCCGGGATCTTCGCCATCAATGGCCAAGGCTCCGGGCAAGGCGCCATCCTGGACACCAACTACCGCCTGCTGGACGCCATCAATCCGGCGGCCGCCGGCACTACCGTGGCGCAGATCTTCTGTACCGGTCTAGGGCCGGTGAGTAACCAGCCCGCGACGGGCGCGCCCGCCCCGAGCAATCCGCCTGCGCTGACTACCACGACGCCCACTGTCACCATCGGCGGGGTTCCGGCCACCGTGCAATTCTCCGGACTGGCGCCCGGCACTGTGGGTCTCTATCAAGTGAACGTATTGGTGCCGCAGAATGTCCCGTATAGCATCGCCGTGCCGGTGGTGATCTCCATTGGCAACGCGCCGTCGAATACCGTGACGATGGCTGTGCAGTAGCGGCGAAGTGCTTTCCTCACGAGACCAAAAAGCACCTGGATTGAAGGCGCATACCGTGACCAAGGTCGAGGAGATCGAGGGGGAGATGATGCTCCCCATTGACCGGCTGGGTAAGCGACTGCTGCGCTGCGGGCTCTGCCCTCAGCGATGTCGGAAGGTGCACAGCGTGCGAAGGTAATATGCAGCGCTCTCTGATCACGGGATGAATGGTTGCGCGATCGGGCTGCCGAGATTCTACCGGTCCCCTATTGCCACGTCGTCTTTACGCTACCCCGTGAATTGGCGCCGAGCGAGAAGATTGAATCGACAGAGACCGAACGGCAGCAGAGCGCCGGGCGTGGACCGCGCCTGTTCGAGCGCCCGCACGAACAGAGACTTGGGGCGTTGCTACCGCTCGGGAATCATCCCTGCGCTCATCTCTACCGCCGCTACCTGCGATAGGCTGGATCGAAGTTCTCTACCACCCACACATCCGATTTCGCTTCCATCACCCGAAGAACGAACTTTCTCCCGTCCGAGCTAACGCTGGCGGCGCCGATGTCTCCGGGAGCCGTAAAGATAGTCCGTGGCGCGCTGCGGCCCGAGGGATTCACTGGTATCGACAGCATTTTATTGCCGATGGAGGCGTAAATAGACCTTCCGTCTGGCGACCAACCGACGGGATTACAGAGCCTTTCGTAGGAAGTCTCCGAATTGTCTACCATCGAAATTACTGACAGACCTGGCGGTCGCCCGGCAAACACTGCAACCTTCTCGCCATCAGGTGAGTACGTCGGAGCGACTTGCCTTCCAACAGAATCATTCCTAAGCAGAGGCCTCTGCTCTCCTGTTTCCGGGTCAAGGACATTTATATTCCGCTCCCCCGGCGGCTGATATAGTATTTGGCGACCGGGCGACCATGTGACATTGAAGTCATCCCAGTCGTCCACCTGAGTCCTAGCAAACTGCCGTCGGTCGCCGCCATCCGCATCAATAATCCAGACCTTGCGAGATCCACCCTCATTTGAACCGAATGCGATTCGTTTGCCATCCGGAGACCAGGCCGGGCTAAACTCGGTGGAGTTCGAAAATGTCAATTGTATGGGCGTGCCGCCTTCGATCATCATCTTATAAATGTGCCCTTCGGTGACATATGCGATCCATTTTCCGTCGGGTGAAATGGCGGGCGAATCGAAGTTTGAGGTACATCCTTCGAATGCCGCTCTGCTGCGTTAACCTCTGGTGGAGGCACCGGCTTAATCCGAGCCACTGGGCCATCTTTCATTGTCCAGGCATTTGTCTTTCCGCCGCAGTAATCAACATAGTCCTTT
>Ga0302326_10005719_pt1 | contig 28227 bp, 21 predicted proteins | sample Palsa_T0_3_FD_202264 | JGI IMG/M metagenome (GOLD analysis project Ga0302326, IMG submission 202264) | Peat permafrost microbial communities from Stordalen Mire near Abisko, Sweden - Palsa_T0_3 | ecosystem: Environmental > Terrestrial > Soil > Palsa > Peat permafrost | place: Sweden: Abisko... | reverse complement strand
CCTCGCCTAATGGCGAGGGGTGGGCGGAAATAGCCCAAGATACCATCTCAATGGCGAGCACGGTTTACGTCGGCCTTGCGGTCACGAGCCATTCTTATGGTGTCCTCAGCACCGCCGTTTTCGACAATATCACGGTGCCCAACTTCGGGACCACGACATGCAATCCGCTGACCTTCGGGGCGGTTGCGAATGGCACGACTGACAATACAACTGCGATTCAGGACGCCGTCAATGCTTGTGCAGCGCAAGGCGGCGGAATCGTGGAACTCAGCGTTGTCAATAACGAAGGGGTCTATCTCACCGGACCTTTCACGCTGAAAAGCCGTGTACAGCTGCAGCTCGATCAAGGGGTGACCCTGCAGGCGACCAACGACCACAGTCGTTACGTTGGGGCATACATCAATTGGGTTTACCAGCCGAACGAGGCGCTGATTTCGGCCGAGGGTGCCACCGACGTCGGGATCAGCGGCACCGGTATCATCGATGGCGCCGGCGGTCAGTTGCAGCCTGGCGGCGGTCCCAGTTGGTGGACACTGGCCGCTACCGAGCCAACTACCGACCGCCCCTGGCTGCTCGAGTTCTATCAATGCCGGAATGTCACGATCACCGGCGTAACGCTGCAGAATGCGCCGATGTGGCATCAGGCGTTGCGCTTCAGCAACGAAATCATCGAGTCCGGAGTGATTGTGAGCGCGCCAGCCGACGCGCCGAATACTGACGGAGTCGACCTCGTCGGCACGACTAGTGTCACGCTCTCCGATCTCAATATCGGCGTAGGCGACGACAACATCGCGATCAAGTCTGGATTACCGATTGACCCAACAGACCCGAAGCAGGTAGGCATTCCGCAAATAGCCACGTCGCAGGTACTGGTAAGCAACATCGCCGCCGGGCAGGGGCACGGCGTTTCCATTGGCAGTGAGGCGTCCAACGGAGTGAATCATGTTGTCATAGAAAACGTGAACTTCACGTATACGGGCAACGGCTTCAGGATCAAGACCGCACGCGACCGCGGCAACAAAATCTACGACATTACCCTCAGCGGCATCGTGGCGAACGGCGTAGGCACGCCGCTGAGTATCAACACATACTATCCCTACATAGGCGGCCCCGTCGAACCGCCATACCAATCGGCGCAGCCGATCACGCCCACTACTCCGTACGTTTACAACATTACCATCGACAACTTCGTTGCGACCGGCGCGTACGAGCAGAGCTTCATTGAGGGCTTGCCCGAGTCCTGCGTTCACAATGTCATTCTGAATAACGTGAGTATCCAAACGAACACGCCGGGAATTGCTCTACGTCATATGACAGGTACCTTTACGAATGTAGTCAGCACACCGCCGCCGCCCGACCCGCCCTTTGTAGTGCAGGAGAACGTCACCGTCACCGCGCTCGGCACTACAGCTGCGATTCCGGCTACTGCGCCGCAGGCTGGCCAGGTCGCGTGCAGCGCACAAGTCGTGCCGGGGACATAAGGGTCCGTGTGCTTAGAACGCGCCTCCGTGCTGCCCGTCAATGCCCGCAGTACCGAAAAGCCGAATCTGGATTCTTTTGATGGGAGGCGCGCGAAGGTGAGCCCGAGATCAAAGCTCTGTAAATAATCCCGCGCGAGGTCGGGTGGAAAATTCCAGGGATCCGTTAGTTCGTGCCTCTGACATATTCGGACAGTGAATTGTCGATTGACAAATACATTGCCTGTTTGTGCGCGCGTGTGTACCTCACATCGATGAGGGCTCTCAATACTCGAACTGGTACATGATCCCAACGCTGCTTCCCGGATCGTTCTCCGGTGTCGTTCCCTGAGTCGTTGCCGTGCCATTGCCGAGCCGCGTCTGTAACTTCAGGTGTTTCGAGAGATCCACGTCGACCTCCAACTGCGTGAATCCGGTCGTACTCTGCTTCGCACCGACGAATACGCGGTTAGATACGTACCGCCCCGCCTCGACGCTTGCACCGGTGCTCTGGGTTCCCGGACCCGTGCTGGTCCCCCCGCCGACCGAGAGCCGGTCGAGCCCGAGTGCTTTCTGCACCTTGGCGAGCGGGTTCGGCCCGCTGCCGCCGACACCGCCCAACGTCGCAAGCGCGGCGCCGATCTGCGCGACCTGCAGTACTGTCAGCTGCGATGCGCTCTCGCCGAAGAGGAGGCGCGCGAGAATCTCATCCTGGGGCAAAGGTGGAGTGCTGCTCAAGTCGAACTGCGGTGCATCGGCAAAGCCCGTGATGTGCAATGTCGCGGTCGCATCGGCGGCCGTTGTCTGCGCGGTGAAGTCGAGACTCGGGTCGATCTTATGCTTGAGTCCCGTGCCATTGAAGCTTACTCGTCCATTGCTGAAAGTCAGTGTGCTGCTCGCGAGCGCAAACGTGCCGCGGATCAGATCGAAGCTGCCACTGGCGAGCAGGTTGTTGGTGCTGCCGCCAAAGTGCACGTCGCCGCCGAGCTCGGCATTCAGCCCGCGGCCCTGAACGAGGAGGTCGCGCGCGGCATGCAGATTGATGTCGAGAGCAATCAAGAGCTTGCTCTCGGCCGGTGCCGGCGGCGCTTGACCCGGACGGCGCACATCGAGCACCGCGACGTCGGGCGGCAGCCCATTGGGAATACCGATGACGGTGCGTTTCAGGTCGACCGTGCCGGATACGTCAATGCGCTCGCGTAACGTGCCTTTTACTTTGAGGTCGGCGTTCAGATTCGCAGTCAGAATGTCGCTTGCAATCGGCTGAGCGTTCTGCGCGGTGACCTGCAGGTCGATCGGAATCTTCGGCTGCAAGACTCCGATCGTGCCCGTCACCGACAGCTGCCCCCGCGTTGCATGTGCGACTAGGCTTTCGATTCTTAATGTGCCATGGCTGCCGACGAGGTGAGCCGTAATGCCGGAGAGGTGCACACCCTGGGTATAGTCGCGCAGGTCCCCTTGGGCAAGATCAACGGTTCCGCCGATCTCGGGCGAGCGTGGATTACCGGTCACCGTGGCATCGATCGACAGCGCGCCCTCTGCGCGCTGGCCGCGGGCCTCAAGAATGGGATTGGCCAGAGTCGCATCGAGCTTGCCGCTGAGTTTGAGATTTAGGGCGCCGACGGCGTCAAGCGGCGCGTTGCCTGTGAGCGTGAGCTGCGATGCGCCGCCGGCGCTCAACTGCGCATCAAGCTGTGCGGCGTCGCCCTTGAGGTGTGCGGTGGCGTGCAGGTCGACTGCGTGTAGGTCACGTACCGTACTGCCCGCGAAGCGCAGACCGGTCGCCTTGACAGTCACGAGACCCGACGGCGCTGAGGAGCTTCCCGCAAGCTGTGCTTCCGCATCGAGACTGCCTGCGGCGAGGACGCCCGGCACAAAGGCGCTGACCAGCGCCGAGTCGAGCTGATGCACGGAGGCGCGCAGATCCAGAGCCGGCGCTATGCGACCATCGACGGAGATGACGGCCCGCTGCATTCCGAGCTTGAGCTTGCTGATCGCCAATCCATCGGCGTATGACAGTCGGGCTGGGGACAGAAGCTGCAGCGTTTGCCCATGATAGTGCGCCTGCGCCTGCTGCAGGCCGAGCTCATGAGCTGCGACATTGAGGTGCGCTGCGGCATCGACGCTCGCGGGCTCGCCGTTGAGATGCGGCGATTGCACCGCGACTTTAAGGGACAGATCATTGATCGGTCCTGAGGCCGTGACGTGCGCGCTGCCGGAGAAATCGGCCACGACTACGTTTTGCGCATCGAGCTGTAACTGCGCATTCGTGCGGCTCCCGGCCGGCTTAAGCGCGAAATTGCCGGTGATGCTGCCCGCTATGTTCGTGCCGATGAGGCTCTGCAGGTCCGCCAGGCGATCGATGCGCAGGCTGCCGCTACCACCGCCGGGCATCATGTTCGCCAAAGTCGTCAGATCACCTTGCAGATGGGCACTTTTCCAGTCCGCGCGCTGCACGGTGACGTGGAGTGTATCGCCCGCACCGCGCTCGACCGAGGCGTCGAGCTTCACTGGCGCTCCGCCGAACTGACCCTGCGCCTGAACCGTGGCGCTCGCGCGCGCGGGCAGGCCGCGCGCCTTGATGCTCGCCTGAAGTGTCGCGCGCGGCGAGCCGCGGACCGACAAGTCCGAGGTCATCTGCAACTGCGTCCCCATGGAATTGATGGGACCGTCGAGGGTGCCGTTTACCTTCAGCGTGCCGGCGAGCGTAGGTGCGAGGGCAGCGAGGTTCGTTACATTGACCGCGTAATGCGCGCGCAGTGATTGCAGCGCAGGCGCTGCGCTTGTCGTCCCGCGTTCCGCGGCGCCGTCCACGGACAGCGTTAGCGCGCGCGCATTCAGCTCCAGATGCTCCACGTTTACGCTACGCTCCGTCATGGCGGCCGCGAGCTGCAGATGCGACACGCCTCCCAGGAGCTTCGCGAGCAAGGGTGCCCCTTGCGCCACTTCGGTGCGTGCGTCCAAGTCGAGTCGCGTCGTCGCCGAATCCTGCTTCACGGTTCCTTTGATCTCACTCGTGCCGCGGATGCTCTGATGGGCGATCGCGGCGAGCGGCGCAAGGTCGCGAAGCCGCAGATCGAAAGTCGCGCTGAGCGCTCCGGCGGTGTTGGCCCGGGCTTGCAGTAAAAATAACCTGTGATCGGCGGAAACCTCGAGCGGGCGCGTGGCGTCCTGCAGGTGAACTGTGGCGTCGATGCGCAGGGGCGAATCGGCAAGCAGTCGCGGCTGCGGCCCGGGAAGGACCAGCCCTTCGGCCGTCGCGTGCAATGCGAGATCACCCCCGTCGGCGTTCAAGTCGGCGTTAAGCGTGGCGACTCCCATGCCGCCGGAACTTTGCAGCGCAACGATCTCGAGGTGTCCGTTGGCGTGTGGCGCGCTGATCGTGCCTTGCCAGCGCCCTTGCAGCGCGATTCTTTGCCAGGAAAGATCCGGGCGCGGAGCCATTGCGGAGGCGATCAGGCTGTAGGCGACATCGACTGACTTGCGATTGAGATCGAGGCTCCCCGCGGCGTGAGCTTGCAGCTCTCCAGCTCGAGCGCTGACCTCGACATGCTCGGCACCGCGTTGCCCGGAGAGATTCGCAACGAGCGACAGCGCGCCCAGATCCGGGTAATGCAGCAAATTAGCGAGCGCGCCGCCCGCTGGCTCACCGAGCTTCACATTGGCATCCATACGGGCAGGATCGAAACGCAGCGTGAGCTCGTAATCCCCACCCTGGCCATCCGTGCGCCGGGCGGTGATGTGCGCGGCCGCGTTCTCCAGCGATATCAAATGCGCCGAACCCTGTACGGCGAGCGTTGCTCGCAGTCCGGTGAGCTCGGGACTCAGTTCGAGCGCACCGATCGAGAGTCGCCCGACGTCGATGTGCGGCAGGCGTGTTTTCGAGTCCTTTTTAGAAGGCTCGATCACGGGCGCGCGCTCGATCGCAAGCCGCCCAACGATGAGACTTTCGACCGTGACATGCCGTGCGAGGAGTGCAAGTGGCGACCAGTGCAGCGCGACGCGCTGCGCGGTGAGCCAGGTCCCGCGCGCATCGCTGAGCTGCAGTTGCTGCAGATCAATGGCAGCCGGAAAGGAGCCCGCGAGCCCCGAGATGCGCACGTGGCCAGAAGTCACGCGGGCCGTGACGTGCTCAAGCCAGATCCTGCCGCCGGAGGTATTGCCCGCTATGAGAAGAGCTCCCACGAGCGCCACGACCAAGAGCAGCACCGAGCCGGCGATCCAGGCGGTAATGCGCAAGCCGCGACGCATCAGAATGCCTCGCCGAGGCCAATGTAGACCTCGAAGTGATCGTCGTTGGGGCGGCGGTAGGTCGGCACCGCAATGTCGAGACGCAGCGGACCGATCGACGTGTAATAGCGCGCGCCGACGCCGACACCCACCGCCCAGCAGGTCGATGTGCTTTGCGCGGGCGCCGTGCCCTCCAATGGCTCGCTTGAGCTGCAGCGCCTGCTGTGGAGAATGCCCGCCAGAGGGCTCAAGCTCTCGCTCGTTTCGCCCGCGTCGGCAAAGAACGCGGCGCCCCAGTCGGCAGCGATGCGTTGCCGGTACTCGAGGTTGAAGGCGGACATCGCCGTGGCGCCGACCGGATTGCCGTCGGGAAACTGCAGTCCCACGGACTGGTAACGATAGCCCCGCACAGTGCCGCTGCCGCCAGCATAAAAGCGCTGATCGGGGGGTAGATCGGGAACACGTACCTCCTGACCATTGATGACCTCATCGAGTTGGCTCGCGCCGAAGGCGTTCGCTGCGAGCGCGCGCACCGCGAGGACACTGCGGCCGGGGTCGGTGCGAAAGATGCGGTGCAGATCAAGATATTCGGCGATGCTCGCCTGGGTCACGTAAAAAGTCGCGTTCGGCTGGCCGCGCGAAAGGGTCGGCGCAATACTGAGCGAGGCCCGTTGTCCATGCGTCGGATCGATGAGCGGCGAGGTGAGCCCCGTCGAATCATAGAGAACGCCGAGCGGCAGCGCGAACAGCGTGTACACATGGGTAATCGATTCTTGAATGATGGTCTCGTGCACCGCGGAAATCCCGACACTTGCGCTCCATTCGCTGGAAAGCTTGCGGCTCAAGGTCACTCCAGAAGTCGCCGCCGTTTGGTCGTACGCTTGCAGCGACTGCTTGATGGCGCCCACCGCAAACTGCAGCTGTTGGTCGCGATGTGCGAAATCCGGAATGATGTACTTGGCGCTCGTGTCGTAGCCGAGGCCGGTGGTGGCAGTGCCGCCCAGATTGAGCACCGAGGCGGATAGAACGAGTTGCTCGGCGTTACCGCGCACGTTCCGGTCGGTCCACGTGACACCGGCGCTACCGCCGAGATCGCTCGAGTAACCGGCATTGACGCTCACGGCATGCCGCAGCCGCTCGCGCATCTGGAACGTGACGCCGACTCGTCCCTGCGGATCTGGCGCATCGGCGAGGCGTATGCTGACCGCGTCGAAGACGCCCAGCGTAAGCAGGTCCTTACGAGCTTTCTCGATCGCGATGGCGGAGTAGGGCTCGCCGGTATGCAGCAGCAGCCGCCGCCGCACGAGTCTCTCGTGCACGCGCTTCAGACCCTCGAACTGGATCTCACCGATCTGAACGCGCGATCCAGTTACGACGTGAAAGCTCAAGTTCAGCACACGGCTTACTGGATCCAGGTAAGCCACTGGTGCATCGACTTTGGTGAATGCAAAGCCGTTATTCTCAAGTGTCGTGAGCAAGCGCGCGCCCGCCGCAAGGATGTCGGCGGCGACCGCGGGCGCGCCTGATGCGAGCGCCAACTCGCCGCGCGCGAAGTCCGGGACCGATCCATCGATCTCGATTCGGCCGATGTGGTAGAGCGGCCCGAGGATGAAGGTGACATTGCACTGCGCGTCCTTTCCCTTTGGTAGCGCGCTTAGGGTATCGCCGAGACTCGGCTCATCAAGCGCCTGGCCATTGATCGTAATGGCGACCGAGCCCTCGTAATAGCCGAAGCTCTCGACTACGGTCTTGAGCCGATCGATATCGCCTCGGGCACGCGCGATGAGGGCAAACGGGCTCGCAGGAACCGTCTTGCGCAATGCCTCGAGCTGCGACGTTGCCTTGAGTGTCGAATCGAATACGCGATTCCCGGTGGAGGCGATGTCGACCCGATACGCTTGCGGATCAGCCGCCCGCGCGCTGGGCGCGTGCAGAAGAGCTGCCGCCGCGAGCACGCACAGCGCGGCAGCCAAGAACGGTGAGCGTCGCGTGTGCTCAGCGATGGGGAAAACCTTCGGCGAAACTGTGGTTTTTTGAGTTCATTGGCAAACAACGAGTGTGCCGCATCCGAGTTCAATTTGCGCGCGGCGGGAGCGGTTTGTCGGCAGCAGCCGACACGTCTGTCGATCGAGAACCGATGCAGCTAGAGAGAAACCTCTTATACTCATCCGTTCCGCGACCTGACATGACGAGCGCTGTTGCAAGTGCGCTGTCGTAAGTGATGCATCTGCAGCGTCTTGTCTAAAATACACGCAGTGTTCCCGCGACAGGGTAGGAGAGCTTAAACTCGCAGAACGCGCCAACCAGCGATCTGTTCACCCATTATCGCCGCCGCGTGCCTGATCCGAAGCGCTCAAAGCCAACTCGAGAGCCGACTTCACTGACGTAAGAAACTGTAAAGTTCGCGGAAAATTACTTCGGCGCTTCTGCGTGTTATCGGACAACGTCACTAGTGACGCTATCGTGCACCGCCGAGATGCCCGAGGAGTTTGCCGATCGCATCGAAAAGGCCGGTCACGTTTCCGTTGACATGAAGGATCGGTAGCAGCGTCGCCACCGAGCCGAGTGACGAACCCACGAGCTGCCCGAAGGAGCGCAGATCCAAAGGCACGATGCGCATGTTCTCGATCCGCGTGAACATCGTGCCAAGGGTGTTCAGCTCGGTCAACTCGCGGATTTCGTCCGGCGCGGATTCCACACTTCGGGTATTCATCAGCCAATGCCCTTCGACCTGGCGGCTGTGCTCCGTCACCCGCTGACGGTAAATCTCCAGTGCACGCCATTTGCTGCAATACAGTTGCCTCGTAAACATGAACAGGGGCAATGTAAACAGAAGAGGGGCCCCGATTGCGAATCCCAGCAGCGGTCCCCAAACCGGCATGGTGGACAGGTCGTAGTGCAGAATCGTGATTTCGTAGCCCACCGTCGCTGCGATGTTGCTGATGCCATAGGCAAGAATAAAAATTGCAAACTGGCTCTGTGCGTTGCTGATAAAGCCGATTCCGCCCGTGAGGTCGACATGAGTCGGATGCAGCTCGAGGCGGATCCGACTGACGCGTTGGAGATAGAAAATCCACATCAGAGTCTTCCACACAAAACGCAGCCACGTGTAGTTCAACAGCGGCAGCGCAACGAGAAATTCCCAGCCCCCCGCCCAACTGAGCGTGCGCCAACGCAGGTAGTCCTGGACATGCCACGTCGGCAAGGGCTTCGAGCCGAATTCCGGCACGAGAATGGCAAGCGACAGAGCGTAGGCAAATGCGACGCAAACGATATCCGGCCAGTACGACGTGAGTAGTTGCTTGATCCGCGCGTGCAGCCGATAAAGCCGCTGACTGTCTTCGGGCTTGATGATTCCGCAAGATATGAACTGCCGTGCGGCCGCACGCGTACTCTGGTCAATGATCGGCTCGGCAATCACGAACAGCGGCATTGCGACCAGGAACTGCGCATAGGCGGCGAAATCCGCAAAGAAATTCGTCGCGACCAGGCCGCCCCCGACGAAACCACCGAGCAGTGCAAAGAAAGCCACCGGCACCCAAGTGAGGATCACGACAATCGCGCAGCGTTTCGAAAGACGATACGGCGCATGCTTTGAGACATGCAGCGCCGCATACACGCGGTTCAGCCAATCGCCGTCGAATAGCGAAAAGGGCTCGGCGTAGTTGATCTCAGAAGAGGCTTTGGTGCGCAGATGCAGCCTCTGCGTGAATGAATACAGGAAGCAAACAACTTGTTGTCTGCTACGTGTGCGCACTCTAAACTACGCATGGGATAAAAGTAAAACGATGAGGATCCTTGCGGGCTATCGTCAGGCAGTGACGGTATTGGCTCTCGGTTTGCTCGCGTCTTGCGGTGGCGGATCGGGACTCGAATCCGGTTCTGATGCTATCCGCATACGACTCTCAGTCAACAGGTGGCAACCACATGGAGTCGACGCGAAAGAAGTCGCCAAGGCAGACCCTGTCCAATAGCTCGAATGAACCGCCCCGCGCGACGCCTCGCGAGGTCTGCGGCCGTCGACTTGCTGGGTCACAAGAGGGGTCGCGTCGAATGCGTCCAAATCCCTCCGATGCGCTACCGATGTCCCCGGTACCGACCGAGACCGTTGAGATGCGTGCGTCAAGCACACTCTAAACGAATGCGTAGCTACGTTCCCTAGACCGGTGGCGGATCGGTGTCGCGTTCGTAGTGACGGTGCTTCGCAATCGCTGCGATGAATGTCTGAACTGTCTCCGACGGTGCGGGCGCTGACGTGCGGATCACTCCAGAATCTCCATCTTCCGGCACGATAGATGCCTTGTCCAAAAGCTCGGTGCCCGACCCCAACGCCAAAATCGCTTTGCAGTGCCGGAACTGTTCCTTTAAGAACTCAAGCGAATGACCATCTTTGACAAGTGCCGCCGCCGCCTTCGCCCCGTCGGGCAATACGACGGCATCAAACAAGACCGACGGTGCGGTCTCAAAAGTCGCGTCGACTTCAATGGACTCGCCTGCACTCCCGGTAATCGCGCCGAGGCGGATGCCGACAAAGCGAGGCACAGCCCCTTCGTCCGTCAGATGCCGGTGAATATTCATCAAAGACTTGCCGTCGACGCCATCGGCAACAAGGATTGCAATGCGCCGTGTGCGAATGCTCCCGTCGCCTGGACGCGCAAAGAGCGACAATGGTGGGGAAACTTCTACTTCAGGACGTACACGGCGTGCACTCGCCTTGGGCATCGCTGCGGGGACGTGCGGCATTCCGAGTCCTTGCGCCACGGCCTCTGCGAGCTCTGGGGTCACGTTCGCAAGCGATGAAACCATGCGCTCGCGTACGGCGACTGTTTGCACGCGAGTCAGCTCAAAGCGGAATGCGCCGATAATATGCGCCTTCTCAAGCGCTGATTGACTGTTCCAAAACAGCTTTGCCTGGGTGTAATGGTCGGCGAAGCGCTCAGCCTTGCCGCGCACTTTGTGCTCGCGTGCCTCAACCGGCTCGGCGTAGGAAACGAAACCGCGCGCCCCAGCCTGGAATGGGCAGCCGCCGCCGAGAGAGTTAGGCTCGTAGGACGCCCGACCGCGATTGATTGACTGACGGTGCATACCATCGCGTTGATTATTGTGCACGGAAGCGAGCGGCGCGTTGATCGGAATTTCGTGGAAATTCGGACCACCGAGGCGCGTTATCTGCGTATCAACGTAGGAATGAATGCGGCCCGCGAGCAACGGATCATTGCTGAAGTCGATTCCCGGGACGACGTGCGCTGTGCAGAACGCCACTTGCTCGGTCTCGGCGAAGAAGTTGTCCGGATTGCGATTCAGGACCATCTTGCCTATGCGGCGCACAGGTACGAGTTCTTCGGGTATTAGTTTTGTCGCATCGAGTGCATCGAAGCTAAATTTCTCTGCCTGTTCTTCCGTAAAGATCTGCACCCCAAACTCCCATTCTGGGTAGGCCCCCGCTTCGATCGCTTCCCAGAGGTCTCGGCGGTGAAAGTCCGAGTCAGCACCCGATATTTTGACGGCTTCGTCCCAGACGAGGGAATGCGTGCCAGCTACTGGGTTCCAATGGAACTTGACGAAATGTGACGCGCCTTTGTCGTTGACGAACCGGAAAGTGTGAACCCCAAACCCCTGCATCATCCGATAACTGCGCGGGATGGCGCGATCCGACATGGCCCAGAGCATCATCGCCGTTGATTCGGGCATGAGGGATATGAAATCCCAGAAAGTATCGTGAGCTGTCGCCGCCTGCGGCATGGCAAAATGCGGTTCAGGCTTTGCAGCGTGGATGAGGTCGGGAAACTTCATCGCATCCTGAATAAAAAAGATTGGAATGTTATTACCAACGAGATCCCAATTGCCCTCGTCTGTGTAGAATTTAACTGCAAATCCGCGCACATCTCGTGCTGTGTCAGTCGAGCCACGCTCGCCGACGACTGTGGAGAAGCGCACGAACACTGGGGTGCGCTTGCCCGCTTCCGCGAAAATGGATGCGCGCGTGTATTTGGACAGCGCTTCATCACATTCGAAATATCCGTGGGCCGCGGAGCCGCGCGCATGCACGATGCGCTCAGGAATGCGCTCGTGGTCAAAGTGGGTAATCTTTTCCCGGAGGATGAAATCCTCAAGAAGCGTCGGACCGCGTAGGCCCGCCTTCAACGAGCTTTGATTGTCGGCGACGGCCACGCCTTGGTTGGTAGTCAGTGCTTGTCCGCCTGAGTCCACGCGTACCCGATCGAGGGAGCCACCGACAGCATTTGTGCCGATGTGGGTCTTGCCGGCACCCGCCTTAGCCGAAGTATTCGATTCGGTGAGAGTGCTTCCGGTTACCGATGGCGGGACGGGATCCGCAGTCTGTCCTGCAGCGGGGCGCAGCGCTGCAGCGCGATCGTACTCGCGCGGTTTATTGGTATTGCTTGGAAACTTGCCCGCGAGGGCCTGGGTGCCCTCCATTTTCGCAACTGCGGGATCATTCTTGTCGGGGGCACGCACTTTTCCAGCTGGGCCGCTCACGGTCGACCGGGCGACCGGCTTGCGCGACGCTGTCGAGATGTTGGAACCGGGACGCTTGCGTTTGTGCGTAGCCATGTTTTTAACCTGTTAACTAGTGCTGAGAGTGAGATTCGCGCACGCGCATCCCTTTGCAGTCATTCGGGCGCCAAGGTACGGGCGTAGGTACGGCAATGTTCGAGATAGGCGAGCTCATGGCTCGCCATGAGATCCACGACGCTGGACCAGAGCCACGAAGGGGCATCCAGGCGCTTTGAGCGACCGCGCTTTAGCAGCGTGCGCCACTCTTTTCGAACGGTGGGCGCCATCTGACGTGCATGAGCCACTCCGACGACGCCCGCAAGATACCGGGCTGCGTGGACTGTTTCGGCGCGCTTTAACTGATCAATCTCGAGTTTAAGATCCTGGGGCAGAAGCTCGCGTATGAATACAGACTTATTCAGGAATCGCGACGCGATCATGCGCTCGCCCAGGTACGGCGCGAGGTGCCGAGCGCCAGTCACGACTCGCTCCGCATTGTCGCGCGGCATGGTGGATCTTGGCGACCGGGGTGCGGCCGCCGCTGTCGCTTCCTTGACATCGATGAGACAGAAATCGTCCGGTTTACTGGCCTTGCCGACGCCAAGCAGCACGGCGAAGCGCAGTCGGCCTAGTGAGCTACACCCTTTCATCCAATAAGCCGCGTCCAGCACCTCAACCCGAGCGTCATCCTTGCGCGATTTGAGAGACGTCACCAAGCGCCGTACTTTGTTGCTCGCGAATAAGTCTTTGACGGCCTTTTTTTCGGCCATTGACAGGGGCCAGAAGCGATCATTGAGAGGGATATTCGGCTTGATATCTTCGAGTCGCTCTTGAGCGAGATGCTTCCAAGTGCGCGCCATCGCCTTGCGCATGACCACGCGGACTGCTTCGGGCTTATCGCCCTGAACGACGGCTCTGGCTGAACGTGCGGTCAGCGCCTGTTCATATCCCTCCATCATGTGTTCCATCATGTGGGCGGTGGTTACACCCGGAAGATCGCTGCCGCGAGCGGCGGTGGCCAGCGAAAGCGCGAGACGGATCAAATCGTGCGCCGGATTGCCGATGACGCTCTGATCCAGATCCCGAATCTGGATGTCGATCTGCCCTTCAGCATTGGCAACCGGTCCGAGGTTGCCCACATGGCAATCACCGCAGATCCACACCGGTGGCCCTGCCGGCGCCGCATGCCGACCACGCTCGCGTAACCACGCGTAGAACTGCACCGTGTTGCCGCGCACGTAAGCGTGCGCGGAGCGCGCCATTTTGGAGCGCTGCGCCGCGATTAACGCGGCTTGTCGGTGGGCTGGAGACTTTGCGGCAGTCTTGCTCATGAGCTTTAGGACTCACGGATCCCCGGAAGCATGACTTCCCGGGATCCACAAGCGCACCCCGTTAGCGGTTTTTTTCACTCGCTTTTTCGGCGCGCGAGGCTCCTATCGCTGTCATTACGTGCTTACGCTCCTCAGGCGGCGGCAAAACAGCCTTTAAGCCAAGCGATTGCAGCCATAGTTCTCGGCACCAGCCTTTGGTGTGATACAGATGCTCATCCTCTTGATCTTCGACCTCGGCGGCGGCGGCTTGCAGAACCTTCTTCTGCTCGCCAGTTGAGTGCTCGGCGACTTTTTTAATGAGCTCCCAGTCCGCGTGGTCTTTGGTCTCGGCTAGAGTCACGCATTCGCAGGCCACAAGTTCGGCGGCGGTAGGATTGCCGGCCTTGAGTGCGGTTTCTATAGCCTGAACGAGGGCGCCGCCCAAAAGCTTGACGACTGCACGTCCTGGGCTGGGCTCTTCCGGATCGAGCTTGAGTTCCGCAAAAACTCCTATAAGAATGCGTTCGTGATTGCGAGTCTGATCTAGATACTTTTCCCACTCCTCTTCTAGATCGTCGTTCACAACGCACTTGAGGGCTGTCTCGTAGACCTTAATCCCGCCGCGTTCGTGCTCAAGGGATTGTAATAACAACTCTTTTACTTGGGAGGCTTTCAATTTCGACTCTCCGTAGGTGAACTAATGCGTGCCAAGGCGGAACGCGGGCGCTACGCCTCTGGTTATGAAGTAAGGGAATTGCGCTCTAGCGCTTTTGACGTGAATGTAACGCTCGAATCCTAAAAGGGGTCCATGGGCCTCTGCCTATCGCGAGGCTTTGAGCCGGCTTCTTGCCAAAGAACGTCCGCCGACCTCATGGCGCAACGCACGAATGTCTTGCGCGCGGACGCGTCGTTCGGCTGCGGTGTGGCTTCAAACGGTACAGCTGGCACACGCGGTGCGGGACGCTTCAGAGCCGTCCACAGGTACGACTTGTTGTCAGAAAAGCCCTGAGCACCGCATCGCTTCAGTTTAGCGGCCGCCCCTTTGTTTTTATTCGAAGGAATCTTGGGGATCTGGTGGGAACAATGCCCTTGCCCAATCGTAAATGTAGGGAAACCAGCGACATTACTCCTGAATACCCTTCCTGCTTAAGCTAATGAGAGCGCGGACCAGCAGCCCTCGGACCGGAATACCAATTCCCCGGGGGCAATGCCTTGCCCAGTCCTGGGATGGCGGATCGGTGCCAAAAGCGGAGCGTACCGATGAGTCCTTGGGAAGCTAGGAGGCGCCTCATGAACGCACATAGCCTTGCGGTTTGCTTCGTGGCACTCGGAATTGCCTGTGGGGCGCTCGCTCACGCTGAGTCGATCGTGTTACAGAACGTGCGCGTGATCGATGGCAATGGCGGTCCGCCCATCGAGCATGCCGACATTCTCATCAACGGCGACAGGATCACGGCCGTCAATGTCTCCGGGCAAGTGGCCGTACCGGTCGGCGTCAGGGTCATTAACCTGAGCGGCAAGACGGCGTTACCAGGTTTGATCTCAGATCACTCGCATCTTGGTCTTGTCGACGGCGCCAGCGCCTCGGGTCACAACGTCACGCGTGCAAATATCCTGCGTCAATTGAGACAGTACGAAGCCTTCGGAGTGACAACCGTGACATCGCTCGGGCTAAATCTGCAGCCGTTTTATGATCTGCAACCAAAATTGCATCTTGATGCAATACCGGGCGCCGACATATTTGGGGCCGATCGCGGATTCGGCGTCGACATGGGTGCGCCGCCCGCTGCCATGGGTATTCTGAACCAACAAGTCTACCGGCCATCTACGGCCGAAGAGGCTCGGCTAATGGTTCGTGAGACTGTGCCACGGCACCCGGACCTGCTCAAGATATGGGTTGACGATATGCATGGCACGGTGCCAAACAAGATGAATCCGGTCATTTACAAAGCTGTCATCGATGAGGCGCACGCAAACCATCTGCGCGTCGCTGCGCACATCTATTATCTCGATGACGCTGAGCGATTGGTCAACGATGGGATTGACATTTTGGCGCACGGTGTCCGCGATAAACCCGTCGATAGCAACTTGATTCAGGCAATGAAGGCGCATGGTGTCTGGTACATCCCGACCCTGGGCCTTGACGAGACCTTCTTTGTTTTGCCGAACATCCGCCATGGATGCAGCAACCCTTTTTTCGTCGCGCGCTACAGCCGGCACTGGCGGCGCAATTCGATGATCCCGCATGGCGCGCGAAAAAGCTGGCCGACACCAAGACGATCTCCGAGGAAAAGGCGGCCTTCGCGATGAATATGCAAAACATCAAAACGATGTATGCAGCAGGCGTAAAGATCGGATTTGGCACGGATTCCGGGGCAACGCCGCTGCGCATTGCGGGTTTCGCCGAACATCGAGAACTGCAACTGCTTACTGATGCCGGGTTGACGCCGCTACAGGCTATCGGGACCGCGACCAAGAACGCCGCCGCGCTGCTTACTCTCGACGACCGCGGCGTTATCGCTCCGGGAAAGCTTGCCGATCTGCTGATCGTTGATGGCGACCCTTCGAAACATATCGCCGACATCGACCGCATTGCCTCGGTTTGGCACCGCGGTAAGCAGGTGGCCGATTCGATCAACACGTTCTCACCCTAATGAACCCACGATTGCCACGGCCCAATCCAACTGACCTTGGCGCGGCTTGACGCAGGCGCTGGAGCTCTCTGCCTATTATTCGTTCAACGCTGCGAGCTTGCGGGCGAGTTGCAGATCCTGGAGCAGATCGCGCCGCAACTGCAGACCACCTTCCTCATCGGCACGTAGAATGGCGGACGGATGGTAGGTGGCCACTATGCGTGCGCCGCTCGCGTGGGCCAACGGTTTGCCGCGGACCTGCACGATCGCCAGCGAGGCGCCACTCACAGCTCGCAGCGCCGTGGCGCCAAGCGCGACGATGATCCGGGGCTTGAGCGCGCTGATCTCGGCGCTGAGCCAGACACTGCAGGCCTTGATGTGGCGCAGCTCAGGTCGCTTGTGCAGCCGCCGTTTACCACGCGGCTCCCAGTTGAAATGTTTCACCGCATTGGTGATGAATACTTGCGCCCGAGGAATCTGCGCCTGAGAGAGCAATTCATCCAGCAATTGACCCGCCGGCCCGACAAACGGATGTCCCTCGCGGTCCTCGACGTCGCCCGGTTGCTCGCCCACCAGCAAAATATGAGATTTACCCGAGCCCTCACCCAGCACCGCTTGAGTGGCGCGCTCCCACAGCTCACAGCGCCGGCAGGTCTGCGGAGTTTCACCCTCGGCCGGCGGTGGTGGTTGCGTTGGCTTGCGGGCAGCCATGAAGAATCGCGCCTTACCTGCGCCTAGGGGAGTGACTTATATCTCTTTACATTGCGCAAGGGGTATCAGGGCCAGCGAAACTTTCCTGCGCCGAACACCGTACGACCCCCGTATGCGGAAGAACGATCTCGTTCCTGGTCGACAAGCGATTCAAAATCCGGGCCCGTCGCGAGGCGTTCGAGCGCGCGCGCTTGCGTGTCGAGGCGCTGGATCGCCGCAAGACGGTCGCTGTTGCCCAGTTTCGCGCGTTCTACGGCCCCTTTGAGCACCCGAATGGTTTCATCGTAGACACGCAGCGGGACCGGGAATGGGTGGCCATCTTTGCCGCCGTGTGCGAACGAAAAGCGTGCCGGATCGGAAAATCGTGCCGGCATTCCGTAGACAACTTCCGCTATGAGTGCGAGCGAGGCGATCGTGCGGGCGCCCACGCCGGGCGTGAGCAGAAGCTCCGGGAAGTCCTTCGGTCCACGCTCAGCCGCCGATGCCAGAGTGCCATGCAGGCGTTTGAGCATGACGTCCGAGAGACGCACGTCGTGGTGAGCAGGCATATGTAGATGTGGGCAAACTACGGCTTGAGCGATGGGCTCCTGATCCTGGATCTCCGGTAGAGCTTCTGTGAACAAGCTCAGGTTTGTATTGCGTGATTCGCGCAGACGCCGCAGATGTGCGATGGCCAAGTCCGGCCCTTTTTGCACCAGCGCAAGCCCTGTTTGACGGCTGCGCGCAGCGCGCGCGTCGGCCAGATTGACGATATTCCCCTGATTGCGCCCTTCAATGGCTGCATGCGGAGAGTCGAGAAAACACTTGAGATTTTCCGACAGCCAGTGATAGCGCCGCGCTTCGCGGCGCGACGCGCTCATTCCCTGTTGCACTACGCACCAGCGGCCTTCGCAGCTTACGACAAATGAGTGCAGGTACAGATCGAATCCGTCCTGCACGGCAGCGCTGTCCACTTTCGCGACCAGTCGGCTTGCGCGGGTCAGGGGTACGGCATCAAGGCCGGTCCTTTCGCCCACCTGCGCAAGCTCCATCGGCGTGCGACGGGAATGCCGTCCGCGCCCACCGCAGACATACAGGCCGAGTTCGGATTGGACCGGCTGCAGGCCGCGTTTCAGGGCACCCATTACGCTCGTTGTGACGCCTGAGGAATGCCAATCCATTCCCATGACCGCGCCAAAGGACTGGAACCAAAAGGGATGGGCGAGACGGCGCAGAACCTCGTCCCGTCCGTAGTGATGCACGACAGCCTCCACGATCACACGGCCCAAAGAGGCCATGCGGGTGGCCAGCCAATGAGGTACATGACCGCTGTGCAGCGGCAGATCCGCGCTGCCTGTTCGAGTCGCCATGCAGGAAGTGTGAACCCGCAGTCCGGACAGTCAAGCGGTGCTGCGCGGCGAGGCGGCGGCGCGTGCGGCGGCCATCCGCGGGCAAGCCGTCTAGGCATCGTTCGCGCTGCGCGCGTAATCGTGAGCGCGACCATTGCGGCACGTTGCTTGCGGAGTGCTTCGGCGCTAAAAGCGCCTCTCGATACGGGCCAAAAACAACGACATGAGCAGCAAAATGGTAAAACCTCGAAAGGGCATGCCGGATCCGCGGATTACCGAGAAAGAGTTCAGGCAACGTTTTCTCGGTCAATATCAGGATCCGGCATTTGCGCCGCTCGGGGCGGAACTCCAGAAGATCGCAAACGCTGCCTGGGAGGGGTATTCGAATCACCGCAAGAGTCCGCGTACGCGCAAGGCCGGACCTGAGTTTGCCGATCCGGATTACGACCTGTCAGTGGATTGGATCGCGGCACGTGAGGCGCTGAAAATCGCGCAGTCGAAGTACGAAGATGCCACTGCCGCATCCCGGTTCCTGATCATCAATTGCTCGAGCCGCAGCGAGCACACCTGCCCCGGAGAGATGTCCAAATCGTACCGGTTGCTGGAGCTTGCGGAGCAAGTCTTGCGGACCGCGGATAACACTGATGTCGAGGTGCTCGATTTGAGCCGCCTGGCTTCCGAATACGGCCGGCACATACATCCGTGCAAGGCCTGCTTCTCCACCGCAGCGGCGCTATGTCACTGGCCCTGCTCCTGCTATCCGAATTATTCTCTGGGACAGGCTCAAGATTGGATGAACGAAATCTATCCGATGTGGGTGGCGGCGCATGGAATCATGCTCATCACACCCGTCAATTGGTACCAGGTCTCCTCGCCGCTCAAGCTCATGATGGATCGGCTGGTGTGCGCAGACGGCGGTAACCCCGACCCCACGAGCACGCATGGCAAGGACGCGAAAGCTGCTAAGGAGATCGAAGTCGCCGGCTGGGATTACCCTCGCCACTTGAAGGGCCGTCTGTTCTCCTGCGTCGTGCATGGTGACACTGAAGGGGCGGAAAACGTCCGGCGCGGCATCTATGATTGGTTGTGCTCGCTGCACCTTTCTCCTGCAGGAGCGGGGGCGCAGCTTGATCGCTATATTGGCTACTGGAAACCCTATGCGACGAGTCATGCTGAACTCGACGCCGATGAAGCTGTGCAGGAGGAGGTCAGAAACGCCGCACGGATTCTCCTGCACGCGGTGCGAGCGACTCGTAGCGGCCATCAGGTAAACGCCGGGCAGAATGTGCAGGCGCCACGCGACAAATAGTCGTCGTCGCGTAGAGCCTTAGCGAAGATCAGTCATGCAGCCAGCCTAGATCTGATCGAAATCGCTCGGCCTTTGACGCTATTTAAAGTGACCGATGGCAAGAGCCGAGTTTACCGACAGCTGACCCTGATCTGACCAATGCTTGCGAGTCGGAGCGCAGATGAAGCCTCGGGACAGTTCGCGCTAGGGCGACGAGTATTCAGGATAGCCTGTGCATGACGCCGTCGGCAGCAACGTCAAAGTCGCTTCCCAGCCACGTGACGCGCGTCGTGAAAAAGCTTCGACCCCACGCCCAGCACATCATCAGGTCCCGGGCAGGCAGGAGCCAAAACTCCCGCACTGGAGGCCGATTTCCGAGCAGCCGATTCACAAAGTGCAACGCCAAGCGCGCCATGACTGTGGTCTGGAAAAGCGCCCACCCAGTAGCCGAAATCGATGGCTCGGCGGCGGTAAGCGCGATGCCCAATACCGCAAGGGGGAAAGTGAAAGTTATAAAAAGAAATGGAAAACTTAGTGGCCGCACGACACGTATTGCGCGCATCCACCGCAGCTCATGCCGCATTAGCGAGTCCAAGTTTAGCTCGTGGTGTTGGGCCTTGAGTGCATAGGGCGACAACACGATGCGCTGACCTAACCCGCGAATCAGTTCGCCCAGTCGATAGTTCTCGCCAAGCTGGCTCGCCGTAGCCCGCAGGCCACCGATCGCGTGCAGCGTATCTCGCCGCAGACACAACGCTTGGCCGGAGACATAGCCCCGGTAGCCAAAAAGCCACGCGAGCAGCACGGAGGGCACGTACCATTCGTTAATGTACATTGAGCTGAGCCGCGACCAAATCCCGCGCATTGGCACGCCACGGCATAGGCAGGTGACCAAGCCCACCTTGCTGTCGAGCAGCGGCGCGGTCACGGTCGTGAGATAGTCGTGTCCAACGAAAGTATCGCTGTCTGAAATGGCCAGTACGTCGTGGCGCGCCCGCATTATCATGTTAATCAAATTACTGACTTTGCAGTTACTGCCGTGCTGCTGCGGATTGACAACGACGTCGATGGGGAGCAACGGAAATTCCGCTGTCAGCCGGGCCACGACCGCGAGTGCGGGATCACTCGCATCGCGCACGCCAAACACGATCTGATATTCTGGGTGATTCTGCCGACAAAACGAACGCAGGTTTTCGTACAATCCTGGTTCGGCGCCGCAGAGGGGCTTGAGGACCGTCACTGGCCGCAGACATAGTGGCTTGGAGGCCGCTCTACGCATTTGCCAGGCGAGTACGGCCACGAGAGCTAGAACCGCATACGTCGCCGCAAGCGCCAGGCTAGCAAAGCCCACGCTCGCCATGAGCGGGTGAATTAAGGGCATCGGTGCCTCGACCGAACATTTCGAGTAACCATTTTCGAGCCGTGTAGTGGCGTTACGAAATTGCCGAGCGTAGGAAATTAAGGACGTGAAAGCGCGCTCGCACTCTTACTTTCCAGTTCGTCGCCAATTCCGGCTGCCGCGTCAAGAATTACCTGTTCGAGGATGGCAAGGTAATTCACGTAGCGTTTGCGGCCTTGTACGGTGATTCGACAGATCGTCTGCGGTCGATTGTGCACATGGCTCTTGGAGATTTCGACCAGCTTCGCTGCCTCCAGCACTTGCAGATGTCGACTCAGGTTGCCGTCCGTCAATCGACACAGTTGCTTTAAAGTCCCGAACGAGAGCCCCTTAGGATGGGCTACGAGACAGGTGAGCAGACCAAGACGCGCTCGCTCGTGGATCACCCGGTCAAGTCCGTCATATGCGAAGCGATGCGCGCGTGGCTTCATGCTACGACTGCTCATCTGCTTCCCCAAAGTACAGCACCGCGGCAACGAGCAACTGCCCCACCCCAAAAGGCACACCCATTGCCCAAGGCGAAAATGCCCACTCGCCACTGCCTAGGGCAAGGCAAGTTAAGCCCGCCGCGAGATACCACACGCCAACCGCGAACATCGGGCGTGGCAGAAATTGACACGAGGAGAACACACCAAGACTGAACAGCACTTGCCACAATCCCGGAAGCATCCAGAGACTTTGCGGCGCATAGCGCACAAGCACGACCGTCAGCAGCAAACCGCCGACTATGGCTGGAAGAAATTGTTCGGTAGCGGAATGAAGCATTTCCTTTGCGAGACCTAAGTGAACTCGCTGCGCACGTCTGATAGTTTCGATACCAATGATGATTACCGAGAGCGCGGCGGTAGATATCCAGATTGCAAGGTAGACCCCAGTCTCGCGTGCAGGGTTCTTTAGCCAATACGACTGCGCAGCCGCGGATACCAGTGCAAGAGCGCCGGTAGCCGCCAATGTCGCCGGTCCATAGCCGCGAAATTTCGCGGCGCGAGCCATTTGGCCGCGAATGGCATCGATTTCGGCCAGTGCCTTGTACAGATTTGCCACGTTGGACACCTGTAAGCTTTGCATCGTAAAGTACCCGGGTCGAAAGGCGTTGGCAAGCCATTTGAATTGCCCAACAACGATGCCCACCGCGGCATAGCACAAATGCGACTCATTCGTAATTGTGGGCCAGTGATGCGACCTGAGATGAAGAAGTACGGCCCGCGCGCGGGCGTCAGGCTCGACGCTCCCGCGTTGCGCAAGCTCCGTAACTGGCGCTGCAAGAAGTTGCAGTGATCAGCACGCTAATGCATGTTGCAATCATTATGGATGGAAACGGACGCTGGGCGATGCAGCGCGGACTACCCCGCACTGCGGGGCACGTTGAGGGTGTGAAGGCGGTACGCACAGCAGTTAGAAGTGCAGTGCACGCAGGCGTGCAAACACTGACGCTGTATGCGTTTTCGGCAGCAAATTGGGCCCGTCCTGCCGCAGAAGTTGATGCGCTGATGCGACTGGTGCGCAGGTACCTGATTACGGAGCGGCGTCGCTGTGTCGAGCAATCCATCCGTATCAACGTAATTGGTCGACGCGACCGCCTGAGCGGACCACTCTTGCGCGCCATTGATCACGCCGAGCGGCTGACTGCGGCGGGTCAACGCATGCAGCTGCGGATCGTGGTCGACTACTCATCTCAATACAGTATTGTCCGAGCCGCATGGCGTGCCAATCGCCGCTCGAACCTAACGCCTACAGGCTTCTATCGACTTCTTCATGAAGTCGATCATTCTGTGATGCCTGCAGGAGCAGTCGATCTGCTCATCCGCACTGGAGGCGAGCAGCGTCTCAGCGACTTCATGCTGTGGGAAATCGCGCAAGCAGAATTATATTTTACTGACTGCCTATGGCCAGACTTCGATAGACAGGGCTTTCAGTGTGCACTCGATGACTACGCCAGCCGCCAAAGGCGTTTTGGAAGGCTTGTCACGGAACCGCATTAGCGATCAAGTATCGCTCTTAGTCCTGTGGGCTTCGGCGCCGTATTGTGGCTTGCGGAATCGAAACAGCACTTGATCCGTCCTGCCGCGAATGGTCGAATAGAAAATGGCTCGTTTGTGATCGTCGTCGGGATTACGAAGCGCGTCACTTTGCGATTCGAGCACGAACCCTGCCGCTTCGATCTCGTTCTTCATGCGGATCGGATCGATTCGATGCAGTATTTCTGTATCCCGTAGTCCGGACCCGGCTTCGGCGACATGGTCGATCACCAGAAAAACTCCGCCGGGCTTCAACGCGTCGAAGATGCTCTTATTGAGGACCGCAACATTCGCCGGCCCGAGAAAGGAGTCGTGCAGATCGTGATAGCTTTGCGACATCCATATCAAATCAAGCTTCTCGGGCAGGCGAAAGTCGGAGAGTGAACCAGTGAGCAAAGTTACGTTTCTATAGCTGGAGTCGCGGCCAATTGCCTGCGTGCCGGCGATTTCACGAGGTGAACAATGGGCGATCTGTTCGGTTGGCAGGTACGCATAAACATGGCCGCTCGGACCCACGACGTCGCTCAGAATTCGCGTAAAGTAGCCATTGCCAGACATCACGTCCGCGATACGGTCACCCGCTTTCGCTTCGGAAAACAGGACCGAAAGGGCGGGTTTCCGGTTCACGTCGAGTTTGACTTGATCATCGGGCCTGCGCGGGTCCGAAATGGCCGACGCGACGCCAACCGGCGCAAGCGGCGTAGTGTCCGCCCGCCCTGCGCTGCACACCGATAAGCTGAGAAGAGCTAATAAATGCCAGCCGGTCACGGTATCCATACGCTGCTCCTAATTGTGACTGAGTAGCGCGCCGGGCTACCCTTCCTTCAGCCTACAAGTTAAAGTGCGGTTCAAGTCAAGTAGTTTTGAGGCACCCGTGCCGAGGAAGTTACGATGCCAGGCCTCATGATCGGCGAGCTGGCACGCCAAGCGGGCGTGGCAGCCTCTGCGTTGCGCTATTACGAGAAAGCCGGACTGCTTCCATTGCCGGCTCGCGCGTCTAATCGCCGACAATACGATCAAGGCGTACTTGGTCGGGTACGGATCATTCTTCTGGCTCGCGATGCTGGCTTCTCCATCAGCGAGACGCGCACGTTCTTGAGCGGCTTCCCCATTGGTACTCGACCTGCGTTGCGGTGGCGCGCAATGGCCAAACGTAAGATCGCAGAGCTGGATGAGCTAGCCAGCCGTCTCAGCCAGATGCGATCTATCCTCAATGCCAGTTTTCACTGCGAATGCCGCCAGCTGGAAGACTGTGAACGACTAATCGCGGCTAAGAGATGTGGTGGTCCTGAACCCAGGTCGCGGAGAGTAAGCACAGCAAAGGATTCGCTGGCTCGGCTGCGTACGAAGCCATAGGTACTTGGCTCATTCCCTCAATGCAGTGCACACGGATTGTGGTGTTCCGAAGCACCCGTTCACCGACGACCGTTTCGCGTGCAAAATCGGATTTCGCATGTCAAATCGAGTCTGGCTGATACAACATAGGATCTGACGCCGCGTCCGGTTCTAGGCAGTCGGTTTGTGCGGCAGAAACAAAATATCAAACCAAGGCACCCAGGTCACACCCCCATCGGTGGATCGCACCGCCACCTCACGAACGCCGCGGTCCTCGGGGCGCCATTCTCCGCGTACCTGCCTCGGTTTGCCGTTCGGCAAGTGGTCTGTGCCCTCTAAAATCATGGCGCTGCCGCGCAAGCGCCCCTCGATTGTCAGCAAGTAACCGTGGTCGTTGACCCAGCTTTGATGCCAAGTGTCGCGCGTGACATCGTAGATGCTAAAGCTTTCGCCTTTGTGACCGTCTAAGCTTTCATATGCCTCATGCAGGACACAGCCATTGAGGATTACTTCGACGCGTGCGTGTGCGACAACCACGGTCGGACGTTCGACATCGAACACATCCCAATCTCCAAGCCAAAAATCAAACTGCCGGTAGGCGCGGTCGGTGCAAGGAATAACGCTCTGGACATTCGCAGTCGCCTGGCGGTCTTCGCACCAAGATGGGGTGGCGCATGTAATCAAGAGAGCCGAGGCCGCGTACGCCAGTCCTGCTCGTGCCATACCTACTTCCGTCGACTAATCATCGGGGTTTAGGTGTCGGGATCAAGGAGGCAGCGAGTTTTCTGCCGCTCTCCCTGATCCCGCACTCACAGGTCATCGTTCGCCCAATCGCGCCCGTGCGCCATCGTTCATATGCGGGCCTTCCATTGGCCCCGATACCCTGGTCCGTCAGTGTGTCCACACCGGGCTTGCAATAATGGCCTGGTGGGTCGTCGTGGCCCCGGTAATCTCTCCACGGTCATTGATGTCAAAGGCCAGAGCAATCGGTGCGGCCACGCTGGAGGCTGGCTCGATCAGGTCGTTGAGATTCCTCGTTACGCCATTAGCCCAAACCCAGGGATGGAGATTACCATTGGCATCGTTGGAGTAACCCACGATGACACCGCGATTGTTGATGCTGGTCGCGGCTCCCGCGACGTCGCCCTGCAAGAGCGGTATCCAATGCCACCCGTCTTTCTTACTCCAGCGGAAAGGTGGGGTAAAATTACCGTTGGGATCGTTCGGAACTCCGGCAAACCCGACCACGTCGCCGCGCTCGTTAATCATCATCGGAGTGTTCCACCACGGGGCCGCGGCCCCGTAGGGGTTGACCATCTCGATCGCGACACCATTCTCCCACAACACGGCATGCTTAGCCGTATCAAATCCTACCGCGTACTGGCAGTCTCCGGAGATACCGACAATTTCTCCGCGGTCGTTGAGAGCCGTGGCAGCTCCAGACCCATCCGTTCCAATCAGCGGAAGTGCGCGGATGTCGTCTCGCCGCGGACCCCAGACAACGGGTTTGAACTGAAGGACTTGGGGCAAGACACAGGTTGAGTCGTGCACCGTATTCTCGGCCCATCCCACCGTTTCAGCGAGATTATTCGTGCCGGTCGCAAAGCCATTGGTGCCGCCCAGCGTAGGCAGTGGTCGCATCTTTTGATCTGCCGGATCCCACACGAATCCCAGGCAGACATTGAAATTAGGATTCGACAGGAAAGCTCCACAACTCCACCCTTCCTTATTGGGATCCAATGCATCGGTGAGTGAGATGCCAGAGACTAGGCCGAGGACGTTCTTGACCGGCCACTGCACCCGACTGCTCAGACCTGTCCCCGTGCCCAGCGTCTTAAGGTCCACCAGTTGACCAAACACCCACAGGCTTGCGTGAATCGCACTGTTAGTCAGGGTGTAACTGCCTGCAACTATGCCGATATCATCAATACTGTTGCCAACGGCGTTGGCAGTTGCCGAGGTATTAGGGTCGCTCAGTACGGTCACGCGGTACATTGGCGGCGCAGGGGGTTGTGCGGCGTACGGCTGTGCAATAGCGACGCAGCCGGCCACCGCTAACATGAATTGCGAAATCGGACGCATACGATTCTCCTCTTGCGGAGCGGAGGCTGCGGCTCGGATTTAGGGTTTCGCCGCAACACCGGTTCCGTCTTGAATTGTTTATCTCAAGGCCCTCCATCGCGACGCTGGTTGCACAACGCTTGAAACCAAGCGTTCACCGCGATGCGCGATTGGTAAGACCTTACAGAGGAAGAATCTCAAGAACCGGCTGTTTTGGGACGTCGCACGATCTCACGCGCTGCTGCGAAGTTGCTCTGCGGCCCATAAGTGAAAAACCGCGTAGCCTCGAAATGGGCGCCAACATTCCGCTCGGGCTTCGAGCGCCATCGGCGTGAGCGGTTTTTTTCCCGTCGATGCCAGGCGACGCAGCACCAGGTCACCGAACGGAATTGCATCAAGTTCGCCTAGTCCTCGTAGGTCGACGTATCCGGCAGTCCACCGGCCAACCCCGGGCAACGCACAGAGCATCCGGCTGACCTCTTCACCGGGCGCATCGAATCGGATGACTTTATCGCACACGCCTCGAGCCAAAAGGCGCAACGCCCCATGCTGTGTGCCAGTAAGCCCGAGTTCATCCAGATTTGCCTCAGCCAGCACCGCTGCGGTGGGAAAGAGGTGAGTGATGTCGGTCCGTTGCGGCTCGATCGGCTGGCCGAATCGCTCGACCAACCGCCTAAGCACTGCGATCTGCGCGGCGACACTGATTTGCTGCCCAACGATTGCACGCACACAACACTCAAATGGGTCCCAGGCACCCGGAATTCGTAGGCCGGGCCGACAAGCGATGAGTGGCCGAAGTAGCATGTCGCTGCGCAAGGCTGCCGCGATGCGGGCTGGATCCGCGGCAAGGTCGAACATTCGCCGAACCGATGAGAGCAACGGCGGTAATTCCGCGGGCATCGCTCCCTGAATCCGAACCTCCAAAGCATTTGCGTGCGCCACCGGTCGGATCTGCAGCATGGCGTTCCCGCTCGGCGTGTGGGTCGCGCGCGCGTAGCCTCTGGCAGTCACAGCTTCTACCCCTCGGATCGCGCCCTTTGCGAGAAAGGCGTGAATGTGGTCCCAATCGTAGGGGGGTCGATAGGCTAGCCGCAGTGTAATCTCGGCATCGTCTTCACGTGCGCCGCTACCGATGCGCCTTCCTTTGCGAAGTTCTCTGGGCGATCTTCGGTAAGTCGCCAGAAAGGCGTCGTTGAACCGCCGAATGCTTCCGAAGCCGGAGGCGTGCGCAATGTCTGTGATCCGCAGATTGGTGTCATCCAATAGGCGTTTCGCAAAGTGCAGTCGGCGAGTCTGTGCGACCGTCGCAGGGGACGCCCCGACATGCTGCGCGAACAGTCGACTCAAGTGTCGAACCCCGATGCCAAGACGATTGGCAAAATTGCCCACTGAGGCTTGATCTAGTGCGCCATCTTGAATGAGCCTAAGTGCGCGTTGTACGACAGCCGAGGTCCCTGTCCATGCGGGAGATCCCGGGGCGGCCTCGGGTCGACAGCGCAGGCACGGCCGATAGCCAGCTTCGGCGGCTTCTTCCGCTGTCGCGTAGTACCGGACGTTCGAGTCATCAGAGAAGCGCGATGGGCAAATCGGGCGACAGTAAATTCGCGTAGATCGGACGGCGATGAAGAAACGACCGTCAAAGCGCGCATCGCGGCTGCGACGCGCTCGATCGAGAACGTCCCGCGTCAGACCAGAAACTGCTTCCACGGTATTTACGATAGCCTCGTGGCTCGAGCAGTACTAGCCATTTTCGGCTGTGACACGCCACTTCGCGGTTGCTTTGGCCGAGCATCGCACGAGTTGTCGGGCGACTTTGCCATTGACGCGCTGCAGCTGGCGGCGTTGCGGCTGTACAGGCGCTGTTTACCCTAGAAGCATCTTTTGGAAGAAAACACCGGCGGGTCGAAAAAGCCGACCCACCGGCTAGGGTACGGAGCAGAT